>Ga0182030_10000724_pt1 | contig 64301 bp, 52 predicted proteins | sample 812S3MmetaG_FD_121299 | JGI IMG/M metagenome (GOLD analysis project Ga0182030, IMG submission 121299) | Permafrost microbial communities from Stordalen Mire, Sweden - 812S3M metaG (Illumina Assembly) | ecosystem: Environmental > Terrestrial > Soil > Wetlands > Permafrost | place: Sweden... | reverse complement strand
GAACGTCAGTTTCTTCCGAGAGCTTTTCTGCATCGCGTAGTGCCTTTCTTTTTGTTTACAACCTTGCTCGTAGCAGGGGATTAAGGCCCTACGCGATTCCTATTTCGGGAAATATCCGGGTTAACTGCCTATGCCCGTGCAGCCCGCGGCGGCGGCACGGGAACCTCCGTGGCGCGCGCAGGCCCCTACCTCGAGGGCTCTTCGGGCCATTCCTGCGCCGCGCGAACGGGGATGAAGGGCTCGGCCCGCTCAACGACAAGCACCACCTTCTCGGCGCTCGGCGCCGGCACGGCGGGGGCGCGCCCGCCGCAGGTCTCACGGACCCTGCTCAGCACCCGGCACATTGCGCACGGGCGCTCCGGGTCGAACGTATCCCCCGCGGCGGCCGCGAATGACTCCGTGCGCGTGTAGCCGGCAAACATCCGCGCCCACGCGACCACCTGGGCCATGTCCAGCATCGCCCAGCTGGCGCAGAACCAGGCGCAAAGGAGCGAGATCGATGCAAGCCGCCGAGACATTGCCCGGGACACTCCAATCTGCGCCGCGGACCTGCAAGCACTTTGGGGGCGAACCCCTAATTCGTCCGAATGCCGGCCAGGGCCGAGCCCGGCGCGGGCGTCTTGCGCCAGATGGCGCCTGCTCTGGACAATCCGGGGGCAACGCGCCAATAGTGAGGTTCCGACGCCATCGCAGGACAACCCCGGTCAAGCCAGGTGGCACCCGGCGCGGCAATCCCCAGCAGCAAACCCACCCCCGCCATGGACGAGAAGCTTCTGACCCGCCGCGACGCCATCAAGAAAGCCGCCCTTGCGGGATTTCTCCTGCCTCTGGCCGGCGCGGCGCCACGCACCTTTGCCGCCGACACCGGGGTCCCGCAGGCGCCCTCCGGCGCCGCGCCCGGGCTCAACCTGGGGCTCGTGGGCTACTCCCTAAGGAAGTCTTCAATCGACCAGGCGATCGCGATCATGAAGGACCTCCGGATCACGTCCATCTCGGTCTTCAAGGTGCACGTGCCGATCCAGCTGAGCACGCCGGACGTCTGCCGCGAGATGGCCCAGAAGTTCAGGGATGCCGGCCTCTCGATACCCGCCACCGGGGTCGTGTACCTCGACAAGAGCGAGGCGGTGATAAGGAAGGCGTTCGAGTGCGGGCGGGCCGCGGGGCTAAAGACGATGACGGCCTCCTACGCGACCCCCCCGGACAGGGACGCGCTCCTGATGACGGAGCGCTTCGTCAGGGAGTACGACATCCGGCTCGCGTTCCACAACCACGGGCCGGAGGACAAGATCTTCCCGTCGCCGTACGACGTCTGGGACGCCGTGCAGCCGTACGACGAGCGGCTCGGGCTCTGCATCGACGTTGGCCACTCGGCGCGGGCGGGGGTCGACCCGACCGAGGCGATCCTCAAGTGCCGCAGCCGGCTTTACGACGTCCACATGAAGGACACCCTCTCCCCAGCCGGCGACAAGAAGGACAAGGGGGTCGGCCTCGGGTTCGGCCGGCTCGACATCCGGGCCATCATGGCGGCGCTTCTGGAGATCCGGTTCAAGGGCCAGGTCGGCCTTGAGTACGAGATTGAATCCGAGGACCCGGTGCCCGGAATGGCGCAGTCGTACGGATACATGCGCGGCATGCTGGCCGCGCTCGCGCCGGACCAAAGACCTGCATGACTGCGCTCCGCCACGCGCTTCGCTGGGCGCTTGCCGCCGCCGCGCTCGCGGGAGGGGCCCGCGCGGCCGACCCCGGCACCCGGCCGCTGACGCCCCGGGAGATCGAGGCCGGCTGGCGGCTGCTTTGGGACGGCAGGACCACCCGCGGATGGCGCAGCGTCTCGGGGCCCGCGTTTCCGGAGCGGGACTGGCGGATCCGGGACGGTGTCCTAACGTCGATTCCGCCCGGGGGCGGCGCCCACCCCGGGGGCGACATCATCACGGTCGACCGGTACGCGGACTTCGAGCTGATGGCCGACTTCAAGGTCACGCCCGGGGCCAACAGCGGCATCAAGATCTTCGTCGATCCGGAGCGCAACCGCGTCCCCGGGGCCTCGATCGGCCTCGAGTACCAGATCCTTGACGACGCGCTCAACGCCGACGCCAGGGCCGGCAGGGACGGCAACCGCTCGCTCGGCTCCCTCTACGACCTCTACGCCCCGGCACGCGACAAGAGGCCGAGCCCGGTCGGCGACTGGAACACGGCGCTCATCGTCTCCCAGGGCCCCCGCGTCGAGCACTGGCTTAACGGCCGCAAGATCCTGGAGTACACCCGCGGCGCGCCGGAATTCCGCGAACGGGTCATGCAGAGCAAGTTCAGGAGCGTGCCCGGCTTCGGCGAGCTGCGCACCGGCCACATCCTCCTGCAGCACCACGGCGACGAGGTCTCCTTCCGCAACATCAAGATACGCGAACTGCCCGCCGGGACCGACGCACCGGAACCCGAGGCCAAAAACCCCAAGAGCTTATGAACCAGCTATCCGACCGCCGGGAATTCATCATGAAGAGCGCCGCAGCGGGCATCGGCCTGGCCGCCCTGCCCGCGTGGCTGCGGGCCGGCGCGCAGGGCCCGAGCGCCACGGTGCGCCTCGCCGTCATCGGCACCAACAGCCGGGGGCTTGACCACATCGAGGCCCTGGGGGGGATCGACAACGCGCAGATCGCCTACGTGTGCGACGTGGAGGACGGGGCGCTGGCCAAGGGCGTAAAGCAGGCCGCGAAGCTGCCGGGCCCGCAGCCTAAGGCCGTGAAGGACTTCCGCAGGATCTTGGACGACAAGTCGGTCGACGCCGTGACGATCGCCGTGCCGGACCACTGGCACACGCCGATGGCGATCCTCGCGATGGCCGCGGGCAAGCATGTCTACGTCGAGAAGCCGTGCAGCCAGAACCCCCGCGAGGGGGAGCTCCTCCTTAAGGCGATCGCGAGGTACGGGCGCCTGGTGCAGATGGGCAACCAGCGCCGCTCGTTCCCCAACATGCAGGTCGCGATCAGGGAGATCCGCGCCGGGGTGATCGGCAGGGCGTACTTCGCCAAGGCGTGGTACGACAACAACCGCGCGAGCATCGGGCGCGGCACGGTGGTTGCGGTGCCCCCCACGCTCGACTACGAGCTATGGCAGGGGCCCGCGCCGCGCCGGCCGTACCGCAGCAACGTCATCCCCTACAACTGGCACTGGTTCTGGCACTGGGGGACGGGCGAGGCCCTGAACAACGGCACGCACGAGGTGGACGTCTGCCGGTGGGCGCTCGGCGTCGACTTCGCCACCAAGGTGACGTCGACGGGCGGCCGGTACCAGTTCCAGGACGACTGGGAGACGCCCGACACCCAGGTGATCGGCTGGGACTTCGCGGGCGAGAAGTCGATCTCGTGGGAGGGCCGCTCCTGCAACGGGTACCCGACCGAACGGCTCTCGCGCGGCGTGTACGTCTACGGCACGGAGGGCGCCGCCCTCCTCGAGGGCAACAACTACACGGTCTTCGACAGGAAGGGCAAGCAGGTCAAGGGGCTGAACGAGGCCTCGGAAGGCAGCGGCACGAACACCCAGAGCGCCAGCGGAATCCGGCTGGACCGCATGCACGTGAAGAACTTCGTCGACGCGATCGTGAACGGGGCCCCGCTCAATTCCCCGATCGAGGAGGGCCACAAGAGCGTCGCGATGCTCCACCTGGGCAACATTGCGCAGCGGGTGGGCCGCACCCTCGACTGCAGCCCGGCCGACGGGCACATCCTGCACGACGACGAGGCGATGAAGCTCTGGGGCAGGGACTACGAGCCGGGCTGGGCGCCGGCCGTGTAGCCTTCGGGGGCGGCCGGTGCCGCGCCGCCCCGCCCCCACTGCACACTGGCCACGGACCCGGTTTTCGGGTTCCGTGGGTACGACCCCGGATGCAAGCGATCGTCGTCGCCAAGCCCTACAAGTTCGTCCCCCCGCGCCGCGGCAACCTCTGGCCAACCCTGCTAAGGCCCGTGCTCCCGTGGTTCCTGCGCAAGGAGGGCGTCACCTCGGTCGACTGCCGCGGGGTGGAGAAGCTGGCCGCGTCGGTCTCCGCGGGGCACGGCGTCATGCTGGCGCCGAACCACTGCAGGCCCGGCGACGCGTTCGTGGTGGCCGCCCTGGGGCGCGCCGTCGGCAAGAATGTCCACATCATGGCAAGCTGGCACATCTTCATGCAGGGGCGGATCCAGCGCCTGCTGCTTTCGCGCGCGGGCGTGTTCAGCGTGTACCGTGAGGGCCTCGACCGCGAGGCGCTCAAGTGCGCCATTCAAATCCTCACCGACGCGCGCCGGCCCCTTGTGATCTTCCCCGAGGGGGTCCTTTCTCGGCACAACGACAAGCTCAACCCCCTGATGGACGGCACCGCGATGATCGCAAGGGCCGCCGCCAAGCACCGGGCGGCGGCCAAGCCCTCAGGCCGCGTCGTCGTCCACCCGGTGGGGATCCGCTATTACTTTGAGGGAAACCTCTCCGAGGCCATCGAGCCCATGCTCGCGGACATTGAGAGGCGCTTGTTGTGGCAGCCGAACCCCGGGATGGCGCTCGTCGAAAGGCTTGCCAAGATAGGAGGGGCCCTCCTGGCCCAGAAGGAGGCCGAACATCTCGGGATCCCCGGAACGGGCGACCTGGACGGGCGGATCCGCGACCTCATCGACCACCTGCTCAATCCGATCGAGGACGCATGGCTCAAGGGCCGGCACGAGGGGGATGTCGTGGGGCGGGTAAAGCTGCTCCGAACTGCGCTGCTTCCGGACCTTGTGGCCGGCCAACTGACCGAGGCCGAGCAGGATCGGCGCTGGTCGCTGCTTGCCAAGCTCTACCTCGCGCAGCAACTCGCGCTTTATCCCCCGGGATACCTGGCCGCAAACCCAACGCCGGAGAGAATCCTGGAGACGGTCGAGCGCCTCGAGGAGGATACGACCGACCGCGTGCGTGCGGTGTCGCCGCTTCGGGCCGTTGTGAGCGTGGGCGAGGCGATCGAGGTTTCGCAGGAGCGCGCGCGGGGCGGCGAGGATCCGCTGATGGTCGTCCTGCGCGAGCGGCTCGAGGCGCTTCTTGCGCTTCGCCAATCGGGGTAGGAGCACCGGGCGGGCCGCCGTTCACAAGCGCCGTTCGGCTGAGCCCGGTTTCCTCGTCGGCAGGCCCATCCCAAAGGAACTCAAGGCAACCGTGAAGCCCAGGACGATCAGGTCCTGGTTGGGGCTCAGGCTGAAACGCGACAGGAAGGATAGATATGCAGCCCCGGCCGCGATCCCGATGTAGTCCGTGAAATTCTGGATCGATACGGTCTTGCCCAGCCTGCCCGGATCGGTCTCGGACTGCAGCGCGGCGTTGAACGGCACGACGAGGAGGCCCGCGGACGCCCCGGTGGCGACGAGGACGAGCACCACCGGCGCCAGGCCGTATGCGCCCCCGAGAAGCCCCAGGCCGGCGAGGCCCACAGCCAGGATCAGGGCATACCTCCGCGCCCATGAGAGGTCGCCCGTCCTGTGAAACTGGCCCGCGAGGACCGCCCCCGACACGATGCCCGCCACCAGGCCGACCTTCAGGAGCACGAGCTTCAGGTTCGTCACGTTCCCGATTCCGGCCTGCGCAAACACGCCGAGGCCCCAGCCCTGGAGCGCGGATCTGAGCGTCGAGGCCGCGAACCAGAAGAGCGCGGACCCGAGGAGAATTCGCCCGAGCCGCGGATTGCAGACCAAGGAGAGGAAATTGGACACGAACTCGCCGGCGCTGTGCCGCAGCGACGCCCCCGCATTGAACGGGGTTGCGGTCATCGCGGCGTTGCATGCGAACGCGGCCCCGTAGAGCGCCGCGCTGGATAGGTAGCATACCGGCAACGAGAACGTGTAGTCATAGAGGACTCCGCCGCTGCCAAGCCCCGCGACGATCGCGACCAGCGTCAACATCTCGACCGTGCCGTTGGCCTTGACCAGCCGATCGGTGGGCACGATCTCGGGAAGAATCCCGTACTTTGCGGGCGAATAGACACACGCTCCAACCCCCACGATGCCGTAGGCGGCAATCTGAACGACGTGGCTCGCGGCGCCCGCGAGGGCCCAGACCCCCGCGAGCCCGACCACCGTCCCGGCGAGCTTTATCAGGTTTCCTCCCACAAGCCACGTGGTCTTCGGCATCCGGTCGTTGAGGAAGCCCGCCGCGGGAGCGAGCACGATGAACGGCACGCTGAAGACCAAGCCGAACAGGGCGTTCTCGCTGTTGACGACCGCCTGCGTGATGCCTCCCTTGCCGGAGGCGTAGGTCAGCGGGCCGAGAATGGCCGCCAGGAGGAAATTGTCCCCGAAGGCGCCGAGAAACTGCCCGACAAGGAGCAGCGGGTAATTGCCGCGGGCCAAGCCCGGCGAATCTGGGCTCATGGGATCGGAAGGGTCTCGCTGCCGCGGCCGGTCATGCGACATTGCTCAGGGATGGTTGGATGGGAAGCAAGTCTACTCCCGGTTGCGTCCTCGGATTCCGCCAAACGCGCCATGATGGCGATTGCGGCCCGGGCGCTCCGGCGGAATAATTGGCGCATGTCCTCCGCGTGCCGCCTCGCCGTGAAGACGATACCCAACGCCCCCGGCGACAGGATTGTCGGATGGATGGGCGAATCCCTGAAGGTGAAGGTCCACGCACCGGCCCTCGACGGACGGGCAAACGAGGCCCTCTGCGATTTCATGGCGCAGGCGCTCGGCGTGCCGAAGGGCGCGGTCGCGCTCGCGCACGGCGCCAAGTCGAGGGTCAAGGTTCTCGAGATCCGCGGCTTGACCCTGGCCGAAGTCAGGGCACGGCTTGCCCCGACCTGCTGACGACGACCCGCCACCGGACCCTCCCGCGGGCAAGGACAAGACCCTCTCCACCCCTGCTCGAGGGCCAGACAACCGGCATCAGTATTTTAGCATTTCCCCCGTCGAGACCTTGATCCTCCAACAACGCCCTACGCCCCAATTTCCTCAAGAACGGATTCCTATTGAGAATGAAATGAGGTCTACCCACGCTCCTTCGGATCTCGAAATCTCACGGGCCTATAGCTCAACGGTTAGAGCAGAGGACTCATAATCCTTTGGTTCAGGGTTCGAATCCCTGTGGGCCCACCATTTCCACCAACTACTTGGGAGACATTCAGCCATGACGGGAAACACATCTGCCCCGTTTTTTGGGGTTAAGGATGCTTAGGATCCGCCAAGGGTATTCTGGTGGCCCACTACATGAGTAGATAGGGCCCCGACGCATCAAGTTTGCCATCCCGGCGTTGGTGGGACAGAAGGAGTTTCCATGAACAAGAGCTTTGCTCTCCTGGCGGAACAGTATCGCCGAGCGCTGCTCGAGGATGTCATCCCTTTCTGGGGAAATCACTCCGTGGACAGCGAGTGCGGCGGCTTTTTCTCCTGTCTCAACCGCGACGGATCGGTCTACGACACCGACAAGTTTGTCTGGCTTCAGGCGAGGCAGGTGTGGACGTTTTCCATGCTCCATAACCGCCTTGAAAAGCGAGAACCCTGGCTTCGGATCGCTCGCCATGGGGCGGAATTCCTCGCACGCCACGGAAGTGACGAGGCCGGAAACTGGTACTTCAGCCTCACTCGGGAGGGGCGGCCCCTCGTAGAGCCCTACAACATATTCTCGGACTGCTTTGCGGCCATTGCGCTCAGCCAATTCGCACTCGCGGCAAGCGATGACCGCGCCAGGCAGGCGGCGGCCCGAACCTATCAGAATATTCTCGCTCGCAGGGGCAATCCCAAGGGGAAGTACGCAAAGACCGTCCCCGGGACGCGCCCGATGGTCTCCCTGGCGCTGCCCATGATCCTCGCCAACGTGGCCCAGGAACTGGAGTGGATGCTCGATCCGGGCACCTTTGACGGCACGCTCAACGCGTGCATCGAAGAAGTCTTTTCGCTCTTCCTCGATGAGGGCCGTCAGGTGCTCCATGAGCATGTGGCGCCCGACGGGTCGAAGTTGGACTGCCATGAGGGGCGCCTGCTCAACCCGGGCCACGGGATAGAGGCCATGTGGTTCATGATGGACATTGCGGAGCGCCGCAATGACCGGGCGCTGGCCGCGCGGGCGGTCGAAGTCGTCGTGAGAACGCTGGAGCTCGGCTGGGACGCCAGCCACGGGGGGATCTATTACTTTCTTGATGCGCAGGGACACCCCCCGCAGCAGCTCGAATGGGACCAGAAGCTGTGGTGGGTGCACGTGGAGGCGCTTGTCGCCCTCCTCAAGGGTTACCGGCTGACGGGCCGGGAGGACTGCTGGTCATGGTACGAGAGGCTGCACGCGTACACGTGGGGGCATTTTCCCGACCCCGGGTTCGGCGAGTGGTACGGATACCTCAGCCGCCGCGGTGAGGTGCTGTTGCCGCTCAAGGGCGGAAAATGGAAGGGATGCTTCCACGTCCCGCGCGCCCTGTACCTGTGCATGAGGGAGTTCGAGAAGCTGTGCGCGGGACCCCTCGGGAAAGGCGCCCTATGAACCGCGTAGCGCTTCTGCCGCTGGACGATCGCCCGGTAAACTACGACTATCCGCGCTACCTTTCGCGCGCGGCCGGCTTGGAGATCCTCCTGCCCCCGCGCGAGTGGCTGGGAAGCCCGTGGCGCCCGAGCCGGCACGCCGAGCTCGTGGACTGGCTTGAGCAGGCGGCCTCTGAAGCGGATGCGGCGGTGGTTGCGATCGACACGCTGGCCTACGGCGGCCTCATCCCATCGCGCACCTCCTCCGAATCAGCCGAAACCGTCCTTGCTCGGCTCGGGGTCCTGCGCCGCCTGAACGCAGCCCATCCCGGGAAGCCGATCCTGGCCTCGAGCGTCATCCTACGCATCTGCCGATCAAATTCCAGCGAGGAGGAGAAACCGTACTGGTTGGAATACGGCAGCCGGATGTTCCACCTCTCCATGCTTGAGCACAAGGCGGAGCTCGGGGACGCCACGCCGGCCGAGATGGGAGAGCGCGACACCCTTCGCTCCGAGATTCCCGACGAGGTCTACCTGGACTACCGCCGGGGGCGGGCCCGCAATCATGCGGTCAACCGCGCCATGCTGGATTGGGCGGAGGAGGGGGTGCTCGACTACCTGCTCCTGCCCCAGGACGACACGGCGGACTACGGGTGGAACGTCGCCGAGGCCCGCAGCCTCCAGGCGCTGATCCGCGCCCGCCGCCTCGGCGAAAGGGCGATAACGTACCCGGGTGCGGACGAGATCGGGTGCCTGCTGTTGGCGCGCTGCGCCTGCCGCCGGGCCGGCTTTGCGCCCAGGGTCTGGCCCCGGTACTCGGGCGTTTCCGGCCCCTCCGTGGTGACGGCCTACGAGGACAGGCCCCTCCACGAGCTGATCAAGGCACATTTGGCGCCGCTCGGCGGAGTCGTGGCCGATTCGCCGCAGGAGGCGGACCTCATTCTGTACGTCAATGCACCCGTCGAGACGCAGGGCAACGGGGACAGCCAGTGGCTGATCCAGCGGGGAGTAAGCACCATCCGTCGGCAACTGCCGCCAGAGTTCCATCCCTGGCTTGAGAGTTTCACGGGCAGCGAGGGATTCCGTGTCACTCGCCGAGAGATGCAGTCGCCCGGCCGAAACCCCGAGGAGTTCGTGCGCGCGCTGCTGGCGGAGTTGAATTCCGGACGGCCCGTCGCGGTGGCTGACGTGGCCTACGTCAATGCCGCCGATCTCATCCTAGGCGAGCTTCTGCGCCTGCATCCGCAGGTCGCGACCCTGGCGGCCTACGGCGGTTGGAACACCGCCGGAAACACCTTGGGCACGGTCCTCGCCCAAGCCGTCATTCGGGTGCTGGCGCTTCGCGCCGGCCCCACGCGCGAGCAGCGGGCGGCGCATGTCGAGTTCCTGTTCCTGCGTTTTCTGGACGACGACCTGTACCAGGGTCGCGAGCGCTCCCGCTGCATGGTCGAGGATCTGCCGGCCGCGGGCGTCGTTCCCTCGCTGGAACGCCTGCCCGATGACAAGGCCGCGATCGTCGAAGCCAGCGTGGATTCCCATCTGGGTCAGGCCGCCGCCGTCCTACGCGACCTCTTCGTCAGCTCCAGGCTGGTGCGCGATGTGCACGTGAGCCACATTCATCTCCCGTGGCGGCGGCTCTTCGAGGTGGGCTTCGACGTGCGGGTTGAAGTCGATTGACCCCTGGGGCCGGTGCCTTTCCGCCGGGTCGTCATCGCCGAGGAGATCGTCTCCAGATTTCAGCTGCCAATCACCGGCACTTCGGCTTCGATGCCCCCCGGGCCAGCCTCGGCTTCCTAGGCCCACCGCTTTGTCCACCCCGCCCCTCCAAGCGTCCCAAGCGCCCGTCCCCGAAGCGCTGAGCATTCGCGAGAAACTCTCGTTCGGCTTCGGCAACCTGGCGTCCTGCATCTACTGGCAGACGTTCATGGTGTACCTGGCGATCTTCTACACCGATGTGTTCGGGCTGGGAGCCGCTGCGGCGGGCACGATGATTGGACTAAGCCGGATCGTGGACGCATTTGTCGACCCCGTCATGGGAATGCTCGCCGACCGGACCAAGACGCGCTGGGGCAAGTTCCGGCCCTTCCTGCTCTGGTTCTGCGTGCCGCTGGCGGCCATGGGCGTGCTGACATTCACCGTGCCGGCCCTCGGCGCCTCCGGCAAGCTCGTCTGGGCCTACGCCACGTACAACGCGATGATGCTGATCTACACCGCCATCAACATACCGTATACGGCGATGCTCGGCGTCATTTCACCTAACCCGATTGAGCGGACCGCGCTATCCTCGATCCAATTCGTGGGCGCCTTTGCCGGAGGCATCATTGTGTCGGCGACGCTGCTTCCCATGTCGAAGGTGGGCGGATGGCTGGGCGCCAGGACCGTGGAGCGCGGTTGGCAGATGGCATTCGTGATCTATGGCATCGCCGCGGTGCTCTTCTTCCTCGTCACTTTTCTCAACACCCGGGAGCGGGTCAGCCCTCCAAGGGCCCAAGAGACGTCAGTCCTGCGCGATCTTGGGGACCTGGTCACCAACGGGCCGTGGCTGATCGTGCTTGCGGCGACGATAACCTTCATCCTTTCCGTGGCGCTCAGGAGCAGCGTGACAGCGCATTATTTCAAGTATTACGTCGGCTCGCAGACACTGACCCTGCCCTCTTACCTGCCTAAGCTAGCCGCGGGAACGCAGGCCTGGTCCTGGGAAAGCCTCGTCTCTGCGTTCAATACCAGCAATCAGGTCGCGTCCCTGGTCGGCGTCCTGGCCATTCCGTTCATCGCACGGATCGCGGGCCGAAAGCCAGCGGTTGTGATCATGTTCGTCATCGCGATCGCGTCGAACGCCTCATTCTATTTCCTCAAGCCTAGCCAGCTTCTGATGATCTTTGGGATCAATCTGATTGGATCCGTCACCAGCGGCCCGCTGACAGCCCTCCTCTGGACCATGTACGCCGACACAGCGGACTACGCCGAATGGAAGAGGGGCCGCCGCGCCACGGGCCTCATCTTCTCGGCGTCCATCTTCTCCCAGAAGCAGGGTTGGGCGATCGGGGCCTGGGTGGCCCTTGCCCTGATGCAAAGCGTGGGCTTCGTAGCCAACACCGCACAAACTGCGCGCTCGCTTCACGGGCTCGTGCTCCTGATGAGCGTGCTTCCGGCGGCGCTCAGCATCGTATCAGTCCTATTCGTCCTCTTTTATCCGCTGAATGAGGCTCGAATGTCGCAAATCGCGTCCGACCTGCGGGTTCGCCGCGCTTTTGAGGCCTCATAACCCTTGGGTTCAGGGTTCGAATCCATGTTGGCCAAAGAATCCAAGCCGACTGGTTCCAGCTTCACCCAATCCTATGTCTGTCGCACCTTACTTTTCAGAAATCACTTAGGCAATTCAGGCGCATGCATTAGATTGCGGGCGGCCTTTGGCATCGACCCGTCGGGCATGGGAAAGCCTTCTTCAGGCGCTGACTCGATCTGCAACGGGTGACCTTCGAAGGCCGTGGTGGACTGAACACCCGCCCACGTCGATTCTGGCAGTCGCGGGTCAGATGGCGGAGAGAGGGGGATTCGAACCCCAGCACGGTCCCGCCCGCTCCCTAATGAAGGCGACCTGCGCACTATTTGCGGGACTTGGGCCGATACCAATATTTGCATAGTGAATCCCTAGGAATGCGTAGCCCACCGGCTGCAGGCAGAGCACAATTGTCATGCGAGAATGGCCGTGAGAGCCGGCCGGACCACCGCTTTACCCACCCCACTCAATGCACGAGCTCGGTCGCCCCCTTCCCCGTCGATTCACGATTATCGCAACGGCATCTGCTGACGCCGCCGCCTCGTTGTGTGCCATTATGGCATGATTACCAAAATCTTGGAGATATCCTTATCATGACAGCTCATCCAATCGTCCCACGTCCAGGCCGCGCCCTAAGGAAAGGTGCAGTCCCGGCCCGTACGATCAAACCCAAGGCGCGCACAAGTCTTTACTCCGCCCAAATCGGCTTGCTCGGCAGTGAAAACGCGTTCCGCATCGGCCCGCAGATCAAGGTCCTTGAGGATCGGGGGCTCAAGGTGATCAAGTGCAACCTTGGCGAGCCCGATTTCCCGCTGGCGGCGCACATTGCCGAGGAGGTGAAAAGCCAGATTGATCTTGGTCTCACGCACTATTGCGACCCGCAGGGGATCCTGCCGCTCCGCGAGGCCATCGCCCGTACGGTGGCGCAACGCCGCGGTATCGAAGTTACGCCCGAACGGGTCGTGGTCTTCCCGGGCGCCAAGCCGCCCATTGGCCTGGCAATGCAGGCCTACTGCGATCCCGGCGATGAGGTTATCTACCCTAGCCCGGGGTTTCCAATCTACGAATCATTTGCCACCTATGTGGGCGCGCGGCCCAGGCCCCTGCATCTGCGCGAGGAGACCGATTTCAGCTTCGGCGGACGCGATCTCGCGCCGCTCATAAACCCCCGCACGCGGATCATCATACTCAATTTCCCGTCCAACCCGACCGGTGGGGTCGTGACCCGCGAGCAACTGGGCGACATCGCCGATGTCATCAAGCGCAAAGCCCCAGCCCAGGTCCGCGTCTATTCGGACGAGATCTATGAGGACATCCTTTTTGACGGCAACCGCCACCACTCGATCGCCTCTCTTCCCGGAATGGACGAACGCACGATCATTGTCAGCGGAGTATCGAAATCCTACGCGTGGACGGGCGGGAGGGTCGGTTGGGCGGTATTCCCGACAGCTGACGAGGCGGCCGTCTTCAAAAATCTCAACATAAACTATTTCTCGTGTGTGCCGGCCTACAACCAGATGGGCGCGCGGACCGCGCTCGAGTCACCCCTGAGCCAGGCCAGCATTGCCCGGATGTGCGAAGCTTTCGCCGAGCGGCGCGATCTCATGGTGGCGGGGCTCAACGCTATCCCCGGCATCCGCTGCCGAAACCCTGGAGGGGCTTTTTATCTTTTCCCCAATATCGCGGGCCTATGTGAACACCTTGGCGCCATCGGGGCGCACCGGAAACTTCCGATAAAGGACCGCGGCCGGACCAGCCCCTCGACGTTGGTGCAGATGTTCCTCTTGTGGCAGTATCAGGTCGCCACGATGGACCGGCGCTCGTTTGGCCGTATCGGCTCCGATGGCCTGCATTATCTTCGCCTCTCGATAGCGACGGGGCTGGAGGATCTAAAGACGGGGCTCCAGCGCATGCGCGCGGCCGCGGCTGACCGCGATGGGTTTCAATCCTTCATCCGGGAGGGCAAACACCTATGGTAGCCGAAACGACCCCAGGACGCGCTGCGCCCGGACGAACGGCCGCCGCAGGGTTTTCCCTCGGGCCCCGCCGCGGCGTCTTTATCGACGCCGCCGAGCGGGTGACGGCGGACGGCGCGCCACTCGACGCCGCGACCGTGTCACATTTCGACACGCTCGATCTGTTCTACCGGACCCTTTGCGCGGTGATGTACAACTATGTTCCGCTCTCGGGCCATCCTGGAGGCTCGATCTCGTCCGGACGTTTCGTAATGCGGCTGCTGTTCGACGCAATGGACTACGATTTGGCGCGCCCCGAACGCCGGGATGCGGACATCATATCCTACGCGGCCGGGCACAAGGCGCTCGGTCTTTACGCACTGTGGGCGTTGCGCAACGAAGTGGCGCGCCTCGCGGCGCCGGAGCTGCTGCCTCACGACGAGAAACTCCAGCTGCGCCTCGAGGATCTTCTCGGCTTCCGCCGCAACCCGTCCGCCCAGACCCCTCTCTTCGGGAGGCTGCGGGCCAAGGCGTTGGATGGCCATCCCACGCCGGCGACCCCGTTTGTGCGACTTTCCACGGGCGCGTCCGGCGTGGGCCTGCCCGCCTCGCTTGGTCTTGCCTGGGGCGCGGCGGACCTCTTCGGAACAGATACGCCAAGAATCCATATCATCGAGGGTGAAGGCGGCCTGACGCCCGGCCGTGTGGCCGAGGCCCTTGCAGCCGGTGGCACCGCTTCGCTCGGTAACGTTGTCCTGCATATCGACTGGAACCAAGCCTCGATCGACTCGAACCACGTCTGCCGCGAGGGAGAAATTCCAGGCGATTACGTGCAATGGACTCCGGCGGAGCTGGCCTATCTCCACGATTGGAATGTCATCCTAGTTCCGGAGGGGTTCGACTGGCAGCAGATCGCGAAGGCGCAGCAGATCGCGCTCGCCCTAGACAATGGCCAGCCGACGGCGATCGTCTACCGCACGGTGAAAGGCTGGCAGTACGGAATCGAGGGGCGCGCGTCCCATGGCGCCGGCCACGCCCTGTGCTCGGCGGGATTCTTTGCCGCCGTGGCGCCGCTCCTGCCAAAGGACGTCGCACACCTGCCGTGCTGCGACGGGGTGCCCCAACGCTGCAACGCCGGCAGCGACGGGGCTGTCGTCGAGCAGTGCTACTGGGAGACACTGGAAATCATTCGCAACGCCTTGGCCTCTCGGGGGCCTGCGGTGGACGCATTGGCAGCTCGGCTGCGCGTCGCCAAACAGCGGCTCGAGAGTCGGCGGCGCCAGCCCCGGCCGGATTCGCCCCACATCGAGGCCGCCTATAGGATTGCCAACGGAGCCGGCGCCGATGCTCCGCCCGAACTCGTGCTGAAACCGGGAGTGAAGACCACGCTGCGCGAGGAACTCGGGCGCGTGCTCAATTACTACAATCGCGCCAGCGGCGGCGCCTTCGTGGTGGCGTCGGCCGATCTTCTCGGCTCGACCAGTGTCAGCAAGATCAGCGAAGGATTCCCGTCCGGTTTCTATAATCGGCGCAGTAATCCCGCGGCACGGCAGCTTTCGACCGGCGGCATCTGCGAGGACGCGATGACCGCAATGCTAGCTGGCATTTCGACGTTTGGCTGCCACGTCGGAGTCGGGTCATCCTACGCCGCCTTCAGCGCGCCGCTTGGACATATCGCCGCCCGGCTCCACGCCATCGGCAACCAGGCTCGGGTGGCGGTCGAGGGCGGAGCCTATCGCCCGTTTATCCTCGTCTGCGCGCACGCGGGACTCAAGACGGGCGAGGACGGCCCAACGCATGCCGACCCGCAGTCCCTCCAACTGCTCCAGGACAATTTCCCGATCGGGACCATGATCACGCTCACGCCCTGGGAACCGCAGGAAATCTGGTTCCTCGTGGCGGCGGCGCTCGCACACCGGCCCGCGGTCATCGCGCCGTTCGTTACGCGTCCCCCGGAAACTATCCTAGACCGGGCCGCCCTGGGTCTGCCATCTGCCGGAAGCGCGGTCCGGGGTGTCTGTCGCCTGCGGGCGGCGCGAGGGCGGGGACAGGGCACCGTCGTCTTGCAGGGGACCGGCGTCACCTATGAGTTCGTGACCAAGACGATGCCGCTACTGGAGCGCGAGGGCATCGACGTTAACGCCTACGTGATCACGTCCTGCGAGCTGTTCGATCTGCTGCCTGCAAATACGCGCGAACCCCTTTTCCCCGAGGCCCATCAGATGGAAGCGATGGGCATCACGGACTTCACGCTGTCAACGATGACACGCTGGGTGCGCTCAGACTACGGCCGGGCCCATTCGCTGCATCCGTTTCGCCATGGTCACTACCTCGGCAGTGGTGCGGGATCCGTGGTGATGAAGGAAGCCGGCCTCGACGGCGACAGTCAGTTTGAGAACGTGCGCGCTTATGTCCGCGATCGTTGACGGGGGCCGAGCGTCAAATTTCCTATAGATTTTTTGGCGTGATTAGCGCATTCCGCGGTGCCTGCGTCCAATCGCGCGCCGCCCGACTTAATGGGTCAATGTCGTCTCGACAAACTCCGGCTGGTAGGGTTCGAGGGTGAAAGCGCCCACGTAGTCACGATCGTGCAAAATGCTGCGGGCCTTCCCTTTGAGCCCGATCCGCTTCGCCGTCCCCTCGAGGTTCAGGTAAAGGAGATGGTTGGAATCGATCCGACGCGCCATCACTCCCGCAGGCACGACTGGCCCTGTGTCGATCCCCAGCCGGTCGATCAGGTCGCCAAGGATCGGCCCAAGCACGTTCTCCCGGGCTGGCAGGCCGACATAAATTGCCGTGCCAGCGCCATAGTGATAAGAGGTAACAATCGGGTAGTCCTGGTCCAGGCTGACAATTTGGCCCAGCACCGTGGCGCCTAGGGGATGAATCACATCAAACCAGGGCGCCTGGCAGTCAATGTCGTGGCCGTTGTAGGAGAGGCGCAGCGCACCGCCCTTCAGACCGAGCCTCGAGAGCTCGTTGAATTGGCCGGTCTCCTCGAAGCCGGACACCCGGATCCCGAAGACGTCGCTCAGGCGCCCGGGCAGCGTGCTGGAGAAGACCTGGCCGCGCTCGTCGACCATGGCCGAGTACCCCGTCATGACGACCGTCCCGCCCTGGTGCACGTATTCTCGGATCTTCGCTGCCGTCGGCTCGTCCATGAGTGCGACACCGGGAACCACCAGTAGCTTGTAGTGCAGGGGGCTCCGGCTGATTTCCACCACGCTCGAGTCGACGTTCCGCCTGTTGAAGACATTGAATGCCGTCTGGATCTGTTCATCGTGCGGCTCCGGGAAGCTGGCGCTCGCGATCTGGCTGTCGAACGAGAAAGCCAGAGCGACCTCCGGATGCGGGTGGTAGGGGAACCCGTAGGGCCCGATCTTCTTAAACTCCGCGGCGATCGTTCGGTACTCCTCGTACTTCCGGTTTGGCAGGCCGTCCCAGTCGACCATTCCCTGGAGGTACTGCTCCTCGCCCCCGTGCATGGCCTGCCACGTCCAGCCGCAGACCATCTGGTTTCCTTCCATCAGCGAAGCGTAGGCCGACTTGCGGATGGAACCGGGCACTGCCGTGTGGGTCGTGAACTCCGTGCACCAGAACGGGGTCGAGTTCTCAAACTGGATCCGCGCTATCCCGAAGAGCGCGCGCTCGATGCCCTCGTTATTCTGCAGCGAGTTGCCCGGGTAGAACCCGCAGCCGCCGCGGGTGATCCTCCCTGAGTAGGCGATCCCCGAGTAGTCGAAGTACTTCATTGAGCTGTAGTACCACATGTTGGTGGTCGTCAGGACGCCGGGGGCGTTGGCGTTCACCTTGGTGATAACCTGATCGAGGAACCCGCTTACCTCCGCGGAGACGAAGCGCCGGAAATCGAGCACACGCTCCGGCGGACCCTCGACCGGACCGGAAGCCGGCAGGCCCACCTCGTCAAAAGCGCTGATTCGCCGGGACCACCGCTGCGACGCCCATGCGGCGTTCAGGTTCTGCACGGTGCCGTACTTCTGCTGTAACCAAGCTACGAAGCGCGCCCTCACGGTCGCGGAGTACGAGATCGGCCCATCACCGGGCTCGTTATCTATCCCAAAGGCCAGCAGCGCGGGATGCCTGGCGTAGTGCCGGGTCAGGGTATCGGTGAAGCGGAGGGCGTACTGCTGGTACGCGGGGTCACCCACGTCCTCCATGTAGCGGTGGTTGGGATAGAGGACATTTCCGTTGCTGTCCGTGATGTTTATCGACGGGTGCTCTTGGTGCAGCCAGACAGGCGCCGGCCGCACGGCGACGTCCAGGATCACCTTAATCCCGGCGCCGTTCATCATATCCATCACCTCGTCAAACCAGGCGAAGGTGAACTGCCCGTCGCTGGGCTCGTAGCTGTCCCAGGCGAGGTGCCCCATCCTCACAACCCGGAAGCCCGCAGCCTTCATGAGCGCAATGTCGTGCTTCCAGGTCTCCGGGTTCGAGTCATGGGGATGGTAGTTTGCGCCGACATAGAGCTCCTGGGCCGAGGCGGCGCAGACGGGAGACAGGGCCGCGGTCAGAATGGCCGTGCGCAACAGATGAGAAACTCGCATGGCAAAGGGACGAGAGGTATGGGGATTGTGCCGGTCGGGCGTGGAATCTAGCCTAATGCAAAGGACGCAGTTCCACGAGCCACACGTCGTTCTCACGCATCGCAAATCTACGGGAGAAGGTAGCGTCGGGTCCTACCCGTACCTCCTCGTCTAGGCAAGGCTCGCCGGAGGATGCTTTTCTCAGCGTTTCGACCTGCGCCCTCGTCAACTGGGAGGGCGAATCTAAGTCTCGCCAAGCCGACTGGACGTCGTTCGCCCGATAGCCGACCTTGTAGGCACGCATGCGATAGGCGCCTGCGGCCAGGTGCGAGAGCCGCAACTCGGCCGAACCCCTTTTTCCTGCGGGGTGATCGGCCTTGTAGTACTCTTGGTTGATGACAGACGGCCCCGGGCTTGAGATCGTGAAATCCCAGAAGAGGGCCTGGATGCCGCCGGCGTCGTCCCGGCAGACCAAGGCCTCGGGATCATTGCAGGTCAGCTCAACCGGGCCCAACCGGTTGAGAAACTGGTAGGCGAAATACGAGGGCTTCTGCAGGTCCTGATAGTTGAGCAGGCCAAAGCCGCCATGGAACGGCGTCATGCGCGGACCGGCCTCCTCGAAAATGTCCGTGAACGTCCAATACGACATCGACGTTGCGGATGCCCCGATATTGCGGAGCTTGTCCAGAATGAAGGCGGCGCTGTGGTAGCTGTCATGGATAGGATCGAACGGCGTATAGGACGAGCTCCACTCGGTATAGTGAAGCTCCGACGCGGCATATACGGAGCGGTCTATTCGCGCACGCACACTCCTTACCTCGCTGGTGATGGCGTTTCGGTCCGATGAGAATACCGTACCGGCGTTGCCGTTCTCATCGAGGTAACCGCTAGACGTCGCATAACTGTGCGTGCTGACAAAATCCAGCGGCAGGCCCTTCCCGGCACAGTAGGCGAGGGTCTCGTCGATCCAACCGCTTCCCGCAGTTGCAGGACCGCCCACGCGGTAGGCCGCATCGACCGACTTCACGGCGCGCACCGTGGTTTCGTAGAGTTTGTAGTATTCACCGCGGGCGATCGGAACGAACTCGGCATCGCTCTTTCCTCCCATTGTGCCCATCCAAAAGCCGGTGAGGTTCGGCTCGTTCCAGACCTCGAAATACCACGTGCGAATCTCCCGCTCCCCGTACCGCTCCGTGACGTGGCGAACGAACGCCGCGATGAAAGCCTCCCATTTGGCATAGTCCTTGGGCGGTGTCACATTAGCCTTGTACCAAAATATCGTCTGCGGGCCGCTGGCGAGGGCTCCCGGCATGAAGCCCAGTTCCACAAAGGGCTTCATTCCAATGCCCTGCAGAAAATCGAAGAGCTCATCCACATACTGCCAGTTGTAGAGGGGATGGCCCTGCTTGTCCTCTTGATATACTCCCATGTCGTCACAAAAAAGCCCATGGAAGCGGATGTAGCGAAATCCGCACTCGGTGCGGACACGGCGAAGTTGACGCTGCCAATCGGCTCGCAGGCCTTCATTCGCGCGACCCGCGCCGACGCAGAAGTTATACATCCGATTGGTCGGTCCGCGGGAGGCCATGAGGTCAGCGTCGATTACGCGCAACGTCGAACCCGTCTGTGCATTCATGCACAAGGGTGCCATGAGGAGCGGGAGCAGAAAACGATATTCCAGCATGTTATTGAGGTGAAGCTGAACAACGGGAGGGCAACAGACGTGGCAGCATGAGTTGTCGCAGGTTTCTTCGGCGCCAAAAAGACTAAAGAGATCCTTCCAATGGATTCTGGACCAAAGATGACCGAAGGAGAAAAATCGCAGCGTCGAAGCACAGAACGCACTCATGGAATTGACGGGCCTTTGGCAAGGCAACCCGCGGGATAAATATGATTCTGCTTCATTGGCGTCTCACGGGATAAAGGCGAGCGGGCATAGTGGCCCTTAAGCATGATCAATTCATGCTTGAGGATGCGCTTGCTCGAAGACTTGGGCAGGCGCCGTTTCAGCCGGCATGCCGTGTTGTCTTTGGCCCGGGTGACAACGAAGATGCCCCGCTGCATGAGCGCCCAGAGGTGGCCGAAGTCGACGTAAGCTTTGTCAAAAGTCACGATTTCTCCCTCGAAGAGGCCGGCGCACAACTCCCGGGTCCGCGCGTTGTCGTGCTGACGGACTGTGTCCACGATCGCAAAGCCCGGCAGCAAGCTCTGAAGGTTCAAAGGGTTCAATCGGAGATGGCACCTGACCGCTGCCCTGCGTCGGCAGTCCTTCGCCCAGTTCATGCAGGAGGCCATCATTTGGATCGTCGCAGAGTCCGCCGCGTCGATAGCACGCCGGAACCACCAGATTAACCCGCATTTCCCGCAACCTCGAAGAAACGAGGGACACAACGACTAAAAATGCTGAGCATCGCCCAGAACAACTTCTCGGCCATGGCGCATCCTCGGGCCTTGTTCGCATGGCTGAGCGTGTTCTTAGCCGGCGGCCGCTGGAATAGGTCCGAACCGTATAGGTGGACGGCGGGCCACCTCGAACGAAAGCAATGGCGGCGTTTCGCAACAAGACCTGCTCCTGAAGCATCAATTGCGACAAGGTCTCATGGCATGGCAAATTAATTGTCATTAATCTTTCTGCTTGACTTTCGGCCCAAAACATGACTCACGTAAGAACTGTATTCTCTGAATACGAATAAGATATAATTTTATACAACTATTTTGCACCGCTTGGATGAAGCTCGTATGTTAATGTTTGTAATAAGCATTGTTAATTAATTTGTTTGGAACAGGCGTGGTGCCGCCGCCAACTGCTCGACGACACCGCTCCAAGGATAAGTCAAAAGCAGCCAAAGGGAGTATAAACCATGCCAAAATCAGAGAAAAAGGCTCAAAAGATTAAAGGTGCGCCGCTCAAGGACCTCAGAGTGCGCAAAGACGTTAAGGGCGGCGGTGCTTGCCCGTGTACGTCGATGCCGAATGATCCGGGCGGCAAGCAATTGAGGAGGATGTAGGCCCCTTCCGAGGGGTGAGTTGAGAATCCGGGGCAGCAGTCGCTGGCTCCCCTTGGGCCAGGACGTAACGCCGCGTTGGCGGCGTGTGGCGCGGCAACCTGTAGGGTATCCGAGCCAGCGACTTTGCTGCCGTCGCAAAGGGAAGGCGGACGGCCGCTAGCCCGGGGTCGCGGGTCGACCTCGAACCAGAGCCAACTCCCCGTCGAAGCAAGGAACACCTGTTGCACCGCGCCTGCCCGTAGCCATGGCACCGACTTCGCGAAAAAGGAAACCGGCGTGCACGGCCGACTTCAGCCGTTCCGTCGACAAGGACGGGACGGTGATTCATTTCTCGGTCCGGGGCAGGTCGATGCTGTTCAACGGGCACGCAGGGAAGTTCTACGACTCGTTGCCGCGCTGGGCCGAGGCCGAGCTCCTTGAGGCTGCGCAGGACGGCTCGACCCAGGCGCCCCGAAGCCACGGGGTGCGCGGGACAAAGGGCGCGGGCGCTTCCGCATTCCGCAGGGAGCTGCGCCTGTTCCGAACTGGGCTGCATCCCTCGCTCGCTCCGGAGGAACGGCAGGGCGCCTTCGAGCGGCGCGGCCAGCCACGGGTCATCAATGTCTTTGCGGGCCAGGCGTGCAACCTGGGCTGCCGGTACTGCGTGAACCGCCAGGGCACATTCGGAGGCGCGCCGTCCGTGATGTCGCAAGAGACAGCGCAAAAGGTGCTCAGGTTCATTCGCGGGGTCTGGGAGGCGCGCGCGGACGGCCGCATGAGCGTCAATATCCTGGGAGGCGAGCCGCTGCTCGCGGGGGATGCGGTCTACGCCCTCGTCCGCGGTCTCCAGGACTTGAATCACGCAAGCGCGTCGAACGAGATTCGCGTCGTGCTCATCACCAACGGGACCATTTACAACAGCAAGGTGTTCGAAGTGCTGGCCGAGCGTCCCGATCTTTGCGCGGTGGCGGTCAGCCTCGACGCATTCCAGGCGGCGCATGACCTGAACCGGCCCTTTGCGAACTCCGGGCGCGGCTCCTACGCGACGGTCCTCGGCACCATCGAGAGGATGACAAGCGAGCGCATTCCGTTCTCTGTAACCTGCGTCATTCCCTATCCGTACGACTACATCGGCGCAGCCGAGGAACTACACCGCGCCGGAATCACCAACCTGGAGCTTAAGGACCTCATCGATTACGTCTATGGCGGCTCCGCGGTGCCCGAGGATTGCACCGGCCGGCTGGCCACCTGGCGCGCAAATTACCTGGCCTACACGGACTATTTTATCGAATACCTGCATTCAAAGTCGCCGGCAAGGCACGGTGACCGGAACGCCCTGGTTAAGTATTACGGCGGTGTTTTCAATCCGAGGGTGGGGTTCTACCGCACCCTCGCCTGCGGTATAGGCGACGAGAAGCTCGGGATCGGGGCCGATGGCGCGATCGTGCCCTGCGAGTTGCTGCTCGGACACGCCGATTTTGCCGTGGGCAATGTGCGGGACGGCTTCGATCCAGGGAGAATGCAGCGGTTCGAGAGGCAGGTGTTGGACCAGGGGCAGTTCCGGACCGACCACGAGAAATGCCGCCGATGCTTCGCCAAGCTGATCTGCGGGGGAGGATGCTACACGCAGAGCTACGACGCAACGGGCCGTTTCGATCCGTGTGAGGAGAGGACCTGCGAGCTCATTCGGGAGAAGGCCCGGATCGACCTTTACTTCCTTGCGCGCTTGAAGGACGAGCACCCCGCGACGTTCGCCGAGTGGGGCGGCATCCTCGATTGAGGCAAAGGGCCTGACGCCTCCGCGTCTGCCCGGGAAACAGGCCATCTGCAGCGGCAAGGGCGGCAGGCGCGCGGGTTAAACGCAATCTCAGAAATCGCTCACGGACAGGCCTTTGGCCGATAGCCAGGACCATCGGATATCAGGATCCATAATTCGCCCCCTACCGGTGCACGATGGGAAAGCGATGGATTCGGCAACGAGGATTCCTTGGATGCATCTTGCCATTCACCCAGATTAAGTTAATGCAACTGGACGGCGTTAATCGGGCGCTCGTGGCCCGAAACCAAGAACAAATGCCCCTAAAGGGGCCCTACAGAAATGAAACCCGCAAAGAAGATAGCCACGGCAAAAGGCAGCGTTAAATTCAAGGATCTCCAAGCAAAGAAGAATCCCAAGGGGGGCGCCCTGACATCCGGGAGCGATACGCTGAAAATCGGGAGCGATACGCTGAAGTCGGCTTTTTTAAAGTAAAGACTACCTGAGATTAGTTGAGGGGACCGTTAGGGAGGCTTTTGCAAAGTCCAAGCGGCTGTGCCCGCGTGGACCTGATTGTCTCTTAGAAGGCACCGGCAAGACAGCCCGGAGAAGCGCCCCGCGGCTTATCGCGCGGGGCGATGTGCCGCGTAGGCAGGCACTAATGGGGGATTGCGCGCCATAGCAATTCACCGATCCCCATCAAACGGCCAAACGGCGCCGGGCCACTACCAGAAGAGCCAGCGGATCTTGCTGCCCGCGGCCTCGGAGAAATGGCTGTCCAGGATTCTCCGCACCACCCTGCCCTTGACACGGGCATCGTCCAGGGTGGGCTCGCTTCTGCGCAGGACGCGGCGGACGCGAAAGACGCCGCCTGAAGCCGCCGGGCCGCGGGGCTCACCGATTCCGGCGAAAAGCAGTTCCTGCCGCTCGGCCTCGGGCAGGTCCTCTGCGAGCAGGTCGATCTGCTCGCACGGATAGCCGGCCTCGCGCGCCACCTCCTCCAGCGAGAGCCCGTCGTCCCGGACACAAATCAGGGCCTCGCGCGCAGCGTCCTCCGAATCAAACTCGGCTGTTTCCACCTCAAGCCGGGTCAGCGGGAGGCGCAATGTGACAAGGGCCCTCGCGAGCTTCTCCGGAGTCGACACAGAATCGCATACCGCGCGGTACGAACCCTCCATCGCGAGCATCTCCTGAAACCACTCCTCGTTTCGGCGCAGGGCCCCAAGCCAATCCCCAAGGCCCTCGGCATTCATTCCAAAGCGCACGAGGAATCGGCCTCGCTCTCCTTCCAGGTCCAAGGCATTCCCTCCCTGTCCCCAAGTGTGGCGCGCCACAAGCCGCCGGCTGTGTTCCGTCGCCAGCGGCCCGAAGGATCCCGATAAGAGCAGATCGGGCGCCACGGCCTCGATTCGGCCCAAATCGATGGCACCGGCATCGGTACGGTCGGCGGAGACCCTCTCCCTGAGGACTTCCCACCAATGGCAGCGAATGAAGTAGCCCTCCAAGCCCTCGGTGCTAAGGCCGCGCGCACTGAGCCAAGCCTCGGTATCCTCCGCGGAGATAAGGTCCCGGTCGAATCGGAATTGGTTGATCTTTTGCTCGATAACATCCTCTTCGATCTCAAGCCCCAGTCGCGACGCCTCGCCCTCGCAATCAGCCTGCCATTCAAGGCGGGCCAACAACGGTTGGAGCTCATTCCGGAACTGGGCCGCGCACAGCACATCGGTGGTGCTGACCACCGCGCCATTGAATTCAAAAGTCGCAAGATCCCCAGTCGATGGCACAAGAAACTCTCTCTGCGTCTGCGCGCCGAAGGTCAACGTATTTGGCCCAGGTGTCCGCGATTTGCCCGGTCCGCTGCAGGAGGGGGCATTGCCAAGCCGTGCGCAGCCCCGGTATCCGTTTGCCAAGCCCTCGTTTGACGCCTGAGACTGCCAGCCCAACGGGATATGAACATCGCCGCGCAGGTCCGGGAGATTTACGAGCAGCGCCCGTATCCGTTTGGAGGCAGGCGGTCGAGGCGCCAGCCGTGGATCCTGAACCTGGACTGGGTCGATGCGTTTGGCCGCGACGCCGGCGCCGTCAAACCCGCGCGCGTCCTCGTTGCCGGATGCGGGGACGGAACTGAGGCGTTGCAGTTCCAGCGCCTGCTTCCCGAAGCCATGATCGTCGCCGTCGACTTCAGCGCTCGCTCTATAGCGCTCGCAAGGCGCAGGCAGAGAAGCGAGCGCGACATGCAGCGAATCCGTTTCCTTGTGGCCGACATCGCGGATCCCTCCCTTGCGAGGACGCTCGGGGAAACCTTTAACCTCATCGCATGCCACGGCGTGCTCTCCTATGTCGCCAGCCCCGTTCAGGTATTCAGGAACTTCGCCCGGTGCCTGGAAGGTCGGGGCGTGCTTTACCTCGGAGTCAACGGATCGAGGCATGTGAGCACCGTCTTTCGGCGGGCGCTGCCGGCACTGGGAATCGGCCTCGACCGATTCGTCGCATCCAAGCGGGTGAGCGATGCGCTGAGGTTGTGCGACGCCGTGATCTCGCGCGATGGGTTCCCGCGCGTGTCGGGCCTGGGGCCGACCTTCCTTGCCGGCGACGTGTTCGGACCGTTGAACCGGTGCCTGTCCCTGACCGAATGGACCCTTTTTGCGCGGCGGGCGGGGCTTCACTTCCGCGGAAGCGGCTCATCCGTCAGGCTGTTTCGGCAAGCCGCCGAGAGCGGCCTCCAAGGCGTGCTGATGCCGAGGTCCCGCGGGGAGGTTTGCGACCTTCTGGAGCGTCTGAGCCCATCGCAGTTTCATCGCCTGCTGTTCTCAAGGGCTCCCGAGGAGAATCCGCCGTGGGAAAACCGCCGCAGTCTCCTTAGGTGGAGGATCGAGCTTTCCCGCCTTAATTCAATTATGCTTCCGCGCCCCCCCAAGAGAATCCGCGACCGCCTGAGGCCCGTGACGATCGTCAGCTCTGCCGCGAGTCTCAGTTCGGAGTGGCAGATGCCCGAGTGGGAGGTCGAACTGCTGCGCCGTGGCCACAGCATGCGCTCCGTGGGGAGCATCCTCGACGCAATCCCCCTCCTCGTGCCGTTCGCCGTGCTGAGGAGCCAGCTCTATCTCCTCCATCAGATGGGCGTCATCACCCTGCGGCCCCCGGCGGGCCCGGCTTAAAGAGTCAACGGGGAGATCCGGCCATATTCTCGCGAAGCTGGCGGATGGGCTCCAGGACGTACTCGATCGGGGTCCGACTTCCGACCACCACCCGGGCCTCGCCCCTCATGCCTGCACGCAGCGGCAGCGCCTGCCCCCCGACTTGGATCGTGTCCCGGTCGAGCTGGGCGGCGGCGATGAACTGCCCCCCGTCGCGTGAGGAGACGGCCGACGGGCTTATCCAGGTGATGGTTCCCGTGATGGTACCGTAACGCTGGAAGGGGAATGCTTCGGCGAGGAACCGGACCCTCTGGCCGACGGCAAGACGGGACATCGCCGGCTCGGACAGGAGCAGTCGCAGCCTCAGCTTCCCGCTCGTCCGGGCGAGCTGGCATAGCTCCTGCCCCTGCTGCACAATGCTACCCGGGTTGTTCTCGGCCATCGAGATGACAACGGCATCGTAAGGGGCGCGAATCGACACGAGGTTCTGGTCGGAGTCGCCGAGCTGCCTGCTCAGGGAGCCGAGCCGAATCTCAATCTTCTTAATGTCCGCAAGCCGGTCCGAGCGCTGCCGTTCCTGCTCGTTGGCCATCTGCTGGCGCTGCAGGACGAGCTGCTGGCGCGTCCTTTGGGCCACGCTGAGATCCTTCTCGGCCCCAGTAACCTCGAGGCGGCGCAGGATGAGGTCGGTCTCGGCATAGATCCCCAGCTTCAGCAGCTTCTCGACCCGGCTGGCGAGGTCGCGCTCCACCTCAAGAGTGGCCCCGCGGAACCGTATCTCCTCGTCGGTCTGCGCTATCTCGTGGTCCTTGATCTGAAGGTCCGCCGCATCCGTGACTTCGGCCCGCTTTAGGTCGTTGCGGCGCAGGGCCAGATCCGCGTCAAGGGAGCGGGCCTGGGCATCGCGGTCGTCGACATCCTCGGAACTCAGGACAAAGAGCTCCTCGCCGGCCGCGACCGCGCGTCCCTCCTGGATCCGGACCTGCCGCACAACCGCGGCGCGCGGCGCCTGAATCGGGTCGGCCCCGGCCTCTGGAACTAGCAGGCAAGGGCAGCGGATCGTCTCCGGCACGCGGACGAGGACCAAGGCGAGCAGGCCCGCCGCGAAAATCCCGATGACCAACCACGCCGCAGCCCGGAACACCCAGTTGGGCGGATCCCTAGAAAGCATGGACGACTCCTTTTCCAATGCCTCCCGGTCGGACGTCCTTGCGTTGGATTTCACGGTTGTGGTTCGGGTCAGAGTCCCAGTTGCTGGCTTGAGAGGTAGAAGTAGAGTCCCCGCTTGGCCATGAGCTCCTCGTGGTTCCCGGCCTCGGCTATCTCACCCTTTTCAAGCACCACGATCGTGTCAGCCTCCCTGATAGTGCTCAGCCTGTGGGCAATCACGATGCTGGTGCGCCCGGACATGAGGCGGCCCATGTTCTCCTGGATGGTGCGCTCCGACTCGGTGTCGAGGGCGCTCGTGGCCTCGTCGAAGATGAGGATCGGTGGGTCATTGTAGACCGCACGGGCGATCGCGATGCGCTGGCGCTGCCCCCCCGAGAGGGCCAGCCCGGATTCGCCGATCATGGTTTCGTAGCCCATCGGCAGGCGCATGATGAAGTCGTGGGCGTTGGCGACCTCCGCAGACCAGAGCACGCGGTCATAGTCGGGCTGGCTGTCGCCGAAGGAAATGTTGCCGGCTATCGTGGCGTCAAAGAGGTAATTCTCCTGCAGGACAAGGCCGATTTGCCGCCGTAGGTCACGGTGGTTCAGCGTCTTGAGGTCAAGGTGATCGATGAGAATGGAGCCCTCCGTCGCCTCCATGAGTCCGGAGAGAAGCTTGATCAGCGTGGTCTTGCCGCTGCCGCTGCGGCCGACGACCGCGACCATCTGCCCCGGGGCGATGTTCAGCGTGATGCCCTTGAGTATGGCCGGCGCCTCGGGCCCCCCGTATCTGAAGCCGACCTGCCTGAGCTCGATTCGCCCCTCAAGGCTCCTGACCGGCAGCAACCGGGAGCGGTCGGCTCCCTGCTCCGGCTCGTGCTCAAAGATGTCGTTCATGCGGTTCAGAAGCACCGCCGCCATCTGGACCGAGTCCCAGATCCCGAGCGCCCGGAGGATGGCGGCGTAGGCCATGGCCGTCAGGGAACTGAACGCGACGAAGCCGCCCACCGTGAGGCGGCCCTCGATGACGCTATGGGCACCAAACCAGAGGAAGAGTCCCGTCGAGATGAGTCCGATGGTCTGGAGGATCCCGTCGTAGGACATCACGATGAAGTTGCTCCGGAAGACCTTTCTCGAGACCGAGAGGAACTCGGAGAGCATCGTCTCGCGGAACGCGAGCTCGGCAGATGCCGCCTTGACCGCCTCGATTCCCTTGATGGCGTCAATCTGGCGCGAGTTGTACCTGCCCTGGCTCTGCTCGACGTCGGCGAAGAGCGGACGGAGGATCTTGACGGAGAAGACCATGAGCGCGGCATAGAGGGGGATCGTGGCGAGGAACACGACCGTCAGCCTGCCGCTGAAGGCAGCCATGAAGCACAGCGCCCCCGCCAGCTGGACAAAGGCGAGAATACCGCCGATGCCGTGCTGCACGAAGAACTGCCTGACCTGGCGCGCTCCGTCGAGCCTTCGCTGGATGTCTCCCGTGCGCCTGCTCGCGAAATACGACATCGGGAGCGACAGCAGCCTGCGCGTGAGGTAGTCGAGGAGGGCCGTGTCGATGCGCAGGGTGGCGAACCCGAGCAGGTACTGCTGCAGGAGATTGGCCAGCTGGTAAAAGACAAGGCAGACACCAAGCCCGAGCACGATCACGTTGAGAAGGCCGAGGTCGTTCTCGACAATGACCTTGTCAACCACGGCCTGGGTGAAGACCGGGAAGAGCAGCTGAAGGAAGCTCGTCACGCACGCAAGCAGGACGGCCGGGACAAGGACGCTGCGGGACTGCTTCAGGAACGGCAGCAGCCACGCCAGGGTTGGGCGGTTGAGCGGCGCGTTCTCGAACGCGATCGTGTAGTCGAAGAGGGCCGCGTATCCCGACCACTTCTCCCTGAACTCCTCGACCGGGATGCGGCGGATTCCCCTGGCAGGATCCGCCACCCGGACGCGGGAGGTGCCGACGTCGAACAGCACCATCCAGTGGTTGCCTTCCCAGTGCACGATCGCCGGCAGGGGCATCTCCGGAAGGTTGCGCATCGAGGCCTTCACGCTGCGCGCCGCGAGGCCCAACTCGGTGGCTGCGTGGCAAATGGCCTTCAGGCTCGTCCCGTCCTGCGAGACGTGGCACAGCCGCCTGATAACCGAAAGGCTGATGTCGCGCCCGAAATGCCGGCAGACCATCGAGAGGCTCGCGGCGCCGCAGTCCATCTCGTCGATCTGCTGGACAAACGCCATCCTCCGGATCTTGTGGGCGCGCCTGCCAAAGTGCCCCTTCTCGTCGGCAAAGGGGGCCTCGCCCTCCTCGGGTCCCTCGGCTTCGGCCTCCCCTGTTCGCGCCCCCTCCTGGAGGACGGCGCCTGCCTCGGCCGGCAGCGATTCTATGGAAAAGTCGAGCGGGACGCGGGCCTCGGTGTCCTTGTTGTACTGGGCCACGCGCTCGTCGAGCAGCTTCGAGAAGTCGGCAAACCGCTTTCTGAGGTCGTTGACGACCTCAGGCTGCAGCGCGAACAGCTCCGTATCGGCCGACGCCTCGGCCGAGGCCGCGCGCGGAGACCCGGTGAGCAACGAGAGTTCGCCGAAGAAGTCCCCCTCGCGGCAGAAGGCCAGGTTCCTGACCTGGGTCCCCTTCGCGGCGAAGATCCGCACCCGCCCGGTCCTCACGATGTACATCGGCCCCCCGGGGTCTCCCTCGCGCAGGATCATCTGCCCCTTCGAATAGCTCACAGGAGAAAGGTTCTCCACTAGCTCCCTGAGGGCCTGCGGCGACAGGCGTCCGAAATTGCTGAACTCGTACAGAAACCCGTGGAGGGCCCTGAGGCGGACCGAAAGCTCGACGTGGCGCCTCATCTCCGGGTAACGCTCGAGAAGCTCCAGGAAATCGTCTCGTCCGAGCCTGAGGACCTCGACCGAGGTGCTGCAACGCACGGACGCCGTGCGCAGGCCACTCTCCAGGAGCGCGGAGTCGCCAAACTCTGAGCCGGGCCGCAGGGAGGCGAGCACGATCTCGTCGCCCTTCTCCGTCCGCTTGACCACCCGGGCCCGCCCCGTCGCGAGAACGTAGAAGGCGTCCGACTCGTCTCCCTCGCGTACGATCAGGTCCCCAAAGTCGAAGCGCTCCACGCGAAACTTGTCGCAAAGCTCCGCCCGCTGGTCATCCGGCAGGAATCTGAGCAGAGGCGATCCGCGCAGCAGTTCATCGGTGTTGTCCGTTCGCATCTGGCTACAGGGGCCGTTGTATCAGGGTGTGAGTGCAATCCCTCCACCGGAGTATGTCATCGAAAGGCATTCGCGGATGAACTGCAAGAGGCCATTCGCCGCCTGCAGCACCCCATCCCCCGAATGGCGTCGCCGCGTTTCACAAGCGCCCCGTCGCTACCGCTCCCTGACCTCTAGAATCGAATGAACGGCAAGCCGCGCCAGGTGCATGCTCGCCCCGCCATCGGCGTATTCGAACGGCATGTTGGTTCTTCACCTCAAAGCCCAGGCACCGAGGAGTAAATCCCTGTCTGCTTCAGCAGACCGAGGTAGGCTTTGAAGTCAAAGGGCGGAGCACCGTACAAGTAGTGGTTAGCCCGGGTCTGTCCCGCATGCTCGTACCGGACCAGCAGCATGCCCTGCCCTTGCTGGTGCGGCAACTCCGCGACCCTCTGTCGTCCATTCGCGGCGACAGCGTAGCTTCCCGAGAAAAGCTCCCTTCCCGAGGCTAGCTCAGTCACCGTCACCCTGCCCTGCGCCGCCTCCAGGCTATCGTTCACCGCCACAAGGGGATAGTACCCCTCCACGGGATCGTTGATCATCAGGCACACGGTGGGCTGCACGTTCTTCAGGAAGTAGAAGGCGAGTTTCCTCGAGTTGTAATAGTCCACCACGGAATCCGAGATGATAGGCCAGCCATCACGCAGGTTCCACCAGATGATGCCCGAGCGCTCGAATTTGCCCGCGCGCCAAAGCTCCACGAAATACTTCATCGCCTCGGCCTGCACCGACTGGGACGCGAGGATGAAGGTATCCAGATCCTTCGGCACATCGCCGAAGAGGATGCGGATCTGCTTCAGCATGAGATCGTTTCTCCCCGCGGTGCTTTGCGAGAGGGGAAACTTGCGCACCGACTTCGTGAGCCAGGCCTCGTTCCAGACAAAGTCCCGCGTCCAGGGATACACGTCCTCCGGTTCGAACATCCTTTCGAGCGAGCTTCGGTTAGGACAGCCGTGATAGCCGATCTCGCTCACGAAATGCGCCGACGACTTTGTGTAAAAGTCGGCCTTGTAGTAGCCGCGCGGCCCCCAAAGGTGATCCTCGGGCAGAAAGTTGCCGCTGTTGCCCTGCTCGTAGCACGCACGGCTCACATACGGCGAACTCGGCAGATACGGCCGCGTGGGATCGAGTTCGTAGAGAACCGCCGGAATGACCGTTCGGCTGATGAGGTCGCGGTTTGGGTCGATGTTCAGGGAGCCCAACTGCCAGCCGAGCGCGACATCGTTTTCGTTGTTACCCGACCAGAGCGCGAGACTCGGATGATTGCGCAGCTTGCGCACGACACTCCGGACTTCGGTCTCCACCTTCTTCGCAAAGTCGGAATTCTGCGGGTAAAAGGAGCAGCCCATCGCAAAGTCCTGCCAGACGAGCAGGCCGTCGGCGTCGCAATAGTCGAAGAAGGCCTCGTCTTCATAGACATTGCCTCCCCAGCAGCGCAGCAGGTTGCAGTTGAGCTCCGAGGCTAGCTTGAGCACATCGATCACCTGCGAGGCGTCGCGGCTGTGCAGGGCGTCGACCGGCACCCAGTTCGTGCCGCGGATGAAGATCCTCTCCCCATTGACGACAAGGCAAAAGCGGCCCGGCTTCTCCGGCGTCGTGATTTCCGTGCGGTCGAGCTCTACCGTGCGCAGGCCGATGCGCGCGACCCTCGACGCGAGCACCTGGCCGGCGGCGTCCAGAATCTGGACGCCGGCTTCGTACAATGCCGGCTCGCCGTAGCCTTTGGGCCACCACAGCTGCGCGTCCGGGATTCGCAGGGAGATGCGCCCCGAATGCGAGAGCAGGGCCTCGCTCTGCTGGAGGACCTCCTTGCCCCCGAACCTCAGCGTAGCCTTCACGCGCAGGCCGTCGATCCGCGCAAAGGGCACACGGATCTGGTAGTCTGCGCAGAGCTCGGCCGTTTTCGCGGTGCGGTCGATGCGTAGGGTCATCCAATGAAGATCCTCGAAACGCACCGGCTCAAGGACGCGCAACTCCACGCCGCGCCACAGTCCGGCGCTCACCAAACGGGGCATGATGTCCCAGCCGTAGGCGTGCGGCGCCTTCCGGATATTCTCGGACTCCGAGTTGCCGTCCACGCGGACGCCGAGCGCCCCGAGGGGATAGTCTTGGGCCTCGATCACCGCCGAGCGCAGGATCACCCGGAGTTCATTCTCGCCTCCCTCGGCCAGAAGCTCGGTGATGTCATAGTCGTGTTCGATCAGCATGTTCTCGGCCTCTCCCACGTGGCGCCCATTGAGCCAGATCGAGGCTAGGCAGTCGATGCCACCGAAATGGAGCTGCAGGCGCTGCCCGGGCTGGAGCGCGCGGGGCTCCCAAAGCGGCGCGAATAAGACCACTGGTAGCCTTCGTACTTTCGCAGCGCATACACGTGGCTTCCGATCATGGGATCGGCGATTCTTCCTGCGGCGAGCAGGTCGAGCTCGACGTTGCCGGGCACCGTGGCAGCGACGGTTTCGACCGCGAGTGACGTTAACTGCCCCGGCTCCGTCACCGGTTTTTCCGCCTGGGGCCAGTAGGCGAGCGTCCAACGACCGTTAAGGGAGATGACATTGTCAGGCGCCGCCAGGGCGAGATTTGGGAACGAGCTCATGAACAAGAGTAGAAGCAGGCAAGAACGGGGGGAGGACGTTTTGCGCATGGTGGAAGGTGGTTCTTTCGGGGTAGCGTGCGCTAGGGTCCAAGAGCGCCAAAGAGCATGGATACTGGGCGCGGAGGACACAGATGAGCCAATTCCTATTTTCGCACTGCCTCCAGGGCCTGTCTGGATGATAAGTCGATATTGATACCGCTTGCGCGGGTTGTCCATCCCTGGTGGAGGCGAGGCCCGGCTCTGCGGGCCTGCTCGGAGCCCGGGATGGGTATTTGGCTTGGAGCGGCCGTCCCAAATCCACAGGTTCTCCGATACCCCACCCCGCGAAAATGAAGGCCCGCATCTATTACTGGTCACTGACGTCCGCCCTGGCCGGATTCCTGTTCGGCTTCGACACGGTCGTCATTTCCGGAGCCGAGCAGGCGATCCAGGCGCATTGGAATCTAAGCGCCGCCCTGCACGGCTTCGTCCTCGCATCGGCACTTTACGGCACCGTGCTTGGCTCCCTCTTCGGCAGCTGGCCGACCGACCGGTTTGGCCGGAAGGCCACGCTCATCGGCATCGGGGTGCTCTATGTGGTCTCGGCGGTCGGCTGCGCCTTCGCCGGCGGCGTGGGCTCGTTCATCCTTGCCCGCCTCATCGGAGGCCTCGGCATCGGGATCTCGACGGTGGTGGCGCCGCTCTACATCGCCGAGATCGCTCCCCCGGCCTACCGCGGGCGCCTGGCGGGCATGTTCCAGTTCAACATCGTCTTCGGCATCATTGTCGCGTTCCTCTCGAACTTCCTCCTTAAGGATGTCGGGGACAATGCCTGGCGCTGGATGCTCGGCGTCGCCGCTTTCCCGTCACTGGCCTATGTCCTTCTCTGCTTCGGGCTGCCCGAGAGCCCGCGCTGGCTGCTGGGCCGGCGCCGCGACCGCGCCGCCGGCCTTGCGGTCCTGCGTCGGATCTCCCCGGAGGCGTCGCCCGAGAGCCTCGAGGCGGTGGCGGCCGAGATCATCGCCGCCTCCCACGAGCGGGTGGAAGAGGGGCCCTTCTGGACCCGCCGATTGCGCGTGCCGATCCTGCTGGCCGTGCTCGTCGCCTTCTTCAACCAGCTCTCCGGAATCAATGCCATCCTCTACTTTGCCCCCAGGATCTTCGAACTCACCGGCCTCGGGGCCAAGGCGGCGCTGCTTCAGTCGGTGGGGATCGGGATCACGAACCTCATCTTCACCTTCGTCGGGCTGTGGCTCATCGACCGCATGGGCCGCCAGACCCTCCTCTACATCGGCTCGTTCGGCTACATCCTGTTCCTAGGCCTCACCTCGTGGGCATTCTTCTACGGGCATTTCGCCATCGTGCCGGTGTGCATCTTCGGCTTCGTCGCCGCCCATGCGGTCGGCCAGGGCACGGTGATCTGGGTGCTAATCTCCGAGATCTTCCCGACTCGCCACCGCGCGACGGGACAGGCCCTGGGCTGCTTCACGCACTGGTTCTTCGCGGCGCTGATAACGACCGTGTTTCCAAGCGTTGTGACCGCGTTCGCTCCGGGCTACGTGTTCCTGTTCTTCTGCTGCATGATGGTCCTGCAGCTGGCCTGGGTGTGGCTAATGGTGCCGGAGACAAAGGGCGCGACCCTCGAGCAGATCGAGCACCAGCTGGCACGGGAGTGAGCGGCCCGACGCAACTGTGGGCAACCGCCTTGGCGCCTCAAGAGGCGCAAACCCGTTCTCGCCGCATCGCTCCGTTTGCTCCCCGAACCAGCATCCGGCGCGTGCAAACCTGCGTATAAGTGACTATTACCCGGCCCATGGACATTCCTCGCGTCAGGTGCTGCCTCGCTGCGGGCACCCTGCTCTATTGCCTGTTCGCCTTGAGCGGCGTCCCGGGGCGGGCCCAAACAACCCCTGCCCCTGCGGCCGCCACCCGTGAGCTGACCATAGTCGTCGTCGAGTCGCTCGTCCGCGGACCCGGAAGGATCACGGACTTCGACAGGATCAAGACCGTGTTCACCGACGTGTTCGAGCACCGCAAATGGCCGGTCAAGATCAAGGTCGAGCGGTTTGCCGCAAACACTTCCCCGAGCGACATCGAGTTCCAGGTCTTCTACAAGGGCATTTACAAGGAGACACCGGTCGACCTGACCTTCCACGCGTGGATGACGCTGTACGACCACGGGGTGAAACACGACTTCGGCGTGGTGCGGTACCGCTACTCTCCGCGCCCGCTGCAGGACGAGGAGGACGTCCTTGAGCGCGTGGTCCGCGGAGCGGCGGAAATCGCCGCGTCCAAGATCGAGGCGGTCCTCTTTCCCAAGGCGGAAGGCCCGAAGCACTGACTTCTGGTTCCGCCCCTCCCGCCCGTGGCGCCCCATCCCGAGAACGCAGCTGTCATCGAGGAGGCCTGCCTGCTCGCCCAGTCCGGCGTGGGCGACCACGAGGCGTTCCGCCAGCTCTATGCCCGCTACAGCGCGCCCCTGTTCTCGCTGGCCGTCCGCATCGTGGGCGACGTCGGCGAGGCCGAGGAGATCCTGCAGGATGCCTTTGTTAAGATCTGGCGCAACGCCGCTTCCTTTGATTCGCGCAAGTCGCGGCCGTTCACATGGGCCGTCACGATCGTGCGCCGCACCTGCTTCGACCACCTGCGCAAGCACAGGCGCCTGCCCCCTACGGGACCGCTGCCCGCCGACGACGGCGCGCCCGAGGGCTACTTTCCGGTAGAAACCGTCCGGAGGGAAGCCGAGGCCCGCGAGGATTCCGAGCGCGTGCTCGGCGCGCTAAATGGGGTTCCGGCGAATCAGCGGCGCGCCCTCGAACTCGCGCTCTTTTCGGGGATGACCCAGTCCGAGATCGCGCAGCGCCTCGAGCAGCCGGTCGGCACCGTCAAGTCCTGGATCCGCCGCGGGATGCTCGACCTGCGCGCCAACCTCAACGAACCCGCACCATGAACCCGCAAATCGAAGAACTCGCGTGCCTCTATGTGATCGACCGGCTCGACGCCCGTGAACGGGCCGCCTTCGAAGCGCGCCTGCCCCACGACCCGGAGCTCGCGGCCCTCGTGGGCGAGCTCGAGTCCGCGCTCGCCCGTCGCGTCCGCGCGCTTCCGCGGCACGAGCCGCCGGCCGGCCTTCTCTCGAGCATCGAGGCCCGGATCGGCCGCCTGCCCGCTGATGGGGCGCCTGCCCGCGCACGCTCCGTCACGCCCCAATGGATGTCGATTGCGCGCTGGGCAATTGCGGCGGTCATCGCCGTCAGCGTCGGAACAATCGCCCTCAACCTGCGGCGGGCCAACGTCGCCGCCGGCCGCCCGTTCGTTATCATCGTCGGGCTCGACTCGAGCCGGAGCGCGCTTGCCGAGCTGCCGCTGCAGCAGACCCCCCAGAACGCCGATGCCCGATTCATCCAGCTCGCCTCGCTGGCCCGGCAGTTCTGGGAGAAGCCTGACGACCTTCCGGTCAAGATGGCGGCCGGGAGCGGACGCGGCTACGCGCTCTTCGACCCCGCGAGCAACCAGGGCTTCATCGCGATCCGGCAGCTTCCCGCAACCGATCGGGGCAAGCGCTATCACCTCTGGGTTCTGGACACCGGCTCGGGCCGGATCCGAGAGGCCGGCACCCTGCCGGCCACGGACTCGGCCCGCGGGCTCTACTTCTTCTCCGTTGCGCCGGCCGCGGGAGTGAATCCCGAAAGCCTGAACTTTTTCGTCACCTCCGAGGACGCCGCCGCGCCCGATTCGAGCCAGCCCAGGGGCAAGGTGGTGCTCGGCGACCGGCGGATCTGACAACGCGCCCCGGGGATCGCCCGTGGGTGACGGGTCCGTCAGTGCACCTCGATTGACGGTCCCGCCGCCTCCGGCCGCACGCCCGCCATCCTCCCGCCCTCCGCGCGGCGGCTGCGCACGAACTCGGCCGCCCGCTCCAGCGCGGTCGCGATGCGCTGCCCGTCAAAGGGCTTGAGCACGTAATCGACCGCCCGGACGTCGAAGGCGTCCACCGCGTACTTCGGGTGCGCCGTCACGAAAACGACGGCCGGGCGCTCGGAAGGCTCCAGCCCGGCGACCGCCTGGAGCCCGTCGCATCCCGGCATCTGCATGTCGAGGAAGGCCACGTCTGGCCTGTCGCGTCGCATGGCCTCCATAGCATCGGTCCCGGTGCCGTACTTGCCGACGATGTCGATGTCCTTTGGCAGGAGCGCCAGCAGGCGGGCCAGGGCCAGCGGCTCGTCGTCCGCGACCAGCACGCGAAGCCTTGCGCCGAGGGGGGCGCGCGCCGGCTCCGAAATGGCCGCGCTCGCCGCGGGCCGGGCGCCGGCGTCCCCCTGCCGGTCCATTGCGGCCTCGGGGGCCGCACACGGGGCGTCCCTAAGCTGCCTGCGGACCCTGACCGCGAGCGCAAGCCCCTCGAGGACGGGCACGGTGTCCTCCCAGGCAAGGCACCCGTCGGTGATGCTCTGTCCATAGACAAGGGGCCGCTTTGCCAGACTCTGCGCCCCGCCGACAAGGTTGCTCTCGAGCATGATCCCGGCGATGGCGCGCTCGCCGGCCCGGATCTGGGCCGCAAGGGCCGACGCCACCGCAGGCTGCCTCGACGGGTCCTTGCCGCTGTTCGCGTGGCTGCAGTCCACCATGAGGTGCGGGGCAAGCCCGTGCTTCCTCAGGATGGCGGCGGCGGCGCGCACGTCCGGCGAGGAGAAGTTGGGGCCGCTGGTGCCGCCTCGCAGGACGATGTGCGTCTCGTTGTTTCCTCCGGAGACCCTGACCGTGTGCGACCCGTCCCGGGCGAGCATGGGAAAACGGTGCGCGGCGCGCGCCGCCCGGACCGCGTCCACGGCCACAAGGAAGTCGCCGTCCGTCCGGTTCTTGAACCCAACTGGCATCGGCAGCCCCGAGGCGAGCTCCCTGTGGGTCTGGCTCTCGACCGTCCTGGCCCCGATGACCCCCCATGAGACCAGGTCCGCATAGAACTGCCCGAGGATGCTGTCCAGGAATTCGGTCCCCGCGGCGAGGCCGAGGCGGTTGATGTCCACCAATAGACTCCGGGCGCGCTGGAGGCCCTCGTTGATGTCGAAGGAGCCGTCGAGGCGGGGATCGTTGACGAGGCCCTTCCAGCCGACAACGGTCCTCGGCTTCTCAAAATAGACCCTCATGACGACCCGCAGGTCGTCCGCGTGCGCGGAAGCGAAGCCGGCAAGGCGCCCGGCATACTCCAGGGCCGCCGCCGGATCGTGGATCGAGCACGGGCCCACGACGACGACAAGCCTGTCGTCGCGCCCGGCAAAAATCCCCGCGATCTCACGCCGGGCCGCGGCGACAAACCTCGCCCCTTGGTCGTCCAGGGGATAGCGCCCAAAGAGGTCCGCCGGCGCGGGCAATTGCTTTGCGGCGCGGACCTGCGCCTCCGGCGCCGAAACCCGGGCCTCGGCGGGAGCCGCCTGGTCTTTCAGGAAGTTCGCGAAATTCATCGGGAGGCGGTCGCGCGGCGCCGCTTTAGATCACCGCTACGGCCTCCATCTCGACCAGCAGGTCGTGGCGGCACACGTCCGCGATCATGCAGACCTTGGGGAGCGCCGGGATCCCCAGTAGCCGCGTCACCCGCTCCCATGCCTCCCACGCCTCGCGATTCTTGCAGAACAGGGTCGCCGACGTGATGTTCTTCAGGCCGCCGCCCTGCTCCTCCAGAATCGCCGCGATGCACATCAGCGTCTCGAGGCTCTGGCCCTCCGCGTCGCCGACATGCGTGCTCGCGCCCACGGAGTCAATGCTCGCGGTGCCCGAGATGAAGACCGTGCGCCGGCCCTCGATCTCGAGCGCCATTCCGCGCGAGAACGACGAGCCGTAGTTGAACGAGGAGTCCTGCCTCGGGCTCCGGCTTATCGGCGTGGCCCTGGCGGCGCCCGGGTCGTCGGCGTCGAGCGCCAGAACGTCCAGGATGCACTCCTCGTCCCCGCTCTGGCCCATGATCCCGGTGCTCGCCGGAAACGCCGGCCCGCCCTCCAGCCCGAGCCCCTCTTTGCGGTAGATCGCGGTGCGGACGCCGTTCAGCTCGCCGTACCAGTCGAGCAGGCGCGCGACATAGATCCATGTCCGCAGGATGCTGGTGAACCTCATGCCGTGGGCCTTCAGCGCGAGCCCCATGTTGGTGAACATCTGGGTCGCCTGGGCGACGCGGTCCGCGCCGGGTTGGCCGCTGATGCTCGGAAGATGGAGCAACCTGAAGCCGCTGCCGGTCCAAAGGCGACCGCGACCGGTGACCGGGTTCTCGACCGTCTTGACGCACACCTCGCCATCGCGCGGCGAGGTTCCCCAGATCTGCACGCCAACGAAATCGCAGCCCTGAAGCGGGGCGCCTTGTATCCAAGTCACCGCCATCGTTCGGTCGAGGCCGCGCTGGCGGTAGATGGTGTCCCGGCGCTTGAGCACCGCGGTCCTCACTCCGGTACGGCCGTAGACCTTCTCCTGAAACGGCTGGATTCTCTTGAGGACGAGCGCCGCGGCGACCTGGGAGAAGACCTCCTCGGCCGCGGCGGAGGCGGACAGGGGCTTTTCGACGGTGGCCGTGATGAAATAATCCGTGAATGACTCGCGTTCCGATTGCCTGATCTCGAGCCGGCATGAGCCCGAGGTTTCGACGACATTGGTCTTCATGTTGGGCGGGCTATCGGCAGGCGCCGGGTTAAGCGGGTTCTCTGCAAGCTGCGATCGGTCTTGATCTCGGCGCAGCGGTGCCAATTCGGGAGGTACATTCAATAAGGACATTTAATGTAACTGTGTAATATGGCCGGAGATGTGTGGTGCATTTCGATCAGAGTCTCATGGGAGACACAGCCCGCATCCTCAGCTGTTCCCGTCACGGGCGGCGCACAAGGCGTATACCTGATCCCTTGAGCTGTATAGAGCCTAGGGGCGAAGTGCTGTATTTACATGGCGAAAAGCGAGATCTGGGGGGCGAGATTCGGACCTAATGGCGACCCTGAACGCACGCATCTACGACCGGAATACGTGTCCGTTCGCGGGCAATCGGAGCCAGGCCTAGGTCGATTGAAGATTGGCGCTCAGAAGCGGCCAGATACAGATAAGAAATGCTAATGAGGCGACAATATTTGCCTTATTCAGGCCCGTGCCGCTCACCTCGGTTCACCTGCATTTTGCCCTAGGTCACCGAACCTGAATCAGCGCTTCCATGGAAATCATTCTTGACTCGGCTCATTTTGAAATGAGAGTGATACCCATTATCATATCATGAGCTTGCGTGGCGCAATATTCATTTTGCTGATATGCATTGGGTTACAGTCGACGTTCGGTTCAATGGCCGAGCCGGGCGGAAAAGAGACGTCCTTTGAAATCCGTTTTTCTGATCACCATTTCACGCCGCAGACGTTGGTTGTTCCCGCTGGGCAACCCCTCGTGCTGACGGTCGTGAATTCGAGCCACGAGCGGATCGAGTTCGAAAGCTTCAAGCTCAACCGGGAGAAGGTGGTTGGTCCAGGCGAGACCATCAAGGTCCGCCTGCCCGCGCTTCCCGCCGGCACCTATGACTTCTTTGACGATTTTCACCCGGACGTGGCCGAGGGAGAGATCGTTGCGAAGTAGCCCCGGCGCCAAAGGCACATGAGACCATGCCCCTGCTCCCATGCGTTTCTCTGCGTAGCCGCGTTTTGCTCTCTCGGCGCCCTTCGCTGCGCCGCGCAGGTTGATCCCTGGGAGTTCGAGGTCTATCCCTATTCCACGACGCCCAGGGGAATGGCCGAGTTTGAGACCGACAACTCCGTTGTGACCAGCGGCCATGACGAGGGCGGCGAAGGCACAGCAGCCGGCACGATCCGCAGCCAGGGAATGTGGAGCAACGCCTATGAGTTCTCCTACGGCCTCACCGACCGGATAGAGGGCGCAATCTACCTGAACATGGCCCAGCCCGATGGCGGCGGTCTCCGGTGGGCCGGTGACAACATCCGGCTCCGCGGCAGGTTGTTTGACCAGGGAGTGCTTCCCGTCGATGTCGGCTGGTACGCCGAGCTCGAGTGGCACAAGACGCCGCAGTTTGACGACGCGATGAGGGAACTGGAATTCAGGCCGATCCTGGAAAAGGACGTCGGGGCGTTCTCGATCCTGGTGAACCCCAAGTTTGAGAAGGTCCTGGCCGGAGTCGGCCACGACCAGGGATTCGAGTTCGGCTACGACGCCGGCATCCACTACCGTTGGACGCGGGCCCTGTCTCCCGGGCTGGAGCTCTATGGCGGCGCGGGGCTCGTCGACCAGCTCGGCCCTTTAAACGGGCAGCAGCATTATGTCTTTCCCGTCGTTTGGGGCGAACTTCCGCACGGCCTCGAGTACAATTTCGGCGCGGGCTACGGCCTTACCCACGGCTCGGACCGCGTAATCGTGAAGTCCAACCTTGAGCTGGAGCGGTTTGTCGGCGCGCTGTTCAAGGCCTCGGCTGACAGCGGCTGGTTTTTCTAGGCGCCGCGCGACGCTCGAAGCGCGGCCGCTCCAGACCCTCCCAAGGGGCGCTTGCACTCCGGCGGTTCCCGCGCTCATTCATCGCATGATAGCCTCGCTTCTTAGCCACGACGAGCGCCCGAATACGGACGAAGCCCTCATCGACGCCTACTCGAGCGCCGTGTCCGGCGCGGTGTCGGCCGCGCACCCGGCAGTCGTTCATATCGAGGTCCGCGGCGGCAGCGCCCCGGGCGGAGCCGGTTCCGGCTTCCTCATCTCCCCCGACGGCTACCTGCTGACCAACAGCCACGTCGTCCACGGCGCGTCCGAGATGCGGGTCTTCCTGGCGGACGGACGGCGGCTCGCGGCGGATCTCGTCGGGGACGACCCCGATTCCGACCTCGCGGTCCTTCGGGTGAGCGCGGACGACCTGGCCCACCTCACGCTCGCCGACAGCAACGCGGTGCGCCTCGGGCAGATCGCCATCGCGATCGGCTCGCCCATGGGGTTCCAGCAGACGGTCACCGCGGGCATCGTGAGCGGCCTCGGCCGGTCGTTGCGCGGTGCCTCCGGCCGCCTCATCGACAATGTCATCCAGACCGACGCCGCGCTCAATCCCGGCAATTCCGGAGGACCGCTCGTCAACACCCGCGCCGAGGTGATGGGCGTCAACACCGCCATCATCCGCCCGGCGCAGGGCATCTGCTTCGCGATCGCGAGCAACACCGCCCGCTGGGTCGCGGCATGGCTCATCAAGGACGGCCGGATCCGCCGCAGCTTCATCGGCGTGGCCGGCCAGAACGTGCCGCTCCTTCGCAAGCTGGTCCACCATCACCGCCTGCAGCAGGAAACGGGCGTGCTGGTGGCGGCCATCGAGCCGGACAGCCCGGCCGCCCGCGCGGGCCTTCTGGAGGGGGACATCCTCCTCGCGCTCGACGGCGTGGCGACGCCCGCGGTCGATGCGCTCCACAAGCTCTTGACGGGCGACCGCATCGGCGAGCGGGCCATCGTGGGGTTCATTCGCGGCGTCGAGCTGCGCCGCCATGCAATCATCCCCCTTGAGATGCCAAGCCGGGGCTGAGCCCGACGACGCCCCTACCGGTGGCGCATGAGCAGGAAAAATAGCCCGACAAGGAAGGCGAGCGAACCGACGCCGATGATGACCCCGGCCAGTATCGGCGTGCCGTGAAGGCTGATCCGGAAATGCGGCGCCTGAAGCCTCCCGCTTAGCCCCGTGACGTGCACCCGCTCCGGGGCGTCCAGGTCCGCGCGGAACGCTGCGACCGTCTGGTAGCGCTCCTCGGGCGCGCGCCGCAGGGCGCGGAGCACGATCTCCTCCGCCTGCGGGGTCACGGCCGGGTTTATCGACCTTGGCGCCACCGGGTCGCCGGTCACGCGCAACTGCGCCGCGGCCCATGGGTCCTCGCCTTGGAACGGGAGGACGCCCGTCAGCATCTGGTAGAGGATCACCCCGAGGCTGTAGATATCGGTGCGCACGTCGTTCTCCTTGTTGCGCACCTGCTCCGGCGCCATGTATTCCGGCGTTCCGAAAAGCGGCGTCAGGCCGGCGAGGATGCCCTGGCCCGCGTCGGCCTCGGCCGCAAGGCCGAAGTCCAGCAGGCAGAGCCTCTGGTCGCGGCAGATCATGATGTTCGCGGGCTTGACGTCGCGGTGGATGATCCGGCGGGCGTGCATCTGGCCGAGGGCCTGGCACACGACGCTGGCTATCCTGAGGGCGTCCCCCTCCGGCAGCGGCCTCCTTCTGTGGATCACGTACGCAAGGGTGCAGCCGTCCAGGAATTCCGTGACGAAATACGGGCGGCTCTTGGCGGCGTCGTCCACGGGGATGAACCGCAGGAGCATCGGGCCGCAGAGCGTCGAGCAGATCCGCTCCTCGCGCTGGAAGCGGCCGAACGAGGCCGGATCGTTCTGCACCTTCATGAGCGGGATCTTGACGGCGACGGTCCCGCCCCGAACCCGGTCCTCGGCCCGGTAGATGGTCGCCATGGCGCTGCGCCCTATGGCCTCGCCGATGACGAACCTGCCGTCCAGGACGTACCCGGACGGAAGCTCCTCCTCGAGCGGGGGGCCGATGCCCTCGCGCTCGGTCAGGCCCATGCATGACTCGACTCCCGCCAGCGGGTGCGGATCCATGGCCATTGCCTGTCTTGAATCCCTTGCGCGGGCAAGCGCCGGGTCGATCGCGGTGGTGTCGGTCATGCTTTCCCCCATAGTAGGGGGCTTTGCGCGGCCGGGTTAATTAATATGGGCGCGGAAGGTGTTAAGAAAACATTAAGCGCCTCGGGACGGTGCAACTACGTAATACTTCTGATTCCAGTTGGTGGCCCGGTCTGATTTCCTCGACGGCCAGAAGATGAGAGTTCACCTCCTATCAGCTGTCGTGGCGCTGTCCGTCCTCTCCGCATTGGCCGGCTGTTCCAAGGCGCCCTTGGGCGCGGCCAACACCGTTCAGCCGCACCGCCACCATCACCACCCGCCGCACGGCGGGACGCCGGTGGTGCTCGGCGACGAGGACTACCACATCGAGCTCGTCCTCGACGAGTCGTGGGGCGTTCTCCAGGCCTTCGTGCTGGACAGCGAGATGGAGAACTTTGTCCGGTCCTCGGCGCCCAGGATCGAGGTCACGGCGACCTTCGCGGGCTCAGCCCACACGCTCGTGTTTCAGCCGGTGCCCAACCCGGAGACGGGCGAAACCGTGGGCGACACCGCGCTCTTCGAGGCGCGGGCCGATTGGCTGAAGACCACGAAGCAATTCGACGGGGTGCTAAGGAGCGTCGAGATCCGCGGCACGACGTTCACGGACGTCCGGTTCAACTTCCCCAAGGGCAACGACACCGACCGCTGACGGCCCCGGCTAGCGGGCGGACAGCGCGTCGACGATCGCCCGCACATTGTGCCGGTACATCGAGTCGTACGTCTCTGCGCCGCTGCCCGGCGGCCCCAGGCCGTCCGCGTAGAGCGTCGCGCCCAGGCGGACGCCGGTCTCGCGGACGAGGTTCTCGACGAGCCGCGGGTTCGCGCTGTCCTCGGCGAATACGGCGGGAATCCGCTCGCGCCTGATCAGGTCGATCAAGCCCGCCAGATGCCTTGCGTCGGCCTCGCTGTCGGTCGACAGGCCGCTGATCGCGTGGACCTCGAACCCGTAGTCGCGCGCAAAATAGCCAAACGCGTCGTGGGACGTGACCAGGTGGCGCCGGTTCGGCGGCAGCCGGCCGATCTCGGCGGCCGCCCACGCCTTCAGGCCCCGGAGCCGCGCCTGGTAGGCCTCCGCGTTCGCCGAGAAGTCCGCCGCCGCGGCCGGACGCGCCTTGGCGAACTCCGCCCGCACGATGTCCGTGGCGATGAGCATGCAGTCCAGGCTATGCCACCAGTGGGGGTCCCTCTCGCCTGCGCCCGGCACCCCGGCCATCGCGACGGCCTCCGGCAGGGCGTCTCCGACGGCGACGACGCGGCCGCTGGAGCCGGATCCGGCGACGAGCCGGTCCAGGTACGCCTCGAGGCTGAGCCCAGATGCAAGCACGACCTCGGCGTCAGCCACGGCCCGGATGTCGGCCGGCGAAGGGTTGAACGTGTGGGGGTCCACGCCCGGCTGGACCAGGCCCACGACCGAGACATGGCTGCCGCCCACCTCGCGGGCGATCTCGGATAGCACGGTGGTCAGGGTCACCACCCGAAGCGGGGGCGTCTGCGCGCCCTGCGCCCCGCAGGCGGCAGCGGCAAGGCCGAGGGCGGCGAGCAAGCGCGGCATCCTCATGCGGCGGGCGGGCGGGCCGAGCCGAGCCTGAGGCCCCTCAAGGCGCCGTAACGCGGGCTGAACAGAACCGAGACCAGAAACGCCGCGCCGAGGCAGAGCACGATGGAGGCCCCGCTCGCCAGCCCCGCATGGAAGCTCACCAGGATCCCGACCACCGAGCCGCCGATCGCAAGGCCGACGGAGAGCAGCAGCATCGAAATGAACCGGTCGCACCAGAGGTAGGCGCTCACGGCCGGCAGGAGGAAGAGCCCGAGCGCCAGCACGATGCCCATCGTCTGCATGGCCGCCACGAGGTTGAGCACGGTCAGCGTGAGGAAGCCCAGGTGGACGAGGCCGCCCCGCCCGCCGGTCGCCCGGTGGAAGACCGGGTCGAAGGTCTCCAGGAGGATGCTCCTGTAGAATATCGCGAACAGGGCGACCGTGCCGGCGCTGACGGCGCCCGCCAGGCGCAGGTCGGAGGCGCCGACGCCCAGGACGTTTCCGAACAGGAAATCCGCGAGGTTGATGCGGGTCGGCAGCTTGCTGATCAGGGCCACACCCATTCCGAAGAAGACGATGAAGAGCGACCCGAAGGCCGCGTCCTCCTTGACGCGCGTCAGGCGGCTCAGAAGCGCGCTGCCGAGCGCCGTGAGGAGGCCTGCGACAAGGCCCCCGAAGAACAGGGCGGAGGTGCTCGTTCCAAACAGGAGCCAAGCCACCGCCACGCCCGGCAGGAGCGAATGGGAGAGCGCGTCGCCCATGAGGGCCAGCCTGCGGAGCACGAGGACGCATCCGAGCAGGCCGCCGCTGGCGCCGAGCAGCACGGCGGAGAGCAGCCCGCGGCGCATGAACTCATAGGAGAAGGGCGCCAAAAGCAGGTCGTGGACGCTCATGGGTGCGCCTCCCCCCGGGCCGCGCCTGCGTGGACGCAGTGCCCGTGGCGGTAGGCCCGGTCGATGTTGGCCGGGGTGAGCACGTCCGCGATCGGCCCGGCCGCGACAAGCGAGGTGTCCAGCAGGACTCCCCGGGTGAAGCAGGTGCGCGCGATGCCGAGGTCGTGGACCGCGGCTAGGACCGTGCGGCCCTGCGCCTCCCACTTGCGCAGAATGTGGGTCAACTCCTCGCTGCCGAACAGGTCGAGACCCGCGAACGGCTCGTCCAGGAGGAAGATGTCGCCTCCCTGGGCCAGGGCGCGCGCAAGGAAGACCCGCTGCTGCTGGCCGCCGGAGAGCCTGCGGATCTGGCGCCCGGCGAGCTCGGATATGCCGAGCTCCTCCAGCGCGCCGTCCACGAGCTCGCGGTCGGCCGCGCCCAGCCGCTGGAACAGGCCCAGGGACGGGTATCTGCCCTGCTCCACCACCCCGCGCACCGTGATCGGGAAGTCCCAGTCGACCGCGTGGCGCTGCGGGACGTACGCGAGCCTCGGGCGCGCGTGCTGCGGATGGGCGTCGCCGATCCGGACCTCCCCCGCCGCCAGGGCCTGCCACCCGAGCACGGCGCGCAGCAGCGTGCTCTTGCCCGCGCCGTTGGCCCCAAGGACCGCGGTCGAGCTGCCGCAGGGCGTCTCAAACGAGATGTCGCTCAGGGCGGTCAGCCGCCCATAGCGCACGGTGACGCCGCGAAACCGGAGAATGTTTTCATCTGAAGCCACCGTGAGTCACACACCCTACCAGACCCGTCAATATGGGGAAGCCATTCCGCGGATTCTTTCGCCCGGCGGGGCGGGCACCCTACTTGGGCGCGATCCTCTCGGCGGATTTCGTGACGTTCGGGCACGCGTCGACCCACGCTCCGCGGGGCCTCGCCCATTCGGCGGCGTTCGCGATCACGCGCTGGACGTTCTCGTCGTGGTACGTGGGATAGGTCTCGTGGCCGGGCCTGAAGTAGAAGATGCTCCCGTTCCCGCGGCGCCAGCAGCACCCGCTCCTGAAGACCTCCCCGCCCTCGAACCAGGAAATGAAGACCTGCTCCTCGGGGGCCGGGATCCCGAACGGCTCTCCGTACATCTCCTCCATGGGAAGCTCAAAAGAGCGGTCGATGCCCTTGGCGATCGGGTGGCCCGGGTTGCAGACCCAGAGTCGCTCCCGCTCGTCGGCCTCGCGCCATGTGAGCGAGCAGCTGGTCCCCATGAGGCGCCTGAAGATCTTCGAGTAGTGGCCGGAATGCAGGACGATCAGGCCCATGCCCTCAAGGACCCGCGCGTGGACTCGGCCCACGACCTCGTCGCTCACCATGTCGTGGGCCTTGTGCCCCCACCAGGTGAGGACGTCGGTGTTCCGGAGCCGCTCGGCCGTGAGGCCGTGCTCCGGCTCCTGCAGGGTCGCGGTCGTCACAACCGCGGACGGGAGGAGCTTGATGAGCCCGGCGGCGATGGCCGCGTGCATGCCGTAAGGATAGACCTTTTTGACCTTGGCACTCGTATGCTCGTGGACATTTTCGCTCCAGACCGTTATCCTCAGTGTGCTCATGGTGGGTGTTGTGCGACTCCCCTTTAGCCTGCCCCAACCCCTAGACGCAACGTTATGAACATTCGACGCAATCAGATCGGCCGGTGGATGGTGGCGCCGGCGCTCGGGGTGCTCCTCGCGGCATGCGCGGCCCCGGCCACTTCCCCCACAAAGACGGTGGAGGTCACCCTCGCGCCCCCCTTCGGCGACCACGCGGTGCTGCAGCGGGACAAGGCCGTGCCCGTCTGGGGGCGCGCCGGCGCCGCGGACGCGGTCACCGTCACGTTCCACGGGCAGTCCGTGCGCACGGTGGCGGGGCCCGACGGGCGCTGGAGGGTGCGCATCGGACCGTTCGCGGCCAGCTCCGAGCCGGCCGACCTGGTCGTGGCTGGAGCCAGTACGCTCACCCTTCACGACGTCGTCGTCGGCGAGGTCTGGCTTTGCTCGGGCCAGTCGAACATGGAGTTCACGGTTGACGACGGCGGCTCCACGTACCGGGTGAACGGGCCCGACGCCGAGGTCGCGACGGCCAACGACCCCCTCATCCGCCAGCTGAAGGTGGAGCGCACCGTGTCCACGGTCCCTGCCGAGACGGTGAGGACCGGGGGATGGCAGCCGGCCTCGCCCAAGACCGTCGGCGGGTTCACCGCGGTCGGCTATTTCTTTGCCCGGGAGGTCCACCGCGCGCTGGGCGTGCCGGTCGGCATCATCGACAGCCCGTGGGGCGGCACGCCGATCGAGTCATGGATGAGCGACGCAGCGAGGAATTCGACGTCGCTCGCCGCCGTTCTCGACGCCAGGTGGAAGAAGCAATTGAGCGAATGGCCGCCGGAGCGGGTCGCCCGGTATCCGGCGGACATGGCGGCCTGGGAGAAGGCCGAGCGCGAAGCGAAGGCCAATAACACCAAGAACCTCCTGCCTTGGCCGCAGCCGCCCGCGGCCCTCGACTCGCCCGCCCTGCCCGGCGGCCTGTTCAACGCCATGATCGCGCCCCTTCAGCCGGTGGCGCTCCGGGGCGTGCTCTGGTACCAGGGCGAGTCAAACGTCGGGCACGGCGAGGAATACGCCGAGCTCTTCAAGACGATGATCCGCTCGTGGAGGGAGGGGTTTGGCCAGGGCGACGTGCCCTTCTACTTCGTGCAGCTCGCGAATTTCGGCGACGAGGGCGAGCGCGCCGACCGCGGCTGGGCGTGGCTGCGCGAGGCGCAGGAGCAGGCGCTCGCGCTTCCCAATACCGGCATGGCCGTGACGATTGACATCGGCGAGGCGCACAACATTCACCCGAGGAACAAGCAGGAGGTCGGGCGCCGCCTCGCCCTGATCGCAAGGGCCAGGGTGTACGGGCTCCCGCCCGAGGTTTCGGGGCCCGTCTTCGCCGGCGCGGCCCGCGAGGGCGCCGCGATGCGGGTGCGCTTCACCCACGTGGGGGACGAGCTGCAGGCGCATGGCGGGGAGCCGCAGGCCCTTGAGCTTGCCGGCGCCGACCGGGTGTTTCATCCCGCGACCGGCATCATTCAAACGGACTCGCTGCTCGTGTCCTCACCCGAGGTCGGCGAGCCTGTCGCGGTGCGCTACGCATGGACAAACTCCCCGCGCGCGAACCTCTACGGCGATACCGGCCTGCCGGTCGTGCCCTTCCGGTCGGACAGCTGGTAGGTTCGTGGCGGACCGTGTTTTTGAGACGGACCGCTTGAATTTTGACCTCACATAGCCTAGTTGGTAGCGGATGGATCCATTTGAGGAGAAGCGGCGTTTCTTTGTCCTTATAACAGGGGTATTTGCACTCGGCATCGCGGGCGGATGTGAACGAAGCCAGAATCAGGCTCCGCCCGCCCAGGACGCCCAGGTTGTCGCCGTTGAGCAGCGCGACGTCCCGGTGGTCGACGAGTGGGTCGGCACCATGGACGGTTTCGTCAACGCCCAGGTGCGGGCACAGGTCTCGGGATACCTGATCAGGCAGGACTACAAGGAGGGTTCGGCCGTTCGGCAGGGCGACCTGCTCTTCGAGATCGACCCGAGGCCGTTTGCGGCGGCGCTGGCGCAGGCCGAGGGAGCGCTTGCCCAGGCTCAGGCCCAGCTCGGGAAGGCCGAGCTCGACGTCGCGCGCTACATGCCGCTCGCCCGCGACAAGGCCATCAGCCAGGAGGAGCTCGACAACGCGGTCCAGGACCGGCTGGCCGCGCAGGCCCAGGTCGCATCGGCCCACGCCGCCGTCGACCAGGCCAAGCTGAACCTCGGATTCACCCGCATCACGGCCCCTGTGGACGGCATCTCGGGGCTCATCCGGGCGCAGGTCGGCGACCTGGTCGGCCCGACGACCGGCGCGCTGACGACCGTCTCGACCGTCGACCCGATCAAGGCGTACTTCCCGATAAGCGAGCAGGCCTACCTCGGGTTCAGGGGGCGCGAGCCCGGCGCGCCCGCGATACCCAAGGGCACCCAGTTCGGGCTCGTCCTTTCCGACGGCTCCACCTACGTGCGCAAGGGCGAATTCTACGCGATCGACAACCAGGTCGATGGCAACACCGGCACGGTGCGGGTCGTGGCGCTCTTCCCGAACCCGGACGGGCTGTTGCGCCCTGGGCAGTACGCGAAGGTGCGCGCCGTCGTGAACGTGGTGAAAGGCGCGCTGCTCGTCCCGCAGCGCGCGCTGACCGAACTCCAGGGGAGCTACCAGATGGCGACGGTCGACCCGGAGAACCATGCGCACATCGTGACGGTGAAACCGGGGGTGCAGGTCGGGAACCAGGTGGTGGTCGAGTCCGGGCTGCACCCGGGCGACCGGGTCGTCGCGGACGGCACCCAGAAAATCAGGGACGGCGCGGCGGTGAATCCAATTCCGTTTGCGACAGCGGAGCCCGCCAAGTAGCCGCGCCGTGTCAAAGTTCTTCATCAATCGCCCGATCGTCGCGATCGTGATCGCGATTTTGACGGTCATCGTCGGCGCGGTCGCGCTCGTCTCCCTCCCGATAGCCCAGTTTCCAAAGATCGTGCCGCCCGAGGCGCGCGTCACCACGACCTATGTGGGCGCGGACGCCCAGACGGTGGAGCAGTCCGTGGCGACGCCGATAGAGCAGGTCTTAAGCGGCGTCGACAACCTGAACTACATGTACTCGATCAACGGGAGCGACGGCTCGCTGCGGCTGACGACGAACTTCGATATTGCCACCGACCCGAACACCGACCTCATCCTGACGCAGATGCGGGTGATCCAGGCGAGCCCGCAGCTTCCGTCAGACGTGGCAAATTTTGGCGTCACGGTGCAGAAGCAGCTCACGGCCCCGCTCATGTTGGTCGCGCTCTACTCGCCGAAAGGTTCCTACGACAACACCTTCCTGGCGAACTATGCCTACATCAACATACTCGATCAGCTCACCCGGATTCCTGGCATCGCGAACGCCACGGTATTCGGCGCCGGCCAGTATGCGATGAGGTATTGGGTCAAGCCGGATCAGCTCGCCAAACTCAACATCACCGTTGGCGACATCATCCATGCCGTGCAGAGCCAGAACACCGTGAATCCGGCCGGCCTGGTCGGGGCGGAGCCGGCCCCGAAGGGGCAGGATTTCACCTACTCGGTCCGCGTCCAGGGGCGCCTAGGCTCTCCGGAGGAGTTCGGGGCGATCATCATCCGGGCCAATCCCGATGGATCGGCGGTGCGCCTTAGGGACGTGGCCCGCGTCGAACTGGGGGCGCAGGTTTACAACCTGGTTGGAAGGCTCAACGGCAAGCCGGCCGCGAACATAGCGATTTTCCAGCTCCCAGGATCCAACGCCCTTGACTGCGCCAACGGCGTGAAGGCTGCAATGGCACGCATCAAACTCAGATTTCCGCAGGATTTGGACTACGAGATTGCGCTCGACACAACGCAGGCGGTTTCCGAGGGCATGCGCGAGATCTCCAACACGCTCTGGCAGGCGATGCTGCTCGTCGTCCTCGTCGTCTTCGTGTTCCTGCAGGGCTGGCGGCCGACGCTGATCCCGATGCTCGCGGTGCCGGTCTCGCTCGTCGGCACATTCATCCTGTTTCCTGTGTTCGGATTCTCGGTAAACACGCTCTCGCTGTTCGGCCTCGTGCTGGCCATCGGACTGGTCGTGGACGACGCGATCGTCGTGGTCGAGGCCGTGGAGCACCACATCGAGGAGGGCATGTCGCCGCGCGATGCAACCATCAGGGCCATGGAGGAAGTGTCCGGGCCCGTCGTCGCGATCGCAATCATACTGGCGTCGGTGTTCATTCCGACCGCGTTCATACCGGGCATCACCGGCCGACTCTACCAGCAGTTCGCGCTCACAATCGCGATCTCCGTGATCATTTCTGCGTTCAACGCGCTTTCGCTGAGCCCGGCCCTATGCGCGATGCTGCTGCGCCCGAAGGACGAGTCGCGCGGCCCGCTGGGCGGGTTCTACAGATGGTTCAACGCCACCTTCCTGCGGGTGCAGACAGGCTACGTGGGCATCTCGCGCCGTCTCATTCAGAAGAGCGTCGTCTGCTTCTGCGTCCTGGCGGGCTTTGTGGCGCTGGCGGTCCTGCTCAACAGGAGGCTGCCCGCCTCGTTCCTGCCCGAGGAGGACCAGGGCTACATCTACGTGGCGCTCCAGCTTCCAAATGCGTCGTCGCTCCAGCGGACGAGTGAGGCCGCCCGGAAGGTGGAGGAGATACTGAAAAACACTCCCGGCGTCAGAACGTACACATCCGTCATCGGGTTTTCGCTGCTGAGCACCGTCACCAACACCTACAGCGCATTCTTTTTTATCAACTTCAAGCCCTGGTCCGAGCGGACAAAGCCGGAGGAGCGCTTCGATGCGATCAGGGCCCACCTGAACAGCGAGCTGCGCAAGATTCCGGAAGGAAGGGCTATCGCCTTTTCACCCCCTTCGATCCCGGGGATTGGAACCGCAGGCGGCTTCACCTTCATCCTGGAGGACCGCGCCGGCAAGGACATCGCCTTCCTTGCCGACAACGTGAACAAGTTTATGGAGGAGGCGGGCAAGAGGAAGGAAATCGCGGGCCTCTCGACAACCTTCCTTCCCTCGGTTCCGCAGATCTTCGTCAAGGTGGACCGCGCCAAGGCCATGAAACAGGGCGTGGAACTCGCGGACGTCTACCGGACGCTACAGTGCTACATGGGCGGCATATTCGTGAACTATTTCAACCGGTTCGGGCGCCAATGGCAGGTGTACGTGGAGGCTGAGGGCGAATACCGGAACCGGGCCGACAAGCTCGGGAGCTATTACGTGCGCAACCACGACGGTGCGATGGTGCCTTTGTCGGCGCTCACGACGGTAGAGACCCGCCTCGGGCCTGAGTTCACCATGAGGTACAACCTCTACCGGAGCGCGCAGATCAACGGTTCGGCGGCCCCCGGTTACAGCTCAAAAGAGGCGACCGTCGCGCTCGAGGAGGTTTTCGCAAAGACGATGCCCAGGGAGATGGGCTTCGACTACCTCGGGATGTCCTTTCAGGAGAAGAAGGCCGAGGAGGGCGTCCCGCCAGTGGCGATCTTCGGGCTGTCGCTCGTCTTCGTGTTCCTGATCCTCGCGGCTCTCTACGAGAGCTGGTCCCTGCCGTTCAGCGTCCTGCTCGGCGTGCCGGTCGCGGTGTTCGGCGCCTATTTCACGCTCTTCGCACGGCACATGGAGAACAATGTGTTCGCCCAGATCGGGCTCATCATGCTGATCGGGCTCTCGGCCAAGAACGCCATCCTCATCGTCGAGTTCGCGCGCACCCGCTACGAGCACGGCGTCCCCTTGCTCGACGCGGCGCTCCAGGGCGCGAAGGTCCGGCTGAGGCCGATCCTCATGACGTCCTTTGCGTTCATCTTCGGCTGCGTGCCCCTCTGGCTCGCGAGCGGCTCGGGCGCCGTCGCGCGCAAGGTGATGGGGACCACGGTGATCGGCGGCATGCTCGCCGCCAGCGGCCTGGCGATCTTCCTGATTCCGGTCACCTTCTACGTGATCGAGATGTGGGCCACCAAGGGCCTGCCCCACAGCGCCCGCGCAACCCCGCTGCATCCGGTCGCGGAGCACCCCGAGTTCCGCATCGGCGAGCGCAAGCCGGACGGAAAGGACCACTGACGATGCGCGCAAAGCCACTCTGGCGATCCTGGGCGCCCCTGATGTCCCTCGTTCTCGCGGGATGCGCGGTGGGACCCGACTTCAAGCGGCCCGCCACGGAGGCGCCGGCCCTCTTCCGCGGGCAGTCCGCCGAGGGCGACCGGTCGGTGGCCGACCTCGCATGGTGGGACCTCTACAAGGACCCCCGGCTCGAGGAGCTCATCCAGACAGCCCTTGTGAACGGCTACGACGCCCGCATCGCGGCGGCGCGCGTGGTCGAGGCCCGCGCGATCGCGGCCCAGGTGCACGGGCAGAGGTTCCCGGCGATTGGCTACGAGGCGAACGCCGACCGGGGCCGCAACGCCGTGCTCGGGAATCCCTACCCCTCGTCCATCGCGTCCACGTCCAGCGGCTTCGACGGGTACCTGGGGGCCGCGTGGGAGCTCGACCTCTGGGGCAGGGTCCGGCGCCTGGACGAGGCCGCTCGCGCGCAGTACCTCGCGACCGAGGAGGGGCGCCGGGCAGTCCTGCTCAGCCTCGTCAGCGACGTCGCGACGGCCTACTATGAGCTGCTCGAGCTTGACGAGGAGCTCGCCATCGCCAGGAGCGCCACGGAATCCTTCGGCGAGAGCCTGAAGCTTTTCACCCGGCAGCTCGAGGGCGGAGTGGCGTCGCGCCTCGACACCGCGAGCGCCGAGGCGGCGATGGCGACCAGCGCCGCGCGGATCCCCGAGCTGGAGAGGCAAATCGCGGCCAAGGAGAACCAGATCAGCGTGCTGGTGGGCGCCAACCCGGGCCCCGTGGTGCGCGGGGCCCGCCTCGCGGACCAGGCCGCGCCGCCCGAGGTGCCCGCGGGCCTGCCGTCGGCCCTGCTCGAGCGCCGCCCCGACGTCCGCGAGGCTGAGTACGCGGCGCGTGCGGCCGACGCCGGCATCGGCGTGACCGTCGGCGGCTTCCTGCCGCGCATCGGCCTTAGCGCCATCCTCGGCGCGGTGAGTCCGCAGCTTAACCAGGTCACCTCCCGCAGCGCGGGCCTCTGGTCGATCGGCGCCCAGGCGACGGGCCCCGTGTTCCAGGGCGGCGGGCTCCACGGCCAGTATGAGCAGGCGAAGGCCGCCTGGGAGGTCGCCAAGCTCCAGTACCAGCTGGCGGCCCTGAACGCCTTTGGCGACGTGGCCAATGCGCTTGCCTCCCGCCAGCGGCTCGCGGAGGTGCGCGAGCAAGAGGAGCGCGCCGTCGCCGCGTACGCGGAGGCTGTGACGCTCTCCACCCAGCGCTACGCCGCCGGAAAGGCCAGCTATTTCGAGGTGATCCAGGCGCAGCAGCAGCTCTTCCCCGCCGAGGTTGCACTCGCTCAGACGCGGCGCGACCAGTTCACGGTCGTCGTGCAGCTCTACAAGGCGCTCGGGGGCGGCTGGAAGCTGGCCGACGCGGCGTGGACGAAATCGGGTGGCCAATAGCGCTTGGGCCGTATAAGAGGCCGAACACTCCAGAGATGGCGGGGCATACAGATTCCGGGACCCTTTCGCTGGGGCGTTGCCCAAGGGGCGCCGGATGATTCCCTGCGCTGGCGCATCCCCGGACCCGTCCCCCAAGAACCGGGCTCCAATAAAAACCCCGTCCCCATGCCCTCATGAAATCCGCACGCACCCCCCGACGATACGGCATGGTCCTCCGTGTTAAGCCCGAACGTTTCGAGGAGTACAAGCGGCGCCACGCCGCGGTGTGGCCGGGGGTGCTGGCACGCATCTCGGCGTCGCAGATCAGGAACTACTCGATCTACCACAGGGATGGCTGGCTCTTCTCCTATTTCGAATACTGGGGCGACGACTTTGAGGCCGACATGAAGCTGATGGCGGCCGACCTGGAGACGCGCCGCTGGTGGGCCGTCATGGAGCCCATGCAGGATCCGCTGCCGAACCGGGCGCCGGGCGAGTGGTGGGCAAGGATGGAAGAAGTGTTCCACACCGATTGAAGATGGGCATGGAATTCACGGATTCCCACGTCCACTTCTGGGACCCCTCGCTGCGGCGCTACCCGTGGCTCTCGGCCGTCCCCGAGATCGCCGGGGCCCACGGGCCCGGCGACCTGGTGCGAGAGGCGGCCGGCTCGCCCCCGTCGAGGATCGTGTTCGTGCAGGCCGACTGCGAGCGGGGCTCGGCCCTGGACGAGGTCGAGTGGGTCGAGTCCCTCGCGGGTCACGCGCCGCAGATCTCGGGCATCGTGGCGTTCGCGCCCATGGACGCAGGCCCGGGCACCGCGGCGGCGCTGGAAGCCCTTCGCGGGAGGCCGCTCGTGCGGGGGGTTCGCCACCTGATCCAGGGCGAGCCTGACCCGGGCTTCTGCCTCTGCCCGGCGTTCCTGGAGGGCGTGCGCCGGTGCGGGGAGCTCGGCCTCTCGTTCGACCTTTGCGTGCGCCATCCGCAGCTCGCGGCCGTCGTAGAGCTCGCGAGGCTCTGCCCGGGGACGTCCCTCGTCCTCGACCACGCGGGCAAGCCGGACCTGCGCTCGAACGTCCTCGACCCGTGGCGCAGCCACATCGCCCAGCTGGCCGAGTGCCCCAACGTCACCTGCAAGGTCTCGGGCCTCGTGACCGAGGCGGGAACCGCTGCGCTTGATCCCGAGCGTTTTGTCCCCACTATCAGCCACCTGATTGAGACCTTCGGGCCCTCGCGCCTCCTCTTCGGAAGCGACTGGCCTGTGGTCAAACTCGCGTCCCCCTACCCAACCTGGCTCAAGATGGCCCGCACGCTTCTCGCCCACCTCCCCGACTCCGACCAGGCCGCCATCTTCGGCGGAAACGCCGCGCGGGTATACCGCCTCGTCCCGTCCTGACGTACCGGCGCCACCTTCCGATGTCCAGACTCGACAGGAAGTCCGCACGCGTGCCCGGAGCGGGCTTCGGGACCGGGGATGCGGTCGCCCCGTGCTTCGCGGGCCAAGGCGCGAGGGCCCGGGTCGCCGACCGCGACGAGCCCAGGGAGGCCCAGCTTCCGGCGCTCGACGCCATCGAGGCCTACGCCTACCCCGCCGGGGCGGTCTGGAAGAACCTCGCGTCCGCGCCCCCGGGGCGGGCCCTATAGGATGCAACGGCCCCGCCGCGATGTCCCCCGGCCGTTTCCGTCGCTGCGCGCGGACCCGGGGCCGCCGCCCTTTCCATCCATGACCCATGGGCGCTGCATAGGCTTCGACGCCGACGACACGCTCTGGCACAACGAGAACATCTTCGAAGGGGTCCACAAGCGCTACTACGAGCTCCTCGCGCGGCACCACGACCGCACGACGGTCGAGCGGGCGCTCTTTGCGACCGAGATGCGCAACCTCGAACTCTACGGCTACGGGATCAAGGGGTTCATGCTGTCGTCCATCGAGACCGCAATCGAGCTGACGAAAGGGAAGATCAGCACGGGGGAGGTCCGCGAGCTCCTGTCGCTCGGCCGGGAGACGCTCAATCATCCGGTCGAGCTCCTGGACGGCGCGCGCGAGGTGCTCGAGATCCTCGCGCCCCGGTACCGCCTTGTCCTGATCACGAAGGGGGACCTAAGGGACCAGGAGCGCAAGCTGTCAAAGTCTGGGATCGCGGGCCTCTTCGCCGCCATCGAGATCGTCTCCGAGAAGGATTCCAGGACCTACGAGCGGATCTTCCAGCGCCACGGGATAGACCCCGCGACGTTCCTGATGGTGGGCAATTCGGTGAAGTCGGACATCCTGCCCGTCCTCGCGCTCGGCGGGTCCGGGGTCCACGTGCCGTACCGCATCACGTGGGGCCATGAGCAGGCCGAGACCCCGCCCCAGAGCCAGGGGCGACTCTTTGCGGCCGCCTCGCTCAGGGAACTGCCCGTGATCGTCGACCGCTGGGCGCAGGCGACCTGAAGCGCCGGGTTGCGAAACCTTGGGTTTTGCATCCCAATGCCGGCATGCCCACCCTCTATGAAACGCTGCGCGCCGACATCGTGACCGCGATGAAGGCCCGCGATACGGCGACCGCCACCTCGCTGCGTACCGCGGACGCGGCCATCCAGCGCGCCTCCATGGACCTCTCCAAGCCGATCGACGACGCCCTCGTCGTCGCCACCGTCCGCAAGGGCGTCAAGAACCTCGCCGACGCGAAGGCCGAATTCGAGAAGGGGGGCCGGGCGGACCTTGTCGCGGCCAACGAGGCCGAGATCCGCCTGCTCGAGAAGTACCTGCCCAAGGGAATCGACGGGGCGCAGCTCGAGGCGCTGATCGCCGACGCGATCAGGGAATCGGGGGCCCAGTCCCGAAAGGAGATGGGCAAGGTGATGGCCGCCCTGAAGGCGAGGCCGGAGGCGCCGCTCATTGATTTCTCGGCGGCAAGCAAGCTGATCCAGGTCAGGCTTCCCTGACCCAGGGAATCCGGGTCTGGACTTGGATTGGGCCCGTGTTAGCGTCGAGGTTCCCACGATCCCTCGGCGGATCCGTTTTTCTTCAACCCCCACCCTAGATGAATCGCATTCCCTGCCTCATTGCATGCGCCGCGCTGGCGACGGCCGCGGCCCAAGCCCAGAAATTTGAGGGCCTTGCCCTCACCCCTCCCATGGGATGGAACACCTGGAACACGTTTGCGGGCGACTGCAACGAGTCCCTGGTCAAGGAGACGGCCGACGCGATGGCCGCAAACGGGATGCGCGACGCCGGCTATGTCTACGTCGTGGTTGACGACTGCTGGGCGAAGAAGGAGCGCGATGCGGACGGCCAGCTTGTGGCGGACCCCGCCAAGTTCCCGAGCGGCATGAGGGCCCTCGGCGACTACCTCCACTCCAAGGGCTTCAAGTTCGGGATGTACGGCTGCGCCGGGAAGACGACCTGCGGAGGCTATCCAGGCGGCCGCGGGCACGAGTTCCAGGACGCCCGCCAGTACGCGGCCTGGGGGGTCGACTACTTCAAGTACGACTGGTGTGACCACGGGACGGCGAACGGCCCGGAAACCTACCGGATCATGAGCGACGCGATCCGCGCGGCCGGAAGGCCCGTCGTCTTCAGCCTGTGCGAGTGGGGCCAGAACCAGCCCTGGCTCTGGGCCGAGCCCGTCGGGCACCTCTGGCGCACTACTGGCGACATCGGGCCGGGCTACGTCGCCAGCGGCAAGAACAAGTGGGAGCACGGCTGGAAGACGCTCCTCGATATGAACGTGGGCCTCGAGAAATACGCGGGCCCCGGACACTGGAACGACCCCGACATGCTGGAGGTGGGCGCCAAGGGCCTGACCCTCGCCGAGTCGAGGGGGCACTTCAGCCTGTGGTGCATGCTGGCGGCCCCGCTGATCGCCGGCAACGACGTGCGCCACATGACCCCGGAGGTCCGGGCGATCCTGACGAACAAGGACGTGATCGCGGTGGACCAGGACAAGCTGGGCCACCAGGGCTTCCGGTACCGCGTCGACAAGGACAAGGAGATCTGGGCGAAGGAGCTCTCTGACAAGAACTGGGCGGTGTGCGTGCTCAACACCGGCGACGCATCGGCCAAGCTCACGCTCGACATGCACGAGCTCTCGTTCCTCACCGAACAGTACTACGACGTGACCGACCTCTGGACGGGCAAGCCCTCGGGAACGGCGCTGGAGCCCCACACGGCCACGGTGGACTCGCACGACGTGATGCTCCTTAGGCTGAAGCCCGGCTCCTGACACGCGCCATGAGTCTCACACGAAGGCAGGCCCTGAGCATCATGGCAGGGGCGATACCCGCAATCGGTCTGAGGGGCGCCGCCGCAGCCGCGCCCGCTCCAGATGTCCCGTCGAAGCTGCCCCCAGGGATCATGCCCGAGGAGGGCCCATTCACCGGAACGCGAGCGTCCCTGCGGACGTACCAGGTGCCGGACTGGTTCCGCGATGCCAAGTTCGGCATGTGGGCCCACTGGGGGCCCCAGTCCGCGGTCGAGTACGGCGACTGGTACGCCCGGCTCATGTACCTTCAGGGCTCGGACCAGTACAACTACCATGTCGAGCACTACGGCCACCCGTCGAAGTTCGGGTTCAAGGATACGATCCCCATGTGGAAGGCGGAGAAGTTCGACCCCGCCCACCTCGTAAAGCTCTATAAGAATGCGGGCGCCAGGTACTTCATGACGATGGGCGTCCACCACGACAACTTCGACCTCTGGAACTCGAAGCACAACCGGTGGAACGCCGTGAACATGGGCCCGGGCATCGACATCGTCGGGGCCTGGCGCAAGGCGGTCCGGGACGAGGGCCTTAGGTTCGCCATAAGCGAGCACCTCTGGATCACCTACAAGTGGTACTCCGTCGCGCACGGCTCCGACCTGACCGGGCCGCTCGCGGGCGTCCCCTACGACGGCAGCGACCCCGCGTCGAAGGACCTTTATGTGGACTCGGACGAGGTGTGGGCGGGTGACGTCGAGTGGAACGAGGACCAGATCCCCAACTGGTGGAAGCGCCACTGGCACGACCGCATCACCGACCTGATCGACCAGCACGAGCCCGACTTGCTCTATTCCGACGGCTCGCTCCCCTTCGAGGACTACGGCTACTCCGTGGTCTCCCACCTCTACAACACGAGCGCCCGACGAAACGGGGGCAAGGTCGACGCGGTCTATTGCTCAAAGCGCGACCGGGACAGCCAGCAGGGCCTGTGCGTCCTCGACCGTGAGCGCGGCGTCCTGGACGACATCCTGCCGAGACCGTGGCAGACCGACACCTGCATCGGTGAGTGGCACTACAAGCGGGGCACCCGCTACAAGACTCCAAAGATGGTGGTCGACATGCTGGTGGACATCGTGAGCAAGAACGGGAATCTGATGCTGAACGTCCCCCTTCCCGCGAGCGGGATGCCCGACCCCGAGGAGCTGGAGGTCGTCGCGGAGATCACCGCGTGGATGGCCGTGAACAGCGAGGGAATCCACGGCTCGCGCCCCTGGAAGAAGTTCGGCGAGGGCGCGCCCGTCCAGTCGTCCGACCAGAGCTCGAAGGCGTTCAATGAGAACTCGAGGCGGACCCTCGATGCGAACGATGTCCGGTTCACGACCAAGGGCGACGTCCTCTACGCATTCGTGATGGGAAAGCCGGAGTTCCGCACCATCATACGCTCCCTCGCCACCGACACGGCGCTCAAGGTCGGCCGGGTCACGAGCGTCGAGCTCGTAGGCCACGACGGCAAGCTGACCTGGACCCAGGACCAGGCGGGGCTCACGATCAATATTCCGGACGAGCTTCCGACCCGCCACGCGGTCGCGTTCCGCATCCGGGGCGCCGTCTGACCCGGATCGCGGGAGGGAGCTCAGGCGGGCGCCCCAGCCTGCGCTCCCGTTGTCCGCGCTCTGTAGATCCGCCGCACAGTGTCGCAGACCTGCTCCACCGTGATTCTCTTCATGCACACGTTGTCCCGGCAGGCCGTCTGACGGTTGTTGAAGGCGTTGACGCACGGGCTGCAGGCGATGCCAGCCCAGATCGGATGGCTCCGCGGCCCCGGGGCCGAGAACAGGAGCGGCGTCTCGGGGCCGAAGAGCGCCACGACGTCGATCGACGTCAGCGCCGCAAAGTGCGCCGGGCCGCTGTCGTTCGTCACGAGGACCTCGGCGAGGCCGAAGAGCACCAGGAGCTGGCGCAGCGTCGTGCGGCCCGCCAGGCAGACGCACCGCGGGGAACCGACCGCGCCGGTGATCGCCTCGATCCGGGAAGCCTCCTCGGGCGAGCCGGTGAACCCGATCCAAAGCTCGGGGAACTCGGCGGTGAGGCGCGCCGCGAGGGCCCCGTAGTTCGAGGAGTCCCACTTTCGCAAGGGAAGGAGGTCGCTCGCGTTGGCGTTCAGCACCACGAGCCGGGCCCCGGCCGGCACCCCCAGCCCGGCAAGCATGCGTTCCACCTCGGACCGTTCCCCGGGCCCGGGCGCAAAGAGCGGAAGGGGCGGGCTCTCCGGCGGAATCACACCAAACGTAGGGAATCTCCCCGCGTCGGCATCCAGCGCGAGGACGAGGCTCGTGAAGGTCCGGCTTGTGTGCAGGTGGGGGTTGTAGAGGACGCGGTGCGTCATCAGGTCGCCCCGGTAGGGTCCCTCGCCGAAGTACACGTGGAAGCCGACCCGGGTTCGCGCGCCGGTCAGGTAGGCGATCGCCGCGGAGAAGCGTGAAAAGAACTCCATGTCGATGCACGCACCGAGGCGCCGGCGGCGGATCGCCGAAAGGACCCGGACGCCGCTCGTCATCATCGCCCAGGCGGACTCGGTGCGCACGGTGAACACGTTCTCCGGGGCAACCAGGCCGATCAGGTCGACGATGAACCGGTTCTCCTCGAAGACCAGGAAGTGGATGTTCTCCCTGCCGACGCGCTCGACCGCGCGGCGGACCGCCTCGTGCGCGAGCACGGTTGAGCCCTGCTCCGCCAGCTTGAGGAACAGGATGCTTTGGACCGCGCCGGAGCCGCGGCGCCCGCTGAGGAGGTCCCCCAGGCGGCGCACCACCGTGAGCAGCATGCACACGGGCGCTCCGACCCACCGGTCAAGCCACTGCAGGGTGCGCGCGTCGCTGCTGAATCGTTTCAAGGGTGATTCGGGTCTTGGCTGACTTCACTACCCGACGCCAGCCCTGAGAGGCGAGTGAAATGCTCCATCCGCCGATTTGGAGTTGCGCAACCGGGGATAATGGACGAACCGTACGGTCATCGAGCGCGAACTCAACCGCAACGGGACCGCCAGGGCGATGGCCCTCCGCGGTGCGGAGGAAGGGCTCCGGCCCGCGCGGCAACAGACCCCATGACGACACTTCTCCTTGCAGTCTACTTTGCGACATGGGCGTTCATCCCCCACCTTCTGCTGCTGAAGAAGCGGCCCGCGGCGACCCTGGCGTGGCTCTGGGCGATCGTGTTCATCCCGTATGTCGGCGCGCTCGCCTATTTCGCACTTGGGACCGATCGGCTGAAACGCCGCCGGCTGCGACGCCGAAGCCTCTATTCGGCGCGTTCCACTCGAAGCAGCGCCCCCGAAACCACGACGGACCCTGCGACGGCGCGCATGCTTGAAAGGGTCTCCATGAGAGACCGCCAGTTCTTCCAGCTGCTTTCGCGCATCAACCAGCTTCCCGTCAGTTCCGCGGGCAACCTCCGCATCCTGCGCGATTCGGTGGAGTTCTATTCGGCCCTGGAGGAGCGGATCAGGGGCGCCAGGCACCACGTTCACCTGGAGTTCTACATCTGGAACCCGGACGGGACCGGCGCGCGGTTCCTCAGCCTGCTGGTCGACGCGGCGAGGCGCGGCGTCGTCGTCCGCTTGCTCCTTGACGGCGTGGGCTCGCACGGATTCACGGAGAGCCTTCTCGCGGACCTGCTGGCCGCGGGCGGCCGCTTCTCGTGGTTCCAGAGCCTGGACCCGAAGCGCAACCGCTTCTTCCTCAACCTGAGGAACCACCGCAAGCTTCAGATCGTCGACGGCGCAGTCGCGTTTGTGGGCGGAATGAACATCGGCAAGGAGTACGAGGGCCTCGACCCGAATCTCGGCCACTGGCGGGACGTGCAGGTCGAGGTCGACGGACCCATCTCCCGCGAGCTGCAGGATGTGTTTGCCGACGACTGGTTCTTCGCGACCGGCGAGAAGATATCCGCTCCGGCGTACTTTCCCGCGCCCGGACCCGAGGCGCGGCACCTCGCCCACGTGGTGCTCGGCGGCCCGGACCGGCGCAACGAGCCGATAAGCAAGTCGATCGTCAGCCTGCTGAACGAGGCCAGCGGGCGCGTCTGGATCGCGACCGGGTACTTCGTGCCGGACGACGTCATCCTCGCGGCGCTTGAGCTGGCGGCCAACCGAGGCGTCGACGTTCGACTGCTCATCTCGGAGAGGAACGACCACCCGTGGCTGGTGGTCGTGGGGCGCTCGTACTACTCGCAGCTGCTCGCTGCGGGCGTGCGGATATTCGAGTACTCGGTCGGCATCAACCACGCGAAGGTCATGCTGGCCGACGACCGGTGGGCGATGATCGGATCGGCTAACCTGGACTACCGGTCGATGCGCCTGAACTTCGAGCTCAACCTGCTGTTCCATTCGGCGGAGCGCAACGGCGAGCTCGCCCGCATCCTCGAGCACGACTTCAATCTCTCCCAGGAAATCGAGCCGGCGGTGTTCGCGAAGCGGCCCTTCCGAAGGAGGTTCGCTGAAGCCGCGCTAAGGCCCCTCTCGCCGATGCTCTAGGCGCCGTCCAAGGAATTGACGGGCCAGCTCCTCGCGCCAATCCTTCGGCGCTATCCACCCAGCGCCCCCAGACAATCTTGAAGGAGCCAACCCGAGCGGACCGACAGTTGAGGTGCTTCCGCAAGCGAAGGTATCGCACCCAGGGCGACGCGCTTGACGCCGCGCTCTGCGCCGGCGTCGAGCGCCAGCGCAAGGCCTACCTGTGCCCTTACTGCAGGCTGTGGCATCTGACGACAGTCGAGTGACCCCCTCCCCCCCGCCGGCCACGCGCGGGAGGTCCAGACAGATCTTGACCCAGGGAGGCGAGGTGGGAGCGGCTGAGGATAGTGGCGGGTAGGAGGAGGGAGCGGGGATCGATGGTGGGGTCTCTGCAGGCGAGGATTT
>Ga0182030_10000723_pt1 | contig 64364 bp, 58 predicted proteins | sample 812S3MmetaG_FD_121299 | JGI IMG/M metagenome (GOLD analysis project Ga0182030, IMG submission 121299) | Permafrost microbial communities from Stordalen Mire, Sweden - 812S3M metaG (Illumina Assembly) | ecosystem: Environmental > Terrestrial > Soil > Wetlands > Permafrost | place: Sweden... | reverse complement strand
AGCCACGATGTTCTTGGCCACCCAGCGGCCCATGTAGGCAGCACTGCGATCCACCTTCGTCGGGTCCTTGCCGGAGAACGCGCCACCACCGTGACGGCCCATGCCGCCATAGCTGTCCACGATGATCTTGCGACCAGTCAAACCGGTGTCGCCCTGCGGCCCGCCGACAACAAACCGTCCGGTCGGGTTGATGAGAAATTCGGTCTTCTTCGTGAGCAACCGTTTGGGCAAAACTTTTTTTACAATGTTCTCGATGCAGAATTTTTCAATCTCGCGATGCTCCACGTCCGCGCTGTGCTGCGTGGAGATGACGACGTTGGAAATGGAAACCGGCTTGCCGTTTTCGTAAACGACGGAGACCTGCGATTTCGCGTCCGGGCGCAGCCAGGCCGGGCCTTTGCCGCTCTTGCGAATCCGCGTCAGCTCGCGGCCGAGGCGATGCGCGAACATGATGGGCGCGGGCATGAGCTCGGGCGTTTCATTGCAGGCGTAACCGAACATCAGGCCCTGGTCGCCCGCACCCTGCTTGGCGGTCTTTTTGCCCTTGGCCTTGCGGGCGTCCACGCCCTGGGCGATGTCGGGCGATTGCTGCGTGATGATCGTGTTCACAAACACCTTGTCGGCATGGAACACGTCGTCGTCGTTCACATAGCCGATTTCGCGGATGGCGGTGCGGGCAATTTTGGTGAAGTCAAGCGTGGCGCGCGTGGTGATTTCGCCGCCGACGATGACGATGTTGGATTTGACGTAACATTCGCAGGCGACGCGGCTGAACTTGTCTTGCGCGAGGCAGGCGTCCAGCACGGCATCAGAAATCGTGTCCGCAACCTTGTCCGGATGGCCTTCGCCGACGGACTCCGAGGAAAAGATGTAATTTTTGCTCATGAATCAATGGGTTAAAATGTCATATTGACGTATCAGGATAAGATGATATTTAAAAAATCAAGTACGTCAACAGGTTTCTTTCGGCAGAGGTCATGCCGCTGGCAAGCTGGGCAGAATTCATTCCTCCAGCAATCCCGTCCGGTCAACCTCGTCATCAAGGACAAGAATCCATCGGAGCCGGATTGCCGCCGATATCGCGGATTCTGAGTGGCAGCGGCGTTTTCGTGCGCGGGATGAGCGCATTCAAATCATAAACCAGAATTGAGCCGCCGATCAGGTAGTTGGGAACATAGTGATAATAAAACCGGTAAACATTTTTGTCGGGAAAACCGATGGCTTGATATTCGGAGGCGCCGAGCGCGACAAAGCGGGGCGGCGGTTCGCCCTTTTCCAACGACGGGGTGGGACGCAAACCACTGTATGTGGACGGAAGGTACACGTAATTGATGTCGTAATGGGCGGGATCAGCTGTCCCAAAATAGCTCAAGGAAATGCGCTTGATATCATGTTCCGCCACGAATTTTCCCAAACCTTTCAAATCCTGGCCCCAATCCAGGTTCGAGTCTCCCAGCCAATGATACCCTTCGTGGGGACCGCCGATGAGTTCATTGAAATACGCGAGATAATCCGGCCAGATCCAAATCGAACCCAACACCATCCAGAGAGCCAGCAGGCCAACCGCGACACGGACAGCCGTCCGGTGAAAAATTTCTCCATACTTGCCAATAAACACCAGCAGCAGCGGATAAACCGGCAACAGATAACGGAAACCATTGTGAATGTTATTGAAACACGAGAAATAGATGAACATGAGCACAAACGGAATCGCCAGATAAAGTTCGTCCGGACGAAATCGAAATCCCAACCATCGCCGGCCCAGCACGAGTCCCAGTGTCAGAACCAAGATTGCCACTGGCAGTTTGATGAGGCAGACCACGAGGTAGTAGAACCACCAGCCGGTGTTGGAATACATTCCCATCAGGAAAAACGTGTGAGGCCCGCGAGACTGGAGGTATTGATAAATTGTTCCCTGAAAGTAAGGCGCGGCAAAAATGGGAAAACCCGTGCCCGACGGCAGGACCACGATGCCAACCTGAAAACCGTAACAGCCCCAGACGAGCAAAAATCCGATCCCGAGCAGCGCCGGCCAATGACGCAATCCCCGCCAAAGTCCTTGAAAAGAACGCCAATCCAGTTGACGGCTGGCGATGCGATAGCACACATCGGTAACGAACAGGACCGCAACGAAAAGCAGGGCCGTGTATTTGCTCAGCAGCATGAGACCGAATGCCAGGCCGCAGCAAAGGAGATTCCGGCGGCCGGGCACACTCGCCAGCCGCCATAACCGGTGGGCGCTCAACACGGCAAAACAACTGAACATCATGTCCGGCGTGATGAGCGGTGCATGGGCCAGAATGTTCGGACAAAAACAAAAAAGCGTCAGCGACAACAATCCGCCATAATCTCCGTAGAGCTGGCGTGACCACCGGAAGACGAACACCCCCAACGCCAAGGCGAATGGAAGCAAGCTGAAGCGACAGGCGCTCAAGAAGGCGTCATCCTGCCGGAGCGCGATGATTTCCTGCCCGCGCAAAATCTCGTCCGGTTCCTTCCATACTTTTTCCGGGATGGGCGTCACCAGCAGCGGAAGATCATGCCAGACAGTCCACAAGATGGGATGAAGCTGGGTTTCCGAGAGGCTCAAGCGGTGCGTCTTCAGCGCGTAATTTCCTGCACCCAGGTAATGAGTCTCATCCCACGTGGCGGATTTCTGAAGGGCGCTCGTGACACAGAGAACGAGAAAGATGAACAGCAGTGCCGTGGCCGCTCCCCAAACCCATTTAGCCCGGGTTGGGAATGAGGCGTCGTTGCCACCGGGCACAATGGGCTTCGTTGGTTGCATTCGATTTAATCACGGCGCCTGATCCGCGTCTCCAACCGGAAACAAAATCAGTCTGGCCGGCCGTTCCAGCCAAATCAATGGTTTTTCGCTGGCGCATCAGTTTGAATTGACCCCGGTTTGACTTCCGACAAGGATTGGAGATGATGCGTCTCAAACGGATCAGATTCAGACGGGAATGAAATTATGTCCTTTACCTTGAAATCGCTCCGGGCCTTGTCCGATCCCACGCGGCTGCGCATCGTGGCGCTGCTGGAACGCGACGAATTGTCCGTGAACGAACTCCAGGAAATCACGCGGCTCGGCCAGTCGCGCATCTCGACGCACCTCGGCCTGCTCTCGGATTGCGCGCTCGTGCTGTCGCGGCGCGAGGGCAAGCGGACGTTTTACAAGCTGAACCCGCAGGCCACCGGCACGATCGGCGAATTCATCCAGCTCGCCATTCGCGGCGCCAGGGAACTGCCCGAATACGGCGGCGACCAGATCAACCTCAAGCGCGTGGTGAACCGCCGCCGCGAACAGGCCCAGGTTTATTTCAACCAGATCGCCGGCCGCTTCGACCGGGTTTACGGACCCGGGCGCTCGTGGCAGGCGTTCGGACATCTGCTGTTGCGGATCCTGCCGCCGCTGGTCGTGGCCGATCTCGGCGCTGGCGAAGGTTTGTTGAGCGAACTGCTCGCGCGGAGCTGCAAACGCGTCATCGCCGTGGACAATTCGGAGAAGATCGTCGCGTTCGGCGCGGCGAAGGCAAAAAAGAACGGGCTGAAAAATCTGGAATTCCGGCAGGGCGACCTGCAACACCCGCCCATTGATGCCGCGAGCGTTGACCTGGTGATTTTGAGCCAGGCGCTGCATCACGCCGACGAACCGGCCAGGGCGATTCGCAGCGCGCATAAAATTTTGAAGGCCGGCGGGCAGATCTTGATCCTCGATTTGCTCAAGCACAACTTCGACAAGGCGCGCGAGCTTTACGGCGACCGCTGGCTGGGTTTTGCCGAAAGCGATTTGCACCACTGGCTGGAGGATGCCGGCTTCAAGAAGATCGAGATCAGCGTGGTCGCCCGCGAGGAACAGCCGCCGCATTTCCAAACACTTCTGGCCGGAGCGGAGAAAAATTAAGCCGTCGCGACGGTTCGCATGCAGTGCGGTGATATGTCGGCGCACTTCAAAAAATTTCAAACTGCCACGATGTTCACCAGTTTCTTCGGCAGGACGATGACTTTCTTGATCGTCTTGCCGGCGATGGAACCAATGATGAATTTTGGTTGACTTTTTAGAAAGCAACTTTCAGAATGCTAATCTAGAAAAGAAAAGGCAAGCCCTTATGAAGCCGTTTATTAGCCCGATGCTGGCGAAAGCAAAACAACTTAGCTTTGCGATCATCGCTGGCGGCATACTGTTTGCAGCCTCCGCTTTGTGCGCCAGCCCGGTGCAATTGATTTCCTCACGGGATTCATCCGTCGCCCTGTCCTCCGGTGGAGACGGCGATTCAATTGCGCCTTGGATCAGTGGCGACGGTCGTTTCGTGCTTTTTACAAGTCTGGCCAATGACCTTGTGCCGGGTGGCAACGGCCAGCCGGTATTGAATGTTTACCTGCGGGATTGCAGCAGCAACATCACCATGCTGGTGAGCGCCAATGCGGGCGGCACTGGCGGCGGCAACGGTCACTCGGTGGCAGAAATGGTCTCCACAAACGGGCGTTATGTACTTTATGAGAGCGATGCCAGCGATCTGCTGCCGGGCGACACGAACGGTGTTACTGATGTCTTTGTCAGAGATTTACAACTGGCAACGAACATTCTGGTGAGCGTGGCGGCGGATGGCAGTTGGGGCAATGGCGCTTCCGCCGAGGCAGTCATGACGCCGGACGGGCGCTGGGTGGCGTTCGTGAGTTCGGCCACAAATCTTGTTTCCGGCGATACGAACGGGATACCGGACCTGTTTCTGCGTGATCTGGTCAATGGCACCACCACCTGGGTGACGAAGGGAGCGACCGGTTCAAACTCGGCGGTGTCCTCGCCGGTCATCACGCCTGACGGAAGATATGTGGCGTTCTTCAGCACGGCCACAAACATGGCTCCGGGAGTACCGACCACCACCAGTGGCGAAATCTACCTCTGCGATCTGGTTTCGAACAAAATAATCTGGGCCAGCACGAATGCGGCGGCGACCGTCTCCAACGTGCTACATTTGACCTCAATGCCGTCCACTCATCCGGTGTTGAGCGATGATGGCCGGTACGTTGCCTTCAAGACCGGCTGGACCAACGGGACGGTTTCCCCCGGTGGTTCTGGCGTGGCGGCGGTGATCTTTTTTCAGTACGACTCGGTGAACGGGACGACCACAATATTGAGCACCAATGGCTACGCGCCCTGGCCCAACTGCGACGACATTTACGGCCCGGAAATGACTTCAGACGGAAGATTCGTCACCTTTGTGCAGCGCGAGCCGGCCGGAAACACGAATTACTCCAGTGTGCGTCTTTGGGATCAGCAGACCGGCACGAATGTGCTGGCGAGCGCGGGCACAAGCGGTTTGTGGCCGACGAACAGCACATCCTACAACCCGGCCTTGAGTCAGGATGGCCGCTACGTGACGTTTCTCTGCGACGCCACCAACCTGGCCGGCATCACTACCACCTCCAACACCCTGCATATCTATCGCCGGGACCTGCAAACCTCCACAACCGTGCTGGTGGATGTGACTACAAACGGCGCCGCTTCAGCAGATCAATTCGGGGCGATTCCGAAGCTGAGCGCGGATGGCCGGTACACGGCGTATGCGGCCCCTGACAGCGGGTTGATCAGCGGGGATAACAACATCGCATCGGACATTTTCCTGTGGGACGCGACCACCGGAACGAATGCACTGATTTCCAAGCGCAATCCGCTGGTGTCTTCTCAATCGGGAAATCTAGCAAGTTCACTGGGACCGCTTTCCCTCAGCGGCAATGGCGGGCTGGCGGCATTTGCCAGTTTCGCAAGCGACCTGGTGACGAACGATTTCAACGGCATGGCCGACGTCTTCGTTCACGACCTGACGGCCAACAGCAATCTCCTCGTGAGCGTGGGGCTGGATGGAAACGCCGGCCTGGGCGGAGGGTCATACAACCCGGTCATCAGCGCCGACGGCCGGTTCGTCACCTTCACCAGCGGCGCAACCAACCTGGTGGCGGGCGACACCAATGCCACGGTGGATGTTTTCCGCCGTGATTTGCAGGCCGGCACCAACGCGTTGGTGAGCCTCATATTGGCGACCGTCAATCCCATCTCCAACGGCGCCATTCCCGGCACCTACGATGCCGCGTTTCCCGCCAGCAGCCAGGATGGCCGTTACATCGCGTTCCTCTGCTGCACCAATACTTCCACCACGTTGACCGGCCTGTTCTGGCGGGACATGAATTCCAGTTTGACCCAGGTGATATCCGGAAACGCAGCCAATCAGGCGGTCACGATCAGTGCGGACGGGCAACGCGTGGCGTATTTCGACAGCTCGTCCCGGCTTTATGTGTGGGACGCGAATTTGCAGGCCAACATCTACACCAACTCGACCGCTGGTCTCACTTCCGCCGCCCTCTCTCCGGCGGGAAACCGCCTGCTCTATCTGGCCGCAAACCAGTTGTTCGTTTGCGACCTGACCGGCAACTCGAACCTGTTCCTCTATCCGAGTGCCGTCCGGATCAAGGGCTCCTCGCAGTGGAGCGGGGACGGGCGCTATGTCGCATTTGTCACCGGCACCAATCTTGTGGCCGGCGACAACAACGGGGCCAACGACGTATATCTCCTCGATTTGCAGACGGGCACCCTGACTTTGGTGAGCCTCAATCAAAGCGGCACCGGCAGCGCCGCCGGCAACTCCGATTCACCGGTGGTCAGCTCCGATGGACGGTTCGTGGTGTTCCGCAGTTTCGCCACCAACGTGTTGCCGGGGATCGTAAGCCCGCCCTCCCTGGTGGTGTTTGATCGGCTGACGGGATCGAACAGTTTGCTCGTCACCGGAACGGCGGAAACCGGCTGGACGACTTGGCTGTCCCGGCCGGTCCTCAGCACGAACGGAATGCGACTGGCTTTTCAAGGCTGGGATTCCGGCCTGGTAAGCAGCGATTTGAACCGGGCCGGGGACGTTTTTGCCGGAGACGTGAATGGTTTGTCCATGTTGGACAGCGATGGAGACGGCATCCCGGACTGGTGGATGATGCAATACTTCGGGCACCCGACCGGGCAGGCGGGTGATTCATCCCGGGCGCAGGATGATGCGGATGGCGATGGCGTGAACAATCTTGGAGAGTATCTCGCCGGCACGGTACCCACCAATCCGGGTTCCGTTCTGGCGGTTCACCTGGCCATGAGTGCCTCGGGCACCGGCGGTTCCCTGAATTGGGGCACCATTCCCGGCCGGAACTATCAGCTCCTGTCCGCCACCAACCTGAGCAACCCCGTCTGGCAGGTATTTCCCGGCCATGCCATGGTGATTGGCAACCAGGGATATTTCAACCTCCCGGCCGCAGATGCACAGCGTTACTTCCGCATTCAGTGCGGGAATTAATCAATGCCAGCCATGAAAAAAAACTGTCGGAACACTTTGGCTTCCCCGCGCCGGCGGCAAACCGGCCGCGCCGGGGCGTTTACCGTGACTGAATTGCTCGTCGTCCTCGGCATGACGGCGCTGTTGGCTTCGGTGTTGCTGTCGGCATCGTTCACCACGCAGGACCGCGTCCTGCGGGCTGAATGCGCAAGCAACTTGAAAAAAATTGGCTCTGCCGTGCTGATATATGCCGGGGAAAATAATGATTTCTTTCCGATAGAGAGCTGGAAAAATCCCCCTCCTACCGGTACTGGAAATCCATGGCAGACGTATGAGGCCTGTCGTTTTGCAGCCGCCGGCAGCAAGCAGATTGTTGAGGGGCCTTATGGTCTTGGCCTGCTTTTCTTTGGCAAGGAGGTTGCGGACACGAAAACCTTCTACTGTCCCAGTGTTTTGATTCCAGATTATGCTTACGCTACCTATTCCGAGGCATCCTGGCCCTGGCCTTCGATTCCCCCCGACTATGCACTTGGCAACCCGTATGTTCGCTGTAGCTACAGCTATTATCCGCAGCCGAAGGCAACCGAAGTCATCTATGACCCCAACTTTGGTCCTTTCACTGTGCCACTCCTGGCGTCGCAAAGCATGGTTTTAGTAAGCCCCAATCCCGGCGATCCTGCGCAAGGCGCGCATAATTATCCTGTGCCGCTCAAAACCTCTGACGTGAATCCGTCCAAAGCTGTGTCCTGTGATGTGCTGCAAACCTGGAATACTTTGAGCCACGAGACTGCCGGCCAGCCTGCCGGTGTGAATGCCCTTTTTGGCGATGGCCATGTGAACTGGGTGCCGGTGCGTGGAAATAACAAGAAAGGATCTTTTCAGCCATTCGACCCCAAAATCTGGAATTCAAGTCCTGCCATCGTGATAGGTAACGATCCAACCCTTTTCCGGATAATAGTGAATGGTTTGGCGCCTTGACGGGTCGGCCGGGTCTAAACCGCCACGATGTTCACCAGTTTCTTCGGCAGGACGATGACTTTCTTGATCGTCTTGCCGGCGTAATAGGGCTTCGCTTTTTCATTCGCCAGCGCCAGCGCCTCCAGTTCCGCCGCCGTGGCGTTCGCTGAAACCTGGATGACATCGCGCAGCTTGCCGTTGACCTGCACCGGGATTTCCAGCGTGTTCTCAACGAGCAGCGCCGGGTCGAACTTCGGCCAGCAGGCGTAGGCGAGGCTGGTCGCAGGTTGAGAGTCGCAGGTTGAAAGTTTGGACCACAGCTCCTCCGCGAGGTGCGGCGCGAAGGGCTGGAGCAAAATCAAAAACTCGCGCAGAACGGAAACCGGCTTCGTCTCCCACGTGATCGCGTCGTTCACAAAAACCATCATCGCGGAAATGGCCGTGTTGAAACGCAGCCCGTCGAGGTCTTCGGTGACTTTTTTGATGCAGGCGTGCAGCGTCTTCAACTGCGCCGGCGTGGCTGCCGCGTCTTTGATGGCGGAGTTCGGTTTGATCAGATTGAGCAGTTCTTCGCGACTTTGCGTCTTGGTTGTCAACGTTTCCGCCTGCTCAAATTCCGTTTCGGACTTTTCGTCCACGAACAACCGCCAGACGCGGCCCAGGAAACGATACACGCCCTCGACGTTTTTGGTGCTCCACGGCTTCGTGTCCTGCAAGGGGCCGAGGAACATTTCATAAAGCCGGAACGCGTCCGCGCCGTATTCGGCCAGAATGTCGTCCGGGTTCACCACGTTGCCGCGCGACTTCGACATCTTCTGGCCGTCCTCGCCGAGAATCAGCCCCTGATTGACGAGCTTGAAAAACGGTTCGGGCGAGGAGACGTAGCCGAGGTCGAACAACACCTTGTGCCAGAACCGCGCGTAAAGCAGGTGCAACACGGCGTGTTCCGTGCCGCCGACGTATAAATCCACGCCGGGCGTGGATTTGGTTGAGGGTTGAGAGTTGAGAGTTGATGGTTGGATCGTTCCCATCCAGTAAGATTCCGCGTCCCGGCCCACGAAGGCGGCGGCATTTTTTACATCGAGATAACGCAGGTAATACCAGCAACTGCCGGCCCACTGCGGCATCGTGTTGGTTTCGCGCACCGAACCGTCGGGCAGGTTCACCCAGTCCTTCGCGCGGGCGAGCGGCGGCTGGCCGTCGGCAGTGGGCTTGTAATCTTCGAGCGACGGCGGCAGCAGCGGCAATGAACTTTCCGGCAATGCTTCGTGATACAGATTCCCGTCGGCATCCTTCTTCCAGACAATCGGAAACGGCTCGCCCCAGTAACGCTGCCGGCTGAACAGCCAGTCGCGCAGTTTGTAATTGACGGTTTTCTTGCCAAGGCCTTTGGCTTCGAGCCAGGCGGTGATTTTCTTTTTGGCTTCGGCGGTGGGCAAACCATTCAATGAGATTTCGGAATTAGATGAGTTTACTGCGAGACCTTCATTCACATCGGGCTGATAGGAATTAAAATATAAAACCACTTCTTTCCCATTTGCCGTGACAGCAACTTTTTCATCAAAGACGTAACCTCGTGATTCGATAAATTCGAAAGTGTGCGGCGATAAAGAACCAACGACCGGCTTTATGTTTAAGCTAAATTTTTTTGCAAAATCAAAATCACGAATATCGTGCGCGGGCACGGCCATGATTGCGCCAGTGCCGTAGGACGCCAAAACGTAATCAGCGATCCAAACAGGAATTTTTTCGCCGTTCACGGGATTTATGGCGTAGGCCCCGGTGAACACTCCAGTTTTTTCTTTTGCGAGGTCAGTTCGCTCAAGATCGGATTTTCTTGCAACTTCTGCTTTGTAAGCTTCAACCGCTGCACGTTGCCTATCGGACGTTATTTCATCAACACAAGGATGGTCGGGCGCGAGCACCGCGTAAGTCGCGCCAAATAAAGTGTCGGGACGGGTCGTGAAAACCCAGATTGAATCAGTCTTTCGCTCGCTCGTTGACTGAATGAAAGCATCTATGTCCTCAAGGTCGATTATTTCAGGGTCAGACTCCGCCGAAGTTTTTGCAGCTTCCGCGACAGATTTAGCGTGACCCTCCAAGTAAAAACGAACATAAGCTCCTTCACTTTTTCCAATCCAGTTGCGTTGCATTTCTTTGAGCGATTCAGTCCAGTCAATCGTATCAAGGTCTTGCAATAATTTTTCCGCATAATCAGTGATACGAAGCATCCATTGACGCATCAGTTTGCGGACAACAGGAAACCCGCCGACTTCGCTTTTGCCGTCCACTACTTCTTCGTTTGCCAAGACTGTCCCAAGTTGCTCGCACCACCAAACCGGAGCTTCCTTGACATAGGCAAGACGTCTGGAGTCACGAAAGATTCGCCGATTTAATTCGAGATTTTCAAGTTCAGCTTTGTCGGAAGTTGAAAAGGGCAAGCGTAATCCAGCCGGATATTTCAGCGTTTCAATTGGTTCAGCCTTGTTGGTTTCGGGATTAAACCAAGAATTGTAGAGCTTCAGGAAAATCCATTGCGTCCACTTGAAATAATCCGGGTCGGTGGTGGCAAGCTCGCGGGACCAGTCGTAGCTGAAGCCGAGGCTCTTGATCTGGCGCGTAAAGTTGGCGATGTTCGCCTCGGTGGTCTTGCGTGGATGCTGGCCGGTCTTGACGGCGTATTGCTCGGCGGGCAGGCCGAACGAATCCCAGCCCATCGGATGCAGCACGTTGAAACCTTGCGCGCGTTTATAGCGCGCGAGGATGTCGGTGGCCGTGTAACCTTCCGGATGGCCGACGTGCAGGCCCGCGCCGGAGGGATAGGGAAACATGTCGAGAATGTAGAACTTGGGCGGCAACTGGGCCGCAGTCGCTTGGCCCGAGATTTTGTGGCGCGCGGCGAACGGATGGTTCGCGGGAATTTCCTGGTTCGGATTGAAGGCGCGAAAAGTTTGCTGCTTTGCCCAAGTTTGCTGCCACTTGAGTTCGATCAGGTGAAACGGATATTGTCTGCGAACAAATCCATGTTCGTGGCGAAGGTCGCTCAAGTTTTTCGCTGCGTATTTTTCGCTGCTCGACATAAAACAGAAAGTTTAGCGTCAAAACGCCGAAGTCTAAAGTCCAAAGTCGCGCGCAATCCTCTGACTTTGGACATTGGACTTGAGACTTTGGGCTTCCCACACCAGCCGCAACCCCTCCAGCGTCAGGTTTGGTTCGACGGCGGAAATCTCCGGCAGTTTGGACGCAATCAGCTTCGCGTAGCCGCCAGTGGCGACGACCGGCAGATGTTTCACGCGCAACTCGCGCTTCAACTCGCCAATCAGCTCGCGCACCAAACCGCGATAGCCGTGAACCGCACCGATGAGCATGGCCTGTTCGGTGCATTTCCCGACCACTACCTTCACCTCGCGGATTTTTATTTTCGGCAGCAACGCGGTTTTTTCGTGCAGATAATCCGTCATCGCCGCCAGGCCCGGCGCAATGATGCCGCCCGCGTAATTGCCGGCGCGATTCACCACGTCGAACGTGACCGCCGTGCCGAAATCCACCACCACCACCGGCGCGCCAAAGTGATGCCGCGCCGCCACGGCATTGGCCAGGCGGTCCGGGCCGATGGTGTCCGGCTTCGGATAATCAATCCCCAAGCCGCGCAGCGTCTTGGGCGTGAGTTCGAGCAGCTCCACCGGCCACATCTGCCGGACGGCACGACGCACGAACGGAGTCGCGCGCGGGACGACGCTGCACAGCGCCGCGCCGTCGGGCCGGGCACGGCCGGTCAATTTTTTCACCAGCCGCGCCGCCGTGCCGTCGAACCAGCCCGCCGTGGGGATGTTGACCTGTCGTGTGACGCGGCGTCCGCTGGCCAGGCCAACGTGCGTGTTCGTGTTGCCAATGTCGAAAAGCAAAATTTTCATTTTTCCAGGGTCACGTCGCCGCCGATGATGTGTTCCAAATGGCCGTGTTCGGTCCGCAACAGCAACGCGCCGGCGTCATCGAGCGATTCCACACGTCCGCGGATTTTTCGCTCGCCAATCTGGATCGTCACCTCGCGGCCAATGGTCTTGCAATGCGCCTCCCACTCGTCCGCCACCTCGGCGAAGCCACCGCCGCAAATCCGCGCGTAATCACGATCCAGCTCGCGCAAAATCGCCAGCGCCAGCGCCGCGCGCGAAGCCTCCCGGCCCGACTCAATCTTGATTGAAGTCGCCAGCTTGCGCAATTCCGGCGAAAACTCGCCCGCGCCCAAGTTGACGTCCACGCCGATGCCGAGGATGACGTGGCGAACCCGATCCAGTTCCGCGCTCAACTCGGTCAGGATGCCGGCGATCTTTTTTCCGCCAATCAAAATGTCGTTCGGCCACTTGATCTCGGGCTGTAACCCGGTTTCCATTTGAATCGCGCGCCGGAGCGCCGTGGCCGAGGCAACTGTCAATTGCGTCGCTTCCTGCGGGCGCATGTCCGGCCGCAGCAGGACGGAAAACCAAAGCCCCTTCCGTTCGGGCGAAATCCATTTGCGGCCCAGCCGCCCCCGGCCCTTCGTCTGCGACTCGGCGAAAACCACCACGCCCTCCTTGACGCCGTCGCGCGCGAGTTTTTCGATCACGTCGTTTGTCGAGGTCGTTTGCTCGAACACACGGATGTCCCGGCCAATAACTTTGGTTTTGCCGAGGCGCGCCAGCAGGTCGTCGGCATGCAGCACGTCCGGAACGTTGATCAGCCGGTAGCCGAAATGCGGGCCAGCCTCAATGTCGTAACCCAGCTGGCGCAATTGTTCGATATGACCCCAAACCGCCGCGCGCGTGAACCCCAGCTGGTCGGCGAGGTCGGCACCGGAGACACCATCGGGATGTTCGCGCAGTTCGGAAAGGATTTTTGCGTCGGTGGTCATTCTTCAAAATCCAATCCCAGGTCCACCGCGCGCGCGGAATGCGTCAGGGCGCCGATGGAAATGAAATTCACACCGGTCTTGGCGATCGTCTGGACGCTGGCCAAGTTCACGCCGCCGCTGGCCTCGGTCTTCGCGCGGCCCCTGATTTTTTGCACGGCCAGACGCAATTGCACGGGATTCATGTTGTCGAGCAGGATGATGTCCGCGCCCGCCTCGGCGGCCTGTTCGGCCTGCTCGAGCGTGTCGGCCTCGACCTCGACCTGCAGCTGCGGAAATACTGTTCGCGCGCGCTGGATGGCAGCGGCGATGGCATTGGGCGGTTCATGGCGCAATGCCACCAGGTGGTTGTCCTTGATCAAAATCATGTCAAAGAGGCCGAGGCGGTGATTCACCCCGCCGCCGCACGCGACGGCATATTTTTCCATCCGCCGCCAGCCGGGCGTAGTTTTGCGCGTGTCGAGAATTTGCGCCGAGGTGCCCTTGATGGCATCCACGAATTGCGCGGTCAACGTCGCCACGCCGGAAAGCCGCTGGACAAAATTCAGGGCCACGCGCTCGGCGCTCAACAACGCGCGCGCCGGGCCGGAAACTTTCAGCACGATTTCACCGCTGTTGACGCGCTGGCCGTCCTTGGCCGGCCGCTCAATGGTGACGGCGGGGGAAAGCTCGCGGAAGGCGGCCTCGGCAAAACCGAGTCCGGCCACGACGAGCGGTTCGCGCACGCGCAGGACGGCACAGGCCGTGGCCGTCTCCGGCACGGTGGCCAGCGTGGTGGCGTCGCCTTCACCAATGTCTTCGGCCAGCGCAACTTGCACGGCGCGGCGGACTTCTGCGGCGGACAGTTCCATGCCGTCAAGATGACGGTGAACCGAAAAAGGCGAAAGTAAAAACGGGCGGTGGAGCCGGCGGCTGAAGAATGTTTCCGGCTGGCACGGTGCTCCAGCCGCCTGTCATTTCAACTCAGCAATTTTTCAAACCTCGTGGCGGCGGCGTCCCATTGCGCGGCGTCCTGCGGCGTGATGGTTTTCAATTGGAATGAATTCCGCACCACCTCGCGCGCGGCGGCGTGCGACGGCAAATGTCCGAGCGTGATGGCCTGGATCAAAATGTTGCCGGTGGCGGTGCATTCGGTCGGACCGGTCACCACAGGAATTTTCACCGCGTTGGCAGTGCATTGATTGAGGGTCGTGGCCTGGCTGCCGCCGCCAACGATGTGGAGCCGCTCAATCTTCCTGCCGATAAGCCGCTCGATCCGGCGCAAAACGACCCGGTAAAACAGTGCGAGGCTCTCATAAATGCAACGCATGTATGCGCCGTGATTGGCGGGCAGGGGCTGGCCGGTTTCCCGGCAAAATTCGGCAATTTTTTCCGGCATGTTGTCCGGGCTGAGAAAACGCGGATCGTCAGGATTGATGAGCGAGACGAACGGCGGCGCGGAGGCGGCAAGCTGTTCCAGGGCGGTGAAATCGTATTTTTTGCCCTCCTTCGCCCATTGCCGGCGGCATTCCTGCACCAGCCAGAGGCCGACAATGTTTTTCAGCAGGCGCACCGTGTTGCCGTAACCGATTTCATTTGTGAAACCGAATCCGCGACCCTGGTCGTTGATGATGGGCTGCGGCCATTCGACGCCCATGAGCGACCAGGTGCCGGAACTGAGGTAGGCCCAGTTCTGCCCGTCCGCCGGAACGGCCGCCACCGCCGCGCCGGTGTCGTGCGAGCAGGTGGCAATGACCTCGATGGGCGGCAGGCCGACCTCGGTGGCGAGATTTTTCTTGAGCGATCCCAGGCGCGTGCCGGACGGGCAGATGGGCGCGAACAGTTCCTCGTGCAATCCTAGCACGGTGAACAGTTTTTTGGACCAGGACCCGGTCCGCGGATTGTAAAGCTGCGTGGTGCTGGCGAGCGAAACCTCATTTTTCGCCACGCCGGAGCAGTAGTAGTTAAATGCGTCACCGAGGAGCAGCAACTGTTTTGCCCCGGCCAGACGGGCGGGCGGCTCGGCGGCCAGCTGGTAAATCGTGTTCAACGCCATGAACTGGATGCCGGTCTCGGAATAAATCGTCGGCCAGTCCACGCACGCGTTGACATTTTCAACACCGACGACGGTGCGCGGATCGCGGTAACACCACACCGGCTTCACGATCAGGCCGCGCTCGTCGTAAAGCACATAATCCACGCCCCAAGAATCGGTGCTGATGCTGGCAATGGGCAACTGGCGCGCGGCGGCCTTTTTCAGGCCGGACTTCAACTCATCGAACAGCCCGTCAATGTTCCAGTGCAACGCGCCGGAGGTCTTGTCCGGACCGTTCGGAAAACGATGCAGCTCCTCCAGCGTGATTTTTCCGTTGTCGAGCGTGCCGAGCATGAGGCGTCCGCTGTCCGCACCGAGGTCACAGGCGAGATAATGTGTGGGCATTTGCCGGCCTATTTTACGCCGCACCCGCACGGTGTCAAAGGGATTGGGAAAATCAGCCGCCGGAAACACAACCATCAAAGCCCGGCCCGCGGTTTTAATCGCTCGACTTGGCCCCCTAATTTGCTAATTTATGGACATGGACGGAGACGAGCGCGAAATTTATCAATTCCTCAAAACTTGGGGAGCTGAGTTCGTCGGTGTGATGGAGATTTCCCGGCGCGCCACGACCAAAACAAGATTTTACGACAACCCCGACTGGGCCAAACCGATTCTGATGCGGATGGGGGAGCGTGGGATACTGGAAAGCGACAGCCAGGGCCGCTACCGCATCAAGCCGGTTTCCCGGAAGGATAAAAACAAGCGCTGGGTGGCGCCGGACATTGCCAAAATCCTTTCGGAGAGCGGCGTGGAAGTCGCCGACGGCAATGACATTGCCCCGGACGAGTATTACGAGCAACTTTGACCGCCCAGCCGTCCGGCGCAGCCGCCAGACGGGATTGTCCGTGCCAACTATTTTTCGTCCGCAACCGACATGTTCGCTGCGCTGCTCACCACCCTGCTGTTCTCCATCTCCGCCATCTGCGGCCACCGCACCTCGACGCGGATGGGCGGCGTGGAGGCGAATTTCTGGCGCATCTGCGGCGCGATGTTTTTTCTGGCGCTCTGGGCCAACACCCTGGGCACGGGCACGCGCGGCGCGGCGTTTTCCTTTTTTGTCCTGAGCGGGCTGGCTGGCATCGGCCTCGGCGACACCGCATATTTTCAGGCGCTGCCACGGCTGGGCAGCCGTCGGACCGTCCTGCTCACGCAATGTCTCACCGCGCTGTTTGCCACGTTCATCGAATGGATCTGGCTCGGTACCCGGCTGAATTTCGCGGAAATCTTGTGCGTAGCCGTGATTCTGACCGGCGTCGTGATCGCGCTGGCCCCGGGCGACCACGCGAAAATCGCTCCGCGCCGGCTGTGGATTGGCATGCTGGCCAGCGCCGTGGCGGCACTCGGCGGCGCGCTCGGTGCCGTGTTGAGCCGCAAAGCCTACTTCGTTGCGCACGCGGCGGGCGAACATCCCGACCCCGGCACGACCGGTTACCAGCGGGTCATCGGCGGGGCCGTGGCGCTCGGGTTGATTTTCCTGATTGTCAAATGGCGGCACACCCGGCGGCACGGCGACGATGCACAGATGAAGGATTCATTTTCGCCGCGCGAAAAACTGCGGCTCTGGCCGTGGGTTCTGGCCAACAGCCTCGCTGGCCAGACGGTTGGCGTGAGCTGCATGCAATGGGCGCTCGAAACCACGCCCACCGGCATCGTCACCGCCATCATCGCCATGACCCCCATCGTCATGCTGCCACTGGCGCGCATCTTTGAAGGTGAAAAAATCACCGCCCGGTCACTCACTGGCGGCCTCATCGCCGTCGCCGGTGTGCTTGGCCTAACCTGGGCAATGGGCCGGAGTTAGCCGCCGGGAAACCCCAGTACCCGGTTGTCTCTTCCGTTGATTTTTAATCCTGCGTTCGTTATTTCCGTATGGCAAACTCCCGCCGATGACAAACGAGCTGCAAACCGCCGTTGAATCGCTCGGCGTTGAAAAATTTCGACGCCACATTTTTCTTTGTGCCGACCAGACCGAACCGAAGTGTTGCTCCAAGGAACAGGGCCTGGCCGCGTGGGAATTCTTGAAACGGCGGCTCAAGGAGCTGAATCTCGTTGGTCCAGAGCCGCTGGTTTATCGGACCAAGGCCAACTGCCTGCGCATTTGTGCCCGCGGGCCGATCGCCGTGGTATATCCCGAAGGCGTCTGGTACCACTCATGCACGCCGGCAGTGCTCGATCAGATCATTCAGCAACATCTGGTCGGCGGCAAAATCGTCGAGAAATTCGCATTCGCACGAAATCCGCTTGGATAAATCTACTTTTCCTGCCGCACCATTCATTACGCACGGCACGGGTTTAAACCAAGCACCCTGCGTTGTATTTTCAAACCTACCACTATCCAGAAATGTCGTCTAACTGCCAAAGTATCAACGTTTTCCCCGTCAATAATCCCGGCCAGGGCGGATTTATTTTTAGCTCGACTTTGACAATTTTCGTGTGCATTGTTAGATAGGATTCGGAAGAAACATGGCCAAGCTTCTCATCAAAAAAACCGAGGGTTTGGAGAACCGGACGATTGAATTGCGCTTCGGCGCAAATCACGTCGGGCGCAATCCGGATTGTGACATTCCCATTGACCATCCCACGGTTTCCACCACCCATTGCGAGCTGGTCCTGTCCAGCGAAGGCGTGTTGATCCGCGATTTCGACTCGACCAACGGCACATTTGTCAACGGCGACCCGGTCAAGGAAGCTTGGTTGTTGCCCGGCCAGACCGTGAGCCTGGGCGACGTGGAACTGTTCGTTGAATCCACCGAAGTCAACGTCGCCATCCCCAAGTTTGAACGCGAACGCCCCAAACCGCCGGTGGTGGCGGAGGGCGGCGCGATCCTCTGCCCGCGCCATCCGCAGGTGCCCGTCACCTTCAAATGCACCCATTGCCACGAGGTCATGTGCAACAGTTGCGTGCACGTGATGCAACGCAAAGGCGGCCTGCCGTTGTTCCTCTGCACGCTATGCAGCCACCAGTGTGAACGCATCGAAGTCGAAAAGGTGGAGAAGAAAAAAACGATCATCGGCTTTCTGCGGGACACCGTCAAAGTCCGGTTCCGGAATCCCATCAAGCGTGACAAATTGTAAGACCCGGACGCGGCTTCAGGCCGGTGGTCGGTCATTAATAAACCGCTGCACCATTTTCTCCAGCGCCGCAATCCAGAGCGGATGTTCGTTCATGCACGGGATTCGTGTGAACTCCCGGCCGTTTCCCGCCATGAATTCCGAGCAGCCGCGGATTCCGATTTCTTCAATCGTCTCCAGGCAGTCCGAGACAAACGCCGGACAAATCACGAGCATCCGCTTTTTCCCCTCCGTCGCCAGGCGCGGCAGTTCGTAATCCGTGTACGGCTTCAACCACGGGTCCTTGCCGAGCCGCGATTGAAAGGACACCGACCATTTGCCCGCCGGGACGCCGGCCCGCTCAACGAACAACGCCGCCGTCCTGAAACACTGGGCGCGATAACAATGCGCGTGCGCCGGGCTGGGCGTCTCGCAGCAATTGGGCGTGGCCAGACAATGGCAGCCGGTCGGGTCCGACTTTTTGATGTGCCGCTCCGGGATGCCGTGAAAACTGAACAGCAAATGGTCGTAATCCGGCTTCAAATAATCCGCGGCGCTCGCCACCAGCGCCGTGAGGTAATCCGGATCGTCAAAATACGGCGGCCGCACTGCCACCTTCATTGACGGCGCCAGCTCCGCCACCACCTCCTGCACACGCACCACGGCCGTTTCATAACTCGACATTGCGTAATGCGGAAACAGCGGAATCAGCAGAATTTCCGTCACGCCTTTCGCCGCCAGTTTTTTCACGGCGGATTCAATGGTCGGATTCTGGTAACGCATCGCCAGTTCCACCGGCACGCTGAGGCGTTTCTGCAACAGTTCTTGCACATGCCGGCTCGTGACGACCAGCGGCGAGCCTTCCTTGGTCCAGACCTTTTCGTAGGCGTGCGCCGATTCCCTCGGGCGCTTGATTAAAATCATGCCGACGACGAACCGGCGCAGCAGCCAGGGCATGTCAATCACCCGCCCGTCCATCAGGAATTCATTCAAATAACGCCGCACGTCCCCGACCGAGGTCGAGTTCGGCGAACCCAGATTGACCAGCAAGACGCCTTTGCTCATGCGTTAAAAACTTTCCCCACCCGCTCCGCGATGTTGCAACCAGACACAATCGTATCGCCCAGCGAAACGCCGTCGCGGTAATGCCCGGCGAAAAACAGGTTCGACGTTCTGGCCTCAATGTTGTTCAACAGCTCACGGTATTTTCCGTAGCCGACATTGTATTGCGGAATCGCCCGGGGATAAAGCACGACATGCTGGAACGTCGGTTTACCCCTGACGCCGAGCAACACCCGCAGGTCTTCATCCGTCAGTTCGACCAGCTTTTCCGCCGGCAACGATGCCAGTTCCGGATACCGCTCGCCGCCGACATAGCTCGTCAGCGTCAAGTGCCCGGCGGGCGCGCGATTGGGAAACAACGACGACGAGAAAATCGTGCCGAGGATTTTGAAACCCTCGATCTTCGGAATCAACATGCCGAAGCCTTCGCACGGATGCGCCACGTCCTCGCGGCGGTAACCGAGGACCACGCTGGCCACCGGCGGATAACGGATTTCGGAAAAGGCCGAAAAATCCAAGCTGGATTGCAGCGTCGCCAGTTTATGCGCCGGGCCGCAATAAATCACCGCGGCGTGTTCCGATTCGCCATTGGAAGTGGAAACGCGCCAGCCGCCGGATGTTTGCACGAGCGCGGTCACCGGCGTGTTCAATTTCACTGCGTTGCCCAACTGTGCCGCCAGCGTCTCCGGCAGCACCTGCAAGCCTTCATCAAATGAAAACTTCGGCGCGCGGTCTTTTGCAATTTCGCCGCTTTTCTTCCGCGCCCGGGCGCCGAAAATCTGACCCTTGATCATTGAGCCATAATTGTCCTCCAGCGCCTTCAATTTGGGAAAGGCATGGGCCACGGACAATTGATAAGGATCGCCCGCATAAACGCCGGCGACCAGCGCGTCAATCGCATGGTCGAGAAATTCCTGGTTGAAGCGGCGCACAACGAATTGCGCGATGCTTTCCTCGACGCCATCGCGGCGCGGCTTGATGAACGGCTCGCGCAACACGGCCAGCTTGGCTTTGGCGGTGAACAGTTTCGTCGTGAGAAAACCGAACGGCGAACCGGGCATCTCGATCGGACGACGATAGCGGACGACATAACGCGCTTCAGCCTTCGGATCTGGATCGAGACGGCGGGATTCCAGGCCGGCGTCGCGGACCAACTGGCCGATTTTGGGCGAGGTTTCGAGGAGCGTATTGGGCCCGAACTCGGCCAGATAGCCGTCCCGCCGCAATGATTGAATCACGCCGCCGACACGCCCGCCTGCTTCATAAACTGTGACTGCCAGGCCTTTACGTTTCAGGTAAAACGCAGCGGTCAAACCGGTGATGCCAGCGCCGATGATGGCAACGGATTTCAAATCGTTTTCGAATGTTTCCGCTCGCCGGCGGGCGCGAGGGTGTTGTCGAAACACATCGCGATGTTGCGAATGAAGAGACGGCCGGTGTCGGTGATTTCCAAACCGGCCGGGGAACGGCGCACCAGGCCGTCGGCTTCAAACGGTGCGAGCGACGCCAGTTCGGCGGCAAAGTGTTGCGCGAAATTGATGCCGAGCTTTTGCGACATCGCGGCGTAATCGAGCGAGAGGTCGCACATGGCGCGCATGATGGTTTCGCGGCGGATTTTGTCCTCATCCGTCACGAAATAGGCGCGCTGCAGTGGAACACGTTTGGTGTCCACAGCCTCCTGGTACTTCGGGAGTTCCTTCTCGTTCTGCCAGTAGGCCTCGGGAATCTGCGAGATGCTGGACATGCCGAACGCGTAGATGTCCGAACCGGCCCGCGTGCTGTAACCCTGGAAATTCCGTTGCAACTGTTTGTTGCGCTGCGCCACGGCCAGCTCGTCGTTGGGCCGCGCAAAATGGTCCATGCCAATATACACGTACTGATTGTTGGCGGTAAGCTTCTCGATGACCAGCTTGAGCACCTGCAGCTTGGTGCTGGCGGCGGGCAGATGCTGTTGTTGTTCCAGAATTTTCTGGGCGGGCTTGACCCACGGCACGTGCGCGTAACTGAAAACCGCCAGCCGGTCCGGCTTCATTTCCAACACGGTATCCAGCGTTTCGTTGAAAGACTCCGGCGTCTGATGCGGCAGGCCGTAGATAAGGTCGAGGTTGATCGAACCGTAGCCGAGGTCGCGCATCCAGTCCATCGCCTGCTGCGTCATTTCGCGCGGCTGGATGCGATGAATGGCCTCCTGCACCTTCGGGTTGAAATCCTGCACGCCCATCGAGGCGCGGTTGAACCCGATCTCGCGCAGCGCGACCATGTGATCGCGCGTGAGCCGGCGCGGGTCCACCTCCACGCTGGCCTCGATGTCCGGGGACAACTTGAAGTGTTGGTGGATGATTTCGCCGAGCCGGCGGATTTCGTCGGGCTGCAGGAACGTCGGCGAGCCACCGCCGAAGTGGAGCTGCACGACCTTGCGCTGCGGATTCAATCGCGGCGCCATCTCGGCCACTTCGCGGCCCAACGTCTCGACGTAAGCCATGCCTTGCGAGTGGTTCAGCGTGATGACGGTGGTGCAGCCGCAGAACCAGCAGAGCGTTTCGCAGAATGGAATGTGAAAATAGAGCGAAAGGTCGCGGTCGGCGCGGTTGTTGTCTGCAATTTTTTCGGAAAGTTGCGGCCAGGTGATGGTGTCGGTGAATTTTGTTGCGGGCGGATAAGACGTGTAACGCGGGCCGGCCACGTTGTATTTCTGCACCAGATCAATGTCAACTTTGAGCGTGCTCATTTGAAATTGCGCACCGTTTCGACGAGTGCGGCGATGTTTTCCAGCTTGGCATCGGGCGGCACACCATGGCCAAGGTTGAAGATGTGGCCGTTGCGGCCACGCATGGCTTCCAGCACGGCCCGGGTTTCGCGGACCACCACTTCCGGTGTGGCGTCGCTGAGCAGCGCGGGCGAGAGATTGCCCTGGAGGGCAATGTCCGCTGGCAAAAGCCGGCGTGCCTGAGCGAGCGAAAAATGCAGGTCAATGCCGAGCACATTCGCGCCGGTCGCCAGCAGGTCATCCCAGTTCCCGTGCGTGCCGAGCGAGAAAACAATGACGGGCGGAGCGCCGATCTCTGAATCGGCGCCCTTTGCGTTTGCAGGTGTTCGCGCCGAATCGGAGTTCGGCGCTCCGAGGCGGCCAATGATGTCGCGCATCCAACGCCCCGAGGCTTCTTGAAAATCCGCCGGGGCAAGCTGGCCGCCATGACTGTCGAAAATCTGGAGCACGTCCACGCCGGCGTTGATTTGCATCTGCAGATAAGCGGTGATGGCAGCGGTGAGCTTTTCGGCCAGCACATGGAACGTTTCCCGGTCTTCGCGAAATAAGTTTAGGGCACGGGTGTAATTCCCGGCGCTGCCGCCTTCCATCATGAAGGTGGCCAGTGTCCACGGCGAACCGGAGAAACCAATGAGCGCGGTCTGGTCGCCCAACTCCTTTCGAAGCAGGCGCAACGCCCGGTCCACATACGCCAGTCGCTCGGTCACGCGTTCGACGGACAGGCGTTCGACGTCGGCCTTCGTGCGCACAGCAAAATCCATGACCAGACCGCCGGTTTCACGGAACCGGTAGGACTGGCCCATCGCTTCGGGGATGACGAGGATGTCGCTGAACAGGATTGCCGCGTCAAATCCAAACCGCCGGACCGGCTGGAGCGTGACTTCCGCAGCCAGCTCGGGAGTTTGAACCAGTTCCACGAAGGTACGGGTTTCCTTCAGTTTGCGATACTCCGGCAAAGCGCGACCGGCCTGGCGCATCAACCAGACCGGGGGGCGATCCACCGCCCGGCAGTGGCAGGCGTCGAGGAACCGCTGGCGGTTCGTCGGTTGGCCAGACAGGGCGGGCATTCTGGGGCCGGCATTGGCGGTCTTAATCATCACGATTACATTGTTATTAACACATGCCGCTGGTTTTGAACAGCAGAACAGCGAACTTTGCCTTCAAATTTTCGCGAAACTTTGTCCGGACACCGGTTTTTAATCTACCGCGAGCACATGAAAGACAACGAATTCCATTCCAAACTTCGCGAAGCCAGCTGGCGGCGGAAACTCACCGAAGCTGAACAAACCGCTTTGCAGGCTTATCTCGCCGCGAATCCGGACGCCCGCGCCGACTGGGAGCTGGACTCGGCCTTGAACACCGCCCTCACACAGTTGCCGGACGTTTCCGTGCCGGCCAATTTCACCGCGCGCGTGCTGCAGGCGGTCGAACGCGAGGAGGCAAAACCGCATGGCTGGCACTGGAGCTGGAACTGGCACACGTTGCTGCCGCGCGTCGCCGTCGCCGCCGTGGTGATGACCTTCACCGGTCTGGCCGTGCATCAACACGAGGTTAACAGCCGCCGTACCGCGCTCGTCAAAAGTGTCGCGCTCGTGACCCAGGGACAGGCGATGCCCAGCCCGGACGCGCTCGAAAACTTTGACGCCATCCGCCGCATGAGCCAGCCCCAGCACGCGGACGAGGAACTGCTGGCATTGATGCAATGAACTCTTTGCGGCAGACGCGCAACTGGTTCGTCGCAGTTTTTGCGGTTGGCCAGTTGGCCATTTTTCATCTGCCCGCCGAAGCGGTTTCCGGGGTTCCGGTTCCGCAAAAAATATTCTCCGCGCCGGCCCTGCCGCCGTTGCCGCCGTTGCCGCAGGCGAAATCGCCGGTGGATTTGTTCCGCGAACTGCTGGCAATGACTCCTGCCGAGCGGCATGATTATCTCACAAACCGGCCGGCGGGAATCCGTGGCCGCATTCTCGCCAAGCTGCACGAATACGAGGTGCTCGACCCCAACGAGCGCGAATTGCGCCTGCGCGCCACCGAATTGCGCTGGTATTTGCTGCCCCTGCTGCACACATCGCCGACGAACCGCGCCGCCCAACTGGCGGTCATCCCGGATGATTTGCGGTCCCTGGTCAAATCCCGCCTCATGCTCTGGGACATCCTGCCGCCGCCTCTGCACCAGGAATTTTTCGAGAGCGAATCCACCCTGCACTACTTCACGCAGGTGGATCCGTCAAACAGTCCGCCGATGCCACCGACGCCGCCCAACCTCGGCTGGCATAACGGCCCGCTGGGTCATGATCAGGAACATTGGAACACGCTTTCCGAGGATCAGCGTCAAAAAATCGCCGCCCAATTCAACCAGTTTTTTGAACTGACACCGGCGGAAAAGGAAAAAACGCTCAATAGCCTGTCCGATGCCGAGCGGCAGCAAATGGAGAAAACACTGGAAACGTTCGGAAATTTGCCGCCGCCGCAGCGCTTCAAATGCATCCGCGCGTTCACGGAGTTCGCCGGCATGAGCGCGCGGGAAAAACAGGATTTTTTGAAAAACGCGCAACAATGGTCGCAATTGACGCCGAAGGAACGCCAGACCTGGCGGGATCTCGTTGCTCACGTTCCTGAATGGCCACCGGTGATGCCGCCGATGCCGCCGATGCCGCCCACCCTTCATCCGCCGCTGGCCACCAACCAAAATTGAGCGCGCGACATATTTCAATTCCCATTTCCATCGCCGCGCCCTAATTTCCCGCCGTGCATCCGATTGCCTTTCAACTCGGTTCATTGACGATTCACTGGTACGGCGTGATGATCGCGCTCGCCTTCCTGGCGGGGCTTTGGACGGCCACCCGGCGCGCCCGGCGCGAAAACATCTCCGGCGAAAAAATCGCCGACATCGTGTTCTGGCTCATGGTTGGCGGGATCGTCGGGGCGCGCACCGTTTACGTGACCACGTACTGGAAGGACGAATTCGCCAGCCAGCCGCTTTCGGAGATTTTCATGATTCAGCATGGCGGCCTCGTTTATTATGGCGGCCTGATCGGTGCGGTGATTGCCGGTTTCATCTACATCCGCTGGAAAAATCTGCCGCTGTGGAAAACCGCCGACGTGCTCGCCCCGAGCATCGCGCTCGGAAACGCCCTTGGCCGCATCGGCTGCCTGCTCAATGGCTGCTGCTACGGCCGCGTCTGCCATTTGCCGTGGGCGATTCGATTTCCGAACCAATCCGCAGCCTGGGACCAGCACTTCCATGCCGGCCTGGTGGGCAGCGGTGACACATCGCTGCCGGTGCATCCGACGGAAATTTACGACGCGCTCCTGAATTTTGTGTTGTATCTCTTCCTGGCATGGCTGTTCCGCCACAAAAAGTTCAACGGCCAGGTGTTTGCAACTTACCTCATCGGCTATGCGGTGTTTCGGTCCATCGCAGAATATTTCCGCGGCGATTATCCGGCGGATCACATTCACAACGGGCTCACCTCGGCGCAACTCCTCAGCATTCCAATTTTCGTGGCCGGTCTCGGGCTGGCGCTGGTCCTTTCCAGCCGCGAGCCGAAACGAGGATAGAGAATGGAGGATTGAAGATGGCAAACACGCCCGGCAACCATCCTCCACCCTCCGCCCACAAACTGCGCCCAATCTTCATCGCCGGTCCGACCGCCGTCGGCAAATCTGAAATCGCCCTGTCCCTCGCGGAGCAGCTCGGCGGCGAAATCATTTCCGCCGATTCCATGCAGGTGTACCGCGGGCTTGACCTCGGCACGGCCAAGCCGTCATCCGCCGACCGCGCCCGCGTACCGCATCACCTGATTGACATTCTCGACCTGAACGAGTCGTTTGACGCCGCCCAGTTCGTCCGGCGCGCGCAACAAACCGTCGCCGAAATCCAGGTGCGCAGCCGCGTGCCGGTTTTTTGCGGCGGCACCGGCCTTTATTTCAAGGCGTATCTCGAAGGCCTCGGGGAGGCTCCGCCCGCTGATGCGAAGGTGCGGACGGAACTGGAGGCCATGCCGCTGGAAAATCTGCAGGCCGAATTGTGCGAACGCGACCCGGTAGCTTATGAAAAAATTGACCGTAAAAATCCGCGCCGCGTCGTCCGCGCCCTCGAGGTCATCCGCCTGACCGGCAAACCATTTTCGGTGCAGCGCGCCGAATGGAAGTCAGAATCCAGAATCCGGAATCCAGAATCTTGGTTCTTTTGCCTGACCCGTTCGAGTTCCGATTTGCATGCCCGCATCAATGCGCGCGTGAATGCCATGTTCCAGCGCGGTTTGGTGGCGGAAGCCCGGGAACTGCTCCAGCACGGCCTCATGGAAAACAAAACCGCGATGCAGGCCATCGGCTACCGGCAGGTGGTGGAACATCTGCGCGGCGAGCGTTCCCTGCCGGAAACCATTGAATTGGTGAAGGTCCGCACCCGGCAGTTTGCCAAGCGGCAACTCACCTGGTTCCGCGCCCAGAAAAATCTGGAGTGGATTGAATTAAAGCCGGATGCGCCGGCGGGAAAAATTGCGGCGAGTCTTTGCAGCAATTCCAAGGTTAGCTTTCCCTCGGCCGTTTGACGACGACTTCGATTTCCGCCTTGTTCTTGGCAATCATGTTGGCGGGCAGGATGCCGCGCCAGAAAACGTTCGGGTAAACCACCGCGCCGCGCCCAAGGATGCTGCCGGGGTTCAGCACGGCGTTGCAGCCGGCTTCCGCGCCGTCGCCGAGCAGCGCACCAAACTTGCGCAGGCCGGTGTCGAGCGGCACACCATCAATCTCGACGGTGATGTTGCCGGGAAACAGCTTGAAGTTGGAAATCTTCACGCCCGCGCCGAGGTGCGCCTTGTGGCCGAGGATGGAATCGCCGATGTAATTGAAGTGCGGCACCTGTGCGCCGTTGAAGAGCAGCGAGTTTTTCAGCTCGGACGAATTGCCGACGACGCAGCCATCGCCGATGATGACGTTCTCGCGGATGTAGGCGTTGTGGCGGATCTGGCATTTCCTGCCGATGATGGCGGGGCCCTTGATCATCGCACCGTCCTCGACCACCGTGTCCTCGCCGATGAAAACATCTTCACCGATGAAGGCCCGGCCCGCGCAATGATTATGCAGGGCCGTTTTCAAATTGGCGGCGATGTAACCCTCGATTTTTTTGAGCGCCTCCCAGGCGTAATTACAGCCGTCAAAAATGGCGGCGTGTTCGGTCTGGCTCAGGTCAAACAGGTCGGCTGGTTTGAACATGGCGGCAAGTTAGGCGAAACTGCGGCGTCGGCAAAGCGAAATGGGCACGGGCCACCTAGGCGAACCGCGGCTTGTAACGGCAATCCGGCAGGCGAGCATGCAGAAAAAATTCTCCCACGTTGAGATCGCGCCTGGGTCATGGAAAGAACAAGAGCCGAACTTTCGTTCGGCTCTGTTGGTGACGAGGTATATAACGCCTTCACCGAGGCGCTCAGAAGGGCGGTGCGACCAATTTGGGGCGCTGTCCGAGCCGCACCGCTAGCAAAACCTCTATGCCAACCCTAAACGGACAGCGAAATTCTTTCACATCGAGACACGCGCTGCCCATAACCAATACGCATGTAAATCCGAAATCTTTCAAAAAACTTTTTAAATTTCCGACTTCGTGAATTGTTCAACTCATTATTTCAGTCTTTATCGGCCCGCTGTAGTTCCATGCCAATCGCGCCAGACATCGGTCTTGTGGCTTATTCGGATGAACTTGCCCTTCACCCGCAAACGTGCCTAGAATTTTTCCGATGGACTATGCCGGATTCAATTTGTGTACTGGGCCTTCTGCCAACACTTGTCAGTTGGAACAGCGTTTTTCCTGCTGCATTTTCACTTCCGGCGAGCGGTATCCAACAGTCAAATTCCGATTTAATGGAATCGAATTTTTTAATAATTTAGTTTGCCCCTATAGCTCAAATGGATAGAGCAGCGGTTTCCTAAACCGTTGATCCCAGTTCAATTCCGGGTGGGGGTACCATCTAAGCCGTTGCGCCGCAGCACCTCAACGGCAGGAACAATTTTGTCACCATCGCCTCTTAAATGCGTCTATATTAGCAACAGAATCTTTTATGAAAATCGCACTCTTGCAAAAGCGTGTTCTGGGGACGGCCATTGCGGTTCTATGCCTGACTGGCGTTCCTTTGCAGTTGATTTCCCAGGCACAAACCCCGCCGCCTGGGCCGGACAATTCAAATACAGCGGGACCCGGCGCGTTGCCGCCGTACATTTTACCGACCAGCCCGCTCGCCCAAGTCGTCCGGCTGGCTCAGGCCGGCGTGGACGAAAGTATCATCATGACGTTCGTCACGAATTCCGGCAGCACGTTCAATCTCGATTCCGACAAGATCATTTACCTGAAGGATGTCGGCCTGCCGAACGACGTCATCACCGCCATGATGCAGCGCGACGTATGGTTGCAACAGCAAATGGCCGCGGCGAACCAGCCCCCGATCCAACCGGCTCCCGCCCCGCCACCCGTCACCACCGACCAGCCGGATTCCACTCCGCCCCCACCAACGACGGAACCGCCAGCGGAAATCACGGTGAACTATTTTTACGACACGCTCGCGCCGTATGGCACCTGGGTGGACGTGGATGGCTACGGCCGGTGCTGGCGGCCCAGCGTTGTGGCCTACAATCCCGGCTGGCAACCGTATTGTGATCATGGCCACTGGGTTTACACCGACTGCGGTTGGTATTGGTACTCGGATTATTCGTGGGGCTGGGCGCCATTTCATTATGGCCGCTGGTTTCTCAACCCGCATCTGGGCTGGTGCTGGGCGCCGGACACCATTTGGGGACCGTCATGGGTAACCTGGCGGTATTCGGACGATTATTGCGGCTGGGCGCCGCTGCCACCGGGTGCGGTGTATCGGACCGGGATCGGTTTCTTTTACCAGGGCCGCAACGTTGCCTTTGGGTTCGATTTCGGCCTGGTTGCGAGTTGTTTCACATTTGTGCCGACGCTGCATTTCTGCGACCCGCATCCCCGCCGCTACTGCGCGCCCCCGGCACAAGCAACGAGGATTTTCAGCCAGACCACGGTGATCAATAATTTCAATTACCGTGATCACAACTTCGTCAATGGCGGCATTGCGCCGGAACACATCACCGCCGTCACCCGGCTGCCCATCCATCCCGTTGCTATCCGGGATGCCATCTCACCGGCCGGACGCAGCTTGCGCGGCGATCAGCTCAGTCACGATGGCCGCACCCTGATCGCAAATCGTCCGGATTTTTCGAGCACTCCGGCGGCCGGTGAAAATCATAACAATCGTCCGGCACCATCCGGGTTCCCGGTCCAAAGCCATTTCTCGCAACCAAACAACAATTGGCCGGCGTCTCAGACCCGGCCGGTTGGACAGTCGCAGGAAAGGAACAATTTTTACGTTCCGAACCAAACACAACGCCCGTCATCGTCGGCCAATTATTATTCGTCCCCGTCGCCAACTGTAACGCCGCCAAACTACAACAACCGAAGTTCCGCCCCCCAAGGACGGCAACAACTCCAATCATCGGGAGCGCCTTACAACAAAACATACAATTCCGAGGCGCCGACTGCCGCACCCGTTCCCAGTCAGGGGCAACACAATGAACCCGAGGCCAGCCACTACAACGCACCGGTTGCCGCGCCCGCCGAACGTCCTCAACACAGCCAGCCTTCCAACCAATCCTCTTCCGCGCCGGCGTCGCAGAATTCCGACACCCAAAACCAAGGCAGCCGCGGAAATGGGCCGAAGCATTGACTGTTCTCTTGCTTGACGCTTTAAACGCCGTGGCGTTCAAGTGACGTCCGGCGTTTTTCCTTTTGCAACCCCGCTGCCGCTGGCAAAATCCCGTTGTGGGCATCTCGCGGCGGCAATTTGAACAAATGCAGGAACGCCTCAGCGGCGCTTCCCCGCGTGCAGTCTCGCCGGTTTTTAGCACCGGATTGCGCGCCGCGCCAAATGCTCATCGCGTCATTCTGGGCGTGGACCCGTCGTTGCGCGGCACCGGCTTTGGCATCATCAAACTGGTGAAGCCGTTTCCCGAAACCCTGGCCCACGGCACCATTTCCTGCCCGGCCGGCTGGGAACGCTCGCGCTGCCTCGTAAAAATTTCCTTGACCCTGCGCGAAGCCATCCAAAAACATCGCCCGACCGTTTGCGCCATCGAGGGCCTTTTCTTCGCGCAGAACCTGCAGACCGCGCTCATCATGGGCGAGGCGCGGGGCGCAGCGCTCGCGGCCATAGCCGAAGCCGGCCTGGAAATTTTTGAAATCGCCCCGCGCAAGGTGAAACAGGCCATTGTCGGCCACGGCGCGGCCCAAAAATCCGCCGTCGCCAAAATGGTCCAGCGACTGTTGAATTTGCCGAAACCGCCCGCGCCCGACGCCGCCGACGCGCTGGCCCTGGCCCTGGCCCACGCGCGGGAAAACAGCCGTTACAACCTGACACCATTGAGGAAGGTTTAAATTTATGGAATTTTGTTGTCCCTATTGCAACGCTCCAATTTACAGCCGAAAAAGCAAGGTTTGCGGCGTATGCGAGAAGCCCTTGCCCCAAGAGCTTCTTTTGACTGATGAACAGATCGCCGCTATAAAAAAAGAAACGGATGCGGAAGAAAAACAGGAAAGAGAATTTAAACAGCAACTGGACAATCTCGGCTCTCATGAGCACGGTCGCGGTTTCGGCTTTTAACCATGATTACGTTTCTCCACGGCAAACTCGTCGAGGCGCTGCCCACGCAGGTCATCGTGGACGTCAACGGCATCGGCTACGAGGTCCTGATCCCGCTGTCGTCGTTCGACAAGTTGCCGCAGCCGGGCAACCCGGTGAAACTGCTCACGCAACTGGTCGTCCGTGAGGATGCGCACATACTTTACGGTTTCATGACGGCGGCGGAACGCGATTTGTTTCGCCTGCTGGTCAACACCGTTTCCGGCATCGGGCCGAAAATCGCGCTGAATATTTTGAGCGGCATCAGCGTGACCGCGTTTCGCGGCGCGGTGGCCGGCGGCGACGTAAAGTCCCTTTCGCAAATTTCCGGTGTCGGCAAAAAAACCGCCGAGCGCATCATCGTAGAACTGCGCGACAAGATCGGCGCAGCTGGCGCGTGGGAAGCCGCGAGCGCACAACGCGCCCTGTCGCCGGACAATCAGAAGATCAATGATGCCGTGCTGGCCCTGATGGCGCTGGGCTTTAAACAGATTGACGCGCACGACACCGTCCGCCACGCGCAAAGCCTGCTCGGCGAAAAAGCGACGGTCGAGGATCTGGTGCGCGCCTGCTTGAAAAAAGGAGCGGGATGATTAACGTGAGTTCGTCACCCCAAGAACCCGCCCCGCCGGCGAGGAAACGAAAATCCGGCGTGATCGTCCCGCACCAGGCAAAGTGGCATCAGCGCGTCGGCGCGTTCCTGGTATTCGTCTCATTGCGCGTGCTCATGGCCACGGTGCGCTGCCGTTTGCTCAACCGATCCGAGTTTTTCGAGCTGAACGCTCCTGGCCCGGTGATTTTTTGTTTCTGGCACAACCGGCTCGTGTCCTGCATCAAGGCTTATGAAACCCACCGCAAACCGCACACGTCCGGCGAGGGCATGGCGGCGTTGATCAGCGCCAGCAAGGACGGCGCGTTCCTCACGGGCATTCTGGAATGGTTCGGCGTGCAGCCGGTGCGTGGGTCCAGCAGCCGGCGCGGCCCGCAGGCGCTGCTGGAATTGACCACCTGGGCCGAACGCGGTTATGACCTGACCATCACGCCGGACGGTCCACGAGGACCGTGTTACCAGATTCAGGAGGGTGTAATGTCGCTGGCACAAGTAACCGGCCTGCCGGTAGTGCCGGTGGCGTTCAACGTGAATTGGAAGCTGACCTTGAAAAGCTGGGACCGGTTTCAAATCCCGTTGCCGTTCGCGCGCTGCGAAGTCGTCATCGGCCGGACCATGCGCGTCTCGGGCGAAGCCACCGACGCCGAACGCGAAATATTGCGCCAACGGCTCGAAGCCGAGCTGCGCGCCATTTCCCGAGATTAACCCTCGGGATGCGGGCGCGGGTCTTGACACTCAACCCTCAACCCTCAACCCTCAACCCTGCATGATCGCCCGCGTCAGCCTCGAAATCGCCCTCCGCAAGGAGTTCGATTATTTGATTCCGCCCGGACTGGCGGGGCAAATCGAGGTCGGCAGCCGCGTGCAGGTGCCGTTCGGTCCGCGAAAAATCCTCGGCTGCGTCACCGCGCTCGCCGAGGAATCCGCGCACGCCAATCTCAAACCCATTCTCAAGATTATTGGCGCGCAGACGCTTGTCACTCCGAAAGTCCTGAAACTCGCGCGCTGGATTGCCGAGTATTACTGCTGCGCACCGGAGACCGCGTTGAAATCCGTTTTGCCCGAGGCCGTGCGCAAGGAGGAATCCGGCTGGCGCGAGCGGCTTTTTGTCCGCGCGTTGGCGGTCAGCGGCGAGTTTCCCAAACTGCCCAAACGCCAGCAGGAAGTCTGGAACATCATCGAGGAACGGCGTGAAATGCCGTTTCAGGAGCTGGTCGAGCTGGCCGAAACCACCGCCGCCACCGTGCGCAAGCTGGAAGACCGCGGCCTGCTGGAAATAGCCCCGCAAATTTCCGAGCGCGACCACTATGCGCGCGAAAACATCCTGCCGTCGCAGCCCTTGATCCTGAATCCGGCCCAGGAAAAGGCATTGCAGACCATCACGGAAGCAATGGGAAAGCCTCTCTCAACCTTCAACTCTCAACCCTCAACTTTTCTTCTCCACGGCGTCACCGGCTCGGGCAAGACGGAGATCTACCTCCAGGCCATCGAACATGCGCTGGAACAGGGCAAGGGCGCCATCGTGCTTGTGCCGGAAATTTCGCTGACCCCGCAGACAGTCGAGCGGTTCAAGGCGCGATTCAGTTCCGGCAAACTGCAGACGCTGGTCGCCGTCCTGCACAGCCACCTGTCCGCCGGCGAACGCCATGACGAATGGCACAAGATCCGGCAGGGCCGCGCCCGCATCGTCATCGGTGCGCGCTCGGCCATTTTTGCGCCGGTCGAACCGCTCGGCCTCATCGTCGTGGACGAGGAACACGAGACGAGTTACAAGCAGGAGGAAGCGCCGCGCTACCACGCGCGTGACGTCGCCATCATGCGCGGCCGGATGGAAAATGCCGTCGTCGTGCTCGGCTCGGCCACGCCGTCGCTGGAAAGTTATTACAACTGCAAAAAGGGCAAATACACCCTGCTCGATTTGCCGGAGCGCGTGGACGACCAGAAAATGCCGCACGTGCGCGTCGTGGACATGCGCCAGGCCGCGTCCCGCCAGCGCGGGAAGGAAGGCATCCCGATTTTTTCGCCGCAACTCAAGGAAGCCATCACGCAGCGGCTCGAACGTGGGGAGCAGACAATCTTGTTCTTGAACCGGCGCGGATATTCAACGTCGTTGCAATGCCCGAAATGCGGTGAAGTGGTCCAGTGTCCGAATTGCAGCCTCGCGCTCACGTTTCACCGGCAGGAACAAAAGCTGTGCTGCCACATCTGCGGCCATGTCGCGCCTGTGCCATCCGTCTGCCCGAACGAAAAATGCAGAAACCCCGCGATTCGCTTTGCCGGCACGGGCACGCAACGGGTCGAGGAAACGCTCGCCAAACTGTTTCCACAGGCGCGCATCAAGCGCATGGATGCCGACACGATGAAACGCAAGGATGATTACCGGAAAGTGCTCGGCGATTTTCGCACCGGCAAGACCGACATCCTCGTCGGGACCCAGATGATTGCGAAGGGCCTGCATTTTCCTAACGTCACGCTCGTCGGCATCATTTACGCCGATCTCGCGCTGCATCAGCCGGATTTTCGTGCGGGCGAGCGCACCTTTCAACTGCTCACGCAGGTCGCCGGCCGGGCCGGCCGCGGTGACGTCGAGGGCGAGGTGTTTGTGCAGGCGTTCGCGCCGTTTCATCCGGCAATCCAGTACGCGCGCCGCCACGACTTTACGGGCTTTTACGAACAGGAAATTGAATTTCGCGAACAATTGAAGTACCCGCCCGTCAGCCGGGTGGCGTTGCTCACGCTCAAGGGCCGCAACGAGGACAAGGTGAAATTCTCCGCCGATCACTTGAAACGCGAGCTGGAAAAAAATCTGGTCGGGTTCAAAAATTTGATTCTCGCCGGGCCGGCGCCCGCGCCATTGCTGCGCGCGGAAACGTTTTATCGTTACCAAATCATGTTGCGGACGCGCGCGATGAGCAAACTCAGCCAGTCGCTGGCAAAAATCATCGCCATGCTCGCCCTGCCGGAGGACGTGACGCTCACGGTGGACATTGACCCGGTGAATCTGGGGTAGCACAACAGAATTTGGCGGGATGCCGAATTCCAGCCGCAAGACGCGGGTGCTACACCATGGTTCCGGAAACGTTGGCGCTACCGGTCATTTTGATCTGGGCGATCCGGCGTTCGTATTCCGCCGCGCTGACTTCGCGGGGGATCGCGCGGCAGATTTTTTCAAAGCCGGGAAAGTTCCATAAATTGGGGAAATCACGGCACTGTTGCGGCTTCACGAATTGCACGGCGCAATTCTTACCTTCCAGAAAAATACAACTGCCATCCGGTTTCTCCTGTAATGCCAGCCCGCCGCGATCCCAAGTCAGCCGCGTGAATTGCTGAATGAAGTCTGATTCACTCATGCGCATGTACGCGGCCAGTCGGGCGACTTCCTCACCCGTCAAACGCACCTGCCCCGGCCAGCGGCAGCAGGCTGTGCAACGCTGGCATTCGAGGAAAATCGGCATTGGAAACAACTCCCGGATCAGACTTTTTTGATCCCTTTTTGCCACAGATCGAAATGGTACAGCGCGACCACAACGAGGGAATGGCCGATTTTTTCGTCGGCCACGAGCTTTGGCACTTCCGTGACCGGCACGAGCCGGGTCAGCAGATCCTCACCCTGGTCGAATTTTACGGCATGCTTCAACCGGCAGTTTTCAATCAATACGGTATAGCAGATATTGGTCAGAATCGCCGGATTGGCGTGGATACGACCAAGCAGGCGGGCGTGGTCGCCTTCGTAGCCAGTTTCCTCGCGCAACTCGCGCACGGCCGTCGCCACCGGGTCGGTCTCACCCGGGTCCATCATGCCGCCGGGAATCTCCAGTTCAACGGTGTTCGAGCCGTGGCGGTATTGTTCCACCATCACGAGTTGCCGGTCGGGCGTGACGGCGATGACGTTGACCCAGTTGACGCTGTCGAGGATGTAAAAATCGTGTTCCTTGCCGGTGCGCGGCGAGATTTTTACATCGGAGCGCAACTTGAAGATGCGGAAATCGCCGATGAACTTCGAACTGATTTGTTTCCAAGGCTTGATCACAAAACCAGAATTCAGAATTCGGTATCCAGAAGCCAGAAAATTGTTTCGGCACCCGGATTCGCCAGTTTCTGAATTCTCGATTCCGGCTACCGGCTCCTGCCGCCCGCCGACCAGCCTTGTTTCATCAAGTTGATCAAATGTGCGAGCGCATCCTCGTGGCTGCGACCCTTTTGACCGGCGAGCTGGCGGGCGCGTTTATCCAGTTGCGCCGCCATCTCGGCGGATTTTTCGGTTGGACAGCCGAGCGTAACCAGGGTTTTGGCCAGTTCAGGTATCTCCACAAAAAAGTCAGGACGGCGCACCGCGCCGCCCAAAGTAAAACGAGGCCGCGCAGCAGCATGGCCAACATAAATCACTTCACGGCATCGGCCGGAACAATTTTGATGCTGATGATTCCCATGCGTTTGTTGGGGCGGTCCTGCGGATGCGTAGGCGTGGTGCCGATTTTTTCCAGCACGTCGTCACCCTTGATCAGCTTGCCGAAGGTCGTGTATTGATGGTCCAGAAAGGTCGGGTCGCCGTGACAGATGAAGAACTGGCTGCCGGCGGAATCGGGATCGTTCGAACGCGCCATGGAAATGACGCCGCGCGCGTGCGAGTGGTCGTTGAACTCGGCCTTGATCTGGTAACCCGGACCGCCCGTGCCCCACATGTCTTCCTTGCTCGGGTCCTTGGTCAGGGGATCGCCGCCTTGAATCATGAAGCCTTTGATGACCCGGTGAAAACAGGTGCCGTCATAAAAGCCCTGATTGGCCAGCTTCTTGAAATTCGCGATGGTATTGGGCGCGGCGTCAGTCCAGAACTGGATGACCATCGTGCCCTCGGTGGTGGTGATGACGGCGACTTCGTTGGTGTTGGGAGGAGTGCTCATGGTGGCGGTGGTTGGGGTGTTCGTTTTGGTTTCGTCAGCCAAAGCCGTCACCAGTCCAGCGGCAAAGACAATGGCACAGATGTAAATCCAGATTTTCATAGGCGGGAAATTTTCCAGACCGGCGGTCAAAAGTCACGCGCGTAATTCTGCAACTTCAATTAGGCGGCGGCGGGGATTTTTTTTCCTCGTTCATCGAACGCGTAATCAGGCTGGCGGGCGGCGCAGCCTGGCTGCGGTGCCACATCAAAAACACCAGCCCGACTGCCAATGCCATCAATACCACGGCGATGATCAACCCGCCATTCCCGCCCGCAGTGGAATTCGCGGCCGGAGCAGCAACGACATTCGTTTGCGCAACGGGCGGTTTTGATTCAGTTGCCGGTGCGGGAGGTTGATTCAACGAGGATTCCACCACCGGCGCGGGAATACCCGACTGTGCAGACGGCGGAGGCGGCACATTGGTGGCTGGCGTGGTCGGTTGCAATTGCGGGGATGGTGGCACCGGCGAGATGTTGGGTGCTGAAAGGTTCGTCAACACCGGCGGGGGCGGCGGAACCGGCGGCTTGGACTCATGTTTGGTGCCGATGATGATGAGCGGCGGAACCGGGGGCGGCGGCGGCGGCGCGTTCGTCACCGGCGGCGGTATAGGAACGGGTTCCGGCAAGGGTGGAAAAGTCGAAACACTTATCGGCTTGGGCGGAAAACTCACCACGCAGCCGACGTATTGGCCGCGTTGTGAACGCAACCCAATGACGATGGGCGCCCGCTCCTGCTGCCGTTCGGCTTGCCGTTGCTTGAAAATTTGATTGATTCCGGTGTCGTAGGGGGTTCCGTGAATTTCCCCGGCACCGTCGCAAAAAATCAACACGGTCAACCGCTCGGAGTCCTGTACGACCTGATCCAGCAACGGATGCAACGCAGCGAAACTCGTGGTTTTTGCATGACGTTGTTGGCTGACGAACGTGATAATGTTTGATGAAATCGTCTCCGCATCATCCGGATCCCAGGCCTGCAGCGGAAACTGCCCCGCATGCAGAGTCTGGTCGAACGTCCAGACCCCCAGGCTGTCCCCACTACGGATTTGCTGATTCACACTGGTTGCCAGGAGGATGTCGAGCGCCTTTTCCACCGCCGGCAAACGCCGCTTCATTTCCGTTGAATTGTCAAAAATGAGCAGAAACCGGTTGTCCACGGTCCGCGCTGCCGGTTGCGCGCGCAGCACCGGAGCCAGAAACATTCCGGCGAGCAGCGCCGTGAATAACAGGAGGCGGCAGCCAGTTTGATCGGGAAAAATTCGGGTTTTCATTTCAAATCGCGCCGGTGACCCTGGTTGAACCGGTTCCGTTCCGAGCGGTTGTGTTTTCGCAACTCATCCTGCAATTCTGTCAACGCACTCTCAATCATGCGAATAAAATTCGCGCAACTGGACGTCAGCCCGCCCACTCCCGCGACCGTGTCGCGCTCGGCAATATCGTCCGTGACCGCCAGCGCTTCACCGTAGGCGCTGAACCGGTGCGCTGCGCGTTCAATCAGGTCATCCGCCGTCTGACCCGCGCGCGAGTACAAAACTTCAACCGCCGGACCTAATTCATGCGCCGGCGGACCGGCCGGTGCGCCGGAACCGTCGAAGAAAATGGTGATCGGTGTGCCCGTCACGTCCTGATAGCGCGTGAGTACATGGATCAATTCCTCGCGCGCGCGGGCCGAATGCCGCGGCTGGCCGGGGGCCAGTTCCGGCCAGTTGTGCAGCAGGCTGTAGCCGTCCACCAAAATGCGCACGAGCGCCATCGGCGGAGCATAGTCGCTTCCGTCCCAAGTCCAAAGTCCAAAATTGGCGAACCGCGGGCTTTGGCGGCGGACTTTGGACCTCGTTCGGACTTGAAACTTGAATCCTGAGACTTGAAACTGTCCGGATGGCCGCCGCCAATGTTATTTTTCAGAAATCCAACCGCGGCATCGCCGTGCTCGCGCTGGCGGTGTTGGTGCTGGACCAATTTACCAAATGGCTGGTGCTGCGATCTTTCCCTTATTTGGGGGATGAAAAAATCATCATTGACGGTTTCTTCAAACTGGTTCACTGGGGGAACACCGGCGCCGCTTGGAGTCTCTTCAGCGGCAACAACGCCGCACTCGCCATGGTCGCCCTGTTCGCCCTGGTGGCATTGTTTCTCACGCGCCATCATTTCAATTCGCACACGCTGTCCGGCCAGATCGCCTTCGGCCTGATTTTCGGCGGCATCGCCGGCAACCTCACCGACCGCCTGCTGCCCAGCCGCCACGCGGTCGTGGATTTTCTCTATTTCTACCTGCAACAGCGCGGCGGCCGCGTCATTGATTTTCCCGCCTTCAATGTCGCCGACACCGCGATCTGCACCGGCGTGGGACTGATTTTTCTCATCACCTGGAAAACCGAACACGCGCCGGGTCAAACCGCCGGAACGTCGCCGTGACCGCCCGCGCGGAAACCATCATTGTCGAACAGTCGCTCCCCTCCGAACGGCTGGACATTTATCTGCGCCAGAAATTTCCCGCTGCCTCGCGCGGCGCATTGCAGCGGCTGATCGAACAAGGCCATATCCGCGTCAATGACCGCGTGGTCAAACCCACGCACGCGCCGCACGTCGGCGACAAGATTGAAGTCCACTGGCCGGAGGCCCGGCCCGCCGAGGCGCTGCCGGAGGACATCCCGCTCGACATCCTGTTTGAGGACAAATCGCTGCTCGTGGTCAACAAACCCGCCGGACTCGTCGTGCATCCCGCCGCCGGCCACGAGGAACACACGCTCGTCAACGCCCTGCTCCACCATTGCCGCGGCTCGCTCAGCGGCATCGGCGGAGTGGCGCGGCCCGGCATCGTGCACCGGCTGGACAAGGAAACCAGCGGCTGCCTGGTGGTCGCCAAGAACGACGAGACACACGTTGCACTATCGGAGCAATTTGCCAGCCGGCAGGTCAGGAAAATTTACCACGCCATTATCTGCGGCGAACCCGTCCATGAATCCGGCGAAATCCACGCCGCCATCGCCCGGCATCCTTCACATCGCAAACGAATGGTGGCGCATGATGACGATTCCGGCCGCGCTGCGCACACGAGCTACCACGTGCTGGAACGGCTGAAGGCCGCCACGCTGGTCGCGGCGCAAATCCACACCGGCCGCACCCACCAGGTCCGCGTACACTTTCAATTTCTTGGGCATCCGCTCGTCGGGGATGAAACCTACGGCGCGCGCCAGAACGCGCGGCTGAAGGAACTGACAAATTACGCCGCGCCGCGCGTGATGCTGCATGCGCGCGAACTATCGTTCATCCATCCGCGCACAAAAAAGGCAGTGAGCTTTGAAGCGCCGCTGCCGAAGGATTTCCGTCAGGCGTTGAAACTTCTGCGTTTGAAAAGCCGGTAACGCCCTTTTATTTTCCATCGCCCCCGGCCGGATTTATTTGGTCCCAGCCTGAATCGCGATCGGATTCGAGGCGGATTAAGATCTAGATTTGGCAAATTCAAAATTTGTTCGCCTGCCGCAGGGGGTTTTCGCATATTGGAGGGGAATGAAATCCATGACGGGTTACGGTCGCGGCGAGTGCGCGCGGGACGGCTTCAAAATCACCACCGAGCTGGGCGCCGTCAACCGCCGCCAGTCGGAAATTTCCGTGAACCTGCCGCGCGAGCTGGAGCTGCTCGAAACGCAGGTGCGCGACGCCATCAACGCGCAAGTCGCCCGCGGGCGCGTGACGGCGCGCATCGCCATCCATGCGGCGGACGGCAAGCTGTCGGCCCGCGCCCACCTCAACCTGCCGCTGGCCAAGGCCTATGCCACGGAACTGGCGCGGCTGGCGAAGCAGTTGAAACTGACCGGCGGGGTGTCGCTGGACCAGATTGTGCGCGCGCCGGGAGTTTTCCAGACGGACGAGGAGCTGGTGGAGGCGGAAACGGTCTGGCCGGCGGTGGAAAAGGCGTTGAAGCAGGCACTCGCGGCGCTGGTGAAAATGCGCGAACGCGAGGGCGCGCACCTGGCGCAGGACCTGGCGGCGCGCATCGGCGTGATGCGGCAGGCGGTGGAACGGGTTCAGCAGCAGGCGCCGCAGACGGCGGAAAATTACCGCCGGTCGTTGCTCGAACGCATCAAGACCGCCGGCATAGAGAACATCGCGCCGGACGATGAACGGCTGCTCAAAGAAATTGTTTTGTTCGCCGATCGCTCGGACATTTCAGAGGAACTGACCCGGCTGCAAAGCCATTTTCAGCAGTTCGAGGACTGCCGCAAGTCGAAGGATCCGGTCGGGCGCACGCTGGATTTTCTCGCGCAGGAAATGAACCGTGAAATCAACACCATCGGCTCCAAGGCCAACGACGCGTTGATTTCCCGGGAGGTAGTAACGCTGAAGGCGGAACTGGAAAAGTTCCGCGAACAGGCGCAGAATGTGGAATGAAAAAACGAAGTCAGAGTGCAAAAGAGACGCCGGAAGGAAAATCCGCGCCACTGTTGATTCTGATTTCCGCCCCCTCCGGCGGCGGGAAGACGACGTTATGCACACAACTGCTCGCCGCCCGGCCGGACATGACCCGCGCCATCACCTGCACGACGCGGGCGTTGCGGCCTGGCGAAAAGGATGGCGTGGATTATTACTTTTTTGACCCGGCGGAATTTCAGCAGCGCGTGCAGGCGGGCGAGTTCATCGAACATGCCACGGTGTTTGGCCGCAGCTACGGGCTTTTGCGCTCCGAACTGCTGGATAAACTGCGGCTGGGCAGGGATGTTTTGCTGAATGTGGACGTGCAGGGCGCGGCAACCATCCACACCCGGGCCCAGACCGAGCCGGAAATAAAGCGGGCACTGGTAACGGTGTTTTTGACACCGCGATCCATCTCAGTGCTGGAGGAGCGGTTGAAACGGCGCGCCTCGGATGCGCCGGAGGAAATCCAGAAAAGGCTGGGGGTGGCTCGGAAGGAAATCGCGCAGTGGAAGAATTTCGACTATCTTTTGATCAGCTCGACCATCCCGGAGGATTTGCGGCGGATGCTGGCCATTGTCGAGGCGGAAAAAATGCGTTCGGCCAGGGCAACCGCGCCGGAATTTTGAGATCGCGCACGCGAGATGCGCCACAGGAAAACATGAGCAAAAACAAAAACATTGTCCTCGGCGTGACCGGCTCCATTGCCGCGCACAAGGCGGTGGATCTGGCCAGTCTCCTGACGAAACAGAAATGCAGCGTGCGGGTGGTGATGACCGCCGACGCGCAACGGTTCATCACGGCACTGCCGTTCAAGGTGCTCTCGCGCCACCCGGTGGTGACCGATCTCTACGACGAGGAGGAGGGCTGGAAGCCGACGCACATTGAAATGGCGGATGCAGCCGGACTTTTGCTGATTGCCCCGGCCACGGCCAACGTCATTGCAAAACTGGCGCACGGCCTGGCGGACGACGCGCTGACATGCATTGCGCTGGCATTGAATCCGAAGGCGAAGATTTTGATCGCCCCGGCGATGAACGGCAAAATGTGGCTGCACCCGGCGACTCAGGAAAATGTGAACGCCCTGAAGGCGCGCGGCGTGAAATTCATCGGACCGGATGAAGGGATGCTTTCCTGCGGTTACGAAGGCATCGGCCGGATGTGGCCGGTGGAACAGGTGGCGGCGCGAGCCGTGAAGCTGCTGGCTTGAGGCGCCGCCCATGCGAGCGCGGTTCCGCCCATGAAACTTCTGGATTGGCAATCATTCAAAGTACTGCCCAGGCTGCTGGCGACGCCCCCGGCAGCAGCGCCGCAACAGGCCGAACGGATCGTGGCCATGCAACTCCACATCGTGTTGCCGGTCAAGGTGGGGGTCATTGCGGTGGCGCTTTATTACCTGTTTTTTGCGGGCTGGTTGTCCGAGGAACAGACCACACGCTGGGTGGTGGAGCAGACGTTGCAGAGGTTCTTTCTGATCTATGTCTCATGCAACGCCGTGGCCACCGTTGTGCTATTGTCCTGGCGCCGGTTCCCGCCGGTTATTTTTCAATGGCTCGTATTCCTGCTGGGACTGCTGGATGGTCTCTTTGTGGCGGAATTGATGATCCTGACCGATGGTTTTGACAGCATCACTTTCTGGATGTTTCCCGGATTGATTGTATTGAACGCCATCAGCATTCCCCTGGCGATACCACAGATCGCATTGAACTTCCTTTTGAGCGTCTTTTATCTGGGTGCGGGAATCCTGTATGCCAACCTGCCCAATCCGACCACCGGAGATTTGCCGCCAATCGCCTTCCGTCCGGCCAATACAAATACGAATCTGTTCAAAGCGACAGGGGGCACCAACTGGATTTCCCGGCCGATCCGGCCGATCCGGGTAAGCGACCTGCCGTACAGCTCAACGCCGCCGGAAAACGCCAGCGGACCGGATCTGCCGAGGCTTTTCATGTTGTGGCTGCTGACGGCGTGTTGTTATGGTGTGCAGGTGCTGGCAGAACGACAACGCCGGGCGCTGGAGGAGGCCCGCGAATTCTCCCTGCGCGAGGGACAACTGCACGCCGCCGGACGGCTCGCGGCTGAATTTGCCCATCAAATCAAAAATCCCCTGGCCATCATCAACAATGCCGCCTTTTCCCTCCAGCGCGCCCTGCCCGGCGCCAAAACGGAACTGGCCCAGCAAATCGGCATCATTCAGGAGGAAGTGACGCGGGTTGACCAGGTCATCACGCAAATCATGGGCTACGCTCAACTCAGCGAAGGTCATGTCGAAAAGCTCGATGTCATCGGGGAGATTGAACGGGCGCTGGCCCAGGTGTTCCCCTCCGCCATCCCGACCAGCATCCGGGTCCACCGCAAGTTCGGAAACAATATTCCGCCGTTGCTGATGCAGCGCGGCCATTTGTCGGAAGCGATCTCAAACCTTTTGCTCAATGCCCGCGAAATGTTCGACGGGCAGGGAAACATGTTTGTCACCGCCGGCAGCCACCAGGACCAAACGGTCGAAATTTCCGTGCGCGACGACGGCCCGGGAATCGCACCGGACAAGTTGGGACGGATCTTTGAGGCCTATTACACCACCAAGGAACGCGGGACGGGGCTTGGACTCGCGATTGTGAAGCATAACGTCGAACTTTATGGCGGTTCGGTGCGCGTTGAATCCGAGCTTGGAAAAGGCGCGAAATTTACGCTAGTCTTTCCGGCGAAAGCCTTGATGAAACTGAACCAATGAGCGTACCGCTGCCACCCGTGCTCGTCGTGGACGACGAGAAGAACATGCGCCTGTCGCTCCAGACGGTGCTGAAGGATGAGGGTTATGCCGCCCGCGCGGTTGAATCCGCCGAGGAAGCGTTGAACCTGCTGGCCCGGGAGGATTTTTTCATGGTCATCACCGACGCGCGGCTCGGCGGCATGAGCGGTTACGAATTTCTCGGTAAAATCCACAACCAATGGCCCGACCTGCCGGTGCTCATGCTCACCGCTTATGCCACGCCCAAACTGGCCGTGGAGGCCATCAAGGCCGGGGCGATTGATTACGTATCCAAGCCCTTCGCACCCGAGGAGCTGCTGCACGCGGTCACCCGCTGCGCCGAACGTTACCGCCTGTTGCAGGAAAATGCCGCGCTGCGTTCGCGCGCCAATGAAACGTTCAGCCTCGACCAGATTGTGGGGGAATCGCAACCCATCCACGAACTGCGGAAACTGATCCAGACTGTCGCTCCCACCGATGCCCGGGTGCTCATCCTGGGCGACAGCGGCACGGGCAAGGAACTGGTCGCCGGCGCCCTGCATGGGTTGAGCCGCCGGCACGGGGCCAATTACATCCGCATCAACTGCGCCGCCATTCCCGAAACGCTCCTCGAAAGCGAATTGTTCGGCCACGAACGGGGCGCGTTCACCGGCGCCTTGAAACAAAAGCCCGGCCGGGTTGAGGAAGCCGATGGCGGCACGATTTTTCTGGATGAAATCGCAGACATGAGCAAGCCGCTCCAGGCCAAGCTCCTGCGTTTTTTGGAGGATGGCACGTTCACCCGGGTCGGCGGTACTCAGGAACTGCGCGTCAATGTCCGGCTCATCGCCGCCACCAACCGCGACATCGTGAAGGCCATCGCCGACGGCGAGTTCCGCGAGGATTTGTTCCACCGCCTGAACGTGGTGCAGTTCCGCCTGCCGCTGCTGCGCGACCGGGGCGACGACATTTTGTTGCTGGCCGGCCATTTTTTAAAAATGTTCCGCACCACGATGAACAAAAATGTGAGCAGCATCGTGCCCGCGGCGCGCCAGAAGTTGCTGACCCACAAATGGCCGGGCAACGTCCGCGAGTTGCGCAATGTCATCGAACGCGCGCTGATTTTGGAAACGACCCGTGAAATCCAGCCGGCCAGCCTGCCGGATTTCCAGGTGGAAACGCGGTTGCAAAAGGCGATGCCCCTGTCGGTGGTCCCCAGCGAATCGCTCGACGACGCCCTGGCGCGGCTGGAACGGGAATTGATCACCCACGTGATGGAGCAAAACGATTTCAGCCTGACCCACGCTGCTGAACGGCTCAAGTTGACCCGGCATTCACTCCGCTACCGGATGCAACGGTTGAACATGGATTTCCACGACCACGCACCGGATGAAACCGCGTGACTTTTAACTGGCAAAGGTTGGGAAACTGATTTTAATTTGAGACGATGGATGATGCATTACCAGCCGTAGGCCGGATGACGCCGGTATGGGTGGATTTTTTCATCACCGCCGGCGCCATCGCGCTGGTGGGACTCGGCGCGTTGATCTGGCTTTTCTTCCTTCGCAGGCCCAAGCGCCGCCGCAAATACCGCCATCACCACAGAAGCCGCCCGCCCAATGCCACCCTCGCCCAAATCGGCGGGCTGCCACCGGTCCGTTCGGAGGACAAACTTTCCAGCCGGCCGCCGACAACGCCCCAACCGTAAATGCATTACAGCCGTGCGATCACCCGCAAAAGCGCCTCCAATCTGGCACTGGCCTTTGTGGTGTTGCCGCAGGCCAAACGCGATGCCATGTCCGCGCTCTACGCCTTTTGCCGGGAGGTGGACGACGTGGCGGATGAGGAATCCATCCCGGCTGAAACGCGCCGCAAACAACTCGCTGACTGGCGGAACGACATCCGGCGGACCTGTGAAAACCAGACGCCGGAGTTTGTCGTCAACCAGGAATTCCAGCCCGTCATCCGCGAATTCTGCCTTCCCTTCGCGCTCTTTGACGAGTTGATCAAGGGTTGCGAGATGGATTTGGACATAAAGCGCTACGAAAATTTTGAGCAACTGGAACTTTATTGCCATCGCGTGGCGTCCGTCGTCGGCCTGTTAAGCATCGAAATATTCGGCTACCAAAATCCCGCCTGCCGCGATTATGCCGTGCTTCTGGGCAAGGCGTTGCAATTGACAAACATTTTGCGCGACGTGCGCACCGACGCCGAACGCGGCCGGATTTATCTGCCGCAAAGCGAGCTCGAAAAATTCAACGTCCGCGAAGAGGAAATTCTGCAATCCGAATACTCCGACCGTTTTTACGCACTGGCCGCCAGCGTCGCCGGACGCGCCAGGAATTTTTATCGTCTCGCCCGGGAAACACTGCCGCCCGAAGACCGCCGGGCCATGATCGCCGCCGAACTCATGGGCTCGGTTTACTGGCAGTTGCTGCAAAAACTGGAGCGCGGAAGGTTCGACGTGTTCGGTCCGCAGCCGTTGAAATTGAGCAAGCCGCACAAACTCGCGCTGATCATCGGTTTGTGGATTCGTTTTGCGACCGGTTCGACCAGGTCAAATTATGGAACGCCGTAGAGCAACCGAACCATGACGGCTCCTGCAAATCGGCAATCCCATCGCCGCCTCATCGTTAATGCCGACGACTTTGGCCGGTCGCATTCCATCAATGAAGCCGTCGTCCGCGCGCATGACGAAGGAATTTTGACCGCCGCGAGCTTGATGGTGAATGAACCGGGCTTTGACGAGGCGGTGAAGCTGGCACGGGGTCGTCCAAAACTCGGCGTGGGTTTGCACCTGACCCTCCTGATGGGACACTCCGTCCTGCCGCCCGATAAAATCCCCGGCCTGGTCAATGACCGCGGCGAATTCAGCAATTCTCCGGTCGGCGTGGGCATGGGTTATTTTTTCAAACGCTCCCTGCGTGAACAACTCCGCGCCGAAATCCAAGCACAGTTTGAAAAATTTCACGCCACCGGGCTGCCGCTCGACCACGTCAACGGCCATTTGCATCTGCACCTGCATCCGGTTGTCTTCCGGATTTTGATGGCCGACGCGGAAAAACTCGGCATCACCCGGATGCGGCTCACCCGTGATTGTCTCGCGCGCAGCCGGCGCATGGCGCACGGACACTGGATTTATCGCGCTTCACACGCGGCGATTTACGAATGGCTTTCCCGCCGTGCCCGCGAACCGTTGCGGCAGCGTGGCATCAAGCACGCCCAAATCACCTTCGGCCTGTTGCAAAACGCCCGGGTGGACGAGGAATACATTTTGAAGCTGCTGCCGGAATTGCCCGCCGGCGATTCCGAGCTTTACTCGCATCCATCGCTCGATGAATTTAAACACGAGTTCGACGCCCTCGTCAGTCCGCAGGTGAAGGAACTGGTGAAGCAACTCGGCATCGAACTGATTCGCTGCCAGGATTTATAACATGACAAAAATTCTAATCATCCTCCTCATCGCCTTTGCCTTCGAGGCCTTTGGCGTCATCTCCTTGAAGAAGGGCATCAACGAAATCGGGGCCAGATACACCGAACGCAAGACCACCCTGCCGGTCTGGAAAAATGTCGCCACTCTGGTCGGCAACTGGTTTACGAACAAGGACGTGCTGTTCGGCCTGCTGCTGGAAACCATCTTCTTCATCCTGCTGCAATACCTGCTCGGGCAACGCGACGTGAGCTTCGTCTGGCCGCTGACGGCGGTGAGCTTTGTGATGACGACGCTGGCGGCGCAATTCCTCCTGCACGAGCGCGTGGATGCCGTGCGCTGGAGCGGCGTGGCGCTCATCATGCTCGGCGCGGCGTTCATCAGCTACAGCGAGCACACGAAGGAAAAATCCGCACCGCCGCCAGCCGCCATCCAGGAGCCGGCCGTAAAATGAGCGCCGGAGGCGCGGCCGAAAATAGCCCACGGTTTCAACCGTGGGTTTCATCGCAATAAGATAGCAAGCCCCGGAGGGGCGGCAGACGGATGCCTCTTTCGCCCCTGCCGGGGCTCGATTTGGTTTTGTTCCTTTACCCGTAGTTGAAACTGCGGGCTATTTTCGGTCGCCGCTCTGCGGCTTCAAAAGCACATCTGCTTCAACACCTCCGCCAGCCGTTCCGCGGCAAACCGGGTTTTCTTTTGCAACTTCAACAACGCACCAATCTTTCCCGGCGACCGGGCAATGGCCCAGGCGAGTTTGCCGAAGTCCAGGTTCTTGTCCGGCTTGGAAAGCGCATTGAAATCCAGCGGCAAATCTTCACCGGCTATGTCGGAGATTACGCGCATCGTCGCGCAGGGAATCCCGTGTTCGCGGCAGACGGCCTGAATCACCTCCGATTCCATCTCCACCACGTCCACGCCGGTATCAACGCGCAATTTTTTCTTTTCGGCGACCGTTGTGGCAATGCGCTCGGCGCAGTAAAATTTGGCCGGTTTCGCGCCGGCAGCGAGCAATTGACTTTGAACTTTGGACTCTGGACTTTGGACTTCAAATACCACGTCGCCGAGTTTCAAATCCGGATTCAGCCCGCCGGCGAAGCCACAAGTCAGCACCAATTCGGGTGAATGGGTGGCCAGAAACTCGCGCAGGGATTTTTCGGCGTTCTTCCGACCGATGCCGGTGATGAGAATGGAAATGGCAGCTTTGGTCGCCGCGATTTTCCGAAACGGCGCGGCTTCTTCTTTCAGGGCGAAGCAAATGAGTGTGGACATAAGCCAGACCTTGCCAGTGTGTCACCCGACCCGGCTGGCGGCAATCACTCTTGCGCCGCCGCTGGCAAAAGCCGCCCCGCCGTATCCGCCTTATTTCGAAATCTTGGGAGCGACAAGGCGCTGAATCTCGGCGGGCATTTCCTCAATTGGCCTCATTTCCGAAAGCTTCTTGGTAATCTTAAATGTGATGGATTGCCCTTCGGCCATTCTAACAAGCGTTCCGGCGAGGCCTTCGGCAACATCGCCCTTGCGCCATATTCCAAAGACAATGTCGTGGGGGCAGATGCCGAGGCACAAAAGATAATCGTATTTCCGGTCCAGGCGCACATGATTGAACTGAAAAGTTCCGTTTGCGCCAAGCGAAGCCGTCTTGATTTCAAGATGGCTTTTCAAAATATCCATGTCTGTCAACGCAGTGCGGACGCCCTTGGTCGCTTCGATCTTCGATTCGTGCAAATATCTACGGACGAATTCTTCGCCAATTTCGCCCCTGTTAGTATTGCCAAGTCGTCTATAACCGGCAACCGGCGACCCCTGCCAAATATCTTCAGGCGCGTGCTCCTTAATGATCGCAACGAGAAGTTTTATCGGATTCATCGTGGCGGTTCCCATCTATTGTTTCTGCCGTTTGGTTTCCAGAACACTAGAAAATAAGAATGGTTTTTCCTCGCATGGACTTGTCGCACCATGCGGCTTACCCCAGGACGATTGCTTCTGACAACGACGAAAAGGTCCTCGGCAATAAATCCCATCTCTTCATAGATGCTGATGAGTTCAATGTGCGTGAACCGCTGGCGATTGGCACATACCTCATCTTGACATTTTACAATAAAGACACCTCTTGTTTTCAATGTGCGATAGGCCTCACGGCCTCCATCTCTGTATAGATCAAGAACCGCCTCGTGATATTTACTCTCTGTCTGGTTTCCACACCCATTGTTCCGATAGTGCGCTTCAAAGGCTGAGTGCGTGGATGTATGGGCAGTGCCGCCCGGTGTGTGCATATACGGAGGATCGAACACGACACAGTCCAATTCACCATCCGTGTAAGGCAGTTCGCGACAATCCACGCCATCCTGAATATCGGTTGCCCTCAGGTTGTAGGCTTTAGCTGGAATGTTTCGCCAGAATACCCCTTTTCCGTAGGTGATGTCAGCGACAACGCCACCCGGCCGGGCGTAAAGCTCGAGAATCTTTGGGAATATGGCGTCATTGCCGTCCAAGGACGCACTTAAAACGAGTTCAGTAGTTGCATGGCCGTTTTTGACAACCCGATTCGTTTTGCGGCGACTATGGGTGGGTGGGAAATTTATTTTCTGCATTTTACATCTTTTGCGATTTTCAAATTGCCTGCCATGCGGCGATTGTGCGCAGGAAGATTTACGCCGTCAATTCCATTGGCAAAGCCAAAAAATCATTTTATCCCCGCCAGCCGTTCCTTCCAGATCCGGTACAGCTCCACCGTGGCGCGCACATCGCGCAGGCAATATTCGGCGATGTCGCGGTGCTTGCCCTCGGCCATCAGCGTGTTCACGTCCATGCCGGTGACGCCGTGGCTTTTGGGCGACTCAATGCCGAAGGCCTTGCAGTAAAAATCGAGGTTGAACCGCCGCGCCGCGCCCTCGCGTCCGCTCACGCCGTAAAACGTGAACTGTTCCGCCAGGTCGCAATGCGGCTCGGTCGCGTAACGGTAGCCGAGCCAGTTCTTTTTCGTGATGGGCACGTTGAGCAGCGCCGAGCGGAGATAGATGAACGGCGCGTCAAAGCCGCGGCCGTTGAAAGTGACCACGTTGTCGTAATGTTTCGCCACGTCCCAGAACGCGGTCAGCAGTTCGAACTCATCCGCGCAGGGCATGAACTCGACCGGCCCGGCCTCGGCGTCGGTCTCCTCAAAATCCTCGGCAAGAAACAGCACCTGGCCGCGCTGCGTGTCCGCGTTGAGCATGGCGACGCAGACGATCTGGGCGGTAAACGGCCAGAGATTGAACTGGCGGCGGATCTCGGCGCGTTTGGCTTCGCGGGCCGGCCCGTCGGCGATTTTTTCGGCCTCGCGAAAAAGGTATTCCAACTGCGCCTCATCAAAATTTTCCGGCGGCAGCGCGGAAGTCTCAATGTCGAAAACGATGGTGGCCATGCAGACGGCCTTGTTTTAGAAGAGTCAGGCCCGTTCCGCAATCAAATCATAGTCCGTGTGCCCGACGATTTTGACCCGGGCGAATTCACCAACCGGTAATTTACCACGGATGTAAACGCGGCCGTCAATGTCCGGCGCATCGGCTTCGCCGCGACCGACGAGATAATTGCGGATTACGGATTGCGGTTTGCGGATTTCTGCTTCCCGAACCAGCCCGTGTTCCCACGATGAAACGTTCGCCTGCTGCAATTGCTTTTCGTTTGCCTTGCCTTCCACAAGCACCTTGATTTCGCAACCGACAAAGGATTCGGAAACCTGCCGGGCGATTTTGTGTTGCGCGGCCATCGCCAGCCTGCGGCGCTGTTGTTTTACCTTGTCGGGAATCTGTCCGGTCATCGCCCCGGCCCGCGTGCCGTCCTCCTGGGAATAGGCAAACACCCCGAGCCGCTCAAATCTCGTTTCGCGGATGAAATCGAGCAGGGTTTCAAAGCCGGCCTCGGTCTCGCCCGGAAAGCCGACGATAAAGGTCGTCCGCAGCGTGATCCCGGAAATGCCCTCGCGAATGTGCTTGATGAGGTCCACGATGTATTGCTGCGAGGTTTCGCGCCGCATCCGTTCGAGCATGTTTCCGTGGATGTGCTGAAGCGGAATGTCCACGTACCGGGCGACCTTCGGGCATTCGGCTATGGTCGCGATGAGTTCGTCTGTCCAGTGCGCCGGATGCGTATAAAGCAGGCGGATCCAGAAATCGCCCGGGAGCGCATTCAACTCGCGCAACAGCGAGCAAATGGTCGTGGCATCGGCTGGCAGTGACCGGGCGGCGGCTGAGAATTTTTCCGGTGACGAAATCGCCCGGCTGTGGTTCGCCCGCAGATCCAAGCCGTAGTAGGTCGAGTCCTGCGAAATCAGATTCAGTTCCTTCACGCCAACGGCAATCAGCGCCCGGGCTTCCGCAACGATGTCCGCCTGTTGCCGGCTGCGATGCGAGCCCCGCATGCGGGGAATGATGCAAAAACTGCATGGATGATTGCAGCCCTCGGCGATTTTGACATAGGCAAAATGTTTGGGCGTGAGGCGAAAACGCGGCGTGTCGAAATCCGGGATGAAAATGGGACGCGCAGTCACATCAAACACCGGCGAGGATGGAGGATGAAGGATGGAGGATGGCTTTGCCGGCTCGACGACGGTTTTGGTTTTGCCGAATTTCCCCGTGCCGCGAAGCGATTCTTCGTTTTCGTGTTGGGAAACGGAGCGCGATTTTTCCAATTCAGACAAACGATCGAGCGTTTTACTTTTCCTGCCTTCGACCTTCGACCCTCGACTCTCGACCAGGCGCTTGGTGCGGTTCGCCATCGCCTGCTTGACGATTTCCGCCACCTGCGCGACCTGGTCAATGCCCATGAAGGCGTCCACTTCGGGCAGCAATTTCGGCAGCTCATCGCGGAAACGCTGGGGCAGGCAGCCGGACACAATCAGGCTCTGGCCGCGATTCTGGGCGGCCCGGATTTCAGCGGATTCAAGAATGGTGTCCACGCTTTCTTCCTGGGCGGAGTCAATGAACGAGCAGGTGTTGACGATGAGCGCGTCGGCCTGCGCCGCATCGTTGGTAATCTCGACGCCATCCTTGAGCAGTGCGCCCAGCATGATTTCGGCGTCCACCAGATTCTTGGCGCAGCCGAGCGAAATCAAACCCACCCGCAGCGGACGGTCACTGGAATTATTTTTGGCCACAGTCGAAGAAGTTATGCGAAGCAGACCCTGGCGTCGAAATCATTTGCCAGCGGGAGCGATGGCGTTGGTGTCCGTTGACACGACCGGCACAGGCACATTGGTTGCGATTGTCGCCGGAGCTGGCAGATTGGTTTCACCCGGCAGTCCTAGTTGCGATCGGATGACGGCACGAACGTCGTAGGGCATGACCTCGTGCTGCGGATCAAGCAGCCGGTCCAGCACGTCGCGATTGAGATCGGCAAACGGCGGCAGGCCGATGCGCTGCTGGCTGGTTTTGAAATCGGAAATCTGGGTCTGATAATGTTCATAAACCTTGGCCGCGAGCAGCCGGTAGCCGGCATAGCGATTGTCCTGCCCGGTGGCCAGTGCATAATACGCCTGCGCCAGCAGGGCCTGAACATCCGCCGTGGTGCGTTCCTGTGACGTATCGCCGACGTCCTCCTGGAAACGCGCGACCGCGTATTCGTCCAGGCTGACATTTCGCGGATACGAATTGGTATCGCGGTCAATGATGGTTTTATTGGGATATTCTTCCCCGAGCAGGCGGAACCATTTTGCCGCGTCCGCCACGCGATTGTCCCCGTAGAGGAAGTAGATCGCGTTGCGCAGGAAATTCCGGTGGGCAACGGCAATGTGGTCGCGGTCTTTAGGATCCTCCTGCATCATGGTTTCATACGCTTCGTTGACCTTGGGAACCAGGTCAAGATTCGGCCCCAATGAATAGGTCCTGGCAAACGGATCGGCGACGAATCGTCCGTGATAAAAAGCCTGGAGCATGGACTGATAAACATTGCGGCGCAACTGGATCAGATCGTCCGCGTTCATCTTGTCCGGATGTTCCTTCGCCTGCTGCAGGCCGAAGGCGCCCCAGTAAATCGCCTGCGCTTCGGGCAGCCGCCAGTCCAGCGGACCGTATTGCGCGTTCACTTTTTCCGCGAAGGCCGGGTCCATCTTGTATTTTGAGCGGAGCACCATGGCGTTGGTGTTATGCGGCTGCATCAGGCTGGCAAAATCCGCGCCGTCCGCGCCGAACAGCGGCGCCATTTCCACGATCCACTGCTGCTTGTAATACTGGTTGGCGTCGTCGAGATTCTGACCCATCTTGTGCTGAAAGAACCAGGCCAGTTGCTGATACATCACGGTGTCGTTGGGATTGTAACGCAGACCCTGATCCCGCAGCAGTTCGATCCCGTTTTCCACCCAGCGCCACCGGTCGGGAAAATCCTTGAACTTGACCGAAATGTTGTAGGCCATGTTCCAGGCCTGAAACGTCCAGACCTGCGTGAAATGCGGCTCCAAATCCGTGATCCAGTTTGCCAGTTGCGCCGCTTCGAAATATTTGTCGTCCTGCTGCAAGTCATTGGCGCGAATCCAGAGAAAATTTGAAATCAAGCCGCGAAACCCGCCCAGCGCCACCGTGGTGAACGCCAGCATCGGCGGCGCGTTGTCCAGCACGTCCGTGCGCGTCAGGCCCAGCACCTCGCGGTCGCGGTTCAACTGCTTTTGCATCTGGCCGGACCCGGCCAGCAGCGCCGCCGCCAGCAGCAGCAGCAGGATTTTTTTGACGCGCGCGCTCATTGATTTCCCTGCGCCGTGGCCAGTTCGCGCCGGTTGAACAGGACAATCCCGATGATGCCGATGATGCCGCCCAGCAACAGCACGATCTGGCCGAAGGCCGTACCCAGCTCCGCCCACGAAATGCTGCGCCCGCTGCTCAGCGAATCAACCGGCGAAAAATTTTCCGCCAGGCGGATGACCGCCAGACAGCCCTTGAAAAAAGGAATCAACACCATGTCCGCAATTGAATGCCCCATGACGCCGGTTTCCTCGTTGCCGCCGGCGACCGTGTTCGACTCCACCGCGTCGTTGAGCGTGCCGCTGGAAAGACCAATGGTCAGGATGGCCAGTGAAAAAAATGCCGCGACGGGAAATGTCAGAAAGCTCGCCGCCGTCAACCCCAGCGCCGCCAGCAACGCCATCCAGCAGAAGATGATCCCCAGACCGCGGATAAAATTCAACGTGAAGCCGCCTTCGGGATACAGCACTTCCATCCCGTCTTCGATCGGGAACAACAGCGCCGCAGTTTCGTTCGGATTGATGACCATGATCGTGATCACCCCCTGTTCGTCGAAAAGGTTCGGCGGAATCTGAAATTCGTGAAACGTGTCCGGGGCCAGGCTCATGGGTTCCTCCGTGCGCCAGAAATTGGTCGTCCCCGGCACGCCCACCTGCCATAACGCGCCAAACGTTCCGGAAGGGCTTTTCTGCGACGAGTTGAATTTAATCCGCAGTTGCAGCGGCCGGTTGTGGAGATAATTTTTCGCAAACCCCAGGTTGATCTGCCATTGGCGGGAATAGCCCGGCGGCACCAGTTGAAAGTCCGCCTTGACCTGCTCGCGGATCTGGGTGCGCACTTCCGGAACATCCACCTTTTCCACCGGACTTTTTTTCAACCGCTCCTGCAGGATGCGTTCCGTTTCCGCTGTAATTTCGGCGTCATAGCTCTGCGCCCGGGCCGACCCGCGCGCCACCAGCACCTGCTCGCGCAAAATTTTTTGCTCTTCCGCGGGCAATTTTGCCGCCCGCCATTGCAGCAGGCCATAGACGCACGCTCCGGACAGCGCCAGCAACGCCGCATTCAGCGACATGATGCCGATCCATTTGCCCAGCCAGATCTGCCAGCGCGCAATCGGTTTGGTCGCGACAACCTGGATCTGGCATTCCTCGATGTCGCGCGCCAGGGTGCCGCAGGCAAGCCAGAGCGTTGAAAGCCCCAGCAGGCCGGTGATGGCGCTCAACGTGTAAGTCAGCAGAATCTGGGTGAACCCGCGCGCCGTGCCATCGTCCTTGATCACCATCGGCAAACCCACGACCGACGCCAGCAACAACACCGCAATCACCAGAAACAGCCGGAACCGGAAGGCGGCTTTCCAGGTCAACCAGGCGATGGCAAGCAATCGTTGCATCAGTAAATCGTCCCTGCCCCGGGGTCAGGGTTTCTTTCCGAGCAGTGATGATAATTTTTCATCCGCCTTGGACAAATCCGCAGGCTTGGCCTCCGGCCCGAGTTTCGTCTGAGCCGGTGAGGGCGTCGGTTGGGCGGATTGGGTCAATGCTTCCAATTTCCTGTCATCCACGGGCGGCGCGGCGGCCGGGGCCGGTGACTTTGACTGGTCAACCAGTTTGACGGATTGTGGCGATGACAGACGTTCAAGAATTTTCTCCGCCGCCGGCTTCGCTTCAACACCCGCGCGCAAATAAGCCGCCACCCGCGCGCCGGAAGTCGCCCCGGAGGTTTCAGCCGCGGTCTGGCGCGCCTTTTGCACCACCTCAAGAAAGTAGCTCTCCAGATTCTGCGTCGGGGTATCAATCCTGACCTTGTCACCGGCCACGTCCTTGCGGATGATCTCCAGCACGCGCTCCAAGGTTTCCCGGGGCAGCGCCGGCGTGGTGATGCGAATCGCATCCGGCGTGGCGAGCAGTTCCCTGAGCGTGCCCATCGCCTGGATTTTGCCGCCGTAATAAATCACCACGCGGTCGCAAACATCCTCCACGTCCGAGAGCAGGTGGCTGCTCAAAATCACCGTCTTGCCGCGGCGGGCCAGAGCCAGAATCAAATCCTTCACCTCGCGGCAGCCGATCGGGTCGAGGCCGGAAGTCGGTTCGTCCAGAATGATCAGATCCGGATCGTTGATGAGCGCCTGCGCCAGACCGATCCGGCGCTGCATGCCTTTTGAAAATTCGCCGACCGCGCGCATCCGCGTCTGGCTCAGGCCCACCATTTCGAGCAGTTGCTCGGCGCGGCTGTCGCGTTCGCCCTTGCCGAGTTGAAACAAGTTCCCGAAAAAGTCGAGCGTCTCGCGCGAGTTGAGGTAGCGGTACAGGTAGGATTCCTCCGGCAGATAGCCAATGCGGGATTTTGTCTGCACGTGTCGCGGCGAATGGCCAAAAACCTCGATGTGGCCCTTCGTCGGATAGAGCAACCCGAGCAGCAGCTTCACCGTGGTGGATTTGCCGGAGCCGTTCGGGCCGAGCAGCCCGAACACCTCGCCGCGCCGCACGTCGAAATCCACGTTGTCCACCGCGCGCGCCTTGGGCCGGTTCCAGAAATCTTTGAAGACTTTTGTCAGGCCCCGCACCGAAACAACGACCTCGCCGTTCGATTGCGGATTGCGGATTGCGGACTGCGGATTTGGTTCAGCGACAGGCATAAAACAACAGGCAAAGAACGCTCACGCCAGCTTTGGTATCAGTTGGCCGGAAGCCTCGGGCTGTGAGCCGGGCTTGGGAGCCACCGGTTCGGGATGGAAATGTTCCAGTTCCTCGCCTTTGCGCACGAGGCGGGCGCTGTTAAAGATCACAATCAGCGAACCGACAACGTGCAGGATGGAGGCGACAATCGGGCCAATAAGCCCCGAAACCGTCGTCGTCCAGCCGACGATGATGAACAGGACGCCGAACGAAAAATTCTGGTTGATGACGGCGCGGGTGCTGCGGGAGAGCTTCACGAGGAACGGCAGCCGGCGCAGGTCGTTGTTCATCAACGCGATCGTCGCGCTGTGAATCGCCACTTCACTGCCCGCCGCGCCCATCGCAATGCCGATGTCGCCCGCCGCCAGCGCCGGCGCGTCGTTCACGCCGTCGCCGATGACGGCCACGCGATAGCCCTTGGCCTTCATCGCGCGGACAAATTCCACCTTGTTTTGCGGCAGGCAATCGCCCTGCGCCTCGGCGCAGCCAATTTCCGCCGCCACCCGCGTGGCCACCGCCTGCCGGTCGCCGGAAATCATGGCAATGCGTCGCACCCCGGCGTCCTTGAGCTCGGCCAGTGACTCCTTCGCCTCGGCGCGGGTCTGGTCCTGCAAACCGATCCAGCCGATGCATTTGCCTTCACGCGCAATGAAAATCAGGCTCCAGCCTTCGGTTTCATTGAGATCAACGGATTTTTCAAAATCCTCGGTCACGCCGTTGTCCTTGAGCCACTGCGCCCGGCCCACCAGAATTTTGGCACCGCCCACCTCGGCCTTCACACCACGCCCGGCCGTCTCGGTGAAATTTTGCGGCTCGGCCAGCGGCACACCGGCTTCGCCGGCAATTTGCGCGAGCGCCCGGGCCGTGGGATGGTTGCTGTATTTTTCCGCCGACGCCGCGCACCGCAGGAGTTCCGCCGGCTTGATGTCGCCGATCGGCGCGAGCCGGCTGACCGCCAGCTGGCCGGTCGTGAGCGTGCCGGTTTTGTCAAAGACAAAGGCGTTGATCCGGGCCGCCGTCTCAATGTCGGCCACGTTCTTGATCAATATCCCCAAACGCGCGGCGGCGGAAAGCGCGGCGACCATCGCGGTCGGTGTCGCCAGGATGAATGCGCACGGGCACGACACCACAAACACGGCAATGACGCGGTTCAAATCATGAGTAAACGCCCAGACGAGCGCCCCGATGACCAGCACGAGCGGCGTGTAAAAACCCATGTACTGGTCCACGATCTTCATGATCGGGAGCTTGGTTTTTTCGGCGGCCAGAATCAGTTCGCGCACGCGGCCCAAGGTCGTGTCTTCGCCGGCCCGGCTGACCTTGATTTCCAGGACGCCGGTGAGATTCTGCGTGCCGGCAAAAACCTCGTCGCCGGATTTTTTGTCCACCGGCAATGATTCGCCGGTGATGGTGGCCTGGTTGAACGAGCCCTGCCCGTTGACGATAATACCGTCGGCCGCGACGTTGTCGCCGGGGCGGATGCGGATCACGTCGCCGATGGCGAGTTCGCTGGCGGCGACCTCCTCTTCGCTTTTGTCAGTCTTGATGCGCCGCGCCTTGGTCGGGGTGAGCTTAATGAGCGACTCGATGGAGGTGCGAGCGCCCTCGGCGGTGCGGGTCTCGATAAGCTCGCCGGTGAGCATGAAAAAGGCGACGACACCCGCCAATTCGTAATCGCCGGAGGCGAACGCCGCGAGCACGGCGATGGCGACGAGTTCATTGATGCTCAGGCGGCCCAGCCGCAAATCCTTGATGGCCGTGACGACGATGGGATAGCCTAGGGTGATCGCACCGATGAACGCGCTGCAACTGGCGACGGTGCTGCCCTTGTCAAACAGCCAGTCCACGATGAAGGCGTTGAGGACGAACACGACGCCCAGCACGGCCTGCCAGAGATGCACGACGGAATGTTCGTGGTCATGGCCGCAGCCGCACTCCGGCCCGTGCTCGTGTTCGTGCTGGCTCAAAAGCGATGTGACTTGCATACAGTTTACGGATTCGTCTGGGCCGCCGATTTCGGCTGCGGCGGCTCACGATTCAACATTAGCCGAAGTTCGCGCGGTTTGCCATCGGCGCGTTCGGGCAGAAAGATTTTATCCTGAACATTGGTCAGGATCGGCCCCATCGCCTGCACCAGGGTTTGCTGCGCGAACAGGCCCGGATTGATTTCGTACTGCGGCAGCAAGTCACTGAACCGTTTTGATTCGGCGGTGATGGATTCGACATACCGCGCGCGGTCGGCGGCGGCGGCATTGGTGATGGAGGAGGCCTGCGCGCCGGACTCGCTGAGGACCTGGTTTTCGTAGCTGTGCGCGTCGTTGAGGAGCTTGTTGCGATTTTCCCGCGCGGTGGTGACCTGGGAAAAAACGGCCTGCAACTGCCGGGGCGGAATGCTTTGGACCTCGCACTGGTCAATGACAATGCCAAGCTGTTCCTGCTCGGTCAGGTCGCTGACCCGTTGCAGCACGGCATCCCGGAATCCGGCCACATCGCGCGTGAGGATGTCGTCCACATTGAAATGCGCGGCGGTGTACAACAACGAGGTGTTCAGCGCGTTTTGAACGGTGTTGGACGCGGCGGCGAAATCAAACACGAAGCGGATCGGGTCATCAATGTGATAATACAGCGTCGCGCGGGTGTGGATGATGTTGCGGTCCGCCGTGATGGCGTAGCCGTCCGACGCCGGGTCCAGCGACGCGCCGGCGGGCGGTTCCGCGCCGCTCAATTCCATTTCCGGGGTGGTAAAATACCAGCCGACGGTGGAGTTGATCTTTTGAATTTCCGTGATCGGAATCTTGACCACCTCGTCAATCGGATACGGGAATGACCAGTGCCACCCCGCGCCGAGCAGGGCCTTCTGGCCGACGCCGACGGGCCGGCCGAAACGCAGAATCATCGCCTTCTCCGACGGGCCGACGGTGAAAAAGCCGGAACTGAAAAACGCCAGCACCATCAGCGCCATCGCGATTTTGACGATGGCGAAGCTGCTGCGCAACGCCTCGGACAGCGCCTGCGACCCGGTATCGTCCGGCAGCACCGGCTCGGGCGCGGGATGTTCGTGCGGGCGATCGTGTTCGTGATCGTGGCTCATGTCTATTTGCCGTCGGCGTTGGCGGGCAGGTTGCGGAACAAATCAAACGGCGGCGTACGCTCGTCGAAAATCAGGGTCGCCCGCTGGTTGAGCGATTGTTGCAGCGCGCTGATGCGCAGCAGAAAATTCGCCAGTTCCGGATTTTGTTGAAAGACCGGCAGCACCTTGGCGGCCTCGGCCTCGCCTTCGCCGCGAATGCGCGTCGCGGCGGCATCCGCATTGGCAATCGTCTCGGCCGCCTGGCGGTCGGCGGTGGATTTGATTTTTTGCGCCTCGGCCTCGCCCTCGTATTGGAACCGGCTGATGAGAATCTGCCGCTCGGAAGTCATGCGTTGAAACACCGCCTCGGTCACGTTTGGCGGCAGGCCGATTTTCTTGATGCCGAGAAAGGCGATCCGGATGCCGCATTGATTCGTTTCCAACTGCGATTGGACGGCCTGCTCAATCTCGTTTTCAATCACGTCGAACTTCAAGTCCTGCGGGGTGGCGTTCACGAATTCAGACAGCGGATGCTTGCCGACGACGGCGCTTTTGGCGCTGCGCAGCATGCTTTCGAGCATCCGTTGCGCGGCGGGCACGGAACCGCCGGCAAACTTGGGGAAAAACGCCGCCGCGTCGGAAATCTGCCAGCCGACATAGACGCTCGTCAGGAGGTTGTTGTTGTCCGCCGTCAGGTTTTCGCTGAACTTGTCCTCGAAATTCTGGATGCGCTGGTCGAATTTATAGACCTTCTGGATCGGCCACGGCCATTTGAAATACGCGCCGGGCTGGTCGTACGGCCGCGGGTCGGGCTTGCCGAAGGTCGTGACGACGGCGACCTCGGATTTGCGGACCTGGAAAACAAAGAGCAGCAGCGCGAAAATCGCGATCAGCACCGCGGCGATGGCTAGGGTTATTAGGTTGCGTTTCATGGCGTGGAACTGTTGGGGGATGACGGCACATTTAAATTCAAGAGGTCGGCGCGGATCTGGTCTTCCAGATTGAAAATCACCACGTCCTCGGTGTTTGTGACGAGCAGGATGTATTTGCGCGAGTTGGCCGTCGCCAGGGCGAAGGTCTGGAAATAGGCGCGCTGCCGGTAAACCGACGGCGCCGCCGCGAACGCCGGAATCTGGTTGGTAAACAACGCCGCCCGCGCCAGCGCTGAAACGGTGAGCCGCTGCCGCACGGCATCCGCCACATTGGTGGTCGTGAACGCCCGGGCGTCCGCCAGCGCGTTCGTGCGGATGGCCTGAGCCCGCGCGTCGAGAATCCTGGCGAGCTTCTTCTGTTCCGCCCCGACGACGTTTTCGTAATCACCCGCGACCTTTACCGGGGGATGAATGTCCTGCAAGCCGACAAAGAGGATTTTTACGCCCAGGTTATATTCATTCGCCGCCGACTGGATTTGGGCGTCCAGGTCCGCCGCCGCCTCCAGCCGGTTGCTGGACATCACACTGTTCAAATCCACGCCCGCGAGATAATGCACCACGGCGCGCGTCGCCAGATCCTGGAGCAGGTTCGCCGGCTCGGCGTTGCGGTAGGCCCAATCGAGAACGTTGGTGATTTGAAATTGGACGGGTATGCTGACGGTGATCAGGCTCACCGGCGGCGCCTTGAGCAGGTCATTGGTGTCACCGGTGTCGTTGGTGATCGTGATGGATTCGCGGGTGCCGACCAGAAAATCATCCTCCTGGCCATGGCCGACGTTCCACATGATCGTGGCGGCATTTTCGCTTTGCGAATCCGGCGTGTAGCCGACGATAAAGGTCTGGATTTGCTCCGTTTGGTAGCGGTAAACCCGGTCCGCGGGCCACGGCAGTTTCAAATGCGCGCCCGGGCGCAGGTCCGCCACCGGCCGGCCGAAACGTTCCAAAACCGCCTGTTCACCGGCGTCAATAAACACTACGCTGGTGGACAACAACAGCACCGCCAGTTGCGCCAGCACCAGCATCAGCAGGTTTTTCTTGAGCAACTGGAAAAACCAGGTCTCCGAAACCTTGAAGCCAAATTGATAGTCCAGGGTCTGCGCCGCCGTCGTGAACAGGCTTTCCGGCTGCGCCAGCAAGCCGATGATCCGGCTGTCATAAACGGGCCGTGCAATCTTGCCCTTGAGCCGCGGACGATAAATTTCCAGCAACAGCGTGACCAGCATTTCCGCCGCCATCAAGCCGAGCAGGACGCACAAGGCTCCTGCCACGTAAAAATCAAGTTTCGGAAACTCCGCCCGGGTTCCGCCAATGCCGAGCGCGGTCACGAAGCAAACATACGCGCCCGCCAGCAAAAAGCTCGCGCTGGGCCGCAGCAAGCGGTGGTTTTCCAGCCGCGCAATCGTCACGGAAAACCGGCCCAGCAAAAACATCACCAGCGCCAAAATCCCGAACAGCGCCAGCGCCGGCATCGCCCGGTCCGGCACCACGCCACCGGTGTTTCTGGTGATCCAGCGCCACAACAGATACGCCCCGCCGGCTTCGAGCAAAAACAGCAGCACGCCAAAGCCCGGCACGAAAAATCTTCCGAACTGCTCGCGCACGCGTTGCGCCGGAAAAGCCTCGGCGCCCTTCGCGGCGAACAACGTGGATTCCCCCTTGGCCCGGGCGAGTTCCTCAACCTCCAGCCTTTCCAGCCGCTCGTTTTCCTCCAGCCGCATTTCGAACCAGCTGGCAAAGGCCACGAGCACGCTCAGACCGAGAAAAATCGAGCCGGCCTGCCCGGCCAGCGAATGCGCGTAGCTCGTCACGACAAACGCGGCGAGGAAGACCACCACCGCGGCCACGAGGTTCACCAGACCATTTTTTTGAACATTGCGTTCCATTATTTTAACTCAGTTCCCGTTCTTCAAACAACGCCACGCCAACCGCCAGCGCCGCGCCCGCGTAAGCGACCATGTACACAAAGGCCTTGCCGACATAGCCCCAATGGAATGTGCTTTTGCCCATGTCCAGTGCATCTGCGAGCCAGAAAAGCTGCCAGTTTGGCAGGATGGTGTAAAGCGTTGAAGCCCACCAAGGCGCGCCGCCATCAATGGTTCCGCCCGCCTTCCAGTAAATATAGCTGGAAATCAGGCCGACCAGGAAAAACGCCGAACAGACCGCCAGCGTCGGAATCGTGTCCAAACGCGTCGAACACGCCAGCGCCAGCGCCGCCAGAATCCACAGGGCGAACAATATCAAGATGCCCGCCGGCACCAGCCGCCAGTCCACGTGCGCCAGAACACCCAGGCTCTGCTTTTGAATGGTGAACTGGAAAATCAGGAATGCCGCGAAGGTCGTCGTCACCACCAGCGCCAGGACGGCGTCGCTCACAAAGGGCCGCCGCAGGAAAAAATTGCTGAAACCCGCCAACGCGTAAGCCGCCAGGATGCCCGACGCAAAAATACCAATCGCGGGCAGGTCGGTTTTCCCGTAGGCGTCAAAGGACATCCAGCCGGCCAGCAGCACCCCGATGAGGTTGACGTACGACAGCATGGCCAGCGCCACGGCCAAACCGGCGTATTTGGCCAGGAAGAATTGTGCGCGCCCGACCGGTTTGGACAACACCGCCAGCGCCGTGCCCGCCCGGATCTCCCGCGCGAGCGACGCCGATGCGCTCAACACCGCCCCAAGCAGACCCGACAACAACATCACCGCCAGCACGCTGTTTTCCACCAGCTTCGGCTCGTCGCCAAACGCAAAATAATACGGCACCGCCAGAAAAATTTCAAAAAGGACCGACCCCGTCATCAACAGCAAAAAAATCGGCTGCCGGATTAATTCCATGAAGGCGTTCGCGGCGATGGTGAAAAATTGTCGCATGTTTGCTTGTTAAACGCTGAAGCATACCGAGGCCGCGCCCGAAATCAAACGGTTAATCAGCCTGAGTGAAGACATGGAGCGGAGAAATGACGCGGGCGTTCAAAATGAATTTTCCCGGGACATAAAAACGCGGCTTCCTGGGGATTTTTACTCCAAACGGGGCGGCTTTCGGCGCGGACACCTTGTTCCGGGCCATTTTCCCCATTGCCAAAGGGTCATCCCCAATTCGCGGGTCATGTTCCCCAATTTCCCGAGACCTGTCCCCATTTTCCCGACGGCGTTCCCCATGGTAAAAACCGGTTTCCCCATTTTCCCGATGACCGTCCCCAATTTTCCTGTATCTCTCTCCATTTTCCCGAGGGTTTTCCCCAATTTCCCGGCTGCGTTCCCCAATTTTTCCAGGCCAAATCCTATTTACAATAGCCTTATCCCCAGCCATTTATTCAAACTGCCCCCCAGCCCAACCCAAATCAGGCCTAAAACAGGACACGCGCCATGAACCGGGCTATGGAAATAGTCCGGCCATTCATGGTCGGATACCTGATTTGAATTTACGCCATTGCCCGGGCGATGGCATTCCACCAGGCGTCATGCAACCCGGCGACCGGCAGACTGAATTCGCTGCTGGCAGTTTTGACCGTCAGCTTGTCGCCGCCAACTCGGCCGATTTGTGCAGCGGAAACCCCCATCAACTTCGCGCGTTCGACCACCATGACCGCGTCCAGCGGTTTGCAGGTGATGACCACGCGGCTTTGCGTTTCGCCAAAGAGCAAGGCGTCGAGCCGGCAAGTTTCAAGTTTCAAGTTTTCAGTTTCAAGTTGAGCGGGCGCTACTGCCTGAACACTTGAAACTTGAAACTTGAAACTGCTCAAATCGATTGAAGCACCGATCAACCGAGGTGTTTCCCGAGCAATCAATTGCGAAATGCAGCTTTCCGCCAGACAAACCGCCAGACCGCCCTCGCTGCAATCATGCGCGCTTTTTACAAGACCGGTTTGAATCAATCCGAGCAGCGTGGTGTGCAGGGTCCGCGCCATTTCCAAATCGCAGCGCGGCGGCGTGCCGGTTTTTTTTCCGTGAACCACCTGCAAATACGCCGAGCCGCCCAGCCCGAGCAGTGGATCGGCCTGGTCAACAATATCTCCGAGCAAAATGATGGCGTCGTCCTCGTCCTTGAACCACTGCGTGGTGATGTGTTCCGGCTT
>Ga0182030_10000720_pt1 | contig 64542 bp, 61 predicted proteins | sample 812S3MmetaG_FD_121299 | JGI IMG/M metagenome (GOLD analysis project Ga0182030, IMG submission 121299) | Permafrost microbial communities from Stordalen Mire, Sweden - 812S3M metaG (Illumina Assembly) | ecosystem: Environmental > Terrestrial > Soil > Wetlands > Permafrost | place: Sweden... | reverse complement strand
CGTTCAGCGGTTCAACGTTCCGTTCCGACATCGCACTCTCCCGCTCAGCGGCAACAGCGCCGCGCGGAAAGCTTCGTCTGGTTAGATCAGGGCGGGAAGTACGGGCTTGCCGGAGTGCTTACGGTGGACCTCTTAATGGATGCTGCACAAAGAGGATTCGCCGTCCCGACCCACGCATTGTGCGCGTACAAAAGTGGCTACAGCGAAATCGCGTGCGAGAACACTAGCATCACGTATGTGTTTGATTTTTATTATTTTTAGTGGTGCCGCAAAGAGGATTCGAACCCCTGACCCACGCATTACGAATGCGTTGCTCTACCAACTGAGCTATTGCGGCGTGCAACCTGAGAAGGCGCGCATTCTAACCCGTGGGACCCACCGACGAAAGGCTGCCGCCGTCCTTTGCCACCTCGCGCAAGGTCTTCGGCAAGGCGAATATGACATGTTCGGTCCGGCCTTGCAGTTCCTCGGCCACCTCCCCGCCCCATTCGCGGAGTTGCGCAATCACGCCTTGCACCAAAATCTCGGGCGCCGAGGCTCCCGCCGTCACGCCCACGGTCTTGACGCCGTCGAACCACTCGCGGTGCAGGTCCTCGGGTCCGTCGACCAGGTAGCCGGGTTTGGCGTTCTTGTCCGCCATTTCACGCAGCCGGTTGGAATTGGAACTGGTCTTCGAGCCGACGACCACCAGCACCTCGCACCGGCCGATCAGGTCCTTCACAGCATCTTGGCGGTTTTGCGTGGCGTAGCAGATATCCTCTTTCACCGGAGCCTTGAGACCTGGAAATCGAGCGCGAAGTGCGGCGACGATCGATGCCGTGTCATCCACCGACAGGGTGGTTTGTGTGACGAAGGCGAGGTGGCCGGGATTTCGAACCGCAACGCGGCCAACGTCCTCGACCGTCTGAATCAGGTAAATGGAACCGCCCAGAGTCGCGTCGAACTGCCCGATCGTGCCTTCCACCTCCGGATGTCCAGCGTGGCCGATCAAGAACACCTCGCGGGCCTCGCGCGCGTAGCGCGTGATTTCCATATGCACCTTGGTCACCAAGGGGCAGGTGGCGTCGAACACATTCAACAATCGGCGCTTGGCTTCTTGCTGCACGACTCGCGGCACGCCATGGGCGCTGAAAATCACGGTGGCCCCGTCCGGCACCGCGTCGAGTTCATCGACGAATAGTGCACCGATGGTGCGCAGGCGGTCGACCACATATTTGTTGTGGACCACTTCGTGGCGCACATAGATGGGAGCCCCGAACAACACGACCGCCCGCTCCACGATGTCGATCGCCCGATCGACGCCGGCGCAAAATCCGCGCGGATTAGCCAATAAGATATGCATCATGTCTTCCGTTTTGCCTCGAACAAGGCATCCAATAACAAGCAAGCCGCGCCGACCGTGATCGATGAATCCGCCACATTGAATGCGGGGAAATACGCCCGGTCCCAATGAAAGTGGATGAAGTCGATCACGTAGCCCAGGCGAATCCGGTCGATGACGTTGCCGACGGCGCCGCCCAATACCAGCGCGAGGCCGGCCGCGAGCAAGGAGTTCGCGTTGCGGGGCAAGCGCAGCAGCCAGATCGTGATGCCGATGCTGACGATGCCCGCCAGGCCGATGAACATCCAGCGCTGCCAGCCCGACGCCGACGCGAGAAAGCTGAAGGCGGCACCGACATTGTGCATGCAGGTGATATCCAATACCGGAAGCACCCTCGTGAACTCAAACTCGAGGAAATGCCGGCTGATGTACGTCTTGCTGACTTGGTCCGCCAGAACGACGAAGAAGGACAGCAGGAGCCAGGCGGGCCGGCCGCGATTTTCGTCCGTTGTCATGCGAATTGGCGCTCCTCACCGGGACCCTCGACGTTGACCACACACCGCGCGCACAACTCCGGGTGGCGCGGATCGCTGCCGACATCGCTTCGCAGATGCCAACACCGCACGCACTTGGGCTGCGTACTCGGTTGGACCTCGATCCACACGCCGGGTTCGCTGGCGGGAACCGTCGAGGCCGGCGGAGTATCGGTTTCCGTCACATGCGCCTGGCTGGTGATCAGCAGGAATCGAAGCTCATCGCGCAATGCCGCAAAACGCGCCGCCTGTGCCGCGGGCGCGAAAATCCGGACTTCGGCTTCCAAGGGTGCGCCGATCGCCCCCGCGGTGCGCAGCCGTTCCAGGTCGCGCGCCACATCCGCCTTGAGCGCAATGAGGGCGGCCCAATCGATGTTGGACACGCGCTCCGCACCGGCTGGGAACTGGTACCACGTATTCAGGAACACCGATTCGTTGTGGGCGCCCGGCAGGAAACCCCAGACTTCTTCGGCCGTGAAACTCAAGATGGGTGCGAGCCAGCGCACCATGGCCTGGGCCACGTGATACATCGCCGTCTGCGCCGAGCGGCGCGGCGCGCTGCCCGCGCCCGTGGTGTACAGCCGGTCCTTGATGATGTCCAGGTAGAAGCCGCCGAGCTCGACCACGCAGAAGTTGTGAATTTTCTGATAGATGTCGTGAAACTCGTAGTTGCGGTAGGCGGTCACCACGTCGTTCTGCAGGGCAAAAGCCTTGGACGTCGCCCATTGATCGATGGCCACGAGGTCGTCGAAAGCGACGGCGTGCTGCGTCGGATCGAAACCATGTAGATTGCCCAACAAGAACCGGAGCGTATTGCGCATGCGGCGGTAAGAATCCGCCATGCGCTTGAGAATCTCGTCCGACACGCTCATCTCATTGGCGTAGTCGGTCGCCGCCACCCACAGGCGCACCACGTCGGCACCGAGCGTGCTCGTCAGCTTCTGCGGCACCAAGGTATTGCCGATGGATTTCGACATCTTTCGGCCTTTCTCATCGACGGTGAACCCGTGGGTGAGCACACCGCGGTACGGCGCGCGTCCATGCATGGCCACCGAGGTGAGCAGCGAGCTGTGGAACCAGCCTCGATGCTGATCCGAGCCTTCCAAATATAAGTCCGCGGGCACGGTGATCTCCGGGCGCATCTGCGACAGGCAGTGATGAACCACGCCGGAATCGAACCAGACATCCATCACGTCGGTGGCCTTGTCGTACTGATCCGCATCGGCACCGAGCAAGGCGCCTGCATCCAGATCGAACCAGGCATCGATACCGCCTTGCTCGACGCGCTGCGCCACCTCTTCGATCAGCTGCGCCGTCTTCGGATGCAACTCCCCGGATATCTTGTCCACGAACAGCGGCAGCGGCACGCCCCAGGTACGCTGCCTCGACACGCACCAGTCGGGCCGGCTCGCGATCATGCTGCTGATTCGCTGCTCGCCCCAACCGGGCATCCAGTCGACATGAGAAATGGCCTCGAGCGCGCCCTTGCGCAAGCCCGCCTGGTCCATGCTGATGAACCACTGCGGGGTCGCGCGAAAGATCACGGGGGTCTTGTGGCGCCAGCAATGCGGATAGGAATGATGGTACGGCTCATCCTTCAACAGACGCCCGCCGTCATAAAGAACCTTGATGACGTGTGCATTGGCATCGAACACCTGCTCGCCCGCAAACAGCGGCGTTCCCGGCAAAAACCGTCCGTCGCCGCCCACCGGATTCTCGATCTCCAGGCCGTAGCGCCGGCCGACGATATAGTCATCCAACCCATGTCCGGGTGCCGTATGCACGGCACCAGTGCCGGCATCGAGAGTGACGTGCTCACCCAGTACCACCGGCACCTGCCGATCGTAAAAGGGGTGCTGCAGCAGCATATGCTCGAGAGCGGCGCCCTTGGCGATTCCAATCACGCTCCATTCGGCCACGCCGAGCGAACTCATCACGGCGTCGATGCGTTCGGCCGCGAGCACCAGGCGCTCGGGCGCGCCTCCCAATTCGAATTCGATCAACGCGTAGTCGAATTGCGGGTGCACGGCAACGGCGCGATTCGCCGGCAGAGTCCACGGCGTTGTGGTCCAGATGGCCACCGACGCGGGCAGCGCCTGAGGCGCACCGACATCGAAGCGCTTCGCCAGATCCTCGGGATCGACCACGGCGAAGCGTACGTAGACGCTCGGCGAAGTTTTATCCTCGTACTCGACCTCGGCCTCCGCCAGTGCCGACCGGCAGTTCAGGCACCAGTGCACAGGCTTGTAGCCCTTGTACAAATGGCCGTTCTTGATGATGAGGGCGAACGCGCGCAGCTGCTCGGCCTCGAAACGCGGCATCATCGTAAGATACGGGTGATCCCAGTCGCCGAGTACGCCGAGCCGCTTGAAGTCGCTGCGCTGAGCGTCGACCTGCTTCTGCGCGTACTCGCGGCACGCGGCGCGAAACGCCTTGGCGTCGATCTTTTGTCCGACGCGCCCGTGCGTCTTCTCGACCTGCATCTCGATCGGCAACCCGTGGCAATCCCAGCCCGGCACATAGGGGGCGTCGTAGCCGTCCAAGGTGCGCGACTTGACGATGATGTCCTTGAGTATTTTGTTGACGGCGTGGCCCAAGTGGATGGCGCCGTTCGCATACGGAGGACCGTCGGTGAGTACGAAAGAAGGACGGCCTTTGGCGATGCCTCGAATCTTGTCATAGAGACGGTCGCGTTCCCACGCTGCCAACATACCCGGCTCGCGATTGGCAAGGTCCGCCTTCATCGGGAAACCCGTGTTCGGCAAATTGATCGTACTTTTATAGTCAGCCACTAGCCCACCTTCAACAAGAATTCGCGCGCACGCGCGGCATCGATATTCATTTGCACCATCATCTCATCCAGCGAATCGAACTTGACCTCGTCCCGCAATTTGGCGACGAACTCGACCTCGAGGGTGCGGCCGTAGAGATCGCCGGAAAAATCGAATACATGCGCCTCGAGCAATGGCTCCGTGCCGTTCACCGTCGGGCGCGTGCCGAGACTCGCGACACCCGGCAGCGGCCGCGAGCCGATGCCGTGCACCAGCACTGCCAATATGCCCCACAGCGGCGGCTTGCGGCGCATCAATCTTAGATTCGCCGTCGGAAAGCCGAGCGTGCGGCCCAACTGCTTCCCGTGCACGACCCGGCCCATCATGCGGTAGGGCCGGCCGAGCAAGCGTGCCGCTCCCGGGAAATCAGCCCGTTCCAGGCGTTCCCGCACGGCCGTGCTGCTCACACGCACGCCGTCGAAGACGAACGGCGCGATTTGGTCGACCCCGAAGCCATGCGCCTCGCCCGCTGCGCGCAGGCTCTCGATCGTGCCGCCGGCATTGCTGCCGTAGCGAAAATCATCGCCAACCACCATGTGACGCGTGCCCAGCCGGTCGACGATCAATTCATCGACGAAAGACCTCGGAGTCATGGCGCGCACGCACTCATCGAAGCGCAGAGTGATCAGGCGCTCGACACCCAGGTCAGCCAGGGCGAGCAATTTCTCCCGCCAGCGCGTCAATCGCGGCGGAGCGCCGTCAGGATCGATGAATTCCTTCGAACTGGGCTCGAAAACCAGCACCGTTGCTGCGCAGCGCAATTCGGCGGCCCGCGCCTTCAGCGTGCCGATCATTTGCTGGTGGCCCCGGTGGACGCCGTCGTAATTGCCCACGGTCAGGACGCAGCCGTAATGGCGCCGCGAGAGGTTATGTAGACCGCGAACTAGTTCCATGGCGAAAGGCCGTGATTATACTCAGGTTTCCCAGGGCTTGAGTGCCGCAACTATAGCAAGCGAAGGGACGCCATCCGGGTTATCGATTGACAAGCGGGGGCCCAATCGGCAAGCTACGCGGCTCTTTTGAGGCCTGATTGGGGCCGTTGTTTCCTGAGGAGTTTGCGCTTGGCGAATACGAAATCTGCTGAAAAAGCTGCCCGACAATCGACGGTGCATCGCGCCCGCAATGACGCACTCACCTCGCAGCTGCGCAGTGCCATTCGCAAGGCAACGCTGGCGCTCAAAGCCGGCAAGCACGACGATGCCGCTTCGGCTCTCGCAGCCGCCACACCGGTGATCGACAGCATGGTCAACAAAGGCATCATCCACCGCAACAAAGCGGCGCGGCATAAGAGCCGCCTGACCAAGCAGGTCCGCGCTCTCGCCAAGTAGCCGGGCAGGTCATTTAGCTTGACCGGCATGCCTCCCGTATGGCATACCGGCGCCGTGCGCTATATACCCTGTTTGCTGTTCTCTGTGTGCCTTGGGCCCCTCACGCCAGTGCTGGCAGCCGAGCCCTCCCAGGCCGCGGGAACGACTCCGCAATCCGCGCCCGCAGCGACCGAGTCGTCGTCCAGCGTAGCCCCGACCGCTGCCACACCGGCGGCTCCCAAAGTGGACGCCGACGCCGAGGCAAAAGCGCAGGCGCTCGCAGTTGAAAAGAAAATGCGAGGCCGCGGCTACAAGCCCGTCGTCCGCAATGGCACAACGTATTTCTGCCGCAGCGAAACCGCCATAGGAAGCCGCTTTCCGACTCAGATCTGCGGCACGCCGGAAGATCTCGATCGGGCCGCTCTCAACGGCAAGGAAACCACCGAGAAGATTCAGCAGGACGTCACGGAGCAGCAGAGCCACTAGGCGCTACGCGCCGGCGGTATCGCTCGCATCTGAGCTGTCGCTGCCGGCGGCGGCCTCGCTACCATCTGCGGCATCGCGGACTTCCGCCGCATTTACGCGCGGATGCTCCTCGAGATAGCGCATCACCGCCTGCTTGAGCTCATCCGTGCCGGAGCCGGTGGCGCCCGAAATACGCAGAACCGGACCTTTCCAGCGCAATCGGCGCACGATCTCTTTCGCGCGCCGCTCCACTTCCGATGGCTCCAACAGGTCGATCTTGTTGATGATGAGCCAGCGTTCTTTTGTCGCAAGATCAGCCGCGAATTTCTTGAGCTCCGCGGCAATGGTGCGTGCGTCCTTGACCGGATCGGCGTCGGGATCCGGCGGCGCAATGTCGATGAGGTGCAGCAGCACGCGGGTGCGCTGCAGATGCTTGAGGAAGCGGATACCGAGGCCCGCGCCGTCGGCGGCACCCTCGATCAATCCCGGAATATCGGCCATCACGAAGCTTCGCCCGGGCCCCGCCGTGACGACGCCCAGATTCGGGTACAGCGTGGTGAACGGATAATCCGCGACTTTGGGACGCGCCGAGGACACCGCACGAATCAAGGTGGATTTACCGGCGTTGGGCAAACCCAGCAAACCCACATCGGCGATGAGCTTGAGTTCCAGCATCAGCTCGCGTTTCTCGCCGGGGAGACCTAAGCCGGATTTGCGCGGAGTGCGATTGGTGCTGGATTTGAAGCGAGTATTGCCCCAGCCGCCCTTGCCGCCTTTGGCGACCAAAATCGTCTGGCCCTCGGCGGCGAGGTCACCCAACTGCTCGCCCGTATCCTTGTCGGTGATCACGGTGCCGACGGGAATCGACACGTAAATGTCGTCGCCGCCATGCCCGGTGCAATCGTTGCCGCTGCCGCTTTCGCCGTTCTGGCCGCGATAGGTGCGGGAAATCCGGAAGTCCGCCAGGGTATTCATACCCTCGACGGCTTTTAGATAAACGCTGCCGCCGAGGCCGCCGTCGCCGCCGTCGGGACCGCCGAACGGCATGAACTTCTCGCGGCGGAAACTGACGCAACCGCGCCCGCCGTTGCCGGCCTGCACTTTGAGTTTGGCTTCATCGACGAATTTCATGATGGATCGACTCGAGACTGGCGCGCGCTTTCAGGCGAACAAACAAAAAGGGGGCAGGTCGCCCTACCCCCTTCGGTATTTTCTGCGCGAGCCGGCGGCTCGCGACATCGTTACTTTGTAACGACGTTGACGTAGGTGTGCTGCTCGGCACCCCGGACACGGAATTCGACCACGCCGTGGGCCTTGGCGAACAAGGTGTGATCAGTGCCGATGCCGACATTCACGCCGGGACGGTAAACCGTGCCGCGCTGACGGATCAGAATGTTGCCGGCGAGAACGTCTTCGCCGCCGAACTTCTTCACGCCCAGCCGCTTGGAGTGGGAATCGCGGCCGTTACGAGTACTGCCGCCTGCTTTTTTATGTGCCATGAGATATCTCCTGCAAAATCCCTAGTCGTAGACTAGGCGACAATCTGCGTGATCTTCACATCGGTGTAGGGCTGCCGATGGGTCTTCTCGCGCTTGTAATGCTTGCGGCGGCGAAATTTGACGATGCGAACCTTGTCGCCCTTGCCATGACTCTCGACCGTCGCGACCACCTTGGCCGAACCCACGTAGGGAGCGCCGATGGTGACCGAGGATCCGGCGCCGACCAGCAGCACCTGATTGAACTCAACACTGGCGCCCTGGTCTGCGTCGAGCTTCTCGATACGCACCACGGCACCTTCTTGGACGCGGTACTGTTTACCGCCCGTGGCAATCACGGCATACATTTTTGGAACTCCGAGAGCGGCTGAGTGGGGCCGCAAAAGAGCCGCGAATTGTACGGGCTGGCCGCCTTAAGGTCAAACCGGCCCCGCCCGCCTCTAGGGCCCCGCGCCTCCAGCCCGTGGGCCGGGCGGCCACGCATCGCCCTGGCGAATGCATTCTTAGGTACCATGGCGCATTCGTTTGAGCGCTTATGACACTAGAACAGATTCGCGGATTGGTTACAGCTGATTTTGAGGCCGTCGATAAGGTCGTCAAGCAGCGTTTGCACAGCCAGGTCGCGCTGGTGGATCAGGTAGCCACCTACATTATCTATGCCGGCGGCAAGCGATTACGCCCCCTTTTGGTGCTTCTAGCCGCGCGGGCCTGCGGCCACCGGTGTGAACGGCACATCGATGCCGCCGCCATCATCGAATTCATCCATACAGCCACCCTGTTGCACGACGACGTGGTCGACGGCTCGTCGCTGCGCCGCGGGCGCGAAACCGCGAACGAGGTGTTCGGCAACGCCACCAGCGTGCTGGTCGGCGATTTCCTGTACTCCCGGGCCTTTCAAATGATGGTCACCCTCGATCGCATGCGCATCATGCAGATCCTGGCGGACGCCACCAACGCCATCGCCGAGGGCGAGGTGCTGCAGCTCATGAACGCACGCGACCCCAATACAACCGAAGAGCGCTACATTGACGTGATCCGGCGCAAAACGGCGCGGCTGTTCGAAGCCGGGGCGCAGATTGCCGCCGTCCTGAGCGACGCACCCGCCGAAATCGAGGAATCGTTGGCGCGATACGGCAGGCATATCGGGACGGCTTTCCAGCTGGTTGACGACGCGCTCGACTACCAGGCCGATGAAGCCAGCTTGGGAAAACACCTGGGGGACGACCTGGCGGAGGGGAAACCCACTCTTCCCCTGATTTATGCGATGCAGCACGGCAGCGACACCCAGCGGACCATGATCCGCAGCGCCATCGAGAAAGGCGGCTTGGACCAATTGGCGGAAATCACTCGCGCCGTTGCAAGCCTCGGGGGGCTTGCGTACACTGCGCGCCTCGCTCAAAGCGAGGCAGATCAGGCGCTTGCTGCGCTGGCACCCCTTCCCGAAACCGTTTTCAAAGAAGGTTTGAGCGAACTGGCCAAGTTCGCCGTGGCACGCAAGAACTGATTCGCAGCCGATTCGGGGTGTAGCTCAGCCTGGTAGAGCACTACGTTCGGGACGTAGGAGTCGCAGGTTCAAATCCTGTCACCCCGACCATTGATTTCCAGCCTCTTTCACACGCAATGCCCTCTGGGGGCGAGATTGGGGCGAGTTCGCACGCGATCCGATGGCGCGACCATCTGGTGTCTGCCATTGTAGTTTCGCGCCGGTCGCTGCAAACCGGCGTCGAATATCGCAGAGATTGCTTGTAAGCTCGGCTACTCCGAGCACAGCGCATTTACAAGAGCCGCAATGCGCTGGTTTGACGCCCCACCGAGTCGGCCGAAGGAGCGGTAGCACCAAGCCAAGGATCGTATCGTGCATCTGGACATAGCCGACGAGTCGATCTGCGATCTTCTTAATCAGAGCGGCGTGCTAGACCGCGTAGACCCGCCGCAACATACGGGCCAAGCCGTGCCTTAAGAGCAGCTACGTCATTCGAGCGGCATAGACCATCCGAGAGCACGTCAAGGCGGCCGGTTTCGGCCAACGAAAGCGTCATCGCGCCGGTTAGGAAATTGTAGCCCCAGAAGATATCCTCCGGTGCGGACCCTGGGAGCGAATCCATCACTGCCCGGATGAACTCACGAACCACGCTATCGAAAGTCTTGCCCATGAGTTTACGACCCCATTCAGGGGAGTTATTCACATAAGCAATAAGGGAAAAGTAGTTGTGCCAGCCGGGACCCGCGTGCGCCAGGCGATCCAGAATTGGATCGAGAAACGCACTGACCACGGCTTCTGTGCTCGGGGCGCTGGGTGCCGCACTCAGACGAGCGTCGGCCAACCGGCGCCGTCGCTCCTCGTTTAAAACCTGGCCACGCCGCTCAACAACCGCAACGAGCAGCTGCTTTTTGCTGCCGAAGTGATAATTGACCAGTGCCAAGTCCACGCCGGCCGCAGCCGTTATTTCGCGCAGCGACGCCCCATGGAAGCCCCTGTGAGCGAACAGTTTTTCCGCAGCGTCCATCAGCTTGTCTTTTGTAGTGCGCTTCGGGCCGGTCATTGACTTCAATTTCAAACCCCTATTGTAGCTTGGCAGCGGCTTCATTGCCCGTCCGTCTCGAGCCGGTATCTGCCCGCTTCGCTTGGAGCCCGGAACGCTCTTGTTGTATTGCATTAGGTAGACTTGATATTCAACGCGCGTTTAAATATTATTCAACCATCGTTTAAGCGATGGCGCCGCACGAGCGTGAAAAACTATTAAATATATACTTGGGGAGATTGGCCATGAATCGCAGCTTCGGCATTGCGTTGACCTTGTCTACCTTGACGGCGGCAGCGACTGCCCTCGCGGCTGACCCTAATACAACGCCTGGTGCGCCTATCGACACCGGCAACCTTCAAGAGATTGTAGTCACGGCGCGGCGCTTCGCGGAGGATCTGCAGAACGTGCCGATTGCCGTCACCGCACTCGGCGCCGCTACCATCCAGGCGCAGGACGTTACGAACCTTCAGGATCTGAACAGTTTCGTGCCGAATATGAAGATCGCCGCGGATCGCGCCACCAGCAGTACGATCAACGTTTATATTCGCGGAGTGGGCCAGAGCGATCCGCTGTGGGGATTCGAGCCTGGCGTCGGGGTGTACATTGACGATGTGTATCTGGCGAGGCCGCAGGCCGCGCTGCTCGACGTGATTGATGTTCAGGATCTTGAAATATTGCGTGGTCCTCAAGGCACGCTGTACGGGAAAAACACGATTGCCGGCGCAATCAAATATGTAACCCGCGAAATCGACGGTCCCGCGACCCTGACGGTGTCGGCGACCGGCGGCAACTACGGCGAGCATGATGAGAAACTCAGTTTCTCAACGCCGATAATGGATGATCACGTCTATTTCGGGCTCGCTCTGGCGGATCTGCAGCGTAACGGCTACGGCGAAGTGGTTGCTCAGCCAGGTTTCCCACCAAGTCCGTATAATTCGATTGGCGAAGCGGTCTCAAACAAAGACGTACTGTCTGGGCGTGCCAATCTCACGATCCGGTGGGGCGAGAGTTCAAAGCTCAAGCTCATCGCGGAGGACACGCTCGACAATTCCAATGCCTCAGGCGGCCAACGCCTCAACTCCTACCTTGCGCCGGAACTCGGCAACCCGTTTGACTCGCGCACAGATATGCCAGTCAGCAACGACTACTCTCACCGGAGTGGCGAATCGGCGACGTTCACTCAAGGCTTGACCGATGCGCTTACTTTAAAGATAGTCGGCGCTTATATCGAAGGGCGAAGTCAGCAATTCATTGACTTCGAGGAGCTCGACGAGAACCTGTTTCAAGTTCCCGGCTTATTCCACGATCAACAATCCTCCGGCGAAGCACAGCTAGCCTTCACCAACGACCGAGTTAAAGCCGTCGGTGGACTCTTCTACATGGATAGCACGGCTTGCGGCACTTACAACGCATCGCTCGGTGTCCTGGCCGCGGCGCCCCCGTTCGGTGACGGAATCTACCTCACTTCCATAGTTCAGGGATGCGTGTTGACCAAGAGCTCGGCTGTGTATGGCGACGCCTCCTGGAAGCTCACCGATCAGTTAGATCTCGACACGGGCGTGCGATGGAACGACGATGACAAGACCGCGCATGTTTACCAGGCCCAGTACGCCAGTATCGCGCCCAACCAATTGCTGCCGGGCCAGCAATTCTTCAACCCCGCAGCACCGCCGGCCGGCTTTTTCCTGTTTCCGAGCGCCGCCACTGGAGTGTTGACCGACTACACCAAGAGTCGCTCGTTTGTGAATGTCTCGCCGCGCCTTGGGCTTGACTATCGCTGGACGCCGCAAGTCATGAGCTACGTGTCCTACAGTCGAGGCTTCAAGAGCGGCGGCTTCGACATGCGTGGTAACGCGGCCCTGTATCCGCAGACTGAAAACGGTTACGGCTCGGAAACCGCGGACAACTACGAGGCAGGTATCAAGTCGACACTGCTCGATGACACGCTGCTGCTGAATTTCACGGTGTTTTACGATCCCTACAGCAATGCGCAAATCGGTGTACAGCAGTTCGTCGTCGCCGGCGGTGTCCCACAGAATGTTACCGCGGTCCTGAACGCCGGCAAGCAGATCAATCGAGGCGTCGAAATCGAATCCGTGTGGAGACCGATCAAGCCAGCAACTTTTGCGCTTAACATTGGTTATCTCGATTCCTATTATGAGAACTTTCTAATCGGTTGTTTCGCCGGTACGCCAGGATGTACGCCCACCTCGCCATCGGTGAACGTTGCCGACCAGAACCGGCCAATTAACGCGCCGGCCTGGACCGTATCCGGGAACGTCACATACACCTGGGATTTATCCGCAGGCTCGTTGCTGGCGCGCACCGGTTACGACTGGCGCAGCTTCACTAAAGTTGCGAACACCACTCCGAGCGTAACCGATCAGCCGGCCTACGGGCTGCTGAATGCCGGCATTGCCTTCACCACCAACAGCAAGGCCTGGCGCTTTTCCGTTGACGCTAAGAATCTGACCGACCGTTTTTACCGCGTCGCCGGCTACGACTTCGGCAATCCGCCAATTTCGGCTGCCAACGCTCTTGGCGGGGTTAGCCAGATCGGCTTCTATGGTCCGCCGCGCACTTATTCTGGTACGGTGAGCTACCACTTCTAAATCGAGCAACTAGACATGCCGTGGTTCCAAGAGCCGAGGCCGCTGCTACCGGATCTGATCGCTCAGAATGGCCGGTGGCTTGCCGATCGGCCGGCGCTCATCGACGGTGCGTGCAGCCTGTCGTGGCGGGAGTTTGCGAGCGCAACCGCGCGAGTCGCGAATGGCCTTGCAGCCTTGGGGGTGCAACCACGCGACCGTGTTGCGGTCCTGATGGACAGCCGCGAGGAGACGGTGATCACGATGTTCGGCATCGTGCGTGCGGGCGCGGTGGCCGTGCCGCTCAACGTCTCGATCAACGATGCGGCCGTTGCTGCCATGTGCGCCGACGCGTGCTGCGTCGCCGTGTTCGCTTCGGGGCATCACTGCGCGCGGATTGACGCACTTCGCTCATCACGGGCACTCGCAGCCCGTCATTTCGTCGGTTGTGACACTCCGGGGGAGGGCTGGCAGGATTTTCAGGCGTTCATTGCGGGCCAGTCCGCGCACGCTCCCAGAGTGGAGATTGCCCCTAATCATGAATGCAACCTTATTTATAGCTCCGGAACAACCGCGTTACCTAAGGGCATCATTCACACGCACGCGTGCCGAATGCACTGGGCGTATGACGCCGCGCTCGCACTTCGCTATCGCAGCGGTTGCCGCACGCTCATCACGCTCGGGCTCTTTTCGAACATTACCTGGGTCACCATGCTCGCCACAATGCTGGTCGGCGGCACGTTGGTCCTGTTACGAGCGTTCAGCGCTCAAGAGGCGCTGGCAGTCATCGAGGCCGAGCGCATCACCCATGGCGCCTTCGTTCCCGTGCAACTTGAGCGCCTGCTCGCGTGTCCACAGCGGCGCACGTTTCGCACCGATAGCATCGAGACATTAATGTGTTGTGGTTCAGCGCTTAGAGCAGATGTAAAGCGCAATTTTGCGCGTGAGTTTAGCTGCGAGTTGATCGAACTGTACGGGCTCACCGAGGGCCTGATGACGATCCTCGAGCCTGAGGAACTCGACCGCAAAGTTCTATCGGTCGGTAAGCCGGTGTTCGGCGCAGACATTCGCATCCTTGACGAGAATGACCTCGAGGTCGCGCAGGGCGAGATCGGAGAGATCGTTGGCCGCGGACGACTGGTCATGGCTGGATATCATGCGCGGGAAGAAGCGAATCGCGAAGCGACCTGGATCGACTCGGGCGGTGCCCAGTGGCTACGTACTGGTGATCTCGGTCGGATCGACGTCGAGGGGTTTCTCTATATCGTCGATCGCAAAAAGGACATGATCCTCTCAGGCGGTCAGAACATCTATCCGACCGACATCGAAAGCGTCATGTGCGCGCACCCGGCGCTTGCCGAAGTAGCTGTGATTGGGATAGCCAGCGAGCGCTGGGGTGAGACACCGCTGGCCGTAGTCGTGCTACATCCGGGACACACCCTAATCCCCGCGGAGTTGCTTGATTGGACCAATGCCCGTGTTGGCAAACAGCAACGTATCAGTGGCGTGGCATTGCGCGACAGCCTGCCGCGAAATCCTAACGGCAAGATTCTCAAGCGTGAGCTTCGGCGAGAATACATCGTCGCTGCGGCCACGGAGCAAGTGATATGAACGGGAACCCCAGTGATTCCTTTTACGAAAGCACTGACGCTTTGCGTCTGTACTGCCGCGTCTACCCCGCACAGCGACCGGGCGGCTTGCCAGTGCTGTGCCTGCCCGGCCTGACTCGCAACAGCCGTGATTTCGTCGAGTTAGCTACGCACTTGAGCGCGCATCGCGACGTGATGACTCCAGATCTTCGCGGCCGTGGCCGTTCGGCCTGGGATCCGGATTCATCTCACTATCAACTGCCAACCTACGTTCAGGACGCATGGTCATTGATTGAAGCCCATGGCCTCGCGCGCGTCTTGGTGATCGGCACGTCGCTCGGTGCGCTGATAGGCATGGTGATGGCGGCTATGAAGCCGGACCGGATTGCGGGCTTGGTGCTCAACGAAGCGGGTCCCGAAATTGATCCAACTGGATTGCGGCGCATCGCGGCCTACGCGGGCAAGTTGCCGTCAGTGTCCTCCTGGACGGAAGCGGGTGCGCAAGCGAAGAGCATCTATGGCCTAGCGTTGCCCGGGTTGACCGATGAGGAATGGCTCGACTACGCACATCGGGGTTACCGGGAGAATGCGAACGGGATTCCTGTACCCGATGTGGATCCAAGAATAAGCGATGCGTTTAAGACTCCACCAACCGCTCCCGCCCATATGTGGCCGCTCTACGCACAGATCAAGGGAGTGCCCATGATGGTACTGCGCGGGGCGTTGTCTGATCTGCTGAGCGCCGCAACAGTGGAGCGCATGGCGCGCGAGAAGCCGGACCTTCAGCACATCACCGTCGCGAACCGCGGACACGCACCCCTGCTCAATGAACCGGAATGCGTGGCGGCGATCGATGCGTTCGTCGCACAACACGGGCGGGATGCCCAAGCGATGGCTTCACAGGGGTAGCCCGCGCCCATTCCGCGAGCAAATATTAGTGTCACGGGGCTGAAGAATGCGTTTGAAGGACAAAGTCGCGGTCGTCACCGGTGCCGCAAGCGGCATCGGCAAGGAGATCGCGCGCACCTTCACGCGCGCGGGTGCCAGGCTTGCTATCGCCGACGCTGACGGTGATGGTGCCCGCCAGGTCGCTGCAGAACTCAATCGCCGGGGCGGACACGCGATCGCTGTGATGGTGGATGTTACCAGCGAAGCGCAAGTCGACGCCGCCATGGCCAGCGTAGTCGAGAGTTTCGGGCGAATCGATATTCTGGTTAGTAACGCCGGAATTCAAATCGTCGCGTCACTTGAAGATTTGGCGTTCGCCGATTGGAAGCTACTACTCGCCACTCACCTGGATGGAGCCTTCCTTTGCACGCGCGCGGCGCTGCGACAGATGTACAAGCAGGGAAGCGGCAGCATTATCTACATGGGCTCGGTGCATTCGAAGGAAGCCTCGCTTCTCAAGGCGCCCTACGTCACCGCCAAACACGGTCTCATCGGTCTTGCCAAGGTAGTTGCCAAGGAAGGTGCGAAGCACGGCGTGCGAGCGAACGTTATCTGCCCAGGTTTCGTACGTACCCCTCTCGTCGATAAGCAGATTCCTGAGCAAGCGAAAACGCTCGGGATATCCGCAGAGGCGGTCATTCGGGATGTCATGCTCAAAGAAACTGTCGACAAGGAATTTACAACGGTTCAAGAGGTAGCAGAGGCTGCGCTTTTTTTCGCCTCGTTCGAATCAAATGCCCTGACAGGGCAGTCGCTTATGGTCAGTCATGGCTGGTTCATGCAGTGACCGCACGACTCGTTCCTGTCAGCACAACCTTCGGGACGTAGGATTCGCAGGTTCAAATCCTGTCACCCCGACCATAAAAAACAAGGTCGGTTGGTCCGTCTCAAACATAGTGAAAATCGGCATTTGGTCCCGGCTAAAACATTTTTTGGTCCCGTTTTGGTCCCAGTTCGTCGTGCGAATCGACGGTTTTAGAGCAGCGGACAAGACTCTCGCGCGCTTCGCGGCAACTTCCAAAACTGACGATGACTTCGTGAAACTGGCCCCGAAGTTCGTTTCCAAATACGCCTTGCACGCCAGATGATCTGATGCGCCGACAGACTCTTCAGTGGCTTACGTTTTTCTCAAGTCGCTCCTCGATTGCCGTGTTTCAAGGCGACCACGCTTACCCGAATTCCACTTGTGGCAGCAGGCGCTGCGGTTGGGTCAGATCCTAAGCGGCGCCCTTTCGACGCTTGCGCGACGCTTGCGCATGTGGCAAATCCTCGAGCTTGGAATTCCAGTACTCGACGTACTTCTCATACGCCCAGACAGAAGTGAGGAAGGGAACGTGATCGGGGCAACGGACCCTGCGGGACGGAAGGGCTTGCACACTATCGCACCTCGCTCGGGCGAGGCGGTGATTGCCATCGATCACGTTGTAGAGTCCCGGCGCGATTTCGGCCAACAGGATCGGACGAGACAGATCCGCGGTACGAACGGTTTCTTCATCCAGATGCGAGCCGCCATAATTAGGAAACTCAGCGACTGGAACAAGGTCGATTGGGAATCGTTCTGCGCAAGTGTCGATGAACGCCAGAAGTCGAGTGATGTTGAACTCGAAAATTCCATTCTGGTAGTGCTCATCACCCGGTTCGGCAGGACAAGGCTGAAAGTTTTTGTCACGTTTGAGCTTGGCCGGAAAGCCGGTCTCGGCGGACGGTGAATTGAGCATTATTCTGGTCCTGTGGTATTGCAACAGCCTCGAAGGCGCAATCAGCCCAGAGATGACCACCTGGCGCCGCCGGTGGGATCACCAGCGTATGGGTTTCCACTTGATCTTGGTAGCGTGGAGGATCGGTGGTACTTTTTCTATCCACGCTCCTCCTGTTCGGATGCCGAGTTTTAAGATCCAGCGAGCTCTGCTCGACACTCAATTTCGACGCACTGAGCGCCAGCTGGCGTGCCACACCGACCGCGCGCAGTTCGAGCAGGTGAGACGACGAGTTGCCGAGGAATATGAAACTTTCCGCGAGGCAGTGGCCGACTGGAGTCAACTGCGGGAGCAATGGCTACAGGAGACCCGCCGGGCGATAACCGAGCGATGGGAACGATCGATTCTGCAATCGCGCCTAAAGGAGCTGGAACACGGGCTGCGGTTGCAATACCGTCGCATGCGGGTGCTGAGCGCCCAACTCGGCTTGGCGCATGAAGACTGACTTGTGTTGTTGCGCGCTCCGCCGGCCAAGGCTCGGCCCATGCCGGAATACGCATGAGCCCGTCGATCCAGCGCACGATGCTGGGAAAGGCTTCCGGCGGCATCTCCGAGTCCCGCCAGTAGGTCGCCATCGAACCCAACTGGAAGTCGACAACGATGAGCCGTCCGCACGCCACGTAGTCGCGGCCGTCCAGATGGCCGTCCAGCACGGTTGCATACTTCAGCACCTCCCGCTGCTCCGCGGCGCGGCGAACCGGTTCGGCAGCGGCCCGAAGGTGCGGATGCCAGCGTTCTCGTGCTTCGCGCACTCGAGAACCCGTAATTCGCAGGATCGGTGATCAGCGCGGGGAGCATCCCGGCGGCTGCTCGGTAATTGGCCCAATTAGCTGCGAAATCTACGTATGCCGCCGGAGCGCGAGCTGTGGCAGATTGCACGCATGAACTCGCATGAATTGGCAACTCCGATATTTGGCGGCGAACTGGCGCGGCGCGGCTACGCCTTGAACAAAATGTGTTATTCGTTCAACCACGCGGAAAATCGCGCCGCGTTCCTCCAAGATGAAGACGCGTACTGCGGCAAATTCGGCCTCTCCGAAGCCCAGCGCGCCGCGGTCAAGCGCCGCAATGTGCTGGACATGCTGCAGGCCGGAGGCAATATTTATTACTTGGCCAAGCTCGCGGGTATTTTTGGCCTGAACGTGCAAGACATCGGCGCACAGCAAACCGGCGTGAGCGTCGAGTCCTTCAAATCCAAACTCACTGCGGCGGCGAATTAGGCCATGGCGCGCATCGTGGGCGCCGTCACCACCTCACACGTGCCGGCGATCGGCAACGCAATCGCCCGTGGACTGCAGCAAGACCCCTACTGGAAGCCGTTCTTCGACGGATTTGTGGGCGTACACCAATGGCTGCAGGAGGTGCGCCCCGATGTCGCCGTCGTTTTCTACAACGATCATGGCTTGAATTTCTTCCTGGACAAAATGCCGACATTTGCAGTCGGCGCCGCGGATGAATATCGCTATGCGGACGAGGGCTGGGGCATTCCAAGCATGTTTCCGCCGTTCCCGGGACAGGCACAACTGTCTTGGCACTTGATCGAGTCGCTGGTGCAGGATGAATTCGATATCACGACCTGCCAAGAGATGCAGGTCGACCATGCCTTTGCGATTCCGATGGCCTTGCTCTGGCCCGACGCCGCGTCATGGCCGGTCAAGACCATCCCCATTGCCATCAATACCGTGCAGCACCCGCTGCCGTCGGCTGCCCGCTGCTTCAAGCTGGGCCAGGCAGTGGGCCGCGCCATCGAGTCATTTCCTGCGGACGCGAGGGTGGTGATCCTGGGAACGGGAGGCCTGTCCCACCAATTGGAGGGTACGCGAGCGGGCTTCATCAACAGAGACTTCGATTTGATGTGTATGGACAAGCTGGTGAGTGATCCGGCCGCATTGACGCGTTATTCGAATGAGCAGCTGGTGGAACTCGCCGGATCTCAGGGAGTCGAGCTCCTCATGTGGGTGGCGGCGCGCGCTGCCTTGTCGGGCCGGGTGTCGGGCGTCCATAGCAACTACCACATCCCGATTTCCAATACCGCCGCCGGCCTCATGGTGATGCAAAGCGGACTCGTTTGAGTGTTACAGGGAGCGGCTAACTTGCCTGCGGCGCGCGCGGCGCACTCATCCCGAAATACGCGCGCACCTTGGCGATGATTTGCGGGTCCGTCATTTTCTCCTCGGTCTCCACGGCCGCGACTCGCGGCCCGAGCCTTGGTGCGTGAGGCAGTATTTATGCACCACACGTCACTCCGTTACTAATGTCAGCAGGTATTGGCCTATTTAGCCCAGTTTTCAATCTTGAGATCTTGGACGCGACCAAACTCCCGAGTATTGTTGGTGACGAGTGTGAGATCGAGAGAACGAGCGTGCGCCGCGATGAAAAGATCGTTGGCGCCGATCAGGGTTCCTCGCCCTTTGAACGCGGCGCGGATCTGGGCATAGTGAAGGGCTGCTTCGTCCGGAAGGTCCAAAACCTCGACGTGCCGCAGATACTCATCGAGGGCAGCATGATCCTGATGTCGTCGGGGAGATACTTCTACCCCGAACAGCAGCTCCGACTTGGTGATGACAGAGATGCAGACGGCACCGATTGCGACCTTCTGCAGTCTTCTCAGAACAGCGTCATGAGAACGCTTCATGATGTAAGACGATATATCCGTATCGAGCATGTACTCTGCCATCAGGGTTCGCGCTCCTGGACCGGCAAATCTTCAACCGCTTCCATGAACTCCTTCGAGGCGACAGGTCCTGAGGCGAGATAAGCAGACCAGTCCGTCGGGCGGGCGGAAAGAATCACATCGTCGCCTTGCCTACGAATAAACACCTCAGTGGCATTGAACTGAAACTCCTTCGGCAGTCGAACGGCCTGGCTCCGGTTATTCATGAAAATCTTGGCTGTGCGTTGCATGGGTTGCCTCTAAAATTCATGGCATATACATAAGTATATGCCATCGCTGCGTCTATCAGCAACCTAAGGGCCGGGGCAATCAAGCAGCTCCTTGGGTATGCCTTCTATCCAAAATCACTTAAATTACAACTATATGTTTTTATTATATTTTTATAATCTATTGCGTTCGGGACGTAGGAGTCGCAGGTTCAGATCCTGTCACCCCGACCACTGATTTTTTACCGTCCTCTGCCTACTGTTCCAGGTTCCCGAGGCCCACGGTTCCAAAAACGGTTCCAGTTTTGGCCGAGGAAAAGCCCGCGAAATTTCGGCTGTCCATGGACGCTTGCGGACAAAGCAACCGGGTTGTGGAAGCCAGCCGTGGAGACAGCCGGAAGTTGGCTGAGGGTCGCAACAAACTCACACATGCGCGTGTCGATGCCCCCTAAGGATCGATTCGAGGGCGCTGTATACACGTCGGTCTTTCGCGGTAAATCGAGTCGATGAACAACCAGCTCTTGCGTCGCGTAGTCAGGGCAGCACTTGAACCGGGTCGCGACTCGCGCGAGCTATTGCTAAGCGCAGGCACCGACATTCGCGGTCTGAACTGGAAAACCGATTGCCGCAGCCCGGATCCATCACTGCCCTACCCCTGTATTTCGTATGCTCGACAGTGGATCGATGTTTGTTTTCCGGAGCGTGAAAAACACGGAGGTTGTGCGCACGGTCTCCTATGTGTGTTGTAGCACAGACCGCACGGCTTGCACTCAAGTAGAAGAATGCTGGAGCAAATTCTAGGGTAAGCCAGTACGGGCGCGGATCCACCGCTCACCCTGATAATTTCCAGCTCTCATAGCGGATAAACGGACTTCTCTCATAATCGGCCCAGCCATGCGAATCGCGATTACCGTTTTCTCCCTGCTACTGCTCGGTGGGTGCGCCACCAGTGAACCCGCGAATACAGCCTTCTACCAAATGGAGCCGGGCAGTCTCCCCGCAACTAACATTACGCTCAATATCCCTGGGCTGACGCCTTGCACCGACAATCCGGATCACAGCCTTCATCTCAAGCTAAGCCAGCCCGTTGATGTGCTGGTGCATGGCTGTTTTGGCTCATCAGGCCAATTTCGCGGCCTAGCCCAGGTATTGGCCTTCCATGGCCAGCAGACGGTCTGCTTCACCTATGACGACCGTGCCAGGCTTGCACACAGTGCTACGCAACTGCGCCGCGCGATCGATTTGCTGGTCGCACAAGCTAGTGCGCCGCAAATCACTGTCATCGGTCACAGTCAAGGAGCGCTGATCGCCCACAAGTCGCTCACCGCTTTATCCCTTGAGCCGGCGAGCCGCGGGGCTGACCTGCGTCTGGTGACTATTTCAGGCCCTTTTAGCGGCATCGCAGCGGCACAAACCTGCGGTAGAACGTGGCTCTACCCGCTCACTCTAGGCCTGTTGCCACTGGGCTGCTATGCAGGTACGGGCGCCAAATGGGCAGATATCACGTACTCATCAGGTTTTATCCGCGAGCCTGGCGCGCTTATCCCGCAAGTCAGCAAGTTTTTAAAGATCGATACCGACGAGCGCGGGACATGTCGGCGCGAAGAAGGGGGTCGCTGCGTGAAGGAGGACGAGATTTTTTCATTGGCCGAACAACGCAATTCGACCGTCGAGACCGATATACGTGAACGGCGGGTGGAGGTACGTGCCGGGCACGTTGAGATCGTCGGCGATAAGCGCGCGGCTCCGACCAAGCTCATTGCAATCCTGCAGGAGGAAGGCGTGATCCCGCCGACTGAGCCAGAACGCCTGTCCGCTTTCAATCAACTTCTAGCGCGCATTTATCAGGATTGATGTCATTTGAAGAAGTCGAGGATAATCTCCGATGTTGCGGCTAATAGACCGTTTTAACCGGTGCGCTGAACGAATAACCCACGCCGCGCTCGGTGAGGATGTACTGTGGTTGGGATGGGTCAGCCTCGATCTTGCGACGCAGTCGCAGCACTTGGACGTCGATGGAGCGGTCGTAGACCTCGTTGTCATACACACGGCTGGCTTCCAGCAGCTGATCCCGTGTGAGGATCCGCTGTGGAGCGGCCAGTAATGCGGCGAGCAAATTGAACTCTCCGTTGGTCAGCTCGAGCCGTTGTCCCGGGTGCTTGGTCAGCCGCCGCGTGCGCAGGTTCAGCTCGAACTCGGCAAAGCGGTAGGCGCGCACGTCTCGCTGCCCCGCCTCCGTCAACGCCGCCCCTTTGGTCCGGCGCAACACCGTCCGAATGCGCGCCAACAGCTCCCGGGGACTGAACGGTTTGGTCAAATAATCGTCGGCACCGAGTTCAAGACCCATGATGCGATCGGCTTCATCGCGCACACCGGTCAACATGATGACGGGTATCGCGGACTCCTCGCGCAGCTTGCGGGCCAGCGTCATCCCGTCCTCGCCCGCCAAACGCAGGTCAAGGACCACAAGGTCAATCGCGTGTTCAATGAGCGCGGCGGACATCTCTTTGCCGGTCGAGGTCACACTGACGCGCAGCTCGTTCTGCGTGAAGTATTCCTGCAGCAATTCGCGAATCTGTGGGTCGTCATCGACGACCAAAATATGCGGCCGGATAGTCTCAGGCATATCGGTTTCTCCGGGGCCAGGCACGGTAATCTTAGCATTTGTAGACAGAGCGCTCATGTTGAGCAGCATGAGCGGCGAGAATCGCGGCTCGATGTCCCCTTTCACGCGAGATGTTACATTTGCAATCAATTTGAGCGCAGTTTCAATGATCCAGAGCGCGGGCGAGCGACTCGGCGAGATCTACGCGCTGCAGCGGCTTGTGCAACACCTGTGTCACGCCAATGGCCTCTGCCCGGTGTGCCAGGGATGCGCCCCCATGGCCGCTCATCAGAATGATTGGAATATCCGGCCTCAGGACTCGAATCTCGCGGGCGAGCTCGGTGCCCACGAGTTCCGGCATTGCCTCATCGGTAAGCACCAAGTCGAAGCGGTCAGGATGAGTCCTAAAGGCGTCCAGCGCCACGCGACTTGATTCAAAGCCCACCGGCTCGTAGCCGATACCGGCAAGCATTTCCTCCGCAAGTTCGACCAGCGTCGGTTCGTCATCGACGATCATCACAATCTCACCGCGTCCGCGCGGGAGTTCGCGCACAGTCTCGACGACGGCCTTGCCGACGTCTGTCGTGACGGGTAGCCAAATCTCAAAGGTAGTCCCCTTGCCTATCGCGGATTTAACATCAATCGCCCCGCCGAGATCGGCCACGATCCCATGCACGAGCGACAGGCCGAGCCCGGTCCCTTTGCCGACACCCCTTGTCGTGAAAAACGGATCGAACATACGTTCGAGGACCTCGGGTGGGATGCCGCTACCCGTATCCCTGATCGCGAGACGCACGTAGGGCCCGGGGGAGAGAGTGCCGCGCGACACGGATTGCGCCTCAGCCAGGTCGACGCGCTCGAGAAGCACGCTGAGCGTGCCGCCGTGCTGCATGGCATGCACCGCATTCGTGCAGAGGTTCATCGCGACCTGATGCAAGTGGGTCGAATCGCCGATGAGCGCGGAATCGCCGGCGGCCAGGGTTTTTTCCAGCCGGATGTCGGCCGGCAACGAGGCCGCAATGAGTTCCAGGGTTTCTTCAATAACGGACTGGATGTGAACGTGCGCGCGTTCACCGAGGCCGCTGCGGCTGAATCCGAGAATTCGATCGACGAGGACCTTGGCCCGCCCGGCCGCATGCATCACGTTGTCAATGTAGCGCCGCAAAGGGGTGTCTGCCGCAGACTGTTGTTGCGCAAGTTCACCGTATCCCAAGATCGCGCCCAGGATATTGTTGAAATCGTGGGCGATGCCCCCCGCCAAGGTACCCATTGCCTCCATCTTCTGCGACTGCCGCAGTTGTGCCTCCAATAGTTCCCTGTCCGACTGCGCCTGCTTCTGGGTGGTAACGTCGATCGTCGACCCGACGAAACGATAGGGTGTACCTTCGCCATTGCGCAGGCACCGGCCCCTGGCAAGCAGCCACCGCCAGCCGCCGTTACGGACGCGATATTCACTTTCAAAGCTCGCCGTGCGGCCCTCGAGGTGATCTCGAATGGTCGCCTCGAGGCGCGCCCGGTCATCCGGGTGAATCTCGATTTGCGTAACCCACGCGGCGCGGGTCGTCGTCACATGATCCGTACCATGTCCTTCGAGGATTGCCATTTTTGACGAGAGAAACAGGCGATCGGTGGTCAGATCCCAGTCCCAATGCCCTTCATTCGCGCCTTCCATGGCGAGTGCATAGCGCTCTTCACTCGCGCGCAGCGCGCCTTCGCCCGCTTCAATGCGGCGTAGTTGGCGCCACAGCAATGCAATCCCAATCAGACCCAACAATGCGACCACGATGCTGCGTGCCGCCAACCGCATCGCTTCGTCCCGCCATGAATGCAAAGCCACCGTTTCTTCGCGGGTGACCGCGAGCACCAGCGGAGTGTCCCTGACGCGCTCCACCGCAATGAAATCCCGCTGGCCGTCGATCGGATTCGTCAGTCGGCTTGCCCGCGCCGTCGGTCTGGCGAGCTGCGGAAATCTGCTCTCGATGGCCGCGGGATCCGGCGGATCGCGCATGAGCAGCTGGCCGTCGTCGCGCAACAGCTGCACGGCACTTCCGTTCCCGAGCGTGACCGCAGCATAGAATCGCGCAAGATCCTCGAGGCTCACGACGGCTGCAACGACACCGGCGAACGCGCCGGTCTCGTCCTCCAGCCGGCGCGACAGGATGATTCCCGGACGCCCGTCGGAGCGGGTAACTACCGGCTCGCTCATGAACAATCCGGCCCCCGTGCCGTCGCGCTGCGCAATGAAGTAGGAGCGGTCCGACACGTCCATATTCTGGGGCGATGATCCGCGTGAGCGATGTTGCTGGACACCTTGGGCGTCGGTGATTGTGATCAAGCGCACTTGCCTGACTCCCGCCGAGCGATTTGCAAGGACTTCATCGAGACGCTCAGGCGCGATTTTCTTGCTGTCGGTTTGATACCAACGCGCAATATCGCTCAACAACAAATCGATGCCCTGAAACGTCCAGGCGGTCTGCTCGGCAAGCGCCGCCGCCACATTGGTGATTTCGCGATTGGTGGCGGCGACCGCATTGTCATAGGCACGCCACGCGTCGTATGCGGACGAGCCGGCGAATGCAATGACCGTCAGCACGCCCAGGATGACGATTCGCAGCCGCAACCGCTTGAATCGGGGTGGAGCGGCCGTTTGGGTGATCAGGTCGGTGTTCTCGGTCATGGGTCGCGCAGCCCCTCGGTGACGGGACCGATCATAGCGCGTACGGCCGCGAGCAGCGCAGCGCGGCTCAGCGGCTTCGCAATGACCTGGTCGACGCCGAGGCTCTGGGCGATTGTACCGGCGGTCGATAGATCGGAGCGAAACTGTGCCGAGATCGCAATGATCGGCGTTCCTGGGTGGGCAGCGCGAATCTTGTCTGTCCCGCGCGCGCCCGCATATTTGGGCATTCCTATGTTCATGATCACGAGATCTGCGGCCTCGTGAGGCGGGGGGGCGCAAGGCGTGGCAGCACCCACGCGATAACCGGCACCCGTGAGCCACTCCCGGAGGAGCCCCCGCATTAGATCATCTGCTTCGTATATCACGATCGAGGACATCGGCTGTAGCGTCTCAGGGAAGGAACGCGCGCCCATGTCCAGGTGCGGCTCCCAATCTTTCATTTGAAATAATGACGATCTCGAGGCCGCGTGTTTCGGCTGAAACACGCGCCCGGCGTTGCGCAACCGGCCGGTAATCCGTTCCAGCCACTCTTGCTGTCGACACGAGCGCATCTGCTCGCAGGCATGGGAGGACGGTATGGCTCATTCGACTTTGAAGCCGGCGCTTCGCGCCCCGCTCATTCCCGGTTTAACGCGGCATGCGCCATAATTTCTTACCAGAAAGCGACGCCGCGATGACGCCGCTGCAACGGGTGAGCACGCCGACCCAACGTCGTCATTGAAGCGCTGCAGATTGCGGAATTGCGCGCGCAGATCCGGGTCGCGGAGCAGATCGTGGCGGACGATGAACACAGGTGGGCTGTAAGCCAAAAGACGGGCCGCGCGAGTGCTCTTGAGTCAGCGGTCGCATCACTGGCTCTGACTCGACAAGCCTATGCAGCAGGCAACGCAGGGGCATCCCCACAGTCGCCTCCCGCGGCGCCAGAGTCGAGCGGCGCCGCATGTCCGCAGAGCGATAGCGGGCTGACACTACCGGCCGGCTTTTGTGCCACGATTTTCGCCGACGGCATCGGCCATGCACGCCACCTGGTCGTCGCACCGGACGGGGTTGTTTACGTCAACACGTGGTCGGGCCGTTATTACGGCAACGACACGCCCCACGCGGGCGGCTTTCTAGTTGCCCTCAAAGACAACACCGGCGCGGGGAAGGCAGTCATCCCGATGCCGGCGCCGCGAGCCTTCCCGTCCCAGCCGGCGCGACCAAGGAGATGGTTGCGCTGGGCGATCGCATCTACCACGGTCAAGTCGGCGCCGCGACTTGCATGGGTTGCCACGGCAGGAACGCGAAGGGCACGCCACTGGGTCCCGATCTCACCGCCGCTCAGTGGCTCTGGGGCGATGGCAGCTATGCGGTGATTGCGAAGATAATCGCCGAAGGTGTGCCCCAACCCAAGCAATATCGCTCCCCCATGCCACCCATGGGCGGGTCTCAGCTCACCTCGGATCAGGTGTCGGCAGTCGCAGCGTACATCTGGGGCTTGAGCCACCGTTCAGCGGCACCTCGGGTACATCCACCACGCCGACAACGACTGCGATAGTTCCGGCTGAACTGGCCATTCCCGTCGGACCTGACGGCGCGACTTACGCCACCGACAGCAACAATATGCAAGTCGTTCGCCTTGCGCCGGGCTCCCGACGTCTGGAGGTTTCGGTCGGCGGAAGCGTGTTCGGTCCCAAAGGCGGAATTCTCGACGGTATTTCGATTCTCCACCGGCGCGTTTTCGCGGTCACGGCATGCGGCGGTGCGGTGAAAGGTTGGCAGGAGGCCGCCCTGTACGTTGAACGGTTGCGCGCTCGCCGAGTGCCAACCCCAATTTACACCTACGGCGGCAAGGTTTGGCGGCAAATGACGGCTTTCCGCGAGAATCGCGTTGTACAATCGTTCGTCTAGTTGCAAGAGAACTGATCATGCGGCGATCCATTTCTTTGCTGCCACAGGTGTCGCGGCGGTGCTTTCTCGCAGGCTTGGGTGGAGTAGGCCTGACGAGACTGGTTGCTGCATCGGGCGAGGCTGTGGCGGCGAGGGTCGTTGAGCTTCCGTTCGACAATGGACGGCGTGATCTGGTTACGAACTTTCCACAAAAAGGAGCCATGCTCCTACAGCGTACCCGCCCGCCGTTGCTTGAAACGCCGTTCGAAGTCTTTGACCGGGGCGTGTTCACCCCCAATAATCGTTTCTACGTGCGCTGGCACCTGGCGAACATTCCTAGCACCGTGGATTCCGACACGTTCCGGCTCAACATTCGCGGACATGTGCGGCGCCCTATCTCGCTGTCGCCGCAGGATCTGGCTCGCAATTTTGAGCCGTTCGAAATTGCCGCCGTCAATCAGTGTTCCGGCAATTCACGCGCGTTTTTTAATCCGCGCGTTGCAGGCGGGCAGTGGGCAAACGGCGCCATGGGAAATGCCCTTTGGAAAGGAGTGCGTTTGAAGGACGTGCTCGATCATGCCGGGGTCAAGGTTGGGGCACTGCAGGCGCGCTTCAACGGTCTCGATACGGGCGTGATTCGGCAGACACCCGACTTCATGAAGTCGCTCGCGATCGAGCATGCGTACGACGGCGAAGTCATGATCGCCTACGCGATGAACGGAGAGCCGCTGCCGCTTTTAAACGGATTTCCATTGCGGTTGGTTGTACCGGGGTGGTATGCGACCTACTGGGTCAAGATGCTCAACGACATCGAGGTGCTGGATGCACCCGATGATAATTTCTGGACCACCAAGGCTTACCTGATTCCCGATTCGCCGTTCGCCAACGTGACGCCAGGACAGCAGGGCGTGAAAATGATCCCCATCAACAAGATGCTGCCGCGTTCGTTCATCACCAATATCAAAGACGGCGCTTTCCTTCGGGTTGGACGAACCACGACCGTCCGTGGAATCGCTTTCGGCGGCGACACTGGTCTCGCGAAGGTTCTGTTCAGCTCCGATGGAGGGAACGGATGGCAGGAAACGCGTTTGGGGCCGGATCATGGCAAGTACAGCTTCCGACAGTGGGAGCTGCCGCTGCGTCTTTCATCGCCAGGTGCGCACACCTTGAAGATCAAGGCTGTCAACACAGCAGGCGGTGTCCAGCCGGCTTACGCCAACTGGAATGGCGCGGGCTTTATGCGCAACGTGGTCGAGTCGGTGTCCGTGCAGGCGGGCTAGCAATGGGGGGCAACGTCAAGGATGAGGGTCTACGTGCGATTGCTCTGATCTGGACGCTTCCCGCGCTGCTCTTAATCACACTCGCGCCGAGCCTCTCAGGGCCGCACGCAACCGAGAGCAAGGTCAGCGTTGCACTGCCTGCCAACGAAACTCCATTTCCGCCGGGCAGGGGCGAAGAAATCACTCCCCAATGCCTGATTTGTCATTCGGCAGATATGGTGTTGCATCAACCACCGCTGACGCCCGGTGAATGGGTCGGCGAGATCAACAAGATGCGCAACGCCTTCGGGGCACCACTTCCGGCGAACCAGGTCGAAGAATTGGCGCGCTATTTATGCAGCATCAATGGTCGCCAGTGTTCGAGCGGCGGCTAACGGCTGCCCCCCAGTTTCAACGAAAGATTGTCGACCACCCGTTTGTCGCCGGCAGCACGGCTTGCAATGCGGATCGCGTCTCGAAGATCCCACTCGCTGCCGACGGACCCGCGCAACACGACAGCGCCATTTTCGACCGATACCGTGACATGCTCGTCGTCGAAATATGGGTCTGAGTGCAGCGCATTCTTCACGCGCTTCGCCAACTTCGCATCTGCGAATGAGTCTGCGCTTTGCGTTGGCGGAGCCGTAACGGACACCGGCTGACTCGATGCCGGCGTGTAAACATTCTGCGCTCGCGCCTGCATGGCGAGGCCACTCGACCCGCAGGCGATTGACCCAAGAAAAGCGCAATTGACCAACAATGATTTATTGTATGAAACCTTCATGGTTCGCTCCTAGCTATTGACAGGCAATAAGGGGTTCTGCAAGTGAATGGCGGCGGCGCTCAATGAGTCGTTTCGTAGAGAAACCACGCGCGATGTGCCCGATCGAATGCAAAGTCCTTCCACCGATCTTCCTCACGCGCTCCGCAATCGCATCGGTCGCGGCAAGGATCTGCTCACTCTGTTCGTCGAAGAGAAGATGATAGTCGCAGAAATGCCGGCCCGACACATGCCAGTGAAAGTTCTTCGTCTTGATGTAAAGGGCAAACATGTCGGCCAAGATGACCGTCAGGGCAGACGCGATATCCTCGACGGCGCGGGATTCAAGTCCTGACGACAAGCGTGTTGGCCCAAGCGTCCGGCTGGCCGATTCTCGAGTAGCGTTCATCACATCGATCTCCTGTAGTTAATGAACGGCGAGCGCGGATTTGCAGCTCCTTGCTCGTCCAATGTGTGGATTTTGCGCGTGCTTCATTTCCCGGGCGTTGCCGCGCTGGTCGTATTCGTTACGGTTGAAACTCGGCCTTGGCGCGGGTGCGACCGGCGGAATTGGGCGTGCTTGCGCCTATCGGGCCGGCTCCCGCATTTCAAGTGACACACGGTGCAAGCCTGCGTATTTCAGCGGTAATACTCGCGTCATCGATTCCGAAGGCGACCATGGCCGAATGAGTACGGCCGATATTTCCAACAACGCAAGGGGACACTTGATGTTCGGTTTCGTTCGTTACTCCTTCATGGTCGTTGCATGCCTTTGTGCCGCGGTACTTGGCGGTGAGCGCGCACTCGGGCAGGTGCTGCAGGGCGAAGCGGCGTACGGCAGCTGGCACGACGACAAACCGGGCCTGCGCCGTCTGCTCACTCTTCAGGACCTGCCGCCGATTGACAAACCCACTTATAGTCTCGCGCAGGTCGGTTCTATACCCACCGGCGCACGACCGCAAGTGCCGGAAGGTTTCTCCGTGGAGCTGGTGACATCGGCTTTGCGGAAACCCCGGGTGATTCGCGAAGCACCCAACGGGGATCTATTCGTCGCCGATACGATGTTCAATGCGGTGCACGTACTGCGGATTCCACCCGGCGGCGCAAAGCCCGCTCGCGACGAAATCTTCGCCAGTGGACTGAAGCAGCCCTTCGGCGTTGCGTTCTACCCTCTTGGATCCGACCCGCGATGGGTCTATATCGCCAACAGCGATGGCGTGGTCCGGTTTCGCTACAGAAATGGCCAGCTCAAGGCGACCGGCAAGCCGGAGCGGATCGTCGCGGGGATTCCGACAACCCATCACTATGCCCGTGACATCGCCTTTTCGGCGGATGGGCGTCGATTGTTCTTCTCCGTGGGTTCCGGATCAAACGCCGCCCAGGACATGTTTCCGGAGCCGCACCTCGTCATGCATCCCTCGCCGCGCATCGTTGGTGGAATCGCCGAATGGTCGAAGACGCAGCCTTTGGGCGCAGCCTGGGATACCGAGGAGCTGCGTGCGGACGTTCTGTCATTCGATCCTGACGGCACGCACATGCAAATAGTTGCGACCGGCCTGCGTAATTGCGAAGGCATGACGGTCCAACCGGCCACGGGTGAGCTCTGGTGCCTCGTGAACGAGCGAGACGAACTGGGCGACAACACGCCGTTCGAATATGCAACCCATGTGATCGCGGGCGCGTTCTACGGCTGGCCCTGGTACTTCATCGGCGGACACGAAGATCCGCGCCATGCTGGGGCGCGGCCGGACTTAAAGGATCAGGTAACGGTTCCGGATGTGTTGATGCAGGCGCACTCGGCACCGCTGCAAATGGTGTTCTATCAGGGTGACAACTTTCCGCCCGAGTACAAAGGGAGCGCCTTTGTGGCCATGCATGGCTCGTGGAACCGCGTCAAGCGGACCGGATACAAGGTAGTTCGTCTGCTGTTCGACGCTGAAGGCAAACCCACGGGTGAATATGAGGACTTCATGACCGGCTTCGTTCTGTCGGATAGCCAAGTTTGGGGCCGGCCTGTCGGCGTCGCCGTGGCCAGGGATGGCTCATTGATCGTGACGGAAGACGGCAATGGCACGATCTGGAGAGTGACGTACCGCGGAGGCACCCGGGCTGCATCCGGTGCGCGCAGAGCCGTGAAAGCAGGCTACGATCCGGCCAAGGGCGGGGACTTATACATCGCGAACTGCTCAGCCTGCCATCTTGCCAATGGTGAAGGGGTACCCGGCGCGTTTCCGCCGCTCAAAGGAAGCGGCGTCGTGAACAAAGACTATGCCGCAAATCACATTCAGGTGGTCCTCAATGGAATGCAGGGCGCCCGGGCGGGAGGCGTGGTCTACGCCTCCGCGATGCCGCCGTTCGCCGGCGTGCTCAGCGACGCCGAAATAGCCGACATCATCGACTATGAGCGCAGTTCCTGGGGAAATCACGGCATACCGGTGAATGCAGCGCAAGTGGCCGCCGAACGCGCTCTTCCTAAGTGAATTGCGCGTTTCAGCTGAAATGTCGGCGCCCTCCAAGGAAACACGCGTTCAACCTGCGGTGAGTAGATTGCACCAATCGACAATTGTTTCTACCAGAGGAAATCGCGATGAATACCATCCGAATGTTCGCCTTCGCCGCAGCGGTCTTGATTACCGCATTTCTCTTTGGCGTGTTGGCAGACGCTTTCACATCCGAGCAGCCGATTCACGCCGCGACAGCCGTTCATGGGGCCGCTACCCCGGGCGGCCGGTGATTTCACACGTAACCGAGGCGGCGGATTCTGCAACACGCATCGCATCCATCGCGTTCATGTTCTATTCATAAGTTCAATCAGGAGACTCATTCCATGTTAGCGTCAACAAGGGTCCAAACGTCGGCCACCGAAACTGAGTTCGTGGGGATCCCCGCCACCCAGCTGAAAGTGTCGCGGGTAGCACTCGGCACGTGGGCGATGGGCGGCTGGATGTGGGGAGGAACCGACGAACGCGATTCAATCGCCACGATTCATGCGGCTCTGAGTCAAGGGATCAATCTCATCGATACGGCGCCGGCGTACGGCTTTGGCGTTTCCGAGGAAATCGTCGGCGCTGCTCTCGACGGCGTGCGCACTCAGGCCGTCATTGCCACCAAGACGGGGCTGGAATGGCGCGACGGCAAGGTCTACCGGAATGCGACCCGCGCCCGAATCATGCACGAGATCGAGGATTCGCTGCGCCGTCTGCGCACCGATTACATCGACATCTATCAGGTACATTGGCCCGACCCTCTGGTACCCGTGGAGGAAACCGCCGAAGTCATGCGGCTGCTCTACGAGCAAGGGAAGATTCGTGCCATCGGCGTGAGCAATTTTTCGGTTGCCCAGATGGAACGCTTCCGTCAAGTGGCCCCGTTGCACGTACTGCAGGCGCCCTACAATCTGTTCGAGCGCGCCATCGAGGCGGAGATACTTCCCTACTGTCGCGCCAACGGCATCGTGACGCTCGGCTATGGTGCGCTCTGCCGGGGACTGCTGAGCGGGCGCATGCGGCCGGACACCAAGTTCGACGGCGACGATTTGCGGCGTATCGACCCTAAATTTCAGCCGCCGCGTTTTGCCCAATACCTCGACGCCGTCCGGCAGCTCGATGAGCTCGCCCAGCGCCGCTTTCACCGGCGCGTGATCCATCTGGCGGTGCGCTGGATGCTCGACCAGGGCATCGACGTCGCGCTCTGGGGCGGTCGACACCCGGAACAGGTGGACGCGGCGCTCGAAGTCGCGGGCTGGTCGCTCGGCAGTGCCAATCGGGAGCTGATTGAACGCATCGTGGACACGGCGATCATCGACCCCGTCGGTCCCGAGTTCATGGCGCCTGCACAACGCGTCTAATTACCCAGAAAACACGGAGCACCCTATGAAAATCGGATTTATCGGGCTCGGCCACATGGGCGCAGCGATGGCCGCCAATCTGGTGCGAGCCGGACACGATGTCACTGTATTCAACCGCAGCCCCGGCAGAAGCCGCTCGCTCATCGAGCTCGGTGCGCACGAGGCCAGCAGCATTGCCGGAGCGTGCAACGCCGAAGCGGTGATTACCATGCTGGCGGATGATGCTGCGGCTTCCGCTATCACATTGGGAGATGGAGGGCTCATCGCCCATCTGCCCAAAGGCGCCATCCATCTGTCGATGAGCACGATCAGCGTCGCGCTCTCCAAACGCCTGGCCGAGGCGCACGCGCAAGCCGGACAACGCTACGTTGCCGCGCCGGTGTTTGGGCGTCCCGACATGGCGGCGTCGGCCAAGCTATTCATCGTGGCCGCGGGCGACCCCGCGGCGATCGATGTGTGTCAGCCGCTGTTCCGCGCAATGGGACAGAAATCATACCCCATCGGAGCGGAGCCCTCGGCGGCGAACCTCGTCAAACTCAGCGGCAATTTTCTGATGGCTTCCGCCATCGAGGCCCTCGGCGAGGCTGTTGCGCTCATCGGCAAGGCTGGCATCGACCGGCGCGCCTACATCGAGCTCCTCACCTCCAGCATCTTCAACGTACCGGCGTACAGGACTTACGGGAATTTGATCGCCCAAGGCAAGTTTGAGCCGGCCGCCTTCGCCGCGCCGCTCGGATACAAGGATATCCGCCTCGCGCTGGCCGCGGCGGAGAGCCTCGGCGTGCCGATGCCCCTGGGAAGCCTGCTGCACGATCGCTTTCTGCGCCTCATTGCCCAGGGCGGCGACCACCTCGATTGGTCTGCGATCGCTGGGCTGGCTGCTCAGGACGCCGGCGACGGACCGCGTGCTCAACCGGCATTGATGTCGTCCGCCGGTTAGGTTCCCTTGCGTCAGGAATATACATGCTTGCCATAGTCCGCATTGCGCTCAGCCGGCCCTACACCTTTGTGGTGGCGGCCCTGCTCATTTTCCTCACGGGTACGCTCGCGGCACTGCGCATGCCGGTCGATGTCTTTCCGAGCATCAATATTCCGATCATCGGCGTGGCCTTTCAATACCAGGGCTTGCCGCCCGACCAGATGGCGGGCCGCATCATCACCCCGTTCGAGCGCGCGCTGACGACGACGGTTAATGACATCGAGCACTTCGAAGCGAACTCCTATACCACGTTTGGCATCGTCAAGATCTACTTCCACCCGACCGTCAACATTGCTACCGCCAACGCGCAGGTCACCTCGATAGCGCAGAGCTTGCTCAAGCAGATGCCGGCCGGCACGACGCCGCCGCTGATCATCAATTACAGCGCCTCCTCGGTGCCGATCATTCAGCTGGCGCTGTCGGGCAAGGGGCTCACCGAGCAGAACCTCTCCGATCTCGGGGTCAACTTCGTGCGCCCGCGCCTAGTCACGGTGCAGGGCGCTGGCATCCCCTGGCCTTTCGGCGGCAAGTCGCCGCAGGTGATGTTCGACCTCGACACCGCGGCGCTCGAGGCGCGCGGCTTGACCGGGCTCGACGTCGCCAATGCACTCGCCACCCAGAACCTCATCACTCCGGTGGGCACGGAGAAGATCGGAGAATACGAATACACCGTCAATCTCAACAGCGCGCCGTCGAAAATTCAGGAACTTGGCGACCTGCCGATCAAGAGCGTCGGCGGCGCAATGGTGTACATGCACGATGTCGCGCACGTGCACAACGGCAACGCGGTGCAGACCAATATCGTCCACGTCGACGGCAACCGATCGGTGCTCTTGAGCGTGTTCAAGAACGGCACTACCTCGACACTCGACATCGTCAGTGGCATCAAGAAGATGCTGCAAGTCATCAAGCCTTCGCTGCCGGACGCACTCGACATCAAGCCGATCGGCGATCAGTCGGCATTCGTGCGGGCCTCGATCAACGGCGTGATCCGCGAAGGCGTGATCGCCGCGGCGCTCACGAGCCTGATGATTCTGCTGTTCCTCGGCAGCTGGCGCTCGACTCTGATCGTGACCACTTCTATTCCGCTGTCTATCTTGGGTGCGATCGGCGCGCTGTCAGCGATTGGCGAAACGCTCAACATCATGACTTTGGGGGGGCTCGCGCTCGCCGTGGGCATACTCGTCGACGAGGCGACGGTGACTATCGAGAGCATCAACTACCACCTCGAACAAGGAAAGGAGGTGGAAGCCGCGATCATTGACGGCGCCTCGCAAATCGTCATCCCGGCTTTCGTGTCCCTGCTGTGCATCTGCATAGTGTTCATTCCGATGTTCTTCCTGAGCGGCGTGGCGCGGTTCCTGTTCGTGCCGATGGCGGAGAGCGTGATCTTCGCCATGGTCTTCTCGTTCTTGCTGTCGCGGACGCTGGTGCCGACGATCGCGAAATATCTGCTGCGCAAGCACTCCGCCCAAGTCGATGCCAGCGGCGACGGCGTCGGGCCGCCTCCGCCCAAGAATCCGCTGGTGCGCTTTCAGCACGGTTTCGAGAGGGGTTTTGCGCGGCTGCGCGCCGGATATCGCGAATTGCTGGCGCTCGCCATCGAACATCGGAGACTGTTTGTCGGCGGGTTTCTGAGCTTCATTGCGGTATCGTTCCTGCTTGCCCCATTTCTCGGCCGCAACTTCTTTCCGCAGGTCGACGGCGGCCAGATGCTGCTGCATGTGCGGGCGCCGGTCGGCATGCGCATCGAGGAGACCGCCGGGCGTTTCGCCGAGGTGGAAAAGGCGATCCGAGAGGTGATCCCGCCGTCCGAAGTGGCGGCGGTCGCGGACAATATCGGCACCTATCTTTCGTCAATTAATACGATCTACAACAACACCGGCACAATCGGCGAATCGGACGGCGACATTCAGATCTCACTCAATCCGGGGCATGCCCCGACCGCCGACTACGTCAGTCGCCTGCGCGAGGAGCTGCCGCGCCGCTTCCCCGGCATGAGCTTTTCGTTTCTGCCCGCCGACATCGTCAGCCAGATCCTCAATTTCGGAGCCCCGGCGCCGATCGACCTGCAGGTCCGCGGCAACGATCTCGATGCGGACTATGCTTACGCCAACGAGCTCCTGGCGCAGATCCGCCATGTCCCGGGCGTTGCCGATGCGCGCATCCAGCAGTCGGCCCGGCAGCCGACCATCAACGTCAATATGGACCGCACGCGCGCGCAGTACACCGGCGTGACCGCGGCCGACGTCACCAACAGTCTGGTCGTGAACCTCGCGAGCTCCAGCCAGGTGGCCCCCACCTACTGGCTCAACGAGAAGAACGGCGTCACTTATCCGATAGCGTTGCAGACGCCCCAATACCAAATCAATTCGCTCCCCGCGCTGCAGAATCTGCCGATCAACGCCGCCGGCGCACCCACCACGGTGCTGGGCGGCATCGCGGACATGCGCCGCACGATGAGCGACGCGGTGGTCTCGCAATACGACATCGCTCCGATGGTGGAGATCTATGCGACGACTCAAGGGCGGGATCTCGGCGCGGTCTCCGCCGATATCCAGAGGATCGCCGCCCAGAATGGCAAGGACAAGCCGAAGGGCTCGATCGTCGCCCTGATCGGCCAGACGGCGACCATGAACAGCGCCTACTCCGGTCTGCTGTTCGGCCTTCTCGGCGCCATCGTACTGGTCTACTTCGTGGTCGTGATCAATTTCCAGTCGTGGACCGACCCCTTCGTCATCATCACCGCACTGCCGGCGGCGATCGCCGGCATCGTCTGGATGCTGTTTGCGACCCACACCACGCTGTCGGTGCCGGCGCTCACGGGTGCGATCATGTGCATGGGCGTCGCGACCGCGAACAGCGTGCTGGTGATCAGTTTCGCGCGCGAGAAGCTCAGCGAGATCGGCGATGCGACGCAAGCCGCGCTCGAGGCTGGATTCGTGCGCCTGCGCCCGGTGATGATGACTGCGCTCGCGATGGTGATCGGCATGTTGCCGATGGCGCTCGGTCTCGGCGAGGGCGGCGAGCAGAATGCGCCGCTCGGCCGCGCCGTGATCGGCGGCCTGATTTTCGCCACCGTCTCGACGCTTTTCTTCGTTCCTGTGATGTTCAGCATCTTTCACCGGCACCGTGTCCCAAAGCCGGCGCCGACAGCCCACTTCGGAGCAGCTCATGCCCCAGCCTGATCGTAATCCTAGCCACCCCGTGCTGCGCCGGCTTGCCCTGACCGGGGGGGCAGTCGCGCTCCTCGCCATCGCCGTCGTCGCCTATGGCCTCGGCACCCGCGCGGCGCAAAACGCACGTCTTCACGATTTGACCGAAGCGCTGGCCGTGCCGGTTGTGGCCGTCGTTACGCCCTCAGGCGTAAAGAATGATGCGACCCTGGACTTGCCCGGACGCCTGCAGGCCTACATCCAAGCGCCCATCTACGCTCGCGTCCCGGGCTACCTGAAGAGCTGGAAGCACGATATCGGCGGCAAGGTGAAGGCCGGAGACGTGCTCGCCGAAATCGATACACCCGATCTCGACCAGGAGCTGATGCAGGCGCGCGCCGACTTGGGCGTCGCAGAGGCGAATGCCAAGCTCGCAAAGATCAGCGCCGAGCGGTGGCAATCGCTCGCCAGCACCGACGCCGTCGCCAAGCAAGACGTCGATACGCGCACCTTCACTTGGAACGCCAATCTCGCGCAGGTCAAGTCGGCGCAGGCGAACGTCGACCACCTGGCCGCCGAGGAAGGGTTCAAACGCCTGACCGCGCCGTTCGATGGCATCGTCACCGCTCGCGCAACCGACATCGGCGCGCTGATCAACGTGGGGGCCGCAGGCGGTGCGCAGCTGTTCGTGGTCTCCGAAACGGGGAAGCTGCGCGTCTATATCAACGTCCCGCAGAACTATGTTCCCAGCGTGCCGCCGGGCACCAAGGCCACAATCACTGTGCCCGAACGTCCCGACAAGACATATCGCGGAACGGTCGAGGCTTCGGCCCAGGCCGTCGACCCGCTCAGCGGCACGACCCTGATGCAGCTCATTGTCGACAACAGCGCGGGTGAGCTGATGCCGGGCGACTATGCCAGCATCCATCTGCAAATTGCAGCTGCCGCACATGTGCTCAGCGTACCGTCGAGTGCGCTGATTTTCGATGCCAAGGGGCTCTCCATCGCCACCGTGGACGCCGCGAACCGCGTGCTTCTCAAGCCGGTGACGATCGAACGCGACTTGGGTGCGGTCGTCGAACTCGCCTCTGGCCTGGCGCCGAACGACCGCGTGATCCAAAACCCGCCCGACGGAATCGGCAATGGCGCCCAGGTGCGCCTGGCCGGGCCGGCGCCGGGCGGCGCGCTCGCCAGCCAGGCAAAGAATAAAAATGAAAAGGGTTAAGAGCCTACCTTGGTCCGGCTTGGGGCTGACGCTGCTGCTCGGCGCCTGTTCGCTCGCGCCGCCGCTGAAAACCCCGGCCGTTCCCACTGCGGATGCCTATAAGGAAATGGGGCCTTGGACGCGGGCAGAGCCTGCCGACCGTCTGCCGCGCGACAGCTGGTGGACTCTGTACGACAGCGCGGAGCTCGACGATCTTGAGAAGAGACTGATCGAAGGGAACCCAACGCTCTCCGCCGCACTTGCGAACTACGCGCAGGCCCGGGCGCTCGCCGATCAAGCGCGCGCGGGGCTCTTTCCGACGCTGGGGCTCAGTGCAGCCGTGGCGCGCAATCGCGATTCGCTCAACCGGCCGCTCAGGTTAGCCACTGCACCGGCCTACTACGATTCCAACGCCCTCAGCGGCAGCGTCAGTTATGAACTTGACCTGTGGGGGCAGATCCGCAATGAAGTCGCCGCGGGCGAGGCCAACGCCGCCGCGTCCGCTGCGGACCTCGAGAATGCCCGCCTGTCGCTGATCGCACAGCTGGTCGACGATTACATTCAGGTGCGCAGCCTGGACCGCGACAGTGCGATCCTCGACGAGACGGTGACGGCCTATGCGCGCGCGCTCGAGCTGACCCAGCAGCGCCACGGGGCCGGCATTGCACCCGGCCTCGACGTCTCACAGGCGCAGACTCAGCTCAATGCCGCGCGCTCCCAGGCCGCGCAGACGTTGGCGCAGCGCGCGCTGATGGAACACGCCATTGCGGCGCTGCTCGGCGTGTCAGCCTCGACGTTCTCGATCAAGCCGCAGATCGTCGACATCAAGCTTCCGCAGATTCCCACAGGCGTCCCCGCCACACTGCTGCAGCGCCGTCCGGACATCGCCGGCGCGCAGCGGCGCATGATGGCGGCCAATGCCAACATCGGTGTTGCGCGAGCGGCGTATTTCCCATCCCTCACCCTCGGCGCTCAAGCCGGCTTCGAGAGCCAAGCTTTCTCGAATTGGCTGAGCGCACCGAGCGCCTTCTGGGCAGTCGGACCGAACGCCCTGCTCAGCGTGTTCGACGGCGGTTTGCGGCGGGCGCAGGTCGCCCAAGCGCGCGCCGAGTTCGACGCCTCCGCCGCGTACTACCGCATCACCGTCGTCAGCGCGTTTCAGCAGGTCGAAGACAGCCTCGCCACACTCAATCATTACCACGACGCCAGCGTCGAAGAAAAGGCGGCCGTCGACGCCGCGCAACGCACCCTGAGCTTTTCCCTCGCGCTTTACAAACAGGGCGCAACCGACTATCTCACCGTCGTCACCTCGCAGACCGCGCTCCTACAGACGCAGCTCGAAGCGCTCACTCTCGACACCCTGCAGCAGACCGCCAGCGTCGACCTCATCCGGGCGCTTGGCGGCGGCTGGGAGGATTCCGCGCGGCCGCAGAACGGCAAGACGATGAGCGCGAAACAGCGCGGATAACAGGTCGCGTACCCCAACTCGAGGCAGCCGGGCACGGCGACTCAACCTCCGGTCGCGTCGGTTTCATCCGCAATTCGCGTCGAGCGTTCCGAAATCTAAGCGAAACGCTCTCTGAGCATCCTTGCTCTCGAACAAGACGGCCGATGCGATCATCGGAAGCAATTAGCTACCAAACATCTGAGAGGATCACTTAAAATGAGCAGTCATATACGAAAGCTTTGTGTATTGGCGTCGGGATTCATACTGGCAGGCGCTCTTGCGGGATGCGCGACCTACGATAAATGCGGATTCGAGGGTTGCCGCGGCGATGCGCAGGTAACCGATAATGTACAGACGCTGTTCGATCAGCATCCGGAATTGGGACCGCCTAATTCGATTCAGGTGCAAACGCTGAATCATGTGGTGTATCTGAACGGAATGGTCGGCGAGGGCTTGCAGAGCAACCTGGCCGAGTCCGTTGCTCTCGGAGCGCCTGGTGTGACGCGGGTTGTGAACTCGATCAGCGTCACGCATTAGCAAACCGAGGCGCTGAACTGCCGTCGTGGAATTGAGTAGATGCGGGTCTTCTTCAACAATAGAGGGAAAGGCCATGGGCACGACAATCTCCTTTAATCGCCCGGACGGGAAAGCCGCATCGGGTTATCTTGCCGAGCCGGCACTTTCTGCCGGTGCGCCGGCAGTCGTCGTCATCCAGGAGTGGTGGGGGGTCAACGACCAGATTCGTGGCGTCGCCGACCGGCTGGCTAGTGCGGGTTACCTCGCCCTCGTACCCGACCTATACCGCGGCAAAGCCACGGTCGAGGCCGAAGAAGCACACCATCTCATGACAGGCCTCAATTTTGGTGATGCGGCATCCCAGGATATTCGCGGCGCCGTGCAGTACCTCAAGAGGCGCAGCACCAAGGTGGGCGTGACGGGCTTTTGCATGGGGGGCGCCCTGACGCTGCTCAGCGTGTGCATGGCCCCGGAGATCGACGCAGGCGTCGTCTGGTACGGCTGCCCGCCGCTCGAGTACATCGACGCAGCGCAGATAAAGGCGCCGCTTCAAGCGCATTGGGCCACACAGGATGAGTTTTTTCCGATCGCCACCATCGACCAGCTTCAGGATAAGCTGCGCGCCGCCAATGTGAACTTCGATTTCCACCGCTACCTGGCACATCATGCCTTCGCCAATGAGACCGCCGTGGGGCCGCGTCGTATTCCCGCCACCCAATACGACCCCGTCTGGTCGCAGCAGGCATGGGACCGGAGCTTCAGGTTCTTTGGACGCTGGCTCGGCTGACGGGAAGCGTCCGAGTAGGTAACTCATGAAAGCAGTTGTCCTCGAGGAAACACGGCGCATCGCCGTAAGAGAAGTTCGCGATGCCGAGATGCGTGAATCGACGGACGTCCTGCTGCGCATCACCTCCAGCGCGATCTGTGGTACGGACCTCCACTTCTATGAAGGCCGGATGCGCGGCATTGAAGGTTGCGTCATCGGCCACGAGCCTCTCGGGGTAGTCGAAGAGGTCGGCAGTGCCGTGAGCAGCATTGCCAAGGGAGATCGAGTTGTCGTTCCGACGCATATTTGCTGCGGGTTCTGCGCCATGTGCGCCGAAGGACACTCATCCGCGTGCCTCACCACTAATCCCGGTGCGGCCGGTGCCGCCTACGGCTATCCGAATAAGGGCGGCTACCAAGGCGCCCAAGCGGAGCTGCTCCGTGTGCCGTTCGCTGATGCCAACTGTCTGAAGCTCCCCGGTGAACCGGGCGATCAGTGGGAGGAAGACTTCGTATTGCTGGCCGACGCGTTTACGACCGGCTATCACGCCACTGCGATCGTCGACGTCGGGCCGGGAGACACGGTCGCCATCTTTGGTGCCGGAGCGGTTGGATTGCTGGCCGCGTACTCGGCGCGCCTCCGTGGCGCAGCGCGAATCTACGTCATCGATGCCGTTGCGGAACGCTTGGATAAGGCAGGCGAGCTAGGGGCCATTCCCATCAATTTCCTGCGTAGCGACCCCGTCGAGGAGGTTCGGCGCCAACAGTCGAAATTGCGCTTTGGCCCCGCTTTCCGCCAAGAGAAGGCCCTTGGGGGCGTCACCTGTGCGATCGACGCCATCGGGTTCCAGGCTCGTTCGAAGACAGACTACACCCGGGAAGATCCTTACTGGGTCATTGAGGCCATCGCCGAGCTCGTCAATCCCGCGGGCCGGATCGCAATCGTTGGGGTTTGGCCCCCCAAGGATGGCGGCGCCGTCGATGCGTCTCTCGGCGAGGGCAAACTCATCGTCCCGTGGTCCAAGTTATTCAACAAGAATATCAGCATCCATATGGGCCGAGATGATGATGAGCGCTGGAACCGCATGCTGCGCGAGATGATCGTATGCGGAGCGGCCAAACCCAGCCGCATCGTCAGTCACCGAGTTTCTCTCGATGATGCACCCCGGGCCTTCGCAAAATTCGATGCCCGCGAGGAGGGTTACATTAAGGTGGTCCTCAAACTGGCCTAGTTCCGCGCTGATTGCTGCGCTCGTCAGGGAACCGGCGTGGAGAGGGCCGCGCCTTTGTCGACGATCCAGGTCGATAGGGCCGTGCGACCCTCTCCCCCGGGTGCAGCGACCAAGCTATGGACTGCGCCTCGCGCATTAAAGAAGCTGTCCCCCGGATTGAGGGCTGTGGTTTGGGCTCGTCGGCGCCGGCATTGAACGACAGCGCGATGACCGCAACAAAGGACTGGAATAGTGTGCGCATGAGTGTGCTCCTGATCGCTGAGTGAACTCTCATCGCTTACGTGCGGGTTCTATGGTGCTCCAAGGCTCGCGAAGTAGGCTGAAACGGCCGAGACATCGGCATCGTTCAATTGCTGCGCCACCGAGGACATGAGCTTGCCGGCATCGTTTTTTCGCTTGCCCTCCCGCCACGCCTGCAGTTCGGCGGCGAGATAGTCAGCCGATTGCCCGGCTATGTAAGGCGCCGAATGGGGCACGCCGCTCCCGTCAGGACCGTGACAATTATCACACGCCTGTACGCGTTCTGGTTCCGATCCTTGATGCGCCAATTGATGGCCCCTCGCCATTTGGGAGTCAGTGGCCCGGGGATTTGGCGCACTATAGGGCACGGTGAGCGATGCAAAATACGCGGCGACCGCCGCGCAATCCGCCTCGCTCAGAGGCTTCGCGAAATTCTGCATGACCTCGTTGCTGCGGGCGCCAGAGGCGTAGTCGCGCAATTGCTTGTCGAGATAGTCTGCCGACTGTCCCGCGAGTCGAGGAATTTTAGCCGCTGGGGCCCCCTCGCCGTTCGCACCGTGACATCCCTGACAGACCACGGCCGCAGGGGGACTCGGCCGCTTCGCCGACTGGGGTCCGGCCGCAGGGGGCGCGGCGTCAGTAATGATGACGCCCGCTCCAAGCGCAAGCAAGCAGGCCATAGCCGATGAGAGTGGGTGCATGACGCGTGTCACACCGACACCAAGCGACCGGGATTTTTGAGGTACCGATTCTTAAGGGCGTCGATTGCCCAATACGTCAACGCACCCAATGTACCGCTCGGATTCCAGGGCGCATTCTGCGGATAAGCCGATGCTCCGATGACGAACACGTTCGGGACGTCCCAGGATTGCAGATAACGATTGACGACGCTCGTGCGAGGATCGTTGCCCATCACAGTACCGCCCGTGTTGTGCGTCGTCTGATACACCGTCGTCGTGTAGGGGGCCGTGCGCGGCGCGCCGGCAACCTGCTTCGCGCCCATGGCTTTGCCGATCTCGACACCCTTGGCCGTGACGTAGGCCGCCATCTTCAAATCGTTCTGCGGAAAATCGAACGTCATGCGCAGCAGCGGTTGACCCCAGGCATCCCGGTAGGTGGGATCCAGATCGAGATAGTTTTAGCGCGTCGACACAGAACTGCCGTGCAGGCTGAACATCACACTGTGGTTGTAGTGTTTGATCACCGCTCCCTTCCATCCCTTGCCCCACGCGGGGGTACCCGGCGGCACCGGGTGATACTGAATGGGACGGCCGTTGGTGTTGACCGCACCGATGAAGGCTCCGCCGATGAATCCGAGTCCGGAGTGGTCGAAATTGTCGCCTGCAAAATCGTTGATCAACGTTCCCGAGGCGCCCGAGGCCATGAACGGGTTGATGAAAACATCTTCGTCGAAAAAAGAGGCCACCGAACTCACGGTCTGATATGCATAACGCATGGCTGATCCCCTTGGCTTGAACGCGAATTGTCTCTCGTTGATGTGGAGCTTGCATGGAACTCGTTTCAGGGGCATTGCTGCGCGAAGCACTTCAATTACAGATGAAATGCGCGGCCATTCACTGCCAACAATGAGCGGACTCTGCGCAACGAGTACATTGTTTGAAGCCTCTGGTTGGGAGTGTCTTAAATCTTGTGTGTTGAGCCACACTTCGCCCAAGGAGCGAGAGTATGGCGATCAAGAAAGAGATTTTGGACGACTTGCTGAAGGATAAAGATCCGAAGACGATGTTTTCCTCAGACGGATTGCTCGGGGAGCTAAAAAACCCTCCTGGCTGAGCGGGTTCTGAACGCAGAGTAGACCATCACCTTGCAGATTCCACGCAGGATGAGGCGCGCGTCGCGTAGGGTCGCTCGACGCCTCTCGGGGCATTGGCTATGTTGAAGGCGGAGTGATTCAATGCCGCCGCCAGCGTCTGTGCATCCTCGGCGACATCCATCAGCCTGATCTGCAACGCGGGCATAATCGCAACGCCGGTGCCAACGAGCAGTACGACGGCGGTTACCAGCCACAAGTGGCGTGCAGTGACATTCGTGCCCCGGACAGAATTCAAGAGTGGGCCGCGGCCGGGAACTCACGAATCCAATACAGACGATAGGGGCAAATGTCAGCGAAAGGCAACGCCTGCGGGCTGCTTCTGCGCTTTGGCTTTCGACCCGCCCGGCCCGCCCCGCAAGAAGTGCATCAAAAAGCCCCTCGTCCGCACCATCCTGGAAACGTCCGACGTGGGAACCAGAACGCTCATCAGCAGCGCCTTGGCGGCCGCAACAGGGGAGCGCCTCAAGAAGAAAATGTGCGCAATAGGATTGGTGGTCGCGGCGTGAGTCAAATGTCCGGCGAGGCCCATTGGAAAAACGATTCTGTTGACGTGCGTTCCAGCCCAGTGCTGGATCAGGAAGGATCGCAGAGTCATCGTCAGGCTGAGCTTCGGTAGGTCCTTGCGGTTGAACTGATACAATACCACGCTCGCGTCGGCTTCAACGAAACCGCAGCAATAGCTGAGCAGCAGCCCGTCGGGACTGCGCAGGCTGGCGTGAAAGAAGCCGGGTTTGGATGATGCGGTCGCATCGTAGGCATCCACCAAATCGCGCGGATACGGCACGGGACGCGAGATCAGTGCAAGTTCGAACCGATCGTCCGCTCCAAGCGCGGCCGGATCGCTGCTGATGGAGAACTGCAGTCCGGCTTGCACGGCCTCCTTGTGGCGCGCTTTCATGTGCCGGCGGTTGCTGTGGCCGAGAGTCTTCAGGAAAGCTTCGAAGTTCTCCCCCAACTCGAGAATGTCGCGCGTTTCATGAGGCATCGCCAGGGCGGTGTATCGACCACCCAATACCGTGTGCAGCGTCGTGCCGTCGGCGTCCGCAGGCGGCACCGTTCCGGCGACATGCAAATTCAGGGTGTCGACGCTAAACCGATTCGACAGCGTTTCGAGAGCCTTCGTGGCGGTCGTCCAGATATTGGTCCGGCGATCGTCGCACTCCTGATACGCATACACGGTGGATAGGTCAATATTGCAATGCCGGCGGCGGAAGTAGAACAACGTGTCATTGAGTGGAACCACGCCGTTGTGGCAGCGGGCCCGGATCGAGGCGTATAGGAAACGCCCATAAGCGGCCCAGCAGTCGGGATGCCGGCCCTTAACCTTGGCCTCAGGGCTCGCGCGAAGAGCGTTGTGCCCCAGTTCCTGACTCTGAATTGTCGATGACGGTACCATGCCTACCTTCTCCCAAGTGTAATATGTCAAAGTCCCTTCAATCGGCTCGACGCGTGACGGCTGCAGCGGCAGCTACCTAGCCCCTACGGGTGTGTCCGGATAGCGCCGAGGCCTCCTCCAGATACGCTCGACATCGATGAAGTATCCGCATGGTCACAGCCTACAGTTGAGCTGCTCGCTGGGAATTGATCTAGATCAGTTTCCGCAGCGAACGATGCACCTGCAACCGGCGAAAACGACGGTTCTTGCTGCCGAGTGCGCGCCCGGTGCGTCGGGATGAGTGAAGCGCGGCATGACTGCGCGATGTGCGGATTGCATCGAGTATGCTTTCCGGCGCACGTAGCGAGCGGCAGCGATCGAAATGCGAATGCTGTGCGTATCCACCGCACGCGCGTCGCGTACGGCAATGCTTTGTACCGCGCCGGTGATCGGATCGAGTCCTTGTACATGGTGCGCAGCGGCTGCATCAAGGAACTCGACGGCGCGGACACCGCCCATGACTCGATTGCCAATTTTTGCCTGCCGGGAGAACTGCTGACATTGCAAAGTGCGGGCCCCGCCTACAGCCGCACGACGTGTCTTGCGGTGCAAGCCTCGTTCATTTGCGCCGTCCCTTGGCGCATCGTCGAGGAAGCCTGCGCGGCAGCGCCGGATGTCGCCAGCGAACTGATCAATCTCATCGTGAAGTCCGGCGTTGCCACGCGCGAATTGTTGACGATGATCCGCAGCAAGGAGGCGCTGCAGCGCGTAGCGGGGTTTTGCTTGAATATGTGCGCGCGCGTGCAGTGGCGCGGACATCCTGCTGGGGAATTCAGGCTTGGCATGAGCCGGGAGGAGATTGCCCAATACTTGGGTCTGCGCAGCGAGACGGTCAGTCGGTGTTTCTCCGAACTTGCACGCCGCGGATTAATCAGCGTGCGGGCCAGACGTGTGCAGGTATTGGCACCCGCCGAATTGCGGACCGTGTCTCTCGGCGAGGGTCCCTAGGCGCCGCTAACCAAGCTATGTCCAGAAACGGAGTCGAAGCTGATCAAGCTGCTTCGCTATCACGTCCAACCGATGTCGGTTGACCCAACCGGCGAACACCGCGACGAGCAAGTCGCCAAAGGCGGCAGCGCCTACCAGCGGGTTTCCCGTATAGCGATCAAGACGATGGGCTGCCAGCATCGGGCTAAGATAGTTGCCGGAGTAAGCCGAATATGGAGCATCGATGGGGAGCACGGGTCTCAGTCGACATTCCGATTCGGCTTCGATGCCGTAGCGGCCATTTTGTGGACGCGCACCTTGTCAATATCAGCTCAAGCGGTGGATTAATCCGCACGGAAATGGCGTTGACTCGTTTCGCACCGCTAGAGATTGAGCTTAAGGGTCACACCATACTGTCGTTTGTGGTGCGTGTGCAGAGTGACGGCATCGGCGTTGAATGGTCAGGCCGGTTACCACAGGTGCTCGAAAATACACTTATCGAACAGCCTATAGACTTCCAATATGGCTCCAGCGCCGGGGATCATTGACGACGCGGCTGCTTGAGACGAGTCACGCCGCTGGGCGAGACGCAACGCCCAGGCACGCCGGGTCGACGCGTTGGACTAGAACGCCTTGGCGGCGCGAAATGGGTATCGGCAGCTGTGTGGACTTGCCTGATCGCACTCATTCAGGACCAACTCGAACATCTCGAGGAGCACGAGATCGCTGCCGGATCGCGCAACGTCGTGCTTCTGTCCCCGCTATACGTAGATGTCCTGGCTGACGCGATTGCCTTGCGCTCGTAGCATGTCGATTCCGCATACGTCGTTCCACCTTTTACCATAGGACATTGCCATGCCCCTTAGTCACTATGTGACCCTTGGTCGCTCCGGCTTGCGCGTGAGTCCTTTGTGTCTCGGGACGATGACCTTCGGTGAGGACTGGGGCTGGGGAGCGAGCGTCGAGGAGAGCGTTCGCATGTTGAATCGCTACGTGGAGCTCGGCGGCAATTTCATCGATACCGCGAATGTCTACACGTTCGGCCACTCCGAAGCCATCATTGGCGATTACCTGGCCACCGGCCCGTCCAGACGGCAGCAATTGGTTATAGCGACAAAGTTCTTCGGCTCGATGCAGCCGGGCAATCCCAACGCGGGGGGCGCGGGACGCAAGAATCTCGTCTGGGCCTGCGAGGAATCGCTGCGGCGCCTCAAGACCGACTATATCGATCTGTACTGGATGCACAATTGGGACTATCACACGCCGATCGAAGAGACCCTGCGTGCGCTCGATGATCTAGTGGCGGCAGGGAAGGTGCGGCATATTGGCTTCTCCGACACGCCGGCGTGGAAGACCTCGCAGGCGCAGATGACGGCGAATTTCAGGGGCTGGACACCGCTCATCGCTCTGCAGATCGAGTATTCCCTGCTCGAACGAACTGTCGAGGGCGAACTCGTCCCGATGGCGATTGAACTCGGCCTTGGAATTACGCCCTGGAGTCCCCTGAAATCGGGCACCCTGTCGGGCAAGTATCGGCGCGCCAATCACGGACGAGTGAAGCCCGATCGTGGGAGTCGGGTCGAGGCTTCGTTGAATGATCACGGGTATGCCATCATCGAAACCCTCGTGCAGGTTGCCCAAGAGGCGGAGACGACGCCCGCACGGGCAGCCCTCAAGTGGCTGCACAGCCAGCCCGGCGTCACGGCGCCCATCATCGGCGCGCGCACACTCGCTCAACTGGAGGACAATCTTGCATCGCTCGATGTGACGCTGAGCGCCGAGCACCTTCGACGCCTATCCGAAGCCAGCGAGCCACAGTTGAATTTTCCGGCGGCATTTCTCAAACAGTCCGGCACGTTTCGCAATCCGGGTATGGTCATCAATGGCGAGGCCGCCGCCGACAATCCCATGGCGGCACCCGGCAAACGCAAGACCTATTGAGCAGCCAAGCGTGCTGGTGGCGCTCCCATGAATAAGGGCCGGGAATCTCCTGCCTCTCGGCGTTAACTGTCACGCAAGGTCGGCATCGATGGCCGGATCGATTGGCGGATGGAGGCCCCGTTGCCGGAGAATGCTCATGTATCGTGCACCAACCGCGATTGCTGTGGTCGGCGTGTTAGTTGGACTGCCGGCGCTTGCCTCGCGTTCCAAGAGCCCCACGGCGCTGCATCGGCAGCAGATGGTCAATTGCATGAACGGCAATGCCCTTCGTTTCAGAGTTCTCGGCCTTCGCGAATAATCCGCTCTTCGACTTCTGCCTCGCCAGCCAACCAGTCATCGAGCTCATGGCCCGGCGCAAACCCGCGGCGTTCTGCGTGAAAATAAGCCGCCTCGGCAATCGCCGCGTGACAACCTTCACTAGAACAAGGGATTGACGGCACTATCGCGTAGTAAGGGAACTGCGAGCGTCGCGTCGGATCATTGACACCGCCCAGTGCTGCATCAGAATGCTCGATGTTCATTTTCTGCTTTCCCGCTTCATCAATGATTAATCTACTCTCGTGACCGGATGCACGCAATCGGGGAAATAACCCCATTCTACTGCTGATACCCGACGGCCTTCCCGGATGAAAGTCCGACACGATGAGGTCTATGCGCAAATTACGTATAGCTTCACCTCTGCGCTCCAGGTAGCGTGCCGATGAACTTCGGGAGAGTGCCATGAGCAGTATCTTGGTCGTTTATTATTCCCGAACCGGCGGTACACGACGGATCGCTGAAGCAATCGCCGCGCGCGTGCCCGTGGACATCGAGCCCATCCAAGACGGCGGGCGGCGGTCGGGAATCCGTGGATACCTCCGTTCTCTGTTGGAGGCCATGCAGAATCGTGTCATCCGCATTTCGCCGCGCTCCAAGGACCCGTCAGACTATGATCTGATCATCCTCGGCACGCCCGTATGGGCTCACAACATGTGCTCGCCCATGCGCGCCTATATCACAGCACAGCAGCAACAATTCAGAAAGATCGCAGTGTTCTGTACGCAAGGCGGCTCCGGCGGAAGTAAAGCGGCAGACAAGGTTGCCGAACTGTGTGGGCGCAGACCGGCGGCCATTCTGGTACTGAATGAAGACGAGATAGAAAAGAACACATTTGCGGCCAAGCTCGATGGGTTTATCCAATCGCTCTCGCAAGCAAAAGCGGCTTGACTGCGCCTATGAAGGTCCCGCCGCCGGAGTCCTTATATTCGCGCGAGCTTGAATGCCTTTGGGTACCAATTCCGCCCAGCAGGTGAAATGCCGCCGTCAGGCTGCGGAAATCATCACCCCTGGTGCCGAGTTCACTTCGACAGTCACTCTAAACGGTCATGTCCATTCTTGGCAGCAGCGGGACGATGCGTCCCTGGCCGCGTGGGCCGCCCCTGGCGTAATGACCGTTGAAAATCGTCTGTCGGTTCAATAGCGCCACTACTCGGTTCGCCGGTCATGATATTCGCAAGCCGATCCAACCAAGATTATTATCGGCTGTTTCAAATCATGGCCGGCGTCTTTCCAGAAATGATAGATAAACGATCAATGTGTACGCAGGCTAAGGATATAGGCCACAACGTCGGCGATTTGGAAATCAAGCAATTGCGGATTGGGCATCGTAAGTGGCAAAGTCTTCTCGTCCCAATGAGTGGTAACGATGAAGTGGCGGAGCGACGCTCGCGTCGAGTCGGCGCTATTCGCGATGTCACTGAACGGCGGCGCGGGAGGATTCAGCAACACCGGGTACTCTTGAGCTGCCTCCACGACGTGACACGCAGTGCAGACGTGAAGAGCGATCTGATGCCCCCGCTCCACTGCGCGATTCGAGCCTTTGTCGGCGCATAAGGCGCTTGTGCTCAGCACGCACAGGCCCAACGATAACGACATAAGATTGCATATGAACCGAACCGGTGTATTGCTCGTATTTTCTGCCATAACCACTCCTCGTTGACATCGCCCTCGACGTCGCTAATGCCGACACAATTTCGAGCGGCCCGTATCCAGCGATATTAGGGGACGGCGCCATCCGAGCTTTCCGAAGCTTTGACTCGCAGGCTCGGAATGCCCTCGAAGGTTTCAATCCAGGGATTTCCGGAAGCGCAGAACACTTAGGGTGAACATCCCCGCTCCGAGCAAGCCCATCGCCGCCAGATCCGGCCAAAGCACGGTGATACCAACGCCCTTGAGGAATACCGAGCGGATGACGACCAGGAAGTAGCGCAACGGATTAATCAGCGTGAACCATTGCAGGACCTGCGGCATGGCTGCGATCGGAAAGGCGAACCCGGAGAGAATGAAGAACGGGTTCACCAGAAAGAAGTTCAAGGCAAAGGCCTGCTGCTGAGTACGTGCCAGGGTCGACAGCAGCAGGCCGAACCCGATGGCCGCGAGCAGAAACAGCGACGCGCCAAGCAACATGACCAGTGGGCTGCCGATGAAGGGAATGTGAAACCAGAGCACGCCGAGAATCGTGATTAAGGCGACTTCGCCGAGGCCGATGAGGAAGAACGGCGTCGCCTTGCCCAGAATGAACTCGATCGGACGAATCGGGCTCACCATGATCTGCTCCAGTGTCCCTACTTCCCGTTCTCGAACCACGGCGAAGGCCGTCAAACTGACGACTTGAATCAGGGTCAGCGTACCGATCACGCCGGGGATGAAGAACCAGCGGTCCTCGAGTCCTTCGTTGAACCAGGGACGCTCCTGCAGCACCACCGAACTGCCCTGGGAAATCGCCCCGGCCCGGGCCGGCCAGATCTCCGCCGCCTGTTCGGCCTGAAATTGAGCGACGATCAGATTGACGTACCCCAGTGCAATGAGGGCAGTATTCGAGTTGGTTCCATCGACCGACACCTGCAGGGGCGCCGTCCGCCCATTGTTGAGGTATTGCGCAAAGCCTGCATGGATGACGATGGCGACAGTCGCACGGCCGGTGTCGAGGTCCCGCGTGATCTGACGCTGCGTTGTGGCGACATCGACGAACTCGAAGCGGCCGGTTGCCGCGAAATGCGACAGAAGGCTGCGGCTCGGCTGACTGTGATCGAGGTCGAGGACGGCCGTCGCCACATGATTGACGGTGAAGGTCGCTGCGTAGCCAAACGCTATCACTTGAACGAGCAAGGGCACGATCAGGCGAAACATGGCCCATCGGTCCCGGCGCAGCTCGAGGAACTCCTTCATCAGCATCACCTGCAGACGTTCGAGCATCGCTAGTCCAGCCGCTTGCGAAACGAGCGTGCGGCGATCCAGGTGATGACCGCCGCGTACAGCACCAGTGCAAGGATGGGGGTGGCTAGATCCGCAATCGTGCTGCCCTTGAGGAATACGGCCCGCAGGATGGTCACGTAATAGCGCGCATGCACCAACAAAGTCACAGCTCGGATCGGAGCCGGCATCTGATCGATCGGAAAGGTATAGCCCGACAGCAGAGTGATGGGCATCATGGTGAGCGTGACGGCCATCTGACTCGCGCCGAGTTGACTGCGGATGCGTACCGACAACAGATACCCAATGCCCAGCACGACGAGCGTGAACAGCGCGGTCGTCAGAATGAGCGTACCGATGCTGCCGCGAAACGGCACCCGGAACCAGAAGGCGGCGGCGCAGAGGCAGAAGGCCGCATCGAACAATCCGTTCAGGAAATATGGCGTGAGCTTGCCGATCATCAATTCGAGGGCGGTTACCGGCGTCGATACCAGCTGTTCCATGGTGCCGCGCTCCCACTCGCGGGAAACAGTGAGCGATGTCAGCTGCGCGCCGATCAAGCCGAGAATCACGGCGACTACGCCTGGAATGATGAAATTGCGACTGTCCAGTCCCTCGTTGAACCAGACGCGCGGCTCCAGATCGATGCCGCCCACGCGTTGCGCGCGCTGGCCGCGCGCCGCCGCCCAGCGTGCCGCGAAATCGTTGGTTGTCTGGGCGATGACGCCTTGCGCATAGCCCATGGAAATATTGGTCGTATTGGCATCGGTTGCGTCGAACACTGTCTGCACGGAGGCCGCGCCCGTCGTCGCCAGGATCCGCGAGAAATTGACCGGGATGGTGACCGTTGCGATGCAGCCGCCGCTGTCCGTGGCATCGCGGACCGCGCGCTCATCGTGCAGGACATGCGCAGCCGCGAACCAATGAGAGGCAACGAATCGCTGCACCAGTTCCCGGCTAGTCTGGCTGTTCTCCTGGTCATAGACACACAGCGGCACGCGCTTGATGTCGAGGCTGACGCCGTACCCGAGCAGTCCCATCTGCATCGCCGGCATGAGCAAGGCAATGGCGAGGCTGCGCGGGTCGCGCCATATCTGCAACGTCTCCTTGAACGCAATGGCGAAGAGGCGCCGTGCGTTCATGCGGGGGCCGGGGCCGTATGTGGCTTGGAGACGAGCTGCACGAACACATCCTCGAGGCTCGGCACGATGGCGCGCGGCGCACCGGCCGTAATGCCCTGCCGTGCCAACAACGGCGGCACATCGGCTGCGATAGCGGTGGGTTCGAGCAGGACGTGCAACTTGTCGCCGAATATCGCCGCATCGATGACCCCAGGGGCCTGCCGCAGGGCCACCAGCGCCGCGCCGAGCGTCGAACAATCGAGCTCGTACAATGACCCGCCGAGCTCGCGCCTGCGCATCTCCCCGGGGCTGCCGATCGCCACCAGCCTGCCGGCGTTGATCAGGGCGATCCGATTGCAGTACTCCGCCTCCTCCATGTAATGGGTCGACACCAGAATCGTGACGCCCTCCCCTGTCAGCCGATGGATCAAGTCCCAGAACTTGCGGCGCGCTTCGGGCTCGACGCCCGATGTAGGCTCGTCCAGGAACAACACTGGCGGACGATGCAGGATAGCGCAGCCAAGCGCGAGCCTCTGCTTCCAACCCCCGGCGAGGGTTCGCACGAGCGCATCCTCCCGGCCTTCCAGCCCCGCCATGGCAATGGCCACCTGTGTACGCGCTTTGATTTCGCGCCGCGGCACCCGGTAAAGGCCGCTGAAAAACCTCAAGTTTTCGCGCACGGTCAAATCATCGTAGAGGGAGAACTTCTGAGACATGTAGCCAATGTGTTCGCGCACGGCCTCCGGCGCGCGGCCGACATCGAAGCCCGCCACCGTAGCGCGGCCCGCGCTCGGCCGCAGGAGTCCGCACAGCATGCGGATCGTGGTCGATTTCCCGGCCCCGTTTGGCCCGATGAACCCCACCACTTCTCCCTTCGCGATGCTGAGATCGAGCCGATCGACCGCGGTGAATGCGCCGAATCTTTTGGTCAGGCCCTGTGCGACCACGACTTGGATTGCATCCGTCATGCCGCTTCCCCCGAACCCAAGAGTGCGACGAATACGTCCTCAATGCCCGGCTCGATCCGCGAGATTTCGGCATCGCCGATGCCGCGCTCGGCAAGCCTCGCGCGCAGCAACGGCATACGGCGGTCGACGTCGTCCACCCGCACATTAACGCGATCGCCCATGAGCAGTCGGCCGAGCACGCCCGCGACTCCCTCGAGCGCAGCGTGCGCACCGCGAGCGTTTTTTGTCACGACCGCGAGCAGCGCCCCGGGCATCAACTGCTTCAGGCGCGCGGGAGTGTCGCAGTGGCGGATCTCGCCGGCATGCAGCAGCGCGAGACGCGAGCAGCGCTCCGCTTCATCCATATAGGCGGTCGACAGCACAATGGTGACGCCTTGCTCACGCAAACCGTAGAGAATGCCCCAAAAGTCGCGCCGCGAGACCGGGTCGACGCCGGTCGTCGGCTCATCGAGCAGCAGCACTCGGGGCGTATGGATCAGGGCACAAACCAAGCCAAGCTTCTGCTTCATGCCTCCGGAGAGCTGGCCGGCCAAGCGTCGTTGGAACGGCTGAAGGCCCGCTGCCTTTAGCAGCTCCCCGCTGCGTTCGCGGCGAGTCTTGGCGGAGATTTCAAAGAGCGTGGCATAGAAGAAGATATTCTCATCGACGGTCATGTCTTCATAAAGACCGAAGCGCTGCGGCATGTAGCTCAAGTAGGTCTTGGCGCGCTCCGGATCGGCTGCAACGTCGACCCCTTCCAGGTGAATATCGCCGGCGTCGGGCTTGAGCACGCCGGCCAGCATGCGCATGATGGTGGTCTTGCCAGCGCCATCCGGACCCACGAGGCCGAATATCTCGCCGCGTGCGACCGCAAAATCGACGTTCCGGACCGCGGCGACCGTACCGAAACTGCGGCTGAGGCCCCGCGCCGTCACCGCCGCCTTGCTCTCGGTCTCGGTCATCTGCCGGCCGGCAGCAATGCGATGTGAGCGTCTGCCGGCATGCCGGGCAACAGTTCGTGCGTGGAGTTGTCGATGTCGATGCGGATTCGATAAACGAGCGTCACCCGCTCGGCATTGGTCTCGACGGTCTTCGGCGTGAATTCGGCCTCCGGCGAGATGAAGCTGATGCGGCCGTGATACGGCTTGCCCGGGTAGCTGTCCGTCGTCACATCGGCCGGTTCGTTGAGGCGTACCCGGCCGATATACGTTTCGTTCACGTAGGCGCGCAGCCAGATGTGATCGAGATCGTCGAGCGTGAAGATCGCGACACCCGGTCCGGCCAGCTGCCCGAGCTCAGCCTCGCGCACGGAAATCACGCCGGTGAATGGGGCACGAAGCGTCGTGTAGCCGAGGGTCACCTCGTCGAGCGCGAGCTTCGCGGCGGCGGCCGCCTGGTTGGCCCGGGCGAGTGCCACGTTGGTGGTTGCCACCTGCATCAGGGCCTGATCATGCGCAAGTGTCGCCGCCGATTGCTGTGCTGCGGTCAGCGCAAGATCACGCGCCTGCACCGACGTCGCTGCGGTCTTCACCAGCTCCTCGGCGCGAGCGGCATCTCGCTGCTTCTCGGACAAATCGAACTGATCGCTGGCGACGCTGCTGCGCGCCGCAGCGACGGTGCTTTGATTCACCGCAACCTGCGCCGATGCCACCTGCTCGCCGGCCCGGTCGATCACGACCTGCTGCTGGTAAAGACGGTCATCAACGCGCGCCAGCACCGTATCGCGGATCACCGAAGCACCTTCGTCAAACGGCAACTCGACGATGGAGGCTTGCACCTGCGTGAAGCTCAGGACACTTTCGTGCGCCTCGATATTCCCGGACACCGCAATCCGGTCCGGAGGCGCCGTACCGAACAACGCGCTTCGCCATCGCCAGAGGCTGTAACCCACGGCTGCCAGCACAACGACCAGAAGGCTCAGGAGCATGGCGCGTCGTCGGATCATTGAGCTATTGCGAATGGTTTCGGCATTAATAATTGACTTTCCGCCGATTCATGAAGTGACGATATACGGGGAAATACGCAGGCGTCGCATCTTGAAAGTGAGCTACCGTAGGCCGCTCCGATGCGCTGCTGGAGTTTCAATTTGGGCGATAGAGTCCGCTGGGTCGGAGTGATGACCGCGGCTGCATTGTGCAGTTGCGCCGTCGGCCCGGACTTTCAACGCCCGCGAGCTCCGGAGGTAGCCGGGTACACGCCGGAGCCGCTGGCGTCGACCGCGGCGGCAGAGACGCGCGGAGGACAAGCCCAGCGCTTCATCCGGGATCTCGACATCCCAGGGCAGTGGTGGACGCTGTTCCGTTGCGACGCGCTGAATCGGCTGATCGAACAGGCGCTCGAGAGCAATCCCGACGTCGATGCTGCACAAGCCGCCTTGCGGCAGGCGAACGAGGAGGTCAGTGCTCGCGAGGGTGCACTGTTTCCCTCGGCCGATGCCAACTTCCAGGCCGAGCGCGAGCGGTTGGCCGGCGCCAGTATCGGTGAGCCGCAGTTCAATCCGACGTTCAGCGTGGTCACGGCCTCGGTGAACGTGTCCTATGTTCCGGACGTGTTCGGCGGTACTCGACGGCAGATCGAATCGCTCAAAGCGCAAGCCGAGTATCAGCGCTTCCAGCTTGAGGCCACATATCTTACATTGGTTTCCAATCTCGTCGTCGCTGCCGTCCAGGAGGCATCCCTGCGCGGCCAGATCGCGGCCACTGAGCAGATCCTCAAGATCGAAACCGGCGAGCTCGACTTGATTCGCCGGAGGTTTCAAGTGGGCGTCGTATCGCGAGCGGATGTCTTGCTGCAAGAGACGACGATCGATCAGACTCGCGCCACGATGCCGCCGCTGCAGAAGCAGCTGGCCCAGATGCGCAACCGGCTCGCCGCGCTCGCCGGACGGCTGCCCAGCCAAGACGTCGGGGAGACCTTCGATCTGGACAGCCTGCGTCTTCCGCAAGACTTACCGGTCAGTTTGCCCTCGCAGCTCGTCGAGCAGCGTCCCGACATTCGGGTCGTCGAAGCGCAACTGCACGCAGCATCGGCTGCCATAGGGGTCGCGATCGCCAATCAGTTGCCGCAGTTTTCCATCACCGCGGCCGCTGGTGGCACGGCGACGGGGTTTGCGAATTTGCCCGGCGCCGGCGTATGGGAGGTTGGCGCTAGCGCGGCGCAAACGCTGTTCGATGCTGGAACGCTATTGCACAAGAAACGTGCGGCGGTCGCCGCGTTCGACCAGGCGGCCGCCCAGTACCGCAGCACGGTGATCAAAGCATTCCAAAACGTGTCGGACGCCTTGAGAGCGTTGCAGGCCGACGCCGACGATTTGGTCGCTCAGGATGCCGCCGAGCGCTCCGCCTTCGCCAGTCTGGATCTCGCGCGGCGGCAGTTTCACGCGGACACCATCGATTATGTGACGGTGCTCATTGCCGAACGCGCTTGGCAACAGGCGCGCATCAGTCGGACCCAGGCCGAGGGCAATCGCTATGCGGACACCGCGGCCCTGTTCCAGGCGCTCGGCGGCGGATGGTGGCATCGCGAGGACGTGAGTCGATCGAGTCATGCGAGCTGACGACCGGGTCACCCATCTTCGACTTCAGCGTGATCGTTTTCCCATCGACCACGAATCTGGTATTCGCCATGTCGATGTCCCCGTCATCCGAAATTGTCGCGTATGCGGCTTGTACGTATTGCCCGAGATCTTGGTTATATGCACTATGTGTTGACGCATGTGCGGCCCACCCGGCGGTTGCCCGTTACGGCACAAGGTCTGAACAATGGCGAATATCTCGCTCGATACAATCGCGATTCCCGGAACGGAGCTGCTTCCTGCGCGGATGGCCTTGGCAACTTGGGCGTCCCAGCCCGCCGACTGAGCCATGGCGCCCAAGCACAGTGATAAAGGAAGGCCTACGTCACAGCCATTGACTCGGCGATCCTTCCTGCAAGGTTCCGCACTCGCGACCGCTGGAGCCACGGTATTCGGCGCTGCGTCAGTGATGATGGAATCGGCGGAAGCCGCGCAGAGCACCGGGTTACCGGTCATCGGGCCGGAGGCGATCACGATGACGCTCGAGGTCAATGGAGAGCATCGGACATTGCAGGTCGAGCCGCGCACGACGCTCGCCGAAGCGCTGCGCGGCCCGTTGACCCTTACCGGTACCAAGATTGCCTGTAATCGCGGCGCCTGTTCGGCCTGCACCGTCTGGCTCGAAGGCGTCACCGTGTGCTCCTGCATGATGCTGGCGCTCGATGTCGGCACACGCCGCGTGACCACCATCGAGGGTCTGGCGAAGAATGGCGAGCTCCATCCGGTGCAATCCGCTTTCATCGAGCACGACGCCCTACAGTGCGGCTTCTGCACGCCGGGGATGGTGATGAGCTGCACGGCGCTGTTGGAGCGCGTGCCGCATCCGACCACCGCCGATGTGGAGGAAGCCATCAGCGGCCATCTGTGTCGCTGCGGCACCTATCCGCACGTGATCGCCGCAACGCTCGCCGCCGCCAAAACTCGCCAAGCATGATCATGGCCACCGATGCCACCATACGCGACGGCGCCACACGGACCGAAAAATTTCCATCCGGCATTGTCAGTGTCGGTTTGCGGGAAGTGGAGCGGCAAGTTCCGCTCGACGAACCGCCGCCGCTCGCACCGAACGCCGCACTCGCGGTCATCGGGAAATCGATTCCGCGGCACAATGGCCGCGCCAAAGTTACCGGGGCGACACTCTTTACCGTCGATGTGAGTCTGCCCGGCATGTTGCATGGCCGAATCGTGCGGGCGACCTTGCCGCACGCGCGAATTCGCGCCATCGACACCGCAGCGGCGGCCCGCCATCCCGGAGTCCTCACCGTCATGCTCGTCGCGCGGCCCGATGATCCTGCCAGCGCGATCGTGCGCTATATCGGAGCACCGGTGGCGGCGATTGCAGCGGTGTCTGCGGTCGCCGCCGAAGAGGCGGCCGCTTTGATCCGGGTCGATTACGAATCACTGCCCTTCGTGGTCGACCTCGACCGGGCGCGCGCTGCGGACGCGCCGCTGGTGTACGGCGCCTCCTTAGGTCCAGCAGCCGAGCAATCCGAGATTCCCTTCCTGGCGGGTCTGCCGGTCAACGGCAACGTGCGCGGGCCCGCGATGGATAACCGCGGCGATACGACACAGGGCCTCGCACAGGCCGCCATCATCGTTGAGGGCGAATTCCGCACCGAGGTACAGACGCATTGCTGCCTTGAACCCCATGGCATCGTCGCCGACTGGCGGCCGGACGGCCTCACGGTCCATATGTCCACTCAGTTCACCGCCGGCGTACGCCATGAGCTGGCGCAGGCTTTCGGCTTGCCGCTGCATCGCGTGCGGGTGATCGTCGACGGCATGGGCGGAGGGTTCGGCTCGAAGTCGCTGCTCGGCAATTACGGCCGCATTGCCGTCGGATTATCCCGCCAAGCGCGGGCACCGGTGCGCCTCATTCTCGATCGCGCCGAGGAACAGATGGACTCGGGCAACCGCCCAGGCACCTGGCAGCGCTTGCGCGTCGGCGCGCGCCGCGACGGATCGCTGACGGCGATCTCTCTCTTGAGTTATGGCACTGCCGGTATCACGGTGGGGGCCGGGCTCGGCAACAATGCGCAAGCGTTGTACACCTGCCCCAATGTCGAGAGCTCGCAGTATGACGTGTTCATCAATGCGGGACCCGGATGCGCCATGCGCGGACCGGGCAATACGCCGGGCGCCTGGGGGCTGGAGCAAACGATCGATGAGTTGGCGGAGCGGCTCGCCATCGACCCGCTGGTTCTGCGCGACCGGATCGATGCTAGCCCGACGCGGCGGGAGGAGCGGCGCATCGGCGCCGAGCGGATCGGCTGGCAACGGCGCCGCCCGCCTGCCGCCGATACGGGGCCCGTGAAGCGCGGGCTCGGCATGGCACAGTCCCTGTGGGGCGCCAATGTGCAGATCAACTCCGCCTGCGAAGTTCGCGTGATGCGTGACGGTTCGGTGGAGGTGCTCTCGAGCGTGCAGGATATCGGCACGGGAATCACCACCGTGCTCGCCCAGGTGGTCGCCGAAGTGCTCGGACTTCGCCCCGAAGCGATCACTGTGCGCATCGGTGATACGGAGTTCCCGGCCGGGCCGCCCTCTCACGGCAGTCGCACGACCGCCTCGATCACACCGCCGGCGCGCACCGCCGCGTGGCGGATTCTGCAGACGCTGTTGCGTGGGGCGGCGGAAACGTTGCACGTGAGCGCCGCCGATCTGATCGCCCGCGACGGGCGGATCGTGGTTCGCGACGAGCCGGGCCATGGCATACGCTTCGAGGAAGCGGCCGCGCTGCTGCGCACGGACCGCATCAGCGAGGTCGCATCGCGCAGCGACGATTACGCAGGATTCCGACGGCGGGTGGGCGATGCCGCGGTGGCGCTCGAGGATCTCGGCGGGGTCCAGTTTGCCGCGGTGGCCGTCGATACGGAGACGGGCATCATTCGCGTCGAGCGGGTCGTGGCGGTCCACGATTGCGGCCGGCCGATGAATCCTCGGCAAATCGAAAGCCAGGTACAGGGCGGCGTGCTCATGGGCATCTCGTATGCCTTGTTCGAGAACCGCATTCTCGATCAGCACACGGGCCGCATGGTCAACGCGAATCTCGAACAATACAAGCTCCTGGGTTCTCGGGAGACGCCGGCGATCGACGTCGTCGTCCTCGAGAACTACCAGGGGCAGAGCGCCACCGATGCCTACGGCATCGCCGAGCCCGCCAATATCGCCACCGCCCCCGCCATTGGCAATGCCGTCTATAACGCAATCGGCGTTCGCCTGCGCAGCTTGCCCATGACCCCGGCGGTGGTCCTCGCGGCGCTCGGCAAGATTCCCTCGAGGAGCTGATGTCCATGAACCGCTTTTCCTGGGCGACCCCAAGAACCGTTTCGGAAGCGGCGGCGGCGACATCGAGTACCGTGGCCGATGCCATGAGCGGATCGGCTGATGCCGCGGCCCGCGATGTATCCCTCGTGAAGGGGGGCGGCATCGATTTGCTCGATCTCATGAAGGAAAATCTGCTGTCGGCGGGAATGCTCGTCAACTTGCACGACATCCCCGGACTCGACGCCATCGCCGAGGAGCCGGATGGGAGCCTTCGCGTGGGACCGATGGTGACCCTCGCCCATCTCGCCGAGCACTCCATGGTGCGGCAGCGATACCCGGCTTTGTTCGATGCGGTGCGCAGCTCCGCCAGCCCGCAGATCCGCAACGTCGCAACCCTCGGGGGAAATCTGCTGCAGCGGCCGCGCTGCTGGTATTTCCGGGCCGTGGAACATCACTGCTTGAGGAAAGGCGGAGATCACTGCTTCGCACTCGTGGGTGAGAACCAATATCATGCGATCTTCGGCAATGACTCTTGCGCGATCGTCCATCCGTCGACGGCAGCCACCGCACTGGTGGCGTTGGGTGCGAAGATCGAGCTCACGAATGCTCAGGGCACCGTGCGGCGAGTCTTGTTGGATGAGTTTTTCGTGCCGCCCGAACGGGACATCGAGCGCGAAAACGACTTGAGGGCGCACGAGATCCTCACGGCGGTCCTGCTCCCGCGGATGAAGACGGGCGTGCGCATGGCGCATCTGAAACAGGGGGAAAAGGATTCCTTCGACTGGTCGCTTGCCGATGTCGCGGTGGTTCTCGAGCTCGACTCCACGGGGCGCTGCGAGCACGCGGCCATCGTTCTCGGCGCGGCGGCTCCGGTGCCTTACCGCGCGAAGGGCGCCGAGGCCGCGCTGATTGGAAAACGCCTGGAGCGAGACGTGGCCGAACAAGCCGCCAACGCGGCTTTGAAGGATGCCACGCCGCTGGCCAAGAATGCCTACAAAGTACCGCTGTTCGCAACCCTGGTGCGGCGCGCGATTCTCAAAGCTATCGGCCACGCATGAGACCCAGGACCGATTTTCAGCAGCCCGTAGAACCCGAGCAAATCGGCGACCCGGCGGATCAACCGGTCGGCATATCGGGGACGCCCCGGTCGAATACCTTGATGTCTGTCCCGATTGGCAATCGGGGACCAATTCGCGGAGTCTAGCGCCACGCGGGTATAATCATCGAGAATGGCAATTTTCAACATGGGATGAGGATCCTCGCCGTTCGAACCGCCCCGGGGCGCGCGCCATTCACACGCAGATGCGACTCCGAGCGCAATAATATGGAGTAGTGTCGAGCATCTGATGCCGGGCCGCTCCTTGCGACCGGTATTGATACTGCCATACTTAAGGAGTCACATGATGAATGCTGGACCTACTATCCATCGATACCAGCTGCTTGCGGGCAGCCTCCTCGTGATCGCCCCGCTTCTGGCCTTCGCAGGACCGCCGGCCGGTTCAGTGCCGAACAGCGACGGCCCTCGCGACAGGGGAGTTGATGGACGCTACGAACCGGACGCTCCTGGACACTTCGGCCCGCACCAGCAAGGCTGGGACTGGGGACCGCACCCCGCGTTCCTCGATGACCTGAATCTCACAGAACAGCAGGAGGACAAGGCATTTGCGATCCTCCACGCAGCCGCCCCAGCGCTGCGTGAGCAAGCCAAGGCCGCGAGCAAGGCGCATGAGGAACTTCGCGAACTCGGCACATCGGCTCAGTACGACGACGCACGCGCGAAAGCGTTGACCGATGCCGCAGGCAAGGCGGACAGCGAGCTTGCGCTGTTGTACATTCGCGCCGAGCACGAGATCTATTCGATCCTGACCCCGGAACAGCGGGCACAACTGACCGGTCGGCGACGCAACTGGGGGACGCACGACCACGACGGCCACGGGCCGAAGACGTAGCCCCGTCGGGCCGGCTTTTGGCACCCGGCCGTTGCCGCGGCGCGGCGGCCGTTCTGAACGGAGGCTCCCGGCTCATGCCAGGGGACTGCCGGGAGATACTGGACTCCCGCGGCAATCCTACCGTGGAGGTGGAGTGCGAACTTCAGGACGGCACCTGTGCCGGAGCTGCGGTACATTCCGGCGCTTCCGAAATCCGGGATGGAAGCCGCACCAATCTGACCCGCATCGCAGCTGACAGTGCAACACTTGTTGGAGCGTATGACCTGACTAAAGAAACGTGAATAAACCGCGAGGGTTGTGGGTCATCGCAATGCTAATGATGAAAGCATAAACGGACAAAGCCGCAACGAAACACACCTGTCGCGTCAGGCGTGTTCTGCCTCTGCGCAGGGCAAAGATACCCAGTAGGATGTAAACGACCAAGAGCAATAGCTTGGCCGTTAACCACGGCGACACAAACGGAAACTGATGAAGGATTCCAGCCAAAGACACGGCAGAACCGAGTAGCAGTGTGTCAATCGCGTAGGACAGCCGCCGCAATGTAGGAGCGTTTGTCCAACGAGACTCGGCCCACATGAGCACACCTCTGAAGGTAAAAAGCACCCCAGAACAGACGACGCACGCGATGTGCAGAATTTTTATCTGCGAATAGAATTCACTCATCAACTCCGCGGAGGCTTTCCGCGACCCGTTGATGCTTTGTCTCTTTTCCCGAGGTGGGGCGTACGGCCCATGACGTCACCGATGCTGTACCCGTCGAGCGTCTCCAAGAATCGAAGTTGCGCCGACCGAAGTGGCCCGCGAATACCACAGTTGGGATACAACCGACAACCACCAGTATAGTTTGGAACGAAACATTCAACCGGTGCGAACGGCTCCACGTCCCGAATGACTTTTCCGATTAGGATTTCCGCAGGTGCGCGTGCCAAGCAGATTCCGCCACCCTTCCCCCGAGTCGTCCTGACATAGCCTTGCTTGGCGAGATTGTGTATGACTTTCATCAGGTGGCTTTTAGAGATTCGATGTGCGCTCGCGATCTCCAAAATGGTGGTGTTCAAGCCCTCTCGTTGCGCCAGGTAAATCAACGCTCGCAATGAGTAGTCGGCGAATCTCGTCAGCTGCATACACGGTTGCTAGTCGGAGAATTCATAGCTGCGATTATGCCTTGATATCACGCGCTCACCCAGGACCTACGTATAAGTCACATCGTAGGCCCATAACATTCTTGTAAAATAGATCTTATAGAAAAATCGGTAACCGGGACTCTGAATCAAGGCCATGGTGGAACTTTATGAAGGCCGGCAATGCATGGTTTCGCAATGGGTGATCGGCGGTTGCCAATTATGAAGTTCAATCTCTTTTCCTACGGATTCAGGCCTGGCTTTCTCTTTGCCGGCGTCGCCGCCGTTTTGTTAGTGCCCCTCTGGGCGATGAGTTTCGTCTCCGGAACGCCGCTCGGTTCGAGTTGGCCGCCAACCCTCTGGCACGGCCATGAAATGCTATTCGGCTTCCTTGGCAGCG
>Ga0182030_10000719_pt1 | contig 64548 bp, 77 predicted proteins | sample 812S3MmetaG_FD_121299 | JGI IMG/M metagenome (GOLD analysis project Ga0182030, IMG submission 121299) | Permafrost microbial communities from Stordalen Mire, Sweden - 812S3M metaG (Illumina Assembly) | ecosystem: Environmental > Terrestrial > Soil > Wetlands > Permafrost | place: Sweden... | reverse complement strand
CAGGGCGCATTGGCCATGACCGTGGACGCCGAAGGCAAAGCGACCCGGCGCACCGTCCCCTTCTCGCCGTCCGAGGCCAATCGCGTAACCCGCGAGGTGACCGCCCGCCTCGACCGCAACGGCACGAAAATCCAGGGGCTCACGTTGCCGCCTTCAGCACCACGATTTGGCGTCGATATGTGGGATACCAACGGCGGAATGTCTCGTTCAACTCCCCGTTCCGTGTCCGGATTCGGGCTTGCAGGAATCGGCGAGCCACTCTCGCGGTCGATTGCAATTGTTGCAGTTACACCCTCGGCTTGCTCTCCGCTTGGGTCGCTGCCGATTCGGTGAAGCGCTGCAACTAGAGGTAATCAAGCGAGCTGATGTTGAGCAACTTCATCAACGCGGCCCGTTATTCGTGAGAACCACCTTGAGCGCGCCCTCTTGCGCCGCGTTTCCAAATATGTCGTACGCCTTCATGATGTCGTTGATCGCGAAGCGATGAGTCACGAGTTTGCCCGGCTGCAGTTTGCCCGAGCGCACGACCTTCAGCAGCATCGGTGTTGTGACCGTGTCCACCAGCCGTGTGGTAAGCGAAATGTTACGGTCCCAGAGCTTCTCCATGTGCAGTTCCACCGGTTTGCCGTGGACGCCCACGTTGGCGATCCGTCCACCGGCCGCGACAATGGCTTGGCAGATATCGAAGCTGGCAGAAAGCCCCACCGCCTCGATAGCCACGTCGACGCCGGCGCCCTCGGTCAGTTTCATCACGTGATCGGCAGCGTGTCCATCCGCGCTGTTGATCAGAGTTGTTGCGCCAAACTGCTTTGCAACCGCGAGGCGCTTGTCGTCCAGGTCAATCATGAAGATCGCCGCTGGTGAATAGAATTGCGCCGTGAGCAGAACGGCGATCCCAATGGGGCCTGCGCCGACGATGGCAACCGTGTCGCCCGGTTTCACTTGCCCATTCAGGACGCCGCACTCAAAGCCAGTCGGCAAAATATCGCTCAGCATCACGAGGGCTTCTTCGTCTCCACCGGGCGGGAAGGCGTAGAGACTTCCGTCGGCGTGCGGGATGCGCACGTACTCGGCCTGAGTTCCGTCGATGGTGTTGCCCAAAATCCAGCCGCCGGTGCGGCAATGGGAATACATGCCTCTTCTGCAGAAGTCGCACTTCAAACAGGCAGTGACGCACGAGATGATGACCTTGTCTCCAATGTGAAATCCCGAAACGCCGGTTCCGACTTGCTCGATTACACCGATCCCTTCGTGGCCGAGAGTGCGGCCCTCGGTCACGGACGCGAGATCTCCCTTCAGAATGTGAAGATCGGTTCCGCAAATCGTCGAGGTGGTAATCCGCACAATGGCATCGCTGGTTTCCTGGATGGTGGGACGCGGCTTGTCCTCCCATGCGCGCTTGCCCGGACCGTGATAGACCAGCGCTTTCATGGTGGTGCCGGTACTTAGAGTTGCAGCATTGGTAGTCGTCTGTCCTTGCTCAGCAGTCGCCATGGATGTCTCCTCCAAGACTAATCGTAGAGCGATTTACGATGCGGCGACTGGTCAACATTGAACACGTACAAGACACAATAGAGATACAACCGTGTAGTTGTGATTGTTGTTCGATGTCGTCTGGGTTTTTGGAGTGCAGTACTCGTACGAAGTTATTACGGTGCGGGGCTGCCCGCCGCAGTCGGAAGTGGCGACACGGACTTCAACCGCTCCAGCGCAGTCAATACGCCTTGCCAGCGAGCCTGGTCCTTCTTCGTCTCGATCGGCGCCGAAAGGTCGGAATAAAACTGCAGAATGTTATCGCGCAGCTCCGGCGAGGTCAGATCGAAGTTCCGCTTAGACAACTGGGCCAGCAACGTGGCATAGCTATCGTCGGTCAGGGAATACTCCGCTGCTTTGGTTGGGTCGCCGCTATCGAGATCGTAATTAGGAAGCACGAGGGAGTCGGTGCGCACTTCTTCCAGAAGAGCCCGGTATCGATCGACGGTGGTGTTGATGCTCTTGATATACAGGTCTTCTGTCTGCGGGGTTGGGCTCTTAAACGCTAGTCCCTTGAATGGACCAATCTTCGGAACGATTCGCATGAGCGTTGATAAGATGCGCGTGCCCAAGCCTGGCTTCACGTAGTCCTTTCCCCACTGCTTCTCGTATTCAGAGCGCGAAAGACGGTACAGGAACTTTCGTTTCGCGAAATCCGGCTTCTCGTGCATCAATTCCTTCTTGTGGGTTTGCAGCGCAACCTCGGTCATTTGCGGAATCAGACGGCTAACCGCGAAGCGATACGAACCCACGGCCAGATCCTCGTGGGTCAGCACGTCCTTCAACTCCATTCCGTACACCACGGGAAAGACCCGTTCCAGCAGAGGCTTGGACACTTGGAAGCCGATGAAATCGTGGTACTGCTGGGAAGCATAACGATTCTTCGCGACCTGCACCGTGTCGAAACCAAACTCCGTTTTCAGATGCGCTGTCTTGTCTTGGGCATAGCGAACCGACTTGCCATACTTCGCTCGCAGCTTCGGATATTCGATTGCGACCGAGGCGTTGACCGCAGGGTGCCCAGCAATGTCGGAGGCATAGTGCGAAAGTGCGCCCAACGCGAAGGCGTACTCGTTGACATCCTGGCTTTCGCGTAACAGCTCACAAACAAAGTCTCCGCTGCGGACGTAATGCACCAGGTTGCTGAACTCTTTACTGCCGAACGGGTAGTAGCCAAGATCCTGGATGACGGCGCCTCCGTAGGCGTAGGCATGGGCCGCCCGGATCTGATCCTCCGACAGTCCCGGATACCGCTTGAGCAGGAGGGGGTGGATCTCATCGGTCCAGAGCAGGTCTACGATTTCCTCGTGCGTTAGAACCGAGTATGCGGAGGAAGTGTGGCTGCACATCAGCACGAGGAGAAGAAGTGCGGAAAGCAGGCGCAACCCCTTGGCTACGGCGCTTGGCGATTCCTCTCCCGAGGCTGCAGCGGGTACACAGAGAGGCAAAGACGGATTGGCTGTGCTGGTGATTCCAATTCCTTTGATAGGTGCTATCTCTGTCACAGCCGCCACACTAGCTCCACGGGCAGACGCCTACGGTGTTAGTTGCTTCGTTGAGAGGTCTAGGTTTCGTGACCGGACGTTTTCCAAGTGGGCCTCGCACACCTCACCCTTTACCGACGTGCATGATGGAAAGAGAGAGTGTTCGTGCCCGCACCCAACCCGATGCGACCGCAGACCAGCCAGCCGCACCGGCACCATCTCCTAACAGCCTTGGAAACTACTGAGGAGAGTTGGCTTTCTCGGCCGCGTCAGTGGACTTGTTCTGTTGCTTGAGCGCCTTGGCATCGTCCTTGGCTTCCTTGGCCTCGTACTTCTGGGCTTTGGCGTTCGCGTTTGCCGACTTTTCCTCCTGCTTTTGCTCTCTCCTCTGGTCTTTCATCTCCCCTTTGGTCATGGGAGCGTCGGTGTCCTGCGCTACGGCGGCGGGGAGAACGGTATCCTGCGCGGCGGGGAGAGCGGTGTCCGGCGCGGCGGCGGGGGCCGGCGTGGTTGTGGTTGTTGTGGTGGTGGTCTGAGAGGTGGCAAGCGAATCTTGTGTCGTGCTCTGTGCCATTACCGGCAAGGACACGGCAAGGACAACGAGCGATCCCAGAACGACGGCAAACAGCTTTTTGGATTTCATTGAACTCTCCTTTGTTACATTGGTCCGAGAGTAGGGTATCGCTCCATCACCACGTAGTCTGTGCAATCTTGCTCACTGATGATTTTGGGCTGCGAAAAGAAATTCGCTAGCGACGATGACCCATGGGAACAGAGGAACATGGGGCAGCAGGCCGTGGCGAGTATAGCGTGGCCCCTTGGATGTACTGCCAACGCCTGCAGCTAATCGTGCAGGACGACGCTGACCAGTGAGCTGTGAACGTGCATGCCGCCGCCGTTGTATTCGATGAAGCCCAGTTCCCGGAAGCGATTCAGAAAGAAACTGACTCGCGACCGGGTGGTGCCGATCATTTCGGCGAGGGTTTCCTGACTCATTTTCGCAATCACGGGTGCCGGTTTCGAGTCCTGACCAAAGTTGGCCATCAGCAGGAGAAGGCGAGCGAGGCGTTTTTCGCTGGAGTTGAAAAGGTGGTCCACGAGGTCTGCTTCCATACGAATGTTCCGGGCAAGAAGATATGCAAGAAAGCCTTCGGCAAACTCCGGTTCCCGATGAAGAAGGGCGATCATTACCTGCTTTTCAACCCGGATAATCGTGCTCTTCTGGTCGGAACTGGCGGTGGCCATGCGGACAGGTTGACCCGCCAAGCAGCCCTCGCCGAAAAAGCTGGCCTCCGGAAGAATGGCGACCACGGCTTCTTTGCCACTCTTGGAGACGACCGTGAGTTTCACCTTGCCGCTCTGGATGTAGAACACCGAATCCGCCGCTTCCCCCTGCGAAAAGATGGGTTCATCGTCCTGGTACATATGAGTAGTCTTTCCAGCCGAGAGCTTTGTTAGTAGGAGGCAAGGATCGAAAGCAGTGCTTTGTTCATGTGCCAGAGGCGAAGACGCGCTCAGGTCAGCGGGCGTTTTGCCTGTTTTCTTTTTCGTCACGACGGCGCGTGTGACGGCCACGGAAACCTCCTACTTGGCAAATGCGCGAGGTTCGCGGAGTGGGCAAAGTAGCACCAAGCGCTCTTGTTCCCATCACGATACCGCAGTTCACGTATTTCACCAAAGCGTTAGATGCCTGGCGTCACGCCCGTGTGACATCTCAACGCGCATGCATCTTTTCACGCCTGCAAAGCATCTACTCGGGAAACCTTGGGGATTTACAACAACCCGGAGGCTTTTTCGTTAGGCTGCTCCTTCCCGATTGTTGAGACCTTCCAAGCCCAGCATCCCGTGTCTTTTCCATCAACGGCCCGAGGTGTGTCGAATCGGTCAAGTTGCCAGGACCAGCGGAAGCACAGTCTAAGTCTTTAGAAAAAAGCGGTGAACAATTTTTGGAAATGGTCAATATTGCTCAGTTTTGGAAAAGCCAGGAGAGTACAAAAGGCGATAGTCCTCAAAGCCGCAATCCAGGGCTTTACGTGGATAGGTTATTTCTGAAAGCCAGTTCAAAGAATTACGAGATGGTATCGGAGCTGCAGGGCGCTCCAGGGAGACTTCTATTGACCACCCCAAGAAAAATGCTGGCTACGACGATGTCAGAAGCCCAAGCCATCGAAGGTGCCAAGCAAGGCGACGGCGAGTGCTTCGAATTACTTTACAAACTGCACAAAAGGCGGGTTTATTCCCTATGTCTCCGTATGCTTGGCAATGTTGAGGCGGCCGAGGATTTTACCCAGGATGCGTTTCTCCAACTCCATCGCAAGATAGCGAGTTTTCGCGGAGACTCCGCGTTTTCCACTTGGCTGCATCGCATTACCGTCAACGTCGTTCTCATGCAACTGCGCAAGAGGGGACTTCCAGTAATCTCCCTCGAAGAGGCTCTGGAGCCCGTCGAAGAGGGTGGTCCCCAGAGAGACTTCGGTTGCAAGGACCAGATTCTTGCCGGCTCAATTGACCGTTTAGTTCTGGAACGCGCCGTCGAAAGTCTCCCTCCCGGCTATCGCATCATCTTCGTGCTGCACGACGTCGAAGGTTATGAGCATAACGAGATTGCCGAGATGCTGGGCTGCTCGGTTGGCAACAGCAAATCGCAGCTTCACAAGGCGCGCACGAAACTACGCGATCTGCTGAGATTCACTCGCGCTGAAAACGCCCGCAATCAGAAGGTGAACATCCAGCGGCAAGTGGCTGTGGCAAAGGGACGGGCCTCAAAAGCGGCGGCCACCGCCGCCTAGCCTGCCGCAAATCAGGTTTCGGACAAAAGTAGATTTCCAGGTTCCTCTAGCTACAAACTGCGCCGACAGTCATGAATTCCGCTTCAAGTTGCGACCGTCGCGAGGAACGCGTCGCTTGCGGGCCGACCCGGAATAAAGCTGTTCCGGCTCTGTTAAAAGAAAATGCGAAGAATTTGCCGGTAGATGTACGAAAGAGAAATGCTTCCGCTATAATCGATTCAGCTAGAATTGCGGAGAGATGGCCGAGTGGCTGAAGGCGGCGGTTTGCTAAACCGTTGTACGGTCAAAAGCTGTACCGGGGGTTCGAATCCCCCTCTCTCCGCCAGTAAGTCAAGTACAATCTTTAGAATCAATCAAATACAACAAAACAAAGCCAGTTAGCCAATCCTGGAAAATCTCCCAAGTCTCCGCAATACCCCCGAATTCCCTCTTTTCTACCCAAAATTCGTGCTAAATAGTGCTAAGAACTCCGTTGCAACAGCTAAAGCTGAATACCACACACAGCACAAGTCACCAGCTTCCCCCATCCAGCCATCTCTGCTGCCAACCGAGCATCCGGTTCGTCCGGGCATCACCAGTGCCCCTGCCCTTGCCAGCCAGCCGTTCTGCTTCTCCTGGGTGAGCGCAGAACCGAAACCCCTCAGCTATACTCCTGCTCATGTGTGGACGCTTCCGCCTCAGCCGCCCCGAAAAACTCGCTGAACAGGAAGACCAGAGTTGTAGGATTACACTCAAAGACTCGGCAGTGGTGCAGTTTGGTTTTCCACAGGCGGAGGGTACAATCCTGTAATTCCTCTTCGCCGGATTAGTAATCAGTTGCAGTTTAATTCAGCGGCGCAAGGTCGTTGGAGGTATGCTCTGTGTCGCTGTGGAAACACTTCATCGCATGGCTGGACTGGCACGGAAGAATTTTTGCGCTGGTTGCGCTTATCATCGCATTCGGCGGTGCTGCCCTTATAAACCGACTTGGGGCAATCTGGGGATCAGTCCACGGGGTTTATCTTTGGATCGTAAGTCTGCTTGCATTTGGTGTGTTTCTTGCCACATTTGAAATCGTGGTGCGAAAGAACAGGCAAGTGCAGGTGACGACGCAGACTCTGGAGGGGAGTTCCCCTTTAGAAATTGTCTTTGATCCAGCCAACCCACATAACCGATTCTGGTCGAGAGAATCACCTAAGGATGAACACGGATTGCCCATGCCGGGAGTTTTCTGGGAGCATAGGGTTGAGATTAGAAACAACTCCATGAAGACGCTTAGGAACGTGTCTGTCACAACCGAGCGCATCGGCCTAATGCCCCAAAGACCATACGATAATCCGTTGGACAAAAACAAAACAACATCGTGTGATCTAAAGCCCGGATGCTCTGAATTGGTTCCGGTGATCCGCTGGCCTATCCCTAAAGCACAAGCAGGAATGTTGGCTGGGCCGTCTGCTTGGGGGTATGGCCCAATAAAGCTTATCGCCAGTGCGGATGACGTTGCGCCCTCAGTTAGAATCTTCCAGTTCAATTTTGAAACTGATCAAATGTTATTCGATGAAATTCCACCAGACTCGATCAAAGCGGTTGCGGTTCCCATTGCCGCTACCGATCCCCGAATAGTGATGGAGTTTGAAACGAAACCGCTACCTTTTAATGCCAGAGATGAATGGATTGGAGAGCGGCCTGTAATACTACGAAACGACGGCGGCGAGATTGCTTACGATGTGCGAGTGGAACCCGTAATCTTTAAGCATGGTAGAGCGCAGTTCGCCACGGTTCCGACTTTATATCTCAAGGAGTCCACGTTAATACGTCCAGAGATTCTCGATTTTCCGAAGGAGACCACTGGCGTTTCAGAATTTGAGGTGTTGGTACAACAGGCGTGGATGGTCGAAGGCGACTGGAGACAGATAGAAAAGCCAATGCGGATCACTTATAGGGACTTCGGAAACCGAAGGTTTGCAACCGACTTTGTCTTGTCGTATGACCTTAAATCAGGGACAAGTGCGGGTGCTCCCAAATTCACTAGGCTGGCATGAGTTCCTTAAAAGTCCGCTGGGGCATCTCTGGCTCGACCCCGGCGCTGATGCGGCGGCATGAAGTCAGCAGCCGTGTGAATTTGGCGAAGAACGATGATCCGGCGTGTGCGGAGCCTGGGTAGACCCTGCCTCCCTCCGCAACCTCACCCTTCTTCCCCGGCGCTCAAAGCCTTCAGTTCCAGCCCTTCGATTTCCTGGATGGATTTTCCTGCGATTCCCTGCAAGTCCCCATGCATCTGAACCGTCGCCTCCATAACACGGTCAATTTGCCCCTGGCGCTTTGCCCACTGCTTCAAGATTGCCTTGCGCTCCTTGTCCAGGTCTTCCTGCATGGCGGAGAATCCCTCCACAATGGCTTCAACCCGCTGGCGGAAGCGTGGGCCTGTCAGATACCCGTAAACCATCTCGGCTTTCGTCTGCTGTCCTTCGCTAATGAGCCTAGCCGTGCTCACCTGGAGAAGCGTTTGGCGCAGTATCGTCGCAACGGGCAAAAATGCCCTGGGGTGCGTGATCCACACCCCGTCAATCACATCGAAAGTCCCGATGCCTTCCGGCAGGGTCTGGGAAACAAGCACGGCTATTTCAGCCTTCGCTCTCCGCTGATCCTCACGCAGCTTGACCAGCCAGCCAGCATTCCAGTTTCTCGTGCGCTTCGATTCCCAGAGAATCGTCCCGCTCATCACACCGCTTGGGCTGACCACACGCTGGAGCGTGTCGCCGCCGAACTCGCCCTTGGGAACAGGCTCAATCGTGTCGTATGGGAATTTGGCTCGAAGCAGGTTTTCCAGTTCAAGCTCCTGAACCTCACCCTGCAACTGCTGGGAACCTTGCTCGGCTTTCTGTTTCAGCTCTTCAATCTTTTCCTGCATGGAGGCGATGGTCTGGTCTTTTTCCATCACCTTGAGCTTGAGTCCTTCCTCGGCTTCCCGCTTAGCCTGAGAGCGGACTTCGGTGAGACCGTCCTGCACACGCTTCTCCACGGTGAGTTCCAGTTCCCGTTTGGCGTCATCCAGTTCCCGCTGCTTTTTGATTAGCTCCGCTTGCGCTTTCTGTGCCTCGGCAAGCTTCTTATCACGTACCTTGAGAACATCTTGAAGCTCCGCCAGCTCACGGGCTTTTGCCTCCAGCTCAGTAGCACTGGCAAGCCTGGCTTTTTTCGCCTCTTCCGCCGCCACTCGTGCCCGTTCGCTCTTGAGTTGCTCAGCCACCTGATCGGCAACTTTCTGTTCAAGCGTGCGCTTTTCTTCGTTGACCTGCTTTTCCTGGTTGCGCACTGCCTGTTCCCGTTGGGCTATCTCCTGATCCTTCTGAGAAAGCTTCTGCTCAAACTGTTGACGGGTCGCCTCAATCAATGGCGCTGCAAGAGATTCGGTCAATCGGATTTCGGAATTACATTTTGGGCAGATGATGGTCGGTTCCGTCATTGATTCCCTCGTGTTTGAATCGGTGTTTACGCACTATATCAACTGCACAGTATGCGCAATACACATACTATCATTGTCTAGCCGCTTTCTTTGGACTTGGCTTCCGGCTGCGCCCTGTTTTAGCCTTCGCCTCCCGTGTCCGCCCATCAATCCCGCCCCGATCCCACAATGTACTCCGGCACTTTTGACTAGCACATAGGGCTGGGTGCTCCACCTGAGGAATCCAGGAGTGCCCGCACACGTCGCAGACCGCCACTTTCATCGTTTTCCAGCCCATGCCCGTGATTATACCTAAAATGCCCAATACGCAAAAAAGAATTTGATTCTTGTCCAGTCTCCGTGCTACAGTCTGTTTGTCACGCAATATGCGTAATGCACAGGTTGTGCTATGAGCATACTGTATAAGGAGCGCCAGCAATGAAGAAGTGCGTTTTGTACGCCAGGGTTAGCACCCCGGAGCAGCACATCGAGAGCCAGTTGTGCGACCTGCGGAAGCTGGCGGCTCAGCGTGGGTTCGAGATAGTTGGCGAGTACACCGATATCGGTATCTCCGGCACGAAAGCCCGTCGTCCAGGGCTTGACGCCATGCTGCGAGACGCCCGCAAGCGGAAGTTCCATGTCGTCTTGGTTGCCGCCTTCGACCGCATGGCTCGTTCCACCAAGCACTTTTTGCAGGTGGTGGACGAGCTGGACGGGCTGGATATCGAGTTCGTCTCACGGCGGGAAAACATTGACACGACCGGAGCAATGGGCCGCATGTTCCTCACTCTCATTGGCAGCATTGCTGAGTTGGAATCCGAACTCATTAGAGAGCGCATTCGTGCTGGAATGCGTCGGCGCAAGATGGAGGGCTTCAAGCTCGGTCGGCAGCCGCTGGATGTGAACCATGCAGCGCTCGTCCGTGACCGTTTAAACGGCATGAGCCTGACTGACACCGCTCGGAAGTGGGGTGTGTCCCGTGCGAGCGTAGTCCGGTTTGTGCGGGAGCACCAGAAGCAGTTTGCCGAAGTTGAGTTCCAGCACGATTCGAACATCGCCGCCGCAGTGGAGTGTGTGGCATAGGGGAGGAGCATCTTGAAGAAACCGACCGTGCATTTCCAGTTTCGTCGTGCCAGCGGCTCACCTAGACAAGCGCCAAGTATTGCCATGACCGAAGCTCTTCACCGCCTCAGTGAGGCGGATGAAATGCAGCCCCTGCTGAGCAAGGCTCGCATAGATGGGCTGGAGGTTCTGATTGAAGTCTTCCACGGAGTAGACGGGCAACCGCTGCTCATACATACAACCCTCAGCCCGCAGTTCAACCAATAGAAGGAGAACAAATGAAAAGCCACGATAGCAACGGCAATCTGGTAAGTGAAATCAACACCAGCCGTACCAGCGATGGAAAAACCGTCACCACTCAAACGCTGTACAACACCTACAACGGTAACCCGCTCCATCAGAACATCTCCGTCCGAGATTCCCAGGGCAACGTGACCACCACCGATGTCATCGGCGGCAAACTGCTGCCATAGCCTCCACCTCCTCCCCGGCCAGTGAAGTCTGACTTTGCTGGTCGGGAATCTTCCACCGAACTCTATCCCAGACAGGAGCGCCTTCGCAAAAGTCATGACGATCAAAACGAATAATCCGCTGAAGTTGCAGATGGGACTCAGCTCCTCCGTGGAGTTGATCCGGGCGTCCCTCGAACCTTACTTGCCGTGGATAGAGCAGACGATGGGCGTGGCTTTCTCGCAGACCGTCACCCTCGCAGTGCCCTCGAATCCCGGCGATATCGTGGCGGAGCAACTTTTGAAAGGGCTTCCAGTAACCGCCAATCTTAGGGCGAGAAAGGGGTCGTGGGACAAATTCCTTGAAGATTGGACACTGCCAACGGGCGTGAGCCCCCGCATCGCAGTGTCCCTCCATCGGGAACGCCAGTCCAAGGCAGCCCCTTCAGACGTTTGGGACGTTGACTGGCAGGAGTGCCCGGTTGCCCTGACGCTCAAGGGATTCAAGCGGTCTGTCATCAGTGTGAAAGTCCCCGTGGCATTTCCTTTGAGCGAGGCTCCCGTTTCGCCGTTGGAGCACTGGTTCATCACTTGCCGTGAAGACGCCACCAAACTGCTCGGGCTTGTGCAACAGGTGGGGAAGGAGTCCCAGCGATGTTTGGAAACTGCGGGCAAACAGACCCGGTTCGAGTGCCGATACGATTGGGAGACAGTCGTGCTGGAGCCCACAGTCCGGCGCTTGGTGCAGAACGACTTTGAGCTGTTCTTTCAACGTGAAGAATGGTTCCACGCCCATAATCTTCCGTACCGCAGGGGCTATCTATTTTGGGGCGCTCCGGGCAATGGCAAAACAGCGACGATACGGGTGATGGCTTCGCACCCCCACATCAAGCCGTTTGCGATTGACTTGAGCAACCGTGAGAACGAGAGCGGCGATCTTTTCCGTCTGTTTGCAATGGCGTCCGATAGCACTCCTGCCTTAATCATTTTGGAAGACCTTGATAGGGCTTTCCCGACCGAAGGAAAACAAACCCGTGAACGGGCAGTAAGTTTCCAAACTTTGCTGAACTGTCTCGATGGCGTCGGAAGTCAAGATGGCGTCATTGTGGTAGCCACCGCCAATAATCCGAGGAGTTTGGACAGTTCCATCTTGAAAAGGCCGGGGCGCTTCGACCGGGTGGTTCAGTTCCGAAATCCCGACGCTACGCTCCGCCGTCAGTATTTCCAGCGGCTCAACCCGAATTTCAGCGGCGAGCAGTTCGAGACCGCCATTCGGAAATCCGAAGGATTCTCCTTCGCCCAGCTAAGAGAAATCTACATTTTGGGCGCTCAGTTTGCTTTCGAGCAGGGACGGGAGATTGCCCCCGCCGATGTCATTGAAGCCATCGACCTTCAGGCTGAGGGAGCGCAAGAAGTGAAGACATCGGCTGGCAGTTCGGGCTTCGTCCACAGCCGGAGCCTTCTCCGTGCCACACAGCATGAGGAAGAAGTTCTGCCGGAAGTAAACCAAGCCAGGGAGGAACTTTGAGCAAATTGGAGATGGGTCACATCGTAGCAACACCCGGCGCATTGGCTGCGATGGAGCGATCAGGCGAACAGCCCGCCGAGTTCTTGACACGGCACGCTTCTGGCGATTGGGGCGATCTGTGTGAAGAAGACCGCCGAGAAAATGAGTTTTCGCTGGAGCACGGCTTTCGGATTTTGTCGTCGTACAAGCTTCGCTCTAACACGGTGATTTGGATCATCAGCGAAGCCGACCGCTCTTCCACGACCATCCTCTTGCCTCACGAATACTGAGCGTGTGGCTGCGGCTATGGAGAAGAGATGGAAAAACTAATCGACTACTACTTCGATGGTTTTGGCACCGACCTGGACAGACTCGTCGGCACTGATGCCCCCCGTTATTTCGGAGCGGCATGGCGCACTGGTGGGTGTTCTGAATTAAAGGAAGTAGCGGCGGAGAACCGTCCTGCTTATGTGGCGTGCATCTACTACTCGGTTCTCTTTGACCAGGGACTGTGCCACCACGCCCATGCTGAGTACAAACAAAAGGCAAGGTTCCGGCGCTACCCGAAGTTCTGTCCAGGGCACGGCAGGGGGCACATGAACCCCAGAGGAATTCTTCGCTTCCCGATGCGTTGGGGGCTGGTGTCGCCCGAAGACTTGATGAAGCTAGCGGCTCCTGCCGCCAATCTGTTCGTTGCCGAGTATATTGGCATCATTGGCGAGAATTTCCCGAAGCTCTCTCTGTCGGACTTCTTCTACCTGCTCACTCGTTTTCCCGAAGTTGATTTTTGGGAGCCTAGGGAGACTCGCAAGTATTCAGCGGAAACAAAGGTGGAACAGAAGTTCCTGGCGGAAATGCTGGCTGCCATCCGCTTTGCGGGTCTCTAACCGCAAGGCGACCATCTCCTGTCTAAGTGGCGGGATAACTACCGGAGAGGAAGCATGAGCGGAATAACGCAGGTGTGGGAGAGGCTTTTCATTGGCAGTTTCAAAGACGCCGAGGCACTCGCTGAGGCGAATCCACTCGGCATTGAAACAGTGATAACGCTGTGTGAAAAGCCGATGCTCCGGCGCAATCCCACCATCCACTACGTCCATATTCCGATTGCTGACGCCACGCCGATCCCGCATGGGCGATACGAACAGGTCTTGGACGCCATCTACGAGGGCATCTGCGGGAATGTGCTGCTCCACTGTGTCGGCGGCATGAGTAGGACTCCGGTCATTGCTGCTCTCTGGATGCACCGCTGCGGCTGCAAGAATATCGACTCGGCTCTCGAAGAAATCGCCAAGCTGCGTCCTGGCATCGACCCTTCACCAATTCTCTTGCTCAGCATCAGGGAACACCTGTAAAGCGAGCTGCCGTGTCGCCGTTGCTTCCATCGGTTCCGTAGCAACATAATGGGAGACCGATTTCGATTTGGAGTAAATGGCTTTGGAGATCAGACCGCCCGACTGCTCAGCGTATCCGACGCCGTGTTCAGAAAAGGACTGGGCTCAGTGCGACAGGTGCTATGCCTACGTGTGCGAAGTTCACGATTACCTCGTGGATGTGCGGCATCCCGGCACCAACCCCAACCGAGGCACCAGCAGGCTCTGCAACGCCTGCATCCTTCATTTTCGTACCTACGGCGGGATTGGAGTTGGTCTGGACGGCTGCTGCTTCAGCATCTGAGGAGAGCGGGCGGCGACCGGATTGAATCCGCCATAGCCGCCGAACCAACATCCAAACGGGTGGTTCACAAGGTTCCGTTCCGCCACACCAAAAACATTGGGATTTTTGCCATCTTTTCGAGTTTCCGGCGCTGGTCAAATGCCTACAGGATATGAACCAGAAGCATCGGGTGCAGAAATCGGCGTCCAGCCTCAATCTGCTGCCGGAGCCGATCCACAAAACCCAACACAGCCATGGCTCCACTGTGAGAAACCACGCCCTTTGCGGAACTGCCGCACTTTGGTACTGATAGCGGGGAAGAATCTCCTTGCTTCGTCCTGCTCTGCTTTGTAGTGTTGAACGTACACACCCGTCCAGATGAGAGTGGCTACGATCCGCTAAGGGGAATTCCCTATGCGGAGATTTCTGCGTGCCAGGATGTCGGCTCCGGCAATGGCAAAAAAGGAAAGCCGTCGTGGGTATGGGGCGGGAAGCTGATACAGGAGAACTTTATGAAGGATTGTAAATGCGGGAATGCGTGTGCGAGTAACGCAACGAACTGCCCGAAATGTGGCTACAGATTTACAAGTACATTCACGAAACTCATTTTGGTGCTAATCGGGGTCATGATCTTGGGCAAGGTGTTTGGTGGGCTTTCCTCCAACTCCAGGAGCACGGATTTGAGTTCTACTGCAGGTTCGGCAGCGACGGTTGACCGCAAGGAACTCATCCATAGTGTGAAGCTCGATTACAAGTGGAGTAAGTCGTTCGGCAGCTTTATGACGGCCGACTTCACCTTGAACAACCCAACCAACTATCGCTTCAAGGACTTTGAAATCAAATGCACCCACTATTCGCCCAGCGGAACGGAAATTGACCACAACACCCGGACGATATATCAAATCGTTGAACCACAATCCAAGAAGGTTGTAAAGAATTTTGATATGGGATTCATTCACAGTCAGGCGAATTCTAGCTGCGAAATCACTGATCTGACGCCCCTCTAGTTGCCTGTGCGGGATCGGCTACACTTTGCGGCGTCGGAATAGGGGCCGACCTAGCAGCCAGCCCCGTAGTTATCTCAGTTTCAAATCGTGGCATGGACTACTTGATCCTGAGCTGAAGACGATCTTTGGGAATTGTCACGGTAACCACGACGTTCTTTGATCCGAACTGAACCTTAGCGTTTCCGCCAATCGTCATGAGTTTTAGGTGCTTCTTTTTGCGCTTACGGTTGGTCATGGAGCGATCCTCCGCTTAGTTATACGGGAATTGCCCTTTTTTATTTTCGATTATTTTCAGATTTCCAAGGCGTGATGCCTCAGAACATTGTCCGCACCGCCTGTCCGCCAATCACCAGCAGCATCGTAGACTGCATAGAGGCAGACTTTCATTTGCAGTCTCTGTCCAGCTCCCGGAATGGATTCTGCCTCGGACTAGAGTTGAATCGTGCCGCCAAGTGTCTTCCCCTTGAACCATAGTAATTCTATTCCGAGAGAGGCAAGGAGAGCCTTGATATTTGCACTGGGCTCTTTGGGAACAAGAATGGCGAGATCGACAGCTCCGTTTGGGAAATATGTAAAACGGTAGTCATGAAGTTGCCCAATCGCCTGACGAATCTGAGATCGACCTGAAGTGCCTTCCGAAGATGTCTTGGCTTCAATCAACAAATCTCGTCCTTCTTTCCAACCCAAGACCAGGGCATCAAACCTGCATTCCTTCAGAGTCGTCTGCCGCCACAATAGCCAATCTCTCAGATCGTTGGTGAGTTTGTTATGAAGCTTCCTGATGGTCACACTTTTTGCAGCGAGTTCGGCGGTGCTGTCGGTCTCGGACTTGAAGCCCACATCCTTAAAATCTCCACCCGACGAAGGCTTGTGAGCAAGTGGCTTTGGCTTAGGAAACGCCTCTAGGTTTGCGTACTCATCCAGTTCGAAGGCATCTTTCACATCGTACTTCCCGATCAGCTTGCCGAGGGACACGATTCCATTTTTGTCCGGCTTCTCTCCGATTAGGCGCAGTAGCCTTCCTGTGGGGGCGTTCATGATCGGGAAATGACATTGCGGATCGAGACAGGAGAGCACTGGCGTCAGACCGTTGAAGGGAGAAATGTGCCGACCACTGGTCGCAGTAATCCTGCCAAAATCTTCAACAATGCTGGCGACTTGCTCCAGCTTCTTCGTCACATCGCCAGGGCGTGAACTGACAAACTTGAAAGCCCGTGCTACGGATTGTGAGTGATTTCGGACGAACGTGAGAGTGTCCGGTCGCAATGCTGTGTAGTAATGAGTGATGCCCGTACGCTGTTTCAGTAGCGAAAGGCATTGCTGGAAGTTCAGACTCTTAAATCGTCCAGCGAGAGACGTAGCCAGCGATTCATCGGAACCATAGGGAACCTCTAAATAGCCTGCAATGTTTCTATTCCGCCATATCCTGTTCGATTCCGACCCCTTCTCGGCTCTGTTTGCCCAGCCACACTGAACCAAAAGGCACAGGAATTCGGGGTCACTTCGCTGTTTCTGGTTGGCAGCAGACCAGAGCGTTTGTATGAGATTCGCTGTGCTACGCTTGGACGCAACAGCAATCTGTTGCTCTTTGCTGTTGCTGTATTTGGGCAATCCTAAGCCAATTGGTTGGGCGGGCATGGTAGGGGATATTGTCGCCCGAGAGTTCATACTGTGAAAGGGATTTCTTCGGTTCTATACCAGATACTCATGCCGTGCGGTGACTGGCAGCCTTGATGCGGTCATGGGCATCAACGGGAGCCTACGCTGTCTTTGCCGCCGCAGCCTTCTTCGCCGCCCACCGTGCTTTGGCTGCCGCAGCCAACTTCTTTTTCGTGGCCGGGCTCATGGGCTTCCGTGCTCCGTTTATGGCGGCAGGAGTAACCTTGGCTGATTTCACTGTCGTCGGAGCCACAGTCGCCGACTTCTTCGTCGCAGCCTTCATTGCCCGCTTCATTTTTGCCCAACGCTTCTGCTGGGCTTCTGCCATGCGCTGGCGGGCTTCGGGGCTGACAATGCGTTTCTTGGCGGCGGCAGGAGCAGTCTTTGCGCTTTTCACCGCAGCAGGTTTGGCAGCGGTCTTGGCTGGGGTGGCGGCAGTGCCGTTCAGTGATTCGAGTGCGGCGATAGCTTGGTCGATGCGGTCACGCTGGGTGCGGAGGTCGTTGAGAATTTGTGCAGTATCCATGTATAGGCTTGCTCCTTCAACCGTGGATGGTAGCAGCATCAGACACACGGCACAATAATAAGCGCTCCGCAGGTTCCGCCATGAGCAGCGTCAGAAGCGTAAGCCGCCGCAGGAAAGAGGTCGGAGAGGTGCTACAATCCCGAATCATGACCACTGCAAAGGCAAGTTTTAGGAGTTTTGTAAACGCTTTCAAAGACCAATGGATTCGTTCCATGACGGGGAGCGTCCTTGCAGTTGTGTTTATGGGGATTTCTCTTTGGGTGTCGCCACATTCGCAGAAGATTTCGCTTTTCGTACTGGCAGTGATGTCGGCCATGTTCGCTGTCTATGGCGTCTGGTCTTCAGAGCGAACCGCTCGATGTGAAGCCGAGGATAAGGTCAATCAATTTACCTCCGTTCCGTTCGCCTCTCAGAGGATTATCGTTGTGAATTCGAATTTGCCTCTGGCAAGAGCGATTGCGGTTTCCATCGCTAACACGGGGAATGTCAACTTTGTGGTCTCAGCGATTGAAATCACCGTCAGCGATAGCAAACCACTGCAAGAAGAACAAAACGTTCCTTTTCCCGTAGGAGGAGGTTCTGGAAATGTTTTCTTGCCGTCCTTCTGGAGAGATTTCAAGATTAACCTCGTACCGTCTATCGACTTTCAGGTTCGTATACAAATCAAGTGGATAGATCGACAATCATGGTTGCCGCCGATTGTTGCCCATGCCCAACTCGAAGTTTCACCAAATTCAGGTGGATTGAGAGAGATCGGACTGGGATATCGTACTCAGCGACAAATTGAATGCCCCAAGTGTAAGGCAAGCGCAGTGTGGATGAACGTTAACGGCATCAGCAGCGAAGATGAGTTCCAAGAGAAGAAGGCAACGTTCTTGGAGGAGTTGAGGGAAAGTTGTCCCCAACATTTTTCACAATACGCACTGAACTTATCCGATGACACTCTGGGAGCTTACCCCGGAGATTAATTATCACGGATGCGAATTTCACTTTATCCGACTTCCGTGCTAGGCAAAAGCCAAATGAATGCGGTAATCGAACTGAATCACTTCGCCGGAGGTTTAGGAGAAGCAGCTTTGATGAACTTTACGCCGTATTCGGAAAAACAATAGATGCTCTTTAGCTTCTGTTTTGCGAGTTTCTCCAGCAAATGTTGCACGTCGCCCAATGACCTAAGGTAAACATCGACTTCCTCTACGCTCTGTTCCGCCGTAATCAAGGCGAGCCTCTCCAAATCTCGGATCACCAAATGAACGTGGTCGCACTTGGACTCGAAATTGTGACGGTCTGTGAAAAAGAGTTGTCGCAATTCTGGGTCATAAATTTCTTCCAAGTGCTTCAGTGTTCCCAAACTTAGTCCACGAGCATCAGTGCGGAGGCGGTCGAGGTATCTCGCTTCGTCGGCAGTCAGTTGGGAAAGAGTTTGCCCGAACGAGGGAAGTACATCCTCCGGCGTGGTCACAGAACTCTCCAGCAATGCTGCCCACCGTTCTTGCAGCTCATCATCAGACACCATTGATGCTGCTTGAAGCAAGGGGATAGCCCTGGTGAACTCCGCTGGTTCCAGCGGCCTCCCATTCCTCTGCCGTGCCCATTTCGTGAACACTTTTTGAAGATTGTCCTCGCAGTAGAAGCGAACTAGACTTCCAATGCTGCCGAGCACCAGGCCGACTTCTTTCGTCACCGGAGCCAGCAGGTTCCTTATTGGTTCGGCATTCAGAAGATTCCCAGCCGCATTCATTCCGTCTGCAATTGGATCGTCCATCGTTTACCTTCGTTCAGTAGAAATTAAGCCAGGTATCGCAAACTCACTTTCGTAATTCCGCCTGCAAATCTGCGGCCTACGTTTGCTCCGCACTTGTCGCAATGTCTCCCCTGGCTCGCAATGCCTCATACAACTGAGCCGGGCCCAGAAGCACGTCCTTCAATCCACTCCGCACCTTTTCCGAGTCCAGGGCTTGCTTACTCATCGAGGAATGAGCGGCGAATGCATCCATGATGGCGTTCAAGATGCCGTTGGCTAAGTCCGGAGAGTTCGAGAACTGTTCCTTGGTGTTGTTGGAAGCCTGCTGCACAAGGACTTCTGACTCCAGCAGTTTGCCTTTAATCACATTGTTGACGTAGACGAGCTTGTCGTCCTCAGTCAGTTCGCCGTCGAAGAGATCATTGACCTTGGCGATGATTTCCGCCAGCAGTGCCTTCTCTTTTTCCTGAACCGAACCGGAGCCAGATTCTGTGAGGGGTGGAAGCTTGGGCTGACCGCCCTCGCCTAGCACCATGGCCTGCTTACCCTTGTCCTTGAGATTGTGGTGGGTGAGGACGACCTTTGACAGGTCAATCTCCTCACGCTCTCGGCCAAACTCCAGCAGCGGCAATAGCGCCTTGAAAAAGATATAGCGGCTTTCGATGGCGGCATTCCCATAGTCGAATATCTGGGACAGGAACGTGTAGACGTGCTGGAATGTGCCAACATCTCGCTTGAACAGAATCAAGCTCTCAAGTTCATCGTTGGCTTCTGCGGCGGCTTTGCTGTCCTTACTGGCTTTGGCTGCACGGAGACGCACCTGTGCCTGTTTGTATTGCGTCAATAGCCGACTCACCACTGGCTCCAAAGCAGCCAGGAGATCACCCTGTTTTGCTTTGGGGTTCAGTTCCACTTCGACCACTCGATTCACTTCAAAGTCGTCATAGTGTCCCGCAGAATCCAGCTTGGTTCGCAGATTGAACACCAGGTTCGGGTCGGTGACGTTCGCCAACTCCGCCGTGGCATAGTAAGCCTTGAACGCCAGTAGCACTTCGGCGGGATCGTTGAGGAAGTCCAGCACATAGGTCGTCTTTTTTTCGCCAAAGGGGCCGGAATACGAGCGATTTAGCCGGGAGAGGGTCTGCACCGCCTGAATGCCAGCCAGCCGCTTGTCCACATACATGCCGCACAGCAAGGGCTGGTCGAAGCCAGTCTGGAATTTGTTTGCCGCCAGCAGAATCTGATATTCGTCGGAATCGAAGGCTGTGCGAATATCCCGCCCTCGCAGGTTCGGATTTAGCGTCTTGCTGGTTTCGGTGAACTTGTCGGAGCCGGATTCAGAATCGGACACTTCGCCGGAGAAGGCGACCAGCGTGGCAATCTTATAATTGTTCGCCTTGATGTATTTGTCGATTGCCAACTGCCAGCGAACTGCCTCTATGCGGCTGCCCACCACAACCATCGCCTTCGCATGACCACTCAGCAGCGGCTGCACATTCTCCCGGAAGTGCTCAACTACAACCTGCACCTTCTGAGAGATGTTGTACGGATGCAACCGCACCCAACGCATAATACCCTTCATCGCCGCAGAGCGCTCTACTTCATGGTCATCCCACTCTTTGCCGTTATGCGCCAACTTGAACGCCAGCTTGTAGGAGATGTAGTTCTGCAATACGTCTAGGATGAAGCCTTCCTCAATTGCTTGCCGCATGGAGTAGACATGGAACGGCTGCGGCAAATTCTCCGGCCCGGCTGGCAGATGGGGGTTCGGGCGGCAGCCAAACAGTTCCAGAGTCTTCGCCTTGGGAGTAGCGGTGAACGCCACGTAGGTAATGCCGGGCTGGTTTGCCCGTCCCGTCATCTCCGCCACCAGAATGTCTTCGGTGCTCACGGTGCCGCCATCGGCCACTTCCTGCAACTCTTCGGCTGAGAGCACCGCCTTCAACTTGGCCGCTGCCTCGCCCGTCTGCGAGCTGTGGGCTTCATCGGCAATCACGGCAAAGTGCTTGCCCTGGGTGGCGAGTTTCTGCACCGCCTTAAAAGCAGCAGGGAAAGTCTGAATGGTGCAGACGACGATCTTCTTTGCACCACCGAGCGCCTCCAGCAGTTCCGAACTTTTGCTGGCATCTTTCCCCTTGATCGTCGCCACAACTCCAGCCGTCCGCTCAAAGTCAAAGATGGCATCCTGCAACTGTTTGTCGATCACGTTGCGGTCGGACACCACGAGCACGGAATCGAAGACCTTTTTCTGCTCAGCATCATGCAAGTCGGCTAGAAAGTGGGCAGACCAGGCAATCGAGTTTGTCTTGCCCGAGCCAGCCGAATGCTGGATGAGGTATTTGCCGCCTGCACCGTCCACAAACACAGCCGCCAGTAGTTCACGGGTGGCATCAAGCTGGTGATAGCGGGGGAAAATCACATTCGTAATCTGCTTCTTGCTGTCTTTTTCTGCGACCAGGTAGCGGCCTAGAATTTCCAGCCAGCTTTCCCGTGCCCATACCTCTTCCCAGAGATAGGCAGTGCGGTGCCCGCAATTCCGATTCGGCGGATTGCCCGCTGCGCCATCGTTGCCTTTATTGAATGGCAGAAAGCGTGTGGCTGGCCCCGCTAGTTTGGTGGTCATGTGGACTTCGGTGTTGCTCACCGCAAAGTGAACCAATGCGCCGGAAGGAAATGACAACAGCGGTTCGGCGGGATTGCCTTTTGTGCGTGGCAGACGGTCGAAGCGGTATTGGTCTACTGCGTCCTCTACTGACTGCGTGAAGTCCGTCTTCAACTCAACCGTGGCAACGGGCAGTCCATTGAGGAAGAGCACCAGGTCGATGCAGTTCTCGTTGTGCAGCGAATAGCGAACCTGCCGCACTACACGCAAACGATTGGCGGCGTACCGTGTCAGAATCTCGGGGTTCATCGCCAGTGCTGGTTTGAACTGGGCAAGGGGCAGCTTCTGGCGGAGACCGATCATCTCTACGCCATGGCGGAGCACATCCAATGTGCCACGAGTGTTTACCTGCTCACGCAACCTCGCCAGCAGCACATCACCCGCTGATGCTCCATGGTTCTTGCTCAGTGCCTCCCACGCCTTGGAATGAGATTCCTGCACCCACGCCAGCACATCTGCCGGGAACAGAGCCAGGGCACGGTCATAGTGGGCAGCATCACCCTCGGCATAGAGCCAGCCGTGAGCAGCAAGGTATTCGCAAACCTCATCTTCAAAGCTGATCTCTCTGTGCAGGTTCATGCGGTCTGTTCCTTTGCCATCCCACGCACGTCTATCTTTCCGGTGACGGCGGCGGAGATGAGTGCGGTACGGCGTTCTTGGAGTAGGTCGATGGCGTGGGTGGCTTCAGCGGTTAGTTGGTCTAACTGAGCGGATTCGTGTTCGACAAAATCGGCTATTGCCCTCTGCTCATCAAGCGGCGGGACGACGATACGAATGCGCTGCACAAACTCAACATTCAGATTCATCTGAGTTGTTTCGTTTCCGCTGTCTCGGACAAATCGATATGCGAAAAGGAAAAACGCATAAAGAAATCGTCCGTCCATCCGCTGGTCAACCTGAATTGCGGCACAGGCTTGATTGAAGGTTGCGGGGATTCCTAAAAGCGCAACACGCCCTCTCGTGACGCCCTGCCCATACAGTGCCATGAGCAATGTTCCGGGCGGAGCAATCCTGATCGAGCACGATCTCAATGCGTCCGCCGAAACCGTCTCTTCGGTGGCAGTAATTGTTGAGTAGTTGACTTCTCCTGTCTTTACCCATGGGATTCCGCCGCCCCAGTATTGCTCATTCGTTCGATCAGGAGTGGCTCCGGTGCTGATGCTTGCAAAATACCGCAATGCGCCCACGCTCCAATGAGCTGGCACTTGTCCGAGCCATTCTATGTCGGAATCCTTCATCGGAGCATCCGGGTTCAACCCTTTGGTGACGGCATGGGAGATGACGGCTTGGCGCTTCTCTTTCAGCAAATCAATCAGCCGCCGCTGCTCCTCCACCAGCACGTCAATCTTCGAGGTCTCCCTCCTCAAGAACTTCAGAATAGACTTCTGTTCGTTAATGGGCGGCATTGCAAACAAAAAACGACCAATGCTCTCCTGCGATATGCCGAAAAAGGTAGTTCCGGTGCGTTCTTGGATCATGTAGACCTTGAAACCCAGCCCGCCGAGCACGTAGTACAGAAAGCGATTTTCAAAGCGGCCATTCCGTGGCCGAAATAGAAGAAGATGGCTGTTAAGGCACGCAGGCCCCGGAAGGCAGTCAACGTAAGCCAGCTTTCCCATTGCAGCGCCATCTTTCATCAGCATCAGATCAGCCTCACGAAGCTGAATTTCAGGGGCGATTGCGTAGCGATCAGGCGAAACATGATAGCAACGCTGCCAATCAATTCGGTCGTTCGTGAAGTGCTCGCTGGTGACTAGATACGGGCCTTCTTCGGTGTATTCGTCGGAGCGAAGCCCTTGCCATCCCAAGCGTCCCTTCAATGAGGCAACGTACTTGAGAGGTTCGATTTCCCAGTGCTCCGGCACCTCACCCAACCATGGCACGCCGCTGTCTTTGTACTTGGGATACCGTGGCAGGCTCATTCCGCCAGTCCCCCAAGCATAGTGAGGATGCGATCAGTGACACCCTTCAGCTCCTCATCAATCTCATGCAGAGAGCGTGGCTGCTTGAAGACATAGAAGTACCGATTAAAGGGGATTTCGTAGCCAACCTTGGTCTTCTCGTGGTCGATCCAGGCATCGGGCACATGGGGTAGCACTTCACGCTCGAAGTAGACCTCCACATCCTCAGACAAGGGCACGTTCTCTGTGTCCCGCAGATCGCTGTCCGATTGAATGTCGCCCTTGTTCTTGCCCTTGGCGACGAGCACGACATTCCCGTCGCCATCCAGCAGAGGCCGCTCAACCGTGATGGTGCGGTAGCCGAAATCTTCGTTCTTGAAGATGCGGCTGACAGGAACGCCGCCCTTCGTGACCTTGCGAAAGTTGCCGAATATGCGAGTGACTTCTGCAATGTGCTCGTCGCTCAGTTCCTTGCGCTTGCTGCCCAGGCTCTTCCGCATCTTCTGCCAGTAACTGCTGGCGTCAATCAACTGCACCTTGCCCTTGCGGGCGGCGGGCTTGCGGTTGGAGAGTATCCAGACGTAGGTGGAGATGCCCGTGTTGTAGAACATGTCCGTGGGCAGGCCGATGATGGCTTCCACCAGATCGTTCTCCAGCACATAGCGGCGGATTTCGCTTTCTCCGCTGCCCGCACCCCCGGTGAAAAGCGGCGAACCATTCAAAACGATACCGAAGCGGCTGCCGCCGTCCACGGCAGGACGCATTTTGCTGATGAGGTGCAGCAGGAAGAGCAGAGAGCCATCGCTAACTCTGGGCAAGCCGGGGCCGAAGCGCCCGTTGTAGCCCTCCTGCTCATTCTCCTTGCGGACAGCCTTTTCGACCTTCTTCCACTCGACGCCGAAGGGCGGATTGGAGAGCATGTAGTCAAAAACCTTGTGGGCGTGGCCGTCTTCCGAGAGCGTGTTTCCGGCGATGATGTTGGCTACGTCCTGCCCCTTGATGAGCATGTCGGCTTTGCAGATGGCGTAGGACTCATCATTCAATTCCTGTCCGTACATGGTGAGGCGTGCCTTTGGGTTGTGCTCCGCCAGATATTCGCCAGCCACGGAAAGCATTCCGCCAGTGCCTGCTGCCGGGTCATAAATGGTGCGGACGACGCCGGGTTTGGCGAGCACATCGTCATCCTCAACGAAGAGCAGGTTGACCATGAGGCGGATGACTTCACGGGGAGTGAAGTGCTCTCCGGCTGTTTCATTGGAAATTTCAGCAAACTTGCGGATCAGTTCCTCAAAGACTGTGCCCATCTCGGTATTGCTAACCGCATCGGGGTGGAGGTCGATTCCGGCAAACTTTTCCGTCACCTGGTAGAGCAGGCCGGATTTGGCGAGGCGGTCGATCTGCGTATAGAAGTCGAAGCGCTCAAAGATGTCCCGCACGGATGGAGAAAACGCCTGAATGTAGGCGTACAGGTTCTCCTTGATGTGATCCTGGTCGCCCATGAGCGTCTTCATGTCCATGGGGGAGGTGTTGTAGAAGCTCTGCTTTGCTTTGCGAAGGAGGAAGGGCTCCGGGTTAATTCCGGCCTTCTGGCGGGTTTTATTCTCCGCCAGAACCGCTTCCTTGGTCTCCTCCAGCACGCAATCCATGCGGCGTAGCACGGTGAAGGGCAGGATCACTTTGCCGTATTCGGACTGCTTGTAGTCGCCACGCAGCAGATCGGCAACCGACCAGATAAACGAAGAAAGGCTCATGAGCTTGAAATCCAGATAAAGGTTATGCGTGCGTCACCCTAAGTTACTGCACATGAACGGCCAATTCAACCGAGTAATGCTGCCAGAGCCTGGGGCGCTACGGCATCCTGGAACCTGTGAATTGTGGAGGCGCTGCCAGGACTGGCTGCGGCGGAATGACCAGCCCATCTGGTGACCTCGGAAAGAATTCAGGAAAGAAGTCTACGTCGTGCCGCAGCCGCCGACTACAATCTACCCGATGCCCAAGCACACATATTCCTTCAAATCGGAGGTTGGCACCTTCTGGATTCGCCCCGAGACTGGCGGCGGTTGGAGTCTGAACATCGTGAGTGATGACGAGATTGAGCCCCTTGGCTACTACAAGTCCCGATTCGATGCCGCCCACGATGTGTCCACTGGAAACACTGGATTTGGCATGTGGGACAGGCGTGCCGAAAAGAAAGCTCCAGCGTCATTGCAAGAATGGAGACGCCTGTAAAGACCTTTGAACTCTCATTTCCCGCTTAAGAATCGAATGACTTTGGTAATCGCCACCAAACTAAAGAAATTTCCTCCTTCACCCGTATACGTATAGCAATCGGTGACCAGGGGGAGGGGAAAACGATGTCCGAAGAATGCAACGAATGTGCTACCTGTCTGCAGCAGGTTGAACCCGAGCTAATGTGCAGTCACAGTTTGAGTGGCGGATCGTCTAATTACTCGGGCCACGAACCAGAGGACTTTGTTACCACTCACGACGAGTATCAAAAGGCCCAACCGGCTGCTACGGTGCATACCGTTAATAAGCGTCGCCATCTCCGGGTCTTCTGCAGGAGGGGGCGGGCGTGCATCAGGACGGAATCCGCAAGCTTCGTCGTTGAACTGACCGATGTCAGTCGGAGTGGCTTGTGCTTTAGGACGACCCAGACCCAGCAGTTCAGGGCGGGGACTCCGATTTCGGTTGCGACCCACTACATTGAAGGTGGCGAGAATATCTTTCAGAACGGACAAATTGTTCGAGTGCGGTATAGCCCGTCTGGGAACGCTGAATACGGCGTCGAGTTCTGTGTCAATCAGCAGTCAGGCAGTCTAAGCTGTTAGTCAAATGCTACCTTGCGTGAGGCACATTTAGGTTCCGCACTTATTCTGAGGCTAGGATGTGCCGATATGCTCATTGAGCGCCTGGAATTCTCAGGGTAATGAGATAACGCAGAGAAAGGCACTTTTTAGATGAACGCCACAATCCTTTGTCTCGATGACGAACCTGTTGGACTCGAAATCCGTGCCATGGTGCTTCGCATTACCGGGTATACCGTATTTGCAGCTTCGTCAGCCGAAGAAGCACTTCAGATTCTTGCCGACCACCATATCGACCTTGTGATTAATGATTACCTGTTGCCGGGCACCACGGGGACGCAAGTCGCCGCATCGATGAAGGAAATCAGGCCAGACATCCCCATCCTCATTTTGTCTGGGCTGATAAACCTTCCAGACGGCATCGAATCCGCTGATTGTTTCCTGAGCAAATGTGAACCGCCTGCCGTTTTACTGGCTACCATTGCCGAATTGCTGGCAAAACCAGAAGCGGTGGTTTACGAAGCTGCAGCCAAGGACACTGTGCTCATCGCAAGCTAAGGTTCACCGTTCCCGCAAGCTCTCCGCCGCCATCTCCAGCAGGTGTTCGACGCCGTCCTTGTCCGTGCCTTCCAGCGTCTGCACCGAGCGGAGGAGGGCGAGAACTTTTTCAATGGCTTCCAGGGCGGCTTGGTGATTCGATTTCGGTTTGGGCATGGTGAAGATTGTAGCGGAACATCGCTGGCTACTGAATCATCCCGCATTTCTTGTATTTCAGGCCGCTGCCACAGGGACACTTGTCATTGCGCCCAATATTACCTTCGGAACGTGCAAGCCTATGGAATATATCTCGGGTTACCTGATCTTTTTGTGCATCCTTCTTCCACTTGGAGTCGAGTTCCAATCCGAACCTCACTGTCTTGTCTTGCGGGTCAATGGAAATGCCAAACCAGGTGTCGGCCTTTTGCATGTACTTGCGGTTCTCGCAATGCGTTCTAAGGCTATCCGCAGCCTCCCGCATTGGATATAGATTGCAGTGAACAGTTACCCCGGTGCTGGCAGGAGTACACCCGATTGAAAAATTGTGTTGTTTGCCATCGCACAGAGTCATTTCTGCTAATTGGTCAATTCCGTCGCTGAGTCGTCTGAACGTTGGCTCGTTAAACGTGAGGACAGTAAAGCCAAAGTCAAGAGTGCGTCCATCGGGCTTCGATTCAATGTCCTTGAGTATTTTCTCCAGTGTAGTTCCAGCACACTTTGTAAGGATTCCATCCGGCGTCCGCTTACCTGGAATATTATCTCGGCGTACGGTCATCGCCGCATCAAGATCACACGAAATGTCGTCCCAGAGTCGAACAAAGTTGTACTCATCGCTGAGCCATAAATTGCACTTCAAATGGTATGAGAGGGCGGTGAGTTCATCGGGGACGTACAGCTTTTCAGAATAATTGGTGCGCCGATTCACATAGCTCAGGAACTGTAGAGGTGATTCCAGCATTTCTGTCATTGCATCTAGCGCAAATATGTCTGTCACAATCGGAGGGCGAATTAGTGATGTTTCGCTATGCTTTAGAAACTGTCTGGCCTGAAAGGTCAATGCAGGATAGAAATCAGAGACAACACAGAATATGTAAATCTCCTTGAGATGTTTAGGAGATTGCAACTTCTCCCTGTCAGCACCGATCAGGTCGAATTTCGGGTTCGTCAAGCATTTGGCCGACTCGAATGCTTGATCGTAGGCATCCTGCACGCTCTTTTGAAAATCGTCCTTGAGTTTTCCGTCATTCCCCTTCCTCGCTTCAAGGGTCAACCGCTTTGATTTTGCTTGCAGAACGATAGCCCGATTTCCGAACAATACGAGCACGTCGATATCTGTTACCTGGGTCGCTTTTGATTCGTAGATTATGACATCAGGAAAGACTCTATCTTTCCCGAAAACCTTTTCAAGTTTCTCCTTGGCAAAATTCTCGGTGAAGCGGCCTCGGTTCTGCATGGCGATGGGCGCATAGCCAGGATCAGCCCCCATCCAGAAAAATGGCGAGTCGTACAAAGCCTGAACGAGGCTGTATTGTTCAAACAGGAGAAAAGTGTCGCCGTCCTTTCTCAGAAGCGGAGTGGCATTGGCAATGTTGAAATCGTGTAAGGACTGAAACTCGCCATTTCTCTCGCCCTCTGGCACAGCGAAGGCTTCAAGAACCTGGCGCACCAATGACTCACTCATTCCGCTTTGAGCTGCTACCTGTTCTGTTGTTACGGAGAAGCCTGGAAGGAAAGTCCATTCGGAAGGTGGAAGCTCTTTCAATCTGTCTTGCGTATTCGTCAGATTCTGGTTTTGCACTATGCAAAACGCAAGCACAACGTTTCGTGCGCTCTCAATCGAAAACCCTTTATTCTGTTCGAGCCACACGTTGTCGTTTGTGTATTTCTTAACGGCGAAGTCACGAAACTGAAATGAGTAGGCTGATTCGCCAGAATAGAAGATTGGTTCTCGAAGTGCGTTGCCCTCACTGAACGGGTTGTATTTGTGTTCTTGTACTCTCTCAACGGTTAGGCCGTCGAAGATGCCCCTCGACATTGATTCGTGCAACTCCTCCATCAGCCGATAGCTGTCGTCAATGTATGTCTGGACAACATTCGTTGGCGGCAACTCGTAGTTAATTTCTGCCTTGAGAAGTAGCCCGACGAGTGTGGTCATCTCGGTTCGTATCAGTCTGTCCCACGAGTATTTCGAGAGCAAATCCTCTGGCGTTATTTCGTTGGCGTAACGAACAATATTGTCCTTGAAGCAGATGAATGCGACCGCATGGACATACCCGGGCGAAAGACAAAGCTGAGTTAAGTCGAGGAATATCTCTTGTTCAGTTCGCATTTATTGCCCCGTAACAGCGACTAACTAGAAAGAGGCAATCATACGCCAGAATGGCCGAGAGCCAATCCTCCGCTATTTTCTGGAGGCCGGTTGCATGTATGTTACAGGCGGCGGCAAATTCGGTGGGATTTGATGGTCGCAACCCTGGCAAGAATGGGCGGCGGCAAATCGGGTGGACTTTGCAGGTCGTGACCCTGGCGGGAATGGGCGGCTAGGCTGGCCGAAGAGCTGGCGCAGTGGCTGGCAGACCGTGAAATCCCGCTATTCGGAGATTTGGTTGCAACCAGGGAGCAGTGGCTCAAAATTATTGAGGACGCTGCGGAATCCATCCCCGTCTTCGAGAAGCCCGCCAAAATGAGCCGCCTTATTCAGTAGGTGTTGCCAGGGGCGGGGCGGCTCTTGCGACGGCGGAATGCTGCAAGCAGGGAGCGTCACCGTTCCCGGAGGTTCACTACACCTTCCGAGACCATCTTTTCCAACACCGCTCTCTTTGCAACTGAAATGCATTTCCACGTGCTTGGGGATGCAAGCTAGGAAACCAGAGAACTTTCCTGCCACCGATGACAAGTTCGCCATAGCCACCCGTTTTTGCGCTTTCCCATGTGACGGGACGGAGTGATGATATCTCCCTTTTTCGCAACGCAAGCTCTATCGTATTGAAAGCCTCTCGTCCCTGCGTCACCAAAACGTCTGGCCGAAGAATTTTCAGTTCACCGACTATGTATTCTGAGCACTTGCGGAATAGTTTTTTATCCGCCTGTTGCTTCCCCAGTTTATTTTGGCAACACTTAGCCGCATTTGAGTGCGCAAAGAAGGGTGCAATCTCGTTCAGCTTCAGACCCGGTTTATATGCCTTCAACAACTCGCCAGCCATTTCATGAGTCACACGCCAATGGCGGCGTTTAGGGATTGCCTCTACATCGACATTTTCAGCCCATCTCCGGACGGCGGGGGCGGTTCTTCGAGAAGGCTCTCTCGATTCTCGGCCTGAATCTAACGAAAGAAACAGGATGCGAGGGAATCTTCCAATCTCGTACTTGGTGCCGATATGCGGCTCCTTCGGCCCCGTGAAATCGGAGCAGTCGGCTTCACATTCTCCTTTGCGCCGACAACTAAAATGCATCGGGGATATACCTTGCATTTTGTAATACCGTTGAACCTGTTGAAGCATCGCCATAAAATGTCTCCAATCAGCGGGTGCAAAGATACCATGCCGCAGCCAGATGGCACCACGGCGACGGATGGTGCTTCGTATTGACGGTGGCGATGACGCCGGAGAAGGCACCGTCTGCCCAGTCCATAAACCCCCCAGAACCTCCGTACCACTCCCGACGCCCCAACCGCCCCATCCCGCACCGCCGACCGCCCAGATCGGCTCTGGGTGCGGGTGGGGACTTGGGGGGATCGGCGGAGGGGGCAGACTTGCGGTTAGATTCCGAAAAAACGAGCCCTCCGGCGCTCCGCTGCATGGCGATCTACGAGACGGCGACAGATTAACTTCTTTCTTTCCTGAGGGCGATTGCAATAAGCTGTTCGGCGGGAAGGGAGCCAATGATTAAAGCGGATTTCAAGGACGATTGGAAGGAATTCCTTGAAAAGGAAATGACCGCATACGGCTTACAGTTTGCCCCATCGAAATCTTTGGCGGACAACACGAGCAGATATCTCAATGCGAAGCGAAGGATTCCGCACAGGACTCCGAGGAACGTACACGAGTCCAATGAACTTTGCATCCCGATGCAGTATCTGGAAGATTACGCCGAGCTAAAAAAGGTTATGAGCACGGGTGGAGAACTAAAGCGCTACTTGAGTCGTGACATCCAGAAGGAACAAGCTGACAAAAATGATGGACTCCTTAATGCTTGGGGGATTCAGCATCTGCACTTTCGGCCTAGCGGCACTAGCGACGTACTATTTGTAAAGATCACGGATACAGACGTATTTGTTATTCAATGCCTCTCACATGGTTCTGGCCATTTGGAGGTCTGGGTAGAAAAGACGCTTCCCCAAATCTTGCACGACAACTGGCCCGAGATTGAACTTGGCAAACTCGTGGGGGTCTCCGCCGACCCGCTGACGCCAGCTCAGATGCTCTCTCTTCGCCGAAAAAACGGGAACTTCGCTATCGCTTTGTCAGATGGCACTGTTTTCGTCTCCCCCAATGGAGGAATCAGTTGCTCAGGGCGTTGTGTCTCAGACGTACTCAACACCGACAAAATACTCGTCAGTCTGGAAAATCACCAGAAGCTAGTCGAAGCGAATGAAATGCGCTTCCGTGAGGCACTTAATCTTGCTCCTTCCGAGGAGCTTTCGCTGAAACTGGTATTCGACAATGATCATGAGTGTTGGCTGTACGAGCCCAACAAACAGGCGAGGTTTACCCTCACCATCCGAGAATAGCGGTGCTTTCATGAAACTGAGATACCTGCGCAAGCTTAATGCTACCCGCCACCGAACCTGCGATAGACCCGCTCCACCACGCTCTCGGGAATCCGCATCGTAGTTTTCTTACGCACACCCTTGCGCCTGGGCGGGTGCAGGAGGAGAACGCCGGGCTCACGCCGGAACCGGCGAATGATGCTGTCGTGGGACATGTTAAAGATGGCGGCAAGTTCTTTCGGGGAGTAGTGCCGCTCGTTCCAAGCGGGCTTGGGTTGTTCCTTCAGGGAGGTTAGCATGATGCCAAGATTGTATTCAGGGACGGGTCACTTGTGCCGATTTCTTCCGCTTTTGTGCGATCTTTAGCGCCATGTCAATATGGGATGAACGCCAAGCTGCACGCCACGTTAGGTGCAAACAAAATGGGAAGGGCGTTTTAAGCAGCATGAGACGCAAACCAAAGAACGATGCCGAGCGGGGGCTGCTTTCTCAACTGGAGTGCAGAGTTAAATTTGCTCGGGACAATGACCGCCTTCGCAATGGATGGGTGTATTTGAACGGTGCTGACTTCGTGCTTCAGCACGGGGTATGGTATAACCCGTCTCCGCTGCCAGAATCTGTGCCAAGAGGCATAGATAGAGAATGTTTTGGCAACGCTTGGCGACTGGCGTATAACAACTTCGCTCACTACATCGAAGGCTATGCGCTGGCCACTGGTGTTCCGGTCATCACCCACCATGCATGGGTGGATTACCCAAACGGGCGCAAAGCCATCGATAACACATGGAATGAGCCAGGGACGGCATACCTTGGTGTCAAGTTCCCGCTGATCGACGTAGAGTGTGGCTGTTCTATGTTGGATAATTGGGAACAGGGATGGCCGCTATTCAAGAAGCGATGGAAGAAATGAAGTTCATCCCGATCTAACGTGTTGCTGCCAACTGAGCGCCGCAGCACACCTACTTGTAAACCGAGCATTCATTCAGCCCAAGACGCTGCATGACCGCTGGATGCTTGGAACACAGTTTCCAATAATTCCTGCGTGCCCGTGAAGTCGGGCACCGGGGCGAAAGCGACGGACACCGGGCGACCAACAGCCAGTGGTTCATTTTGATTTCCAGCAATTTTTCTCGAATTTGGGGGCGTGCATTCATAACGTAACTCCTGCGTGGAAAGGTCATGGCGATCAGGGTAATCGTCAGTCTTTCCAGTTTTGTTGAGATTTCCTGGAGACCGAGGTCACACACTCTGTAGACGAAGGCTCTGATTTCGGCTCCTAAATAAGGAGCAGGAAAGTCCGGGAATCGTATTTGAATGTGTTTTGGAAGTGTTTTGGAAGTGCTTTGGAAGTGCTTTGGAAGTTTCCTGAAACGTGCAACAGATGACGCCGTTGGGAAGTTCATGGTTGCCGTGCCGAGGTCGGGGCGGCGACATCGGCGGTGACGATAGCCGCTTGCTGGATCGATTCAGGGGGAGCGGAAATCAAAACTATCACAATGGCCGGGCTCTATATCCGGCTCCGTCATCGAGCCCATCTCACTCCCGTTCCTTTCAATTCTTGTTCTTGCTCCGCCCGGTATACCTGCCGGGTGACGGTTTACCTTTCGGCACAGGCCCAGTTCCGTTGGTCACTGGCAACTTTTTGCTTTAGCTGTCGCTACTTCCTCTGTTTCCCATAGTTACTTCAGCTCGGTCGGCGCAAACGGCTTCGAAGCCTTCGCCATACCATGATTGGTTCAACCTATGGCTGGGGGCAAGAAACGCTTCCTAGGTGCCTTAGCGTGCGGGAGGGGGGCTGCGGAATGGGGGAGGGGATTAGCCGTCCGGGTATCACGGAGCAGAAACAACTTCTCCAACTCCATTATCTCCCATCCATCCAACATATCCGGGTTCCAATCCTCGTGAATTCCGATTAGCCAAGCTGGTCGCATTCTGAATGCCATAGTAAGTCCTTACCATGAAATACTTATTGGCCCGTTTCAAACTCTGGTTCCGGCTCCAGATTATTTTGCCGTTCCAACTTTACCCGTTGCTCCAACTCGTAAAACTCGTTGCTGAACAGAACTACCTTCTCGTCAATCTCCGATACGAGTTTGTTTTTCTTGGCAGCAGCCGTAGCCAACTTCACCATGCGGGATTTTTCCGTCAAGTCCCAATTCAGTTTCCAGTGCTTGAACAGCACGCTGAGACTATTCCAGTTCTTAGCCACGGATTTAACCCGGTTACGCAAAGTATCGTCCAATACATCATAGACAGTCCTCAATGGATAGCAACATAGCAATAACCTGATCACATTTTTCTCCGGCTCCGTGATCTTGCGGATACTGGTGTTGTCGGTAATCCAACTTGTGAGAGCTGTAAACTCCGCATCTATGCTCCGGCTGTAATCCGCCAGGTCTATATCCTCCGTATATCCCAATCCAAGTAACTCAGTCCTTGTATCATCGTCAAACATTCCTAGGACTTGTTTCATGTCCTTGTTTGTTTCTCCTACCATACCGGAAGAGCACAACGATGACGGCGAAGCCGCTTGTCTTAGCTTCTCTTCGCTTGGTTTGGTTTGAACCCCAGGATCATGTAACAGAGAATCGTCACTAGCATGTAATACTACTGTGGGGGCATCCGCACCGTCGTCGGGTGTGCCGTCGTCGGTCTCACAGTCGTCGGCGGCACCGCCTACGGTGGAACCGCCTACTACTTTGTATTCAACGGTGTGGAATTTCTTGCTTGTTCCGGTTGCAACTAGGAAACCCTCGTGGATTAGAATCTTGCGAATCTCGCCGTAAACCTCATGGGTGATGCCTATATCGTATAACACATGCTTCTCGGCAAGGTCGAAGATGTTGTCCTTGCCGGAACGCCAGAACATATATGTCCATACGGCGATGATAATGTACTTCCGTCTGCCATACTTCCTAGCCATCTCAAACAGCGGGTTACGATCCTTCCAACGGAACAACTTGGCTTCAATCGGTTTCTTTTTGGTTTTCTTGGTTGATGTTTCTTGATTTTCAGTATTGTTGTTAGACATAGTTACAACTGGTTCCTCCATTGAACCTGGATAGTAATACGGCCCGGAGATCAAATCCGGGCCGTATTGTTACTGGTTATTCGCTCCGGCACACTTGCCCTCGGCGCAAACGGGCACCGCCTCTGGCGATACCCGGCTCTTGTTCCGCCGTCCGAGCACTTGGACTCCAATAGTCTGGATCACTGGCGAGGACACTCCGAACACCTTGCCTACCTCGGCATAAGTATCCGTTGGATGTAACCTGATATATTCTGCAATTCGTTCGTGGCGTGCTTTCTGTTGTTTTCTGGTCATGCTCATCGTGAACTCCTTACTTATGCCTTCCATATTCAATACTCAAAGTTTGGGAAACTTTTGATAATGAATTTGTTTTCCGACTACCAACTCCTCTATTAGCAGCTAAACAACAAAAAAGCCCTGCTCGCCGTGAGAAACGAGCCAGGGCCGGAGGACTTACACTTGATAAAACATAATACTCAGGATGCCCCACTCACTCGGGGCGAAATATGGAAGGAATTCAGACGCCTGGATGTCGTGAAACTGGAACTCAGCAATCATGCTTCATTCTGCCGCTGCGTCAAATGCTACGCTGTCCGCCATCGGGAAAGGGAACTCAAGAGGAGGGTTAAAGAACTATGATTTTCGAGTCCCCCTGCGCTGCGTACATGAAGCGGAGATTGGCGGAACTGGAAGCCCTGGCTGCGGGCGGAATGCTAGAAGATTTCTCTGCGGAAGAGGACGAATTGTTTCGGCTGCGGTCGCAATCACAGTTAGGTGGCGATTCCGATGACCTGTAAAGAAAGAAAAAAGCCCCGGCGAATCTTGCTCGTCGGGGCCGGACTTGTAACTTCAACCGTTGTCTAATACTGCTGATTTATAGCAGCTCTTGGGCCTCAATAAATTCCTTCGGAGCTTGCCAGCCAGCACACGCCGCACCATCTGGCTTGATCCGTTCGGTCGCCATCTTGCAATATTTCTCAGAAAGCTCAATCCCGATCCAGCCCCGCCCACACTGTTCTGCGGCAATGGCGGTAGTGCCGCTCCCCATGAACGGATCGAGCACCAGTTCGGCGGTCGTGGATTGGATGCACCGCAGAGCCAAATCCACAGGGAACGGTGCAGGGTGCGGGTTGTCAGTTTCAGGGGGAATGCGCCACACATCGCCAATGGAATGTGCTCCAGGGGCAAGCTTGAAATCTGGCTTGGCAATGAGATAAATCACTTCGTAGCTCGGTAGAAAATATCCGTCGTTGAAATTAAGTCCGCCTCGCTGCCAAATGATGATCTGCCGAACGGGAAATCCCTTCACGATGTCGGAGCGATCCTGGAGCAGCCCGTCCTGCACCCGCCACTTGTGGTTATAGAAAATGGCTCCATCCTCTCGGAGTACTCGCATCATAGAGGTCAGACATTCCCTCTGCCACTTCACATAGTCAGCGTGGGGCATGGCATCGTCGTGCAGGTCGTATCCGTCCGTGAGTTTAGCGCTCTCCCACATCCCGCTATTCGCATACTTCATGCCGTTCCCGGTGCTGTTCCTCAAATTGTACGGTGGGCTGGTGACGATCAGCGGCACCGAACCAGCGGGCATCTTGTCCATCAGCGTGACGGCATCGCCGCAATGAATCCTGCTGTCAACTCCGGTTGCCTCTTCCCGGTGATCACGCCGTAATTCTGGTTCTTGTTCCTCTGGCTGCGCTTCCTCGATAATCGCCTCGATTTCTATCCCAGCTTGCGCCCTATGAAACCACATTTTGAACCGACCCGGAGTGATGCCCATCGCTATGAGATGGTCGTAGAAACCCGGCTTTTTCCGCTTCGTTTTTTCACGTAGGGCAATCAATGCTGGCAGGAGCCGAGCCCGCATCTCCCGGTCAATAACTCCTCTGGCAGCATCCATAGCTGCCACGCTGTCCCGGATTTCCTTGAGCAGACTATCAAGCGGCAGCTCTTGGTAATACGAGTCCTTCCGGTTCTCCGGGACATCGGAATGGATGGCGGGAAGAGTAACAGTGTTACCTTTCGCCACGTTTTTGTTCGTCCAAACGCACTCGATCCTGGAGCCCTGGCCGTCGGTATCGTGAAAGTTCGCCATCCTCAATTGCACTGCTTGTTCGAGGACGGGCTCCCCCAAAGCGAGCACATACAGAGGCTCCTTGTGCTCCGTCAGGAGCCACGAGTGCGGCGCTGTCTTGAGATAGTTCACGATCTCCAAGGGTGAAACGCTGTCGCAGGTATAGGCAACAACAGCCGTGGTTCCCGCATAAGGCGGGTCAAACATTACAAAATCCTCAGCGCCCAAGCCCTCCGCTGCAAGGCAAGTCAGCCAGTCAAGCTGCGTGATCTTGACCTTTTTCTCCCGTAGGTATCGGCACGCCTGACGCATGTTGGCCTCGTATGCTTCGGGAGTTCTCATACCTCCCTGGGTGGAGGAGCCACCCGCCTCATAGGTGCTGCCGCTCCACGTCAACCAGGGTTCCATGAGCAAGGCATGGCAATCGCCCTGCGCCGCCAATTCCTTCAGACGGTAAAATTCCGCCGGGGTTTTCTCCGTGCAGCGGAACTTATCCCCGTGCTCTTTGATGGCACGATAGAACGGAGCCCGGTAAAGATCATTGATGATCCACTGGTCGTACTCCAACCCCTCATGGATCGCACGGAACAGGATATTTCCCCTACCGCCAAAACAATCAACCCACTTCCTCCCCTGACGGGGCATATTTTTGACAAGCAGGGGGGCAAGTGTTTTCTTTCCGCCTGGATACCGATAACTAGGACAGCGTAATTTCACGGACATGCGCACACCTTTCCCATCGCCCCATAACAGGGGGCAGCATGGCGACAAATAGAACTTCAGGTTGTGCGTCCGGGCCCGGGCGCTGATATCGGTTCCGAAGGAACCGGGCAAGAGGGAAAGGGCGGCACCCTAGCTCGGAGAGCCGATAGCCGCCCCGCCTTTCAGTTTTTAAGCGGCATCTGCTGCCGCCCCGTGGCATTTCTTGTATTTCTTTTTGCTGCCGCAGGGACAGGGTGCGTTGCGGACAACATTGCGTAGCACCCTTGGCGGATATATCCCTCTGGGCTGCATGGCATCAAAATATTTGCAAGGTAGTACCATCGCTGGGTCGAGAGCCAAATGTACTGATGGACGGCAAACCCCTTGCTTGAAATCGAACGTCGCCGTGTCGTCGGGCAGGAACAAAATGGCTTTTTCGCCGTCCCGCTGCGGCGTAATGTCCTTCAACCCGCCGTTACGGCCAAGGACGGCATGATGTTCCGCCTGCAAGAACGAATTGCCCGCCTGCCAGATCAGCCAACCAAACTGGATGCGTCCTTCTTTCTCCACGGCTTTGGCGACGTTGTTAAAACAGTCCAAGAACTTACAGCCAGCTTCCGGTGTCACCAAGATGTATCTTGGTCTGGTTAAGGGATTGAGACTGCTGCATAGGCGCAGCACGTCGGCGGTGATTGCGGGCGGGGTAGTAGGGGTCGGCGGCATCAGTGTTTACTTCCTCCTGAGCATGGTTATTTCATGGATGGAAGCGAATCTTTCCTGCAGAAATAGCGGCTGCAAAAGGCACCCGGACAGCCGTAATTGCGGCCAAAAACGCAGAGCAATGGGCAGGGCTGGAAATAAGGGCTGCAAGGCTGGGATAGGGGTATGATTGCCACAACGATATGTGGTCAATCTATCCAGAATTGCGTGGCAAGCGGGCTACTGAGCATTGGCTGCGGTTCGCAACCCCTGAGAAGAAGGCTGAAAATACCAAGAAGATTGAAGAAAATACCCGTCTCTTGGAGGATGCGCTGCGAACCAAGTCTGGAATGGTTGACCTACTGAGGGAGACGATTGGCAGAGCTGAGACCCGTGGAAGGATCACGGGAATGAAGGAGGGACTCGATACTTACGAATTCGGGATGAAAATTGAAGGTGCGGAACGGTCTGCTGCTTTACGGGCAATCTTCAAGTATGTCGCCAGCCAGCGTGCGAAGTATGAGGATAATAAAAGAAAACTTGACGTTGCTCTTTACGCCGATAAGGTCTGCAACTACCTAGACTCTCTTGTGCAAAGGGGATTAGATCAACCCAACCTTGAAGTCTTGGGCCCACCACCAGAATGGAAGTGTGAAAGCTGGATCGGTGCTCTGCATGAGAATTCAAAGAGAACGCTAGAGTTTCTTAAACGTGCTTCCGCAGATGCTTGGAGCGAAGACTTTACCCTTCTTATGGCGTGGAACACATGGGGAAGGATCGGAGAACCTCACACCCGGCTCCCGAATAAACCTTGCATGGAGCAGAAGAAAGAGGCGACGGCGGCTGAGAGAGCGGCTAGACAAAGGGCTTTCTTTGCTGAGAGGGGCAAGGCGAACGCTGCTGCCAGGGAAGCGGTGAAGGAGGAGGCTGAAAGATGGGTGGCTAAATATCATTCCGGTGAATATGCCCGGATGAAAGAGGGGGCGAAGCAGGGTAAGTCGTTTCCCAAAAAAGATGAGGAGGCTAAGAAAGCGGTGCAGGAGGAGGCTGAAAGCTGGATGGCTAAATATCATCCCGATAATTATGACCTAATGAAAGCTGAGATAGAGGCGAAGCGGGGTAAGTTGTTTCCCAAAAAAGATGAGAAAGATGAACAGTAACAACGTTACCCTAGGACGCAAACCCTCGGGCCGCATTTCTCTCGGTTTTCCAGTTTTCTCAGGATCAAGCCGCCCTTTCCATTTGTTGCAACCTCGCACGGAGCCGATCTCGGCATTCGGCGGCAGTTGCCGCCAGCATCACGCCGCCAGTTATGGGCAATGCCTGCGGCTATGCGTTGACGCCGTGGCGATCTCCCTGGCGTGCCCGCATAGTTCAAGTGGCAGCGACTGCACAGAATCGGCAGGGCCGCAAGAAGCCCCTTCTCGGGCGGGTAGCGAGTATTAAGCTCTATGAGCATCATAGAGACGATAGAGACACGCACTACACCCATGACCGTAGCCGAGCTTGGCAGTATCCTTGGAAGGTCACCGAAGACTCTTTACAAAGCCATCAAATCTGGCAGGCTTCCGGCCTACCGCATCGGGGGTGCTATTACGCTTGACCCCGTAGAAGTCGTGGCGTGGTTGAAGGCCCGCCACACGGGCAAATAAAGAAGCCCCGGCTCCGCTGCTGCGGATTGCCGGGGCTTGGTTTACGGCTATCGGCATACTGCCGGGTTAGAACGCCTTGGCTAGGGCTTCCCTGACGTGGGCGGATGGGGCAAGGTAGCGCATGACTGAGGCTAGATCACTATGCCCCGTCCGCTTCATTACGCTGCGTAAATCCCCTTCGCAAGCCTTCAGCATACGAGTGGTGTAGGTGCGGCGGAAGCGGTGCAGGGTGTATTCCCCGCACTCATTTTTGTTTTTGCCCGTAGTCCGCAGACAGCCCGTGCAATGCCCACAATTCAGCCCTGCTCTGCGGGCTGTGGCTTTGAGCGCAAATAGCATTTTGGTATCCGGCTTGTCGTTGACGGTGCCAAAGAGCAGTTTCTTGGTGGGGTTCTCTTTCAGCCATCGTTTGAGCTGGGGCACCAGCGACGGGTGAAGTTCAACCATCCGCTCTTCGCTGTCTTTGATGTGCCCTAGTTCGTCCCGCTCCTTCACATGGAGCATGGGCTTTGTATCCAGCCCATGAAGGTCATGGCGGGTGACGTGCTTCAACTCTGAATCCCGTAGCCCGGTTTTATAGGCGAAGTCCCAGAGCAGGGCACGGTTCGGGCTGGCGGAGTGCTCAATCAGTTTTGCCACTACCTCCGGTTCATACATGTTGGGTTCTTTTTGGGTGTATTTCTTGAGCAGGGTATGGGTTCCCCGGTCAATGAGCTTGCCGGGGTCAACTCCGCAGTAACGCAGGAACCCCCGGAGGGACATGTAACGGTCTGCCCGTGTGCGTGGCTCGTAGCCTAGTTCCCGTTGCATGTAGCCGCACCACAGAATTACATCCTCCTGGGTGATGTCTTCCGGGTAGCGGGCTTTGCATACGCTCAAGAATGTATCGGTAATGATGGTGTACCGCTTTGCCGAATCGCCGGAGCGGTGGGGCAAGTTGGCGTGCATCTCCAAAAAACTACCTGCGTATTGCCGGATGGTTTTCCGGGTGCTGTCATCCTCCACCAGTTCGATGCCAGCCCTAGAAGCTGCTACTCTGACACTCTGCTTGGATTCCGCTGCTTTGAATTGGGCAAGGGCGTCAGCCGGATCGTTGCCAAGGTCTGTGTAGATTTTCTTGGTGCCGTTGTGCTTGACTATCTGGTAGCGCCCGTCAGGGCAGGGAATCTCGGAGCCGCCGTAAATCATCACATCGGGTTTGATTCTGCCTTGCTTGGTGAGCACAACGGAGCCTCTCCGCCAGCCTTTTCCGTCTACTCTGGCGTAGCGGATGAGAGAGATGGTTCGGTTCATCGGGGTATTTCCTTCCTACCCCCTAATACCGATTCCAGCCGGAATTTTTGGTGCTAACTTCGTGCTAAATCGATTTCCCCGCTGTTTATGCGGGTTTCAGAGGGTGAAAGAAGAATCCCCCTCTCTCCGCCAGTATTTTAGAATCAATAGCTTAGACGATCTAGACCCCCTTCCTACTAAACTTCCTACTACTTTTGAAAATTTGGTTTTTCGCATGTAGGCCGCCTCGGTATTAACCAAGGGAGGCTGTGCATGACCAAGAATCGAAGAGTATCCCTTTATGTCTATTCCAAAGTGGGCGGTAGCTGGAAGTACCGTCCCTCCCCTAATCGCCCTAAGAACCTGCCAGACGGCTCAAGCTTTGTCATCATGTGGTACGAGGGCGAAGATGCTAACGGCAAAGCCCGCAAGCGTCTTTTGAATGTGGGCAGGTCGGCTGATGTCGCCAAGATCGAACTCCAACGTAGAAAAGCCGGACTCCTGACCCGGATTGTGGAGGGCAAGGAAGCACCGGAGCCTGAGCCGGACACTTTGGACACCCCGAATGCCCCAGCTACTACGGTTCAGGATGCTGTAAAAAAGTATCTGGAAGAGTGCGAAGATCGCTGCGGGCAGGATGGGTACGGGTTCTCCACTAACAGCCTGAAGGCGTACAAGAATCGCCTGAGCTTTCTTATCCAGTTCGGGGGCGATACTCCTCTCGCCGCTGTGGACGAGCAGTTCTTCAAGAACTATCGGAAGTTTTTGCGGGAATGCAAGAAAAAGGACGGTAAGCCAATCGGTGACCGTCACGCCCACAACGTTATGGCTACGGCGAGTGGTCTGATGCTTGACAACAAAAACATGTCTGGAAAGAAAGTGCTGTCCCAGATGAGCTACGCGGAAAAGGAATGCTGTCCCTACACGGTGGAGGAACTCCGAGCTTTTTTCGCTGCTTGCAGTGTGCGGGAGGCCCTCGTTTACAAATTCTTTCTATTTTCCGGAGGGCGGGAAGGAGAGATCGCCAATATGGAGGTGCGTGATCTCCTATTCGCTGATGGTGTTCTGTGGATTCGTTCGAAGCGGGACAGGTCATTCCGCCTGAAGGGGAAAAAGGGTAGGGCATCTTTAGGACGCAAGATACCTTTACCATCAGCCTTCATGCACCAGCTTGAGGTGTACTGCAAGGAGAAGGGGGAGCGTGATCTTCTCTTCCCGAACTCGCAAGGTGGGATGGAGGGACACTTTCTCCGGAAGGGAAAGATCATCGCAAAGCGGGCGGGATTAAACGGCTTTGAGTTGCATCGCTGGCGCAAGACTTTCGCCACCCAACTCCATGAGAGCGGGGTCAGCGTCCGCAAAATCCAGTCATACCTCGGGCACACCAAGCTCGACGTGACTCTGATCTACTTGGGTGTCTCCGATGCGGCGGACGAGGCATCGCAGGAGCAGATCAATAACTCCACTTTGGCTGCCTTCGCCTGAAAGATTGCTGGTGAAACTTGGGGCTGGCGCGGTGGCCAGCCCAAGTTCTTTCCCTAGAAAGCTTGCGCTTCGATATGCAATTACTTCCTAGCCGTGGCCGGGGGTGTATAGGTGCGTGCCAAAATATAGTCAATAACGTGGCTGGGAGAAAACAGGATAAGTTTGCCATCGCGGCGGTAGCCGATGACCCCGTCTTTAACGCGCCTAGCGACAGTGTCAGTTGAGACACCCAGTAGCTCAGCGGTCTCGGGTAAGGATAGGTAACGAGTGAGGGCGGATAGGTATTTGATTATAAGATCGTCGGTCATGCAGTGTGGTACTGCGGCCACCTAGCCCTGCTATGAGTTGTCGCCCGTTTATTTTCTGGAGCCCATTAGCAAGTTATTTTTCCGGCGACCGAGAAATTTCCGCGCCTTGGCGGGACCCTCGGCAACAGATGACCTTGCGATCAACGAGGCGGTCACTTCCGGTTTTTCTCGTGTTCTCGCATGATGCGCTGCCAACCCTCAATTCGAGATACCTGATAGGCTTTGTTGCGGGCTCGAACGAGGTAATTCTTCACCTTTGGCACACTCGCGACATCTTTCCATCTCGCTATCGATGTCATCTCCGGCCAACTGGCATCGAGGCGTATACAGCGTTTATCCTTGAGGTCTTCAAACGGTGCGTTGTATGCGTCGATTAGTTCGCACATCTCTGTTGGCGTTGCATCCAGCTTCTTGCTGATGACCTGAATGATTTTCTCTTCGCTAACGTCCTTGCCTACTTCCAAGCCAATTTTGTAGCCGCGCCGAATTCCCGCGTAGTGTGCATAAGCGTAAGCATTCTCCGTTAGGCGGAGAATGCAGTCCGCGAGTTCCACACCATCAGCACGTTCCCGGCACACGGCGAACAGTCGCTCCCGGTCTCGCTTAATTTCCGCTTCCATCCGGGACACGTCCGCTGGCCGCCTCTGCCCTGCTGCCTTCTTCCACCAACTCCGGAGTCGTTCTTTGTACTTTTCCTTGTTCTTGATCAGCGTCTCTTCGTCCATGAATGCTTATAACAAAGGAACGTGCGGTCGGGCCAGCGGTATTCTCTGCGCCCGTAGTGGCCATTGTCACGTAATGACCGATTCTTCCATTTCCGACAAGGGCTGAGGTACTGCCTGTAACGCTCACTTTTATTTCTGAAACTCAAAAGTGGTCGTTTTTAGGCCATTTTTAAAACTTTTTGTAACGCTCGTTCAGCGGCACTGATTCTCAGGAATCGAAACAGGGTCGAAAATCGAAATCATGAACGACGAATACTTAACAGTCGCAGAAGTAGCAGACATGCTGGACGTAAGCGAGGACACGGTGCGCCGTATGTTCGCGAGCGAGCCGGGAGTCATTAACCTCGGACATGAGCAGGAGCCCGGTAGTCGGCGGTATCGCATCCTCCGGATTCCCCGGCGAGTCCTTAACCGCGTGATCAATGAACGCGCAGTTGGTGGAGATGAATGTCACGCCACCCAGAGCGCAACGGAGAGAGACCATGAGAACTGAAATTGCGAAGGAAGCTCCGATTGACCACTGCGCAAACTGCCACTCCGCGAAACTCTCAAAGATGTTGAACACATGCATCGAGTGCGAACAATATCGCCAGCAGTCGAGTGGCTCCCGGTCGGCAACCACGCGATCTACCAGCGCGGAGGTAGAGGGACACCACGACCATCCTGAAGAATGCATGTGCCCCAACTGCTGGGGCTACCTGCACGAGCGTATCGTGGCTCGACTGACCGAGCTAAACGAGTGATCGGGGCGTAAGCCCTACCAGTGGAAACACAGAACAGATAGAGCAAGCGGGCAGATGACCGAATCAAGCGCACTACTGCGCATGAAGCCCGAGGTGCGTGAAAAAGAAACGACTTATTGCCACAGGAGCTTTTAATGCCGAGACTATATGACATCGCCACAGGTAGGAGCTATTACCCACGTAACGGGGAATATCTGCGCTCAGTCTGCGTGCAGGATAATTTGCCTGTCTTCGAAGTTTCCGACGTGTTCCGGTTCCTATATGAATCGTTGCCAGAGTGGGACGGACTTAAGCTCCATCTCGCTCCTCCATTTCCCAAGTTCTGGATGGAGTACACGACTGAAGACGCGAGTTTTGGCGCGATGTTTCAGCTTTGGCCCCGAGAAGACTGGCCCGCTGAGTTCCCGCTGCTTACGTGTGGTGCTTCTGACTCTTGGACGTCAGACGAAGCACTTCTTCGAGGTACACGGTGGGTGCTGACGGCTGACACTTTCCTGTCTCCCTGCGGAAAGCACGAAGGTTTCGCGCCGCACGCCAAGGCCGTTTGGGTCGTTGACTTTGACGGCATGATTCGCTACGCAAACGTCTACGACCAGAACCGCGACACCAACGGTAAATGGGAAGCTCTGTCCGAGCCAGAGAAGGCATCCGACTTTCTTGTGCTTACGTATCCTATGTTGTCGTCTATCGGTTATATGGGCGACACCACCAACCTAGAGGAAGTTGCGCCGACTCGTCAGCAACGTCGCTATGCAGAGCGGAAGCATGCGCCCATTCCCTATACCTACCATGTGTTGAAGGTCAAAGTCTTTGAGGAGTTTCGCAAGCGATATTCCCTGCACGGCGGCGGCTCACACTCAACACCTCGCCTTCATGAAGTCCGTGCCAACTGGGCGTATTACGCACCCGATAGACCTCTTTTTGGGAAAGTCGTTGGCATGGTGTTTCGATCTTCACACCTGCGCGGCAATCCCGATTTGGGTGTTGTTGAGAAGGAATACGAGGTAGCGCCCGCTCTACAGTCTGCTTGACCTCGGCGAAGAAGCGTAACTAACGACCCGGCCATTGGCCGACCGGATGACGTCCTCATCCGGAAAGGTGAACTCTTGCCTAACGAAAGGATTAGCGGATGTCAGATTGTCAAAAAGATAGTGTTCTACGCCTCATAGCAGAGCACGGGGGAACGTTGGTGCGTCAGAGAAAGCACCACATTTACCGCTTCCCGAGTGGGAAGGTGTTCGTTGTTCCCAACACCCCCAGCGACATCCGCGCATGGCATCATTCGATGGCTACGCTGAAGCGCGTCCTCGGGATGCGGCATGTGCAACAAGCTGGTATTCCTCCGGGAAAAAATCATCCGCCGCACAAGACTCACAAGGTATACCCGGTGGCGTGCAAATTCATGGCCAGTGAGGCTTCGCCAACGTCCCTTAAGTCCGCGCTTGAAAAGTCTCTGATTGAGCAGGAACACTTCGAGGCGCTAATGCTGGCACAGGGCGTCAGAAAACTGGAGGTTGCATGAGCAGCGATACAGCAGAGACGGAACTGGCGAACCAGTTCGCGAGTTTCACATCGGAGGCATTGAAAAAGCACTTTGACGATCTTAACGAGGCGATTCGGGCAAAGGCCGAGCCCGTTAAACAGAATCTTTGCTTGTTGAAGAGCGGGGTGGACGACCTCGTGCCACAGCTCGCCATCATGCAATCGTTCCTGTCACAGCGGGGCAGCGCACGCGATAAGTTCCGCAAGGCACAACTACCAACTTGGACAAGGTGGTTCAAGTCCTTCAATAAGGACACAGGTCTCAACCTAACGCTCCGCGCCGTCCAGAAACAACTCGCAAAGCTGAGAGGGGCGCATAAGCGCGAGAAGTCTGACCCTCCCGTCAAACTCTCCGCCAAGAATCAACGGCGATTACTGACGGTTCACCAGTATGCCAACGAGATAGTCGCCGCCGTCGAGAATAGCGCGGACTGCTCAGAAGTGGTTCGCGAGTACAAGAAGGTCGCCATGGATTCGGTCAGGATTGGTCAGTTGCTGGAGTCCGCAGTAACTGACGATGATGCCGTGGAACAGTCAGCAACGCCAGCGCCCGTCGCGGCGGTTGAGAACATCGAAGCTGCTCCCGTGATTGCCATTGCGGCAGGAACGCAGGTGGTGCAACCGCCAGCACGGTCGGTATCTCTGCCCAAGCCCGGCGATTGTAGTGGGCTGGTTTCAAACATCAGCCAACTGTGCGGAGATCATCTCAAGGCCGGGCTCAAAGGGCTGGAGCCGGAAGTGATGGCCGACGTATATGGCAAGTTCGTCCAAAGATTGGCTCAGATGTACTGCATCCGCACGTCTGGCTCGGCCTTGGAAATGAAAGTAACGGTCGAGTATGTCGGTCGAAAGTTAACGATAAGTCCACGGGAGCTTCAGCAGGAGTTCAGAACGCCATTCGCACATGAGTTAAAAGTGGGCAGTGTAATTCAGCAGGAGGAAAGATAAATGAAGATGAAGCCAGAGTGTGACTTGCGGGACGAGCACCCAGTGCAGCATAACGAACCCAGAACCGGGAAGTACACGAGTCTCGACTGGATGGTTGCATGGTACGTCGTTGCCATAAGCCCTATTGACCAGCCGAAGACATACATACAAATCCTTGATCAGGCCCGAGTGATGGTTCGCGCCACTGGGGACACGCAGATCATCTCCGAGTCCTCGATGAAGCGGACGCTGGATGGTCTTGTCCAGAGCGGCTGGCTTGAACGCACGAGCGACGGCTACCTTCGTGGACCCTTCGTGGCGGCACGACGAATCTCGTACCAGCATCATGAGATTTGGACGGTAGTGAAGGCGGATGACGAAGCTGAGGACACGTTCCTGTTCATGGTTCCGCTTTGCGATTACACGGACGAGTATCTCCGCATCGCGAAAGTGGCTCTCGAAGATGAGCAGGTGCAGGGCAGGATGCTTCACGAGCATCAGTACGCCAACTCCACGCTGGATGGACTGTTAGACGGCATCGACTTCAACAAGCAGCCTATGCAGTTCCGGACTGAGTCGGGTCTGGTCAACATCGGCGTACTTGTGATCAGCCGCAACAATCCACAAACGATGAACTAGAAATCCTACGTACAGGGATAGCGCCCCCTTGGAGCGCGGAACTGAGCCGAAGCGTGTGCGGGAGGTGTGTCCGGGATGCTAAGCGGCAGACGCTGCGTGAACTAGCAAATTAGTTAGCAAGCACTCCGACTGAGAAGTTATCAACAATCTCACTTACCCGATTAAGCCCGAGCGGGTATTTGTAAGCAGCATAACGAGCCTCGCGCTGATACCGGGGCAAGGAGACAGACTATGGCAAGTCCAACCAATGCAGACTGGACACAGCACCTCAAGATTGAACGCCGAATTCAAGCGGACTTCGACGGTTATGGAATCTACACCCTCAGCCACAACGAATGCGTTGGCGAGTGCTTGACGCAGGAAAGCGCAGAATATTACGCCAGCCTCATTGCTCAAGAGATGGCTCCGAAGTCAACGAGCGCCAAGCGGACAGAGGCAGAACTCATCGTATGGATGAACAGTCATCGCCGGATGTACGCAGAGGGACGTCTCAGTGCGGATAGGATTCAAAAGCTTGAATCAATCCCCGGCTGGACGTGGACACAAGCTACCTCTGAGTAACCTAGCACCGAGCCTGTCGGAGCCCACTGGTACCACGACATCAACCGGGTAGCACGCCCTTGGTGCTGGCATGGCTCACCGGATATAGCGCAAAACAACTTTGGATTCCGAGCCATGAAGGCTCCACCGGGCGCGGGAACGGCACCTCCACGCACGGACGCCAAAAGTGTGCCCCGTGAACAGTCTCAAAGGAAAGGAGAAGAGTGTGAATCACATTAAGCAGTTTTACGAAAAGTTGGATGTCATCAACTGCTATCACGAAGCTGGCCACGCGGTTATGGCTCTAATGTTGGGAGCGGATTTTCAATACGTTGAACTCACGCACCCATCGCAGGATGGAGGTAACGTGTTCGGTCGCTGTGCGCGTAACGGAGTTGTGGATAATGAGTCGCAGGTACTTATCAAGTTTGCTGGTGTCGGTGCGGAGCTTATCCAGCGCAACATGGGGCACGCTTGGACTACCCTGTTTGCGAGTTCAGGTCGGGGCGACTGGAAACAATCGCAATGGAACATCGAGCGGATGGGCGGGGATAAGAGGCAGGTCATCAAGAGTTTAAAAACCAAAACCACGCAGCTACTTAAGGACAACTGGGCGTGGGTGAGCAGCGTGGCCGACGCGATTCGCGACAAACGGTTTCTCGCCTGTGAGGATGTACTTGCACTGAGACCATAGACAGGACAGGGGCTCCCAGTGAGCCCCTTCCAGCGTTTGGAAATCAATCCCAGACTGCCCGCTGCTCGCGCTGCTCATAGTCAAAGTTTTGGAAAGTCTGCAATCCTCCCTTCGGCCAGCCGCACGTATTCCTCGTTCCTTTCAATGCCCACGTACTGCCGACCGAGCTTCACCGCCGCCAGCGCCGTGGTTCCACTCCCAAGAAAAGGGTCAACCACCACATCTCCTTCTTTCGTCATGAGCTTGATGAAGAACTCTGGCAAGCCAATGGGGAACGCTGCGGAGTGGCTGATATTCAAACACGAGCCCGGCAGCGTGATCACATTTGAAGGTCGCACCAGCTCCCCGGTAACGCGCTTCGACATGTTCATGCCGGAACCGTTCGTCGTCTTGTGGGCTCCCTTATTCTTCCGCCGCTCATTGTCTCCAGCCCACTTGCTCGTTGACTTCACGCGCACGGCATCAGGGAAAAACTGATAGTTGGCGCTCTGTGTAAAGTGCAAACAGCGTTCGAAACCATCCTTCAGTCGCTTCTTGTTGCCAGTGGGGAACGGGTTAGCCTTGTGCCAGATGTACTCCTCGACGTACCGGAACTCCTTCGCCAGCAGCCGCGTCGTCTCCAGCACATAGAGCGCCCGCACTCCGTGGATGACGTGCTCCTTAATGTTGATGACGAAGGAACCGGAAGGCTTGAGCACTTTCATCCCGGCACGCACAACCGACAACATCCAGTCCGGGTAGTCTTTCTCAGGAATGCCGCCATATGTGTTCTTGCGCTGCTCGGCGTAGGGCGGTGAAGTGATGATCAGGGCGGCGAACTCTCCGCGAGCGTGGTGGAGGTCGGACAAGGTAGAAATGCAATCTCCATGAATAACTGTGTTCAGTGTCATGGAGCGTAGTACTGAGTGCCACCTTACTTGCCTCGATCAGACGGCAAGTTTTTTTGTTGTGATCTATTCACCCTCAACGGATGGCGCAATAAATCGCTGGCGGCAAATACTTGCCGACACTGCCTGAAGTAAGCCGACTTGTGAGGATAGGCGCGAGACACACGGCGTAGATAAATGGTGCGCCGAGTCTCCCAGAGTAAGCCGCACTCGGTATTTCCACGGTAGGGGCGGCAACCAGCCGCTAGTGAGGAACAATGTTATGGCTAACGTAATTGATTATCTCGTCGATGTCTTGGCGACCAGTCCGGAAGAAATCAACCGCATCGCTGCTCGCCTGAAGGTCGCGTCTGACAAGCTTGTGGACTGGGTAGCGCAGCAGTTTAAACAAGACCGCAACGAAACCGCAGAGACCCTGCCTGCATTGGTCGGGTTCGAGCCTGTGAAGAATCTGTTCGACGTCAGTGAGTCGGTGAACAAAGCCCGGAAATTCCGTAACTCTTTCCAGCGTTCAGTAGGGGTTGTGAATAGCCACCTCTATGAGGTTTCAAAGGAATTCGCGGCTGCGCTGTTTCTGGTCGAATATTTCGACCTAGCGTCCAGCTACAGCGGCAAAATGATCATTCTAGCCGGGAAGCTTCTGCATGAGGTTTACGACGGCAACCATCATGTGCAGGGCATGGACTGGGCGCTTATCGATGTCTTCGCCCCTTTCAGGGCGGAGTACGAGCTGGGTGTTCCATTCGGGAGCTTGTGGAAGGAGTGGCTCGAAGACATGAACACAACCGTAGGAAATCTCAGCCGCGACCAGCATGAACAGAGCCATATTGCGCCGGAGCCTCTCGACATGACGTTTGACGACCTGTTGCCGAACGAGGTACGAGAGCCCAAGCCCGGCCAGCCGGGAGACCTCGTGCAAAAGCGGCGTTGTGACGGGGTCTGGCGCACATTGTGTAACGTCTGCCACCAGCCCGTCCCGGCCAGCTTCGAAAGTTATTGTGAGGACGGCGACGAGGACTTCGGTCTTGTCACAGACCGAGTGGTTTGCTTTGAGGTCATTCCATGGAACGTGACGATTGAGTCTTGCATGTTTTGTTTGGGCATGGGAGCAGAGGAGAACTGGCGGAGAAAGAAGTCGGAGAGGTTTATCATCTGCGCCGGGTGCCTCGCCAAGCTCGGGGTAGTGCCTACGCAGCTTCCGCTCAGCCCCATGCCAGAAGACGGCAGTATCCCAGATAGGGCTATTGTTCCGGCTTCCGTGGTTGAAGCTCCTGAGGATGAAGTGCCGACTGTGCGGCCAGAAGACTTGCTCGGGCTAGAGGACATCGACTAAATTCCGGCATCGTTCCGAGTTTCGACCGACCACAAAACCCCGCCATGCACTCTGTGGCGGGGATTTTCTTTGCGCCACACGGCTCGGTTACTACCGCACCGATGTTTTGATTGGACAGCAGGGTCGGCGGGTACCCGACATACATAAGGGAAGCGCGAGACACGTGGCATAAATAAATGGTGCGTCGAGTGCCCGAGAGTAAGCCCGCCAGCAGTATCTCCATCTAGAGGCAGCGGCCTCTCGGAGAATGAAAATGGCAACGACCCAGCAGAGCTTGTTGGAAGCGGTTACACACGTCGTCCTCAACGATACTCGGTGTGAAATAGGGAAACACTTCAAGGCGGATTCGTGTATCGCGACCACTCGCGTCGTCGTAAATGTGTTCCAGCACTTCGGGTTCGAAGCGGGACCTCTTCATGTCGAAGCAACGGTCTGGAATCCAGCGTGGGTGGATGCGATTGGGCGTGGGGAGGAGCCTCCTTATCAGTCCGGCGAAGACGTGCTCAATCGTTGGATGGACGAGCGCGGTGCTTGGAGCGTTTCCACAGTGGGCGCATCGAAGGACGAGCCTGTGCGCCATCTGGTTGCCTATGTCCCGGCGCTTCCCGGACTGATCGATGCTTCAATCGACCAATGCAATCGTCCCGAGCGGAACATTGATCTGCCTCATGCCGTGGGATTCATCATTACGCCCGAAGAGCTGAGCCTTGGCGGCAGGTGGCAAGTCGATGCTAACGGATGCTGGATTGAGTACAGCCGCGTTCTCGATGACAGAGAGGCGTGGCGGTCATCCTCCGACTGGGTGGGAAACGCGGGTACTGCGGCAGTTCAGAGCGCCTTGATTCGGCTGGTAGAGCGGGCTCTCGTGCATAAAGCTGTCGCTGGGTGAGCGCACTCGCCGCACAGCAAGCAAATTAAATTGTCAGCCGCGAAAAAAAATGTTTTCGAACTACCGAAATCACTTATGAGCGCGGTATTAAGCAATATCACGCTTCCGGCATCCGGGCCGGGAGTTTCAAGGGAGGAGGTTTCATTCTCGCCTCCTCCACTCTCTTCCGCTGTAGAAGAGCTGGATACGGGGAATGAGAGAGTTCAACTTGAAAGGTAAAGAGAATGAGCGACATCTATATCGATGTCGCGGCGGCAGGCGTTGTCCTGAGCGACCGCGATCTCGCAAGCAAATTCGAGGAAGCTGTGGTCAGCCTCCTCCTGATTGGTACCACCTACCAGCGCATTTCGTACCTTACTGGCATGGCCATCATGGCCGTGATGCAGACTGCCCATCGGAATGGCATCCAGCGTAGCACCCCCCGCACCAACCTTCCTGCTACAAATCTGTCCACTACACTCACCTCCAAAGAATTCTGTGCCGTCATCGGTGCCAAGGAAGTGCTGTGATGGCTGCGGCTAACAAACAGGCAAAAGATATTTACGCAAACCTCAAGCTGATGTTCACCGAGGGTGAGCATGTCCTCTGTGTGCGTTGCTTTGAGAAAGACGGGAACGTCCGCTCAGGATACTGGGACAACTTCAGAGCACTCGCGCTCTTTATGGGCGGCGAGAAGCCGGGCTGGGAGTGGGATACAGGGGAGATCGTAGCAACCTTCATCTGCTCCAATCCGCCCGACGCAGCCAAGGTGGTGGTAACCAACAGGGTTGACGCCGGGGCGCAGTCGCTCAGGGCAACGGGTGTTGCATACCGTCACAACCTGCTGATTGACATTGACACGATCAAGCGGGTGGATATTGAAATTGCCAAGCTACCTGCCGCCAAGGATACCAAGGAAGCGGCTGACGCTCGGAAAGCAGAAGTGGATGCGTTGCATCTTCTATATGGCGATGTTGCCACCGCTGAAGAAAAGGCGGCGTCCGCAGCAGTCCGCGACCTAATCATCGAATATCTCCTCGACCAAGGGTTTCCTCGGCCTCTGGTGTTCTGCTCAGGAAACGGCTGGCACCTAATCTACAGGTTAGACAAACTGCCGACCGACAAGGAACACCAGAGCATCATCGAGCGTGTGCAGCGCCATTTAAAGAATCATTTCAGCGTGCCGGGCGTATGCAAGATTGATGTTTTCAAAGACCCGAACCGGATGACGAGGATGTATGGCACTTTCAACCGCAAGGGTATATGCCCTGAGGGTCGTGAGTACTGGCAATCCGGCCTCGTTGGTGCGCCGGACGTAGTTGAAGCGGTCTCGTTGGAGGCTCTCAAGTCGGTAGCAGCCTTTGTGCCCGACATCATTGAGCATGTCAGTAACAAGATCAAAGCAGGGGGCTCTGACGTTGAAGGTTGGATGGTAGAGGAGTGCCTTACAGAGTTCACCGATGCCGGGGAGATTGAGGGGTTCGAAGAAGGCGGCAACGATATCTGGAATCTCTACTCCTGCAACAAGGAATGGGAGAAGGAGCATACCTCTGTGCCCAGCCCGACCACCATTCAGGTGAGCCTTATCGATGGCGTCATCGGGTTCAACGATTTGCGTGCCAGTTGCCAGTCTGACAAGGAGACCGGAAGAAAGCGCACTTGGATTGACTTCCGCAATGCTTGTGACCCCGACCGGGAGCTTTATGTATTCCCCATCGAGCAGATTGAAGATGAGGAATTGTTCGCCGGGATGGACGTTGACGTAGATGATGCCGACGAGCCGGAAGAAAATGTCCCGGCTGCGGTGCGCGTGGAGCCTGTGATCGAAGCTCCGGTCGCAGCGACGGACACGGTGGCTGATGAGCCAGCAGCCCCGGAGCCAGAGGTGGCTTCGACTCCAGTGCGTGAGCCTGAGTCGCTGGACGTGGAGACCGATTCCGCCGTAGCAGACCTCGTTATGCTGCTGGTCACAGGCAGCGCCGACTGGGATACGGTGGTTCGTCACCGTAGCCGCTAAGGGCGCATGAACCGGGCGGGACAGATAAACCTTCCGTCTGTCCAGAACCTCCGTCAAATCCGTCCCAAGGTTTTCCAGCGCGACGAGCGCATCAGTTTTAGACGCATCGCTGAGAATTTGTTTTCTAAGGCTTCCTGCCCACTCGTCGCCTGACTTTTCAACGCGCGACAACAGTCGTCTAGCCTCACGAATGTCGCCCAGAAGCCTTTCAGCAGCCACGAGAAAGGCGTCGCCGTTGGTCGCGACTTCGAGCACGGCTCCTTTAATTACCTCTGCTTCAAGAACCGCAAGACGCCCGAGGTCGCGATGCGCCTGAAGGATTGCTTCTGGAGCCGGGAAGTCGCAAATTTCCGGCAGACTGACGTCGAGATACAGGATGTCTTTCCCGAGTTGCTTTCGGGCATCCCTGATTCGAATGATGTCGTCCTGCGAGAATTGGGGCTGGTGTTTTTCATCAATCGTCAACTCATCCCGCAGCCAACCATACGTATCCCGAAATTCCACCACATGCTTGGCTGCGTCGAGAGGACTGATTCGCTCCCCTTCCAAAGATATCGGCTCCAGATTGGCTGTTGCCCATTTCTCGACCTCGCGGTCGGTGTTTGATATCTGTGAGTGAAGCCCGTCAATGGATTCTTCGAGGTGGGCGATCTCTCTTCTTGTCGCTGGACGGTCGAGCGACTGCACCTCAGAAGCTATTCTATGAATTGCATGCTCGAACTGCTTCATGCCTTCATGTTCTGAAGTTAACAAAGAAATCGCGAGAGGCTGAATGTCAATTGGAAGAGCCTTGCGGAGAACGTCCAGAGCAGGTTCCTTCATGGAAGTGACCAGCACTCGTTTTCCGTTCGCTAGATAGTGGCTAATTACATTTGCGATGGTATGTGTCTTTCCCGTCCCCGGAGGCCCCTGTACTACAACGCCATCAGATATCTCAAGAAGCTGCAGAATGCGAACTTGTTCGTCGTTGAACGGCTTTGGAAAGTACAGGTCTGTGGCCTTAGCACCAGTCTCCTGATGTCCCGAGGTCGCTGACATCCCTCGAAACTGAGGAAACGTTAGCTCGGGGTTGCTACTGCTTGGCTCTGAAACCACCTGATGAACAGCACGCGGCAGCTTCAGTTTCCCCTCTTGCTCGGACAGTTTAGTTTTGAAATTCTCAAGGTCTCTGACGAAGAGGTTGTTCATTCGCGGTCTTGCAAAGAGCACCCAAGTATCCGATACGCGAAGTCTTTTTTCAGCGGTCGGCAACGATCTGTTGCCAGCCCATGTCCTATCCGGCCAATACTCGCCGTTAGGGTCGAGATGAGTAACGGCTGCTCGAAGCAAGGGCTCAAAGGTTCCTCGGTCAAACGGCGAGAATGTCGTTGTGCAACTCGCGAAGAACTCCTTTGATTGCTTTTCCAAACCAGCTAAACCGGGGTTATCCACCGACGCATACCAGTCCGTTTCGAGCCGGACATCAACATCCCGAGGTGCGACCTCGATGGCAGAAGTAATCGGATTCAGCGAAATTTCTACCGACTGCGTTAATAGAGGATACTGAACGGTCGTACCGTCGCAATTCCAGACGCCGACGCCCACTCCCCAGACAAGCTCACTTGGCGTCTCAACAAGTCCTCCTTCGAGCTGTTGTCTCAGCGTAAAGAGCTTTGCGTAAAGCCTGATGGTTTCTCGGCGCTGTTTTTCCTCTTCCGCCCACGGCTTCCACCTTGACTCTGAATACACTTGGAACGCAGCGCGAACTTCAGCCGCACGAGGGTACTCCGCAAGCATCACGGATGGATGAGAGGCCGTGGCAGGAATCGGGGGCGGATTAGCCGCCTTTGGGGATAACCTTTCGGCTTCGAGCACGTTCTTTTCCAGCGCACTGGCTCTCAGTGTGGGAATGGTTTCTGGGCCTTGTGACAGGTCGAGCCATGGTTTCAGGAGTTCGTGTTGACAGGATGGTGGTGGCGTTTCATGCAGCCGCTCAATTACGAGCCAAATCTCCCGCTCCGTCTCTTGCTCCGTTTGATTGAAGTGAAGGGCCGGACGTCCCTGCGCCTTCTCTTCGGAAAGGACGAAGCTGTTGTGCTGGGAGATCGCAGCCGCTGGCTTGGATGAGAGCCTTGCGGATTGTTGAGCGAACTCGATGATTGAGATAAGCCGCTCTTGTTCGATTGCCATCGGTCATGCCTCGATGCGCCCAGACTACTTGCGAGAGTGCCAGTTTGTTTGTTTTCTTCTATTCAGAATAGCCGGGCAAGGCCGAGAAGAGAAGATATTTAGCTGCGCCGGGCTCAATCCTGTGTTTTGCGACGATGCACACCGCAGAGAGGACGCCTTCGCGGCGACCGCCAGCAAGGGTGCGCGTTAGAACGTAGAAGATTCCGGGACCGGGAGTGATAGCCAGCAGGGTCGCCGCTGCGAGGAATACGAGGAGGAGTCGTCCGTCCAACATTCGGGAATTATACGATGGGGAGCGGAACGGGGCTTCACGAGCCAATACGTTTGATCGACTTCTACATCACCTTTGTGCTTCTTCTCGGCTCTGCCTGATCTATGGAAGGTTCAGGTCACGAGCACGCTCGGTAGCGTACTCGTGATGGTTCTACGAAGATCAGCGCGGCTTTCGATATTGCCTCTGAACCAAGATGAGCCCCCGGCGCTCTACGCCGCTGCAGCGGCGAACATACGAGGTTCGGGAGAAGAGTCCATGCGCTTCTGCACAATAACGAGCCGCTGAATCATCTCGGCACAGTTGTCACAGAGCAGCTCATTTTTCGAATGTACATCCTGATGTTTACACAGGTCGCATTTCATCGGTGCCTCCCCCCGCAGGACAGCCCAGCCATTGTGAAAACCAGAGTTCCTGCTTCTGTGGAGTTAGATGTGGGGCGCGGGACTTGGTCGCAAGTAAAGTGCAGACGTCATTCCCAAACTATTCTGAGTGACTTCAAGAACTGCCTATCCAGCTTCGTGAGTCTAACCTTCGTGACAGTCCTCGACGGCTGCGGAATCTCCCGGCGCTGCCCCTTCAGCGCCAGCGCGAAATCGGCCTCCGTACCGATATGGTTTGGGTTCACACACTCCTTACCGAGAGTGCAGCCCGGCATGCGGAATAGATTCGTGTCTGGAAGCGGAGCCCCGTACGCCTCCGCAACAATGCGGTATACATTGCCATCCAGCGGAGACCCATCCCACGTCCAGCAGCCGCTTTCATGCCGTTCGATGTGGACTTCAATGCTGCGCCAGTCGTTGGTGTCGTACATATTGCCCTCCGAAAAGGCTACGTGAGCTTCAGAGTCGCCACGCTCTCCCGCAATACCCCAATCTGCCGCTCTAGGTTCACCGCCATTTTGCGGACTTCATCGAGAATCTTGCCGCTGTGTCCTTGGATTGTCTCTGTCCATTTCTTCATCTCGACTAGACGGGTAGACGAGTTCATGGAACGATACATTGCGCCCAGCCCCAATTGGCTACCATAAACATCTCCGCGCATAAACCCCATCAATGCGCGGTCGTCGCAGCAGTGACCAGCAAGTTCGTCAAGCTTTCCTCTTCGTTCAACATGCTGTTTAAATGCTTCAAATACTCGATTTCTCAGCTCCACCTCGATTGCTTTCGCAAACTCTTGTGCAGCAATGCGAAGATTTCGGAGTCGCAGTTCGTGCTGTACTTCAGCCTCATGCAAGAACTGTGCACATTCCCGGAGTAGCTCTCGCGATCTCTCGGTCAGCCTCGCGTAAAACAGCCACTTGTCGATTCTTTTCTGCACCAGCGCCGGGTCGCTGCTTCTCGAAAGTGTGGTCAGCATCCGGAGAAGCGGGTCGCCCTGAACTGTTTCACAGTCAAGATGCTCCAATGCTTGATGTGCGGCAGTCGCGTTTCCCGAAACAGCGTGTGCTTTCGCCAACAATAAGTACGCCGATTGTCGCTCATCGTCAGTTGGTGCAGAATGCGTGGCCTTTGATGCGAGTTCAGCAGCTTTATCGTTCCTTCCCGCCTCGAAGTACAGCTCCGCTGCCCGCATGGTAAACTCCACAGCCAAATTTGTCCCAAATAGCTCCATCTTGCTTAAGGCTTCGTATTCTGATGCAGCGTAGTCAATCTTGCCACTGAACTCGGCGAGCTGCGCACGAATGGAGCGGTAATACGGCGCGATAGCTCCTAAGGAATCAAATGAAGTGGCCAAATCTTGAAAACTGACATTTAGAGTGCGCGGGCGTGCACTTCGGGTGGGTCGCAGTATGTTCCAAATGAATTTTGTAAATGCTTGGGGCGGTAGTCTGTCGTCGTAATCAAGGCAAACTTGCTCGGGAAGCTGCTCTAAGCCGGACAGGTCAAACTCCCGGCAAACCAACAGTGAGTGTTTGATATCAGCCAAGTCCGCCTTTTCATTCCTGAAATATTCATCACGGTACATTCCAAGGCCAAGCCTTAAATCCATCTCCTTGCCGAACACACTGTTAAATTGGCAGTCGAGGATTAAAGCCTCTCCAGCATCTTGGGGTACTTGACTGCTTTGAACTGCAGATCGTAGTTGATGGTACGCCCTGTCCCATTCGTCAGCAGCGAAGCTATTGGTGACCTCCCATTTTGTTGACGGCCAATCCCGCCCCGGAGACCGCATCTCGACAATATGCTGGAGGAAGCGGCGAAATTCTAAACGGCGATCTTCCCATCCGGGTTCCGGTTCCCAATAGCTGACGTCATCGCTCCAGATATCTTCACCGTTGATTTCACGGTATCCGTATCCGGTGGTGGAATCACCGGGCACAAATCTCGACAGGCTCCAGTAGAATGCAATTGCCGAAGCTCGCATCCCTGAGTTGTCTGGATTCTCACGTAGTTTATTCATCATCTGTGCGAAATAAGCTTCGCGTTCGTTTCCAGCGTCACGAAACAGCGAATCCAGTCCGCCCCATTTAAACCTAAAACGCACGCCAGTGATGTCAACGTAAGGGGCAAAAGGATTTACGACCTCGAACTCGTCGTCAGTCTCGAAATCTTCTTTCTGCGTGACATTGTCTTTCTGCGCAGACTCGCCATCAGGCGGATATAGAAGCGCGAGCTTGCGACCAAGCTCATTCATTCTTTTCTTGGATTCTTCCTCTTTCTTCGTAAAGTATGGGTCCACATAGTCTAGGTGGCGAAGCGGGTTGGGTTGAGAGCTTTCTAGTATTTGATCGACTCGATCAGACAGAGAGGGATTACGGTCGTATTCGCGCCGGGCTCTCTGACGATCTCTAGCATCCCACTCCTCGACAATGTCATTCTCGGGCTTATGGTCCCGGTCGATAATGTCCCCACATTTATCGCAGACGGACGTCACCCCTGTCTGAACTCCCGTTTCGTCCCCGTCAATCCACTCTTCACTGTGTACTAGGCCATCACAGGAGGGCGTGGAGCAGGGATACGGTGCTTTGAGGCATCCTCTGCAGTCACAGCGCCCGGCAATATGTGTCTTTAACCAAAGAGTGAATGAATCGACAGTCTTCATGTGGGCCTACCCTTCGCGAAGTGAATGTCCATGATAGCTGAGTACATTGTGCATATGGCGTGATCGCGCTCACGTTTGGAAGGCAACTCGTGACCGAAGAGAGAAGATGATACAAGGGTGTCGTTTGCTGACGCCGCTCCTAGTCACTGGTCTATACTCCGTGCACCACCCCTCGCCCCCCGAGAGAGGGGCAAAAAGGCCAATGAAGTAGGGGGCGCGGAATGGAACCTTTTGGACTACCGTCTCTTGTCCTCTCCGGTCGCCTACGCTCGCGCAGCCGCAGACCGCAACACGATACGTTTGAAATCGCTCTCTCCAAGAATGCGGATGTTCTGACCCTGCGCGATGAGATGTTCGGCCTTCAGTAGTTTGGAACTCTTTTCGCGCCCATTCAGTTTCCGTAGGTCTTGGTCGCCAACCACCAGAAGTGTCGTCTGCTTCGTGACATCATGGTCAACTTGGCAACCTGCGGTGGCGGCGGCGTCTGCAGCCTCACGCCGGGAAATCGACAGGGCACCCGTGAACACGAGAACTTCATTGCATAGCACCCCTTCAGGAGTTCCGTCTCGTTTCTGGCCACCAGTAGCAGTCAGGTCTACGGGCTGTTCCACGCGGACTAGCCATTCTTCAAGGCTGAGTCCTGTCTCAGCGATGGCTCGCAGTAGCACTTCCCCCGCACACTTGGCATCTTCCAGAGCATCGTGCGCCCCATAATCAATTCCAAGATGCTTGGCAATTTTAGTGAGTCCATAGCCGGACTTGGAGAACTGCGGCCACGCCCTCCTGACCACTTGGGCGGAGTCGAGCCACCGACATGAGTCAATTGCCAGCCCCGAGCGATCACATGCGCGTCCCACCGCTAGGCGGTCGAAGGGCATATGGCATACCACGATTTGGTTGCCCAATCTGGAAGCGACATGCGAGTGTACGCTTGCCCAGTTGGGCGCACCTTGCACCTGCTCCTCATGTATACCGTGGATAGAGACTTGGATTGCGTTGAATTCATCTTCAGGGTTCACGAGCGACACCCACGTATCCACAAGTGCGCCATCTCGGAACGAAGCTATGCCCACTTGGCAGATACTCGAAGAATCCGGATTGGCAGTTTCAACATCAATGACGACGAAGTCCATGACTGTACTCTCCTCGTTGCGGTGGATGAGGCTGCGCTGAGTGACACCAGCCGGACTCCTGTCCGCGTTCGTGCAATAAAGAATGTGAGTGCAGAGCTGAGGCAAGTTTGTCACTCTGAGTTCCTGTTGTCTAGGGGGACGGAACGTTTGCGGTTGCGTCAGTCACGCCATTGCGCGGCCTTCTGGTGATCTGTGAACGTCGGCTAAGAGCAAAGGGGCCAGATCGCGGAGGGGCTGCTAAAGAAGATGGATTGTGGCCTCGCCTTCATCGGCGCATGAGGATTCCTGCCAATACTCTTTGTCTCCACCAATCAAGACGCAATCACAATCCGGGCAGCGCAATATACCCTCCCCAATTTTCGCCTTGCAATCGCTGCAGACGAACTTCACCTCTGTACTGACATCAGGCTCGCTCGGCCAAATCATGGCTTCGAAGCGTTCGGTTGGGAAGGTTGAGGTGAGGCTGTCGCCGCATTCAACGCAGAACGGGATTGTTGGCAGGTTTCCAAACTCACACGTCCGACAAATCTTCTCTAGTACCAGCTTTCTATATTCCGCCATGACTAGGACACCCCGCCTCTGGCCGCAACGTGCGGCTGCAAATTGATAGGCTCACCATCGGCCAGTCTCAAGATGTTGGAGAAGCCTTCCGGTTCATCATCCCAAGCAACACCGTGCACCGGAATCAACACCTTGGGCTTGACGCAGGACGCAAACTCTCTTAGATCAGCGGGGGATGCATGGCCGCTCGTATGAATGTGGCACGCCGGGCAGCCACGAGATTCAAACCAGTCCTTCAGCACCAATCCGTCGCCTTCCTTCAAATAGCCGCCCCACATTGACCACGACCACACGTCGGACGGACTCGGAACCACACCGCACTTTTCATAGTCCCTGAGCAGGGACTTTCGGGTCATGATCACCCATTGGGAGGGATTGTCAGCCAAGGCCTTGGCGGAAATGCCGTGCGGGAGCATTCGCTTCAAGAAGTCTCCTCGGCCAGTCCTCTCGTACATCCGGGCAAATGCTTTGGTAACGACAACCTTGATATGCCCCCATTCCGGACGAGGAAGCCTTCCGAAGTCGGCCAGCATTTCCATGACCTCGGCGGTATAGAGATCAACCACCAGCGTCCTGCGAACCGCCCTGTTTGCGCAAGCTTTGAAGAGGGTGACGGTGCGATCTACATTCTGAGCCGACCAAGAAACGAACACCCGCCCGGCAGTGGCCTTGAACAACTCGATGAATCGCTCTTCCAACTCCTCCTCGCTGCAGCACGGCTTGTCGCTGCCTAGATTCGTCCCCTCCATGATGAGTGCATCGACAGACGGTGGTGGCGAATCCATCATCCGCTTGACCAGCACGGACTTCCGGCCATGAGTTCGGAAGTCTCCCGAGTAGAGAATCCGGCAGCCATTCACTTCGATAAGCATCATGTACGCATCGAATGCGGAATGATCGGTGAGGAAAGGGGTGATGCGAAATGGCCCCAGCTCAAAGGGAACATCACTCGCCCAGTTTCTGAACCGCTGAGGCGGGGTTTTCTCGAAAATGCCGGACGTGAGTCGAATTAGCGACTCCGAAGCCTTGCCGCAATAGACTGGCCAGCTTGCGGGTAATTCATTGAGTATTCCGTAGTGATCTTGATGTGGATGCGAAAGCAATACCCCTGCAACAGGTCGCACCAAGTCCAGAGTTCTTGGAACGAGACCGCACGCCTCTTCGTCCGACGCATCCAGCGGACGGCCAGCATCGAGCAATATTCGTTCGCCCCTCGCAGCAATCTCGATGCAATTGCCGCCGATTTCCTTTGCCGCCCGGTGAATCGTCAGGGTTAAAGAGTCTGGCATAGAGCTTTCGGCCAACGAGTGAAGCCGTAGCTTTTGTTCGCAGCATCCTCGGTGTAGACGGCAGTGATTCCATTTTTGTCACGTCTGAAGGCATCCACCGAAGCGCCTTCAACTCCGCTTGGTGGAGCTTGCCAGACGATCATTATCCGATGCTCTTCGAAGCTGATCTTCTCAGCGGAAACACCTGCTGACGCCGCAAGAAACTCAATGAAGTCGCCTTCGACACTCGCCATCGCATCCCGGATGCCTTCAAGCTGTCGAACAAGCTCAGTGAGTAGCCGCTTCACCTTCAGTTCAATGAACACCGGGAAGTATCTATCTGCTTTGCGGCCAAGGGCGATGATGTCCGCCCGATGCTTTCCTGCGGTCAGTTCGTCCGTCACAAACCAAAGTTCATCAAAAGCGCCCTCAAAACCTGAGAATAAACCATGCATGGCGTTGTTTTTCATCAAGGCATCGCGGATGAGGAATGCCTGAATTCTGTGCTCTTGCTTATTCTTGCCCGGAGAGTAATCTCCGGGGTCATCAACAGGCACAGCATCAAGTGCGCACTGGATTGCCTCGTCTATCGTCTGATGATGCACCTCAGATAGGTCTCGCCCGTCCTTGGAAACAAGGTGCCCGCACGGATTCGTGCTGCTGATTGATATCGCGCTGAACCCGTCTTTTTGAATCCTGACGTAACGATAATTGGCGGCCAACTCTTGGTGCCTTTGCCACTTCGCTTGCCATTGGCTGGCAAACTCCGTCCTGTTCCTGATGATGCTTCTCAGATAATCAACGCTCTCTGGGTTGTCGGACACTTCCACCTCCATATCAAATTGTTGCGAGGATTATACAGAGCTGATTGTGACCAGCGCCGAAGTCGAGTTGAGAACTCATCTGTATATATTCAAAGTTGAGAGCGAGAAGTTTACACCTGTGGCGAGAAATCTGTGGAAAACCATCGAGAAGTCTCGCATGGTGGTGCAATACTGCTATAAGCTCACGCGCCCGGCAATCTGCCGACCCTATATCCGAGTCGCCGCCGCAATGCTTCCACCACAACGGCATCCGCCTTCACCGAGAAGAGGAACACCGGGGAGACGCCGCGCACTACCGCTATCCAGATTGTGATCGCCAGCAGAAAGAGGGTTAGTGCAAGGTTCGGCCAAGCATTAAGCTGCCATTGACCGCCCCAACTCCAAGTCAACTGGCTAGTGAACGGTTGCAGGTATGGGACTGGCCAGATGAAACCGTCCGGCCCGCGTGAGCCAACCAAGTCCTCCAGAAGATGAAGGTGGAAGGCGATGAACGCCAATCCTGCTGTCAGCCAGCTTCGGGTCAGGGTAAAGGTTAGGATGGCAACCACAACCGCAAATGCCAAGCTGTGCAGTGCGTGGTGATACTCCGAAAACCATAGCAGAGGATGCGAGGAGTGACGGGTCAGCACCTCGGCCACGATTCCAATCCCATCGATGTCCGGAATTACAGCCGCCACCGTCACAGCCGCCATCCCACGGCGGTTTAACCGCCTGTACTGCTCGACGTGAACCAGCTCGTGGAACAACAGTCCATCCGAGAATGGCTGATGTGACACGACGACATCGCCAAAGGTCACCGCCGCCATGGTTGTGAAGTTGGGCAGATTCGTGAATCCCATCTGTCGGAGCAGCGGATAGAAGGCCGGATTCTCGACGCGGGTTTCTGCGAGGACGAGGAGCCGAGTATCGAGCACCTGCGGCAGGAAGAAGCCATCCAGTGAAGCTCTCTGTTCCGGGCTCAATGGAACGGCCAACGGCAGAGCCTTCTCGCGCTGGTCGGAGATGTACCCGGCGACGAGGCTGGAGACTTCGGCGATCAGTTCTGGGGTTAATTGCGGGGATTCTCTTGCGCTTTCTTTGGCTCACACGGTAGCCGTCGTGACGAGTGGTGCGCTGGTCGATGGCGCTACGACGGTTGGTATCGTTCTGCGCTACATGCGGAGTAACGTTCATGTGCCGCAACTCGCCGACAAAGTCGTGAACGTCATAGCCCTTGTCGGCTCCCAGCGTGACGTGGCCATTGCCGGGAATGTCCTCGACCATGAGCAGAGCGGCATCGCGTTCGGCTGCGCCATAGGCTTGCGTAGTGCGCGTGGACACAACCAGTCCGTTGCGGTTCTCGGTGAGCAGATGGCCGCGATAGGCCAGCACCGCCGCGCTGCCACGGCTCTTGCGAGCCTGCATGGCATCCGGGTCGGTTGTGGAGAAGTGGGTATCATTGCTGCGCTTTTCGCCGTGGAAGTTTACCGTTGGATTCGAGCCGCCCTCTTCGCCCGAAGCCGCAGGTGGCTGCTCGTCATCATCAATACGGCGAAAACTCTTCTGCCCCGCCCATGCTTCCAGCAAGGTTCCATCCACGGTGAAGTGCTCATCCGAGAGCAGGTCGCGCCGTCGCGCTTGTTTCAGAACGGCCTCAAAGAACGCTTCGGCAATGTCGCCAGCCAGTAGCCGTTGACGGTTCTTGCTG
>Ga0182030_10000718_pt1 | contig 64579 bp, 34 predicted proteins | sample 812S3MmetaG_FD_121299 | JGI IMG/M metagenome (GOLD analysis project Ga0182030, IMG submission 121299) | Permafrost microbial communities from Stordalen Mire, Sweden - 812S3M metaG (Illumina Assembly) | ecosystem: Environmental > Terrestrial > Soil > Wetlands > Permafrost | place: Sweden... | reverse complement strand
ACAGGCGGTGTACCAGAATCGGCGGCGGGTGCGAAGCGAGTATGGCAAGAGTTTACTGAAACGACGCGGCGAATTGGTGGAGCGCAGCTTTGCCCACTGCTACGAGACCGGCGGCCTGCGGCGTTGCCATCTGCGCGGACGAGAGAACATCCTGAAGCGGCAGTTGGTCCACGTCGGCGCGTTCAACCTGAGCCTGGTCCTGCGCAAGCTGCTGGGCGCGGGAACTCCACGAGAGCTGAAAAACCGAGCCGTAAGCCTCGTTTTGCGCCTTTTCTCGTGGATTGCCTGCCAGTTTTCGCCGGAGGGCGCGTTGGAACTGGGATTGGCTGCCGCAGCCGCTCCTCCCTCAACCAATAGCGCCGTCAAACTACACACACGGCCATACCGAAATTCGGCCCATTGCACCACGGGCTGCTAAGGCCATCTTCATCCGCCGAAGCCAGAATGACTGGCCTGTCCGAAGTAATGAAGCGTGATTTGCCCGAAGCGTAATAGACGATCCACTCCATCCCTATCAATATCTCTGCCAGGTGATCGGCCAGTCCGAAGAATGTTTCCCGGCTCGTCCTACCGGGATCTTCTTCAAGTTCTTTCAGCATTTCAAGAACGTTAGCTCTTCTGAACGGCACCCATTTCTGAATCAGCCGCGGATCATCTCGCGGAGCCACGCCGACTTCAATGGCGTTCACGGGTACGCCCAGCCTGCGAGATTCCTCATCCATATCGCTCAAATAACTGAGCAGATTTTCCCGGTGGTTGGAGTCCATGAAGTTTCGCTCGAATGGAACACGCACGCTCTGCAGCGCGATCAGTTTTGCAAGTGTGGTCCGCTCGGCATGAGAGATATTCGCCTTGCCGGCAGCAAGTTTCTGGATGACCGGAATGCCTGGTGATTCGATTTCGCTACCGATTTGTGTTTCCAGGCTATAGTCGATCGTTCCGTCCGGCCTCTTGAAGCTGTAATAATCGTGCCGATTCGCGAGGTTTTCCGGAGCCGTCAGGAATGGTGCGGATTTCTTTCTGCCATAGCAGCAGGGATGTTTCTCACCGGGCAGCAGGAAGCCATCGAGATAAGCCTTCGTGACGAAATGATGACGCCGGGGAATGCCCGCCATACCCAGCTCCCGTAAGGAATACTGGATCTATTCTAATTAACCGTCAGCGGGTCCGGCTGGATTTAGGCGTGACCTTCAGGAACTCCGCAGGCTTGACAATCTTCGCATCGGCGAATTGTCCGAGTTTCAGGAGGTGGTTATCACTAGGGACAATATAGTCTCAGGCACCAGTTCCGGAAGCTCGGCGCGAATGCGCACTTCCAACAGTTGTCCGCCTTCAGCGGGCGCACTCGCTCAGATTGTCTTCGTTGTAGGTCTCTGCGCAGCAATCGCAGCCGTATCGGGCCATAAAGCCCCCGCCCTTATTCTTGTTCGTTTGGCCCTGCGTTGTCTTGCTCCAGGGCAGCGCCTTGTACTGGTGCTGCTTCAGGCTTCGCCCGGACCGGAAATGCCTTGCCGATATCTCTGCTGACGATCCCAGAGATGCGCTTTATGGTAGCCACGCAATCGTCAAAATATCGCTGGTCAATACCGACTTGCGCACCGACCTCCGCGCGCGCCTTTGCTCCCGCTTTTGACCGGTAGACGGCATTGGCAATGCCGGCATTATGAATCAGCAGATCGCGCGTGGCTTTGATTGCGAGGTAATCCTCAAACGCTGGGTCTTCCACATCAATGTCGGCCAGTTGTCCGATGAATTGCAAATATGTCTTTGGATTCGCGTAGGAGATCGAAACGATGCGGCTTTCGACGATCTCCTCCAGCACTGCCTCCAGGTCGTTCTTGCCGAGCAGCGCATCGAGCGGCACGGACCTGTCGATCTCCAACCCTTTGACGTTTATTTTCAGCTTCTGCGGATATGCCATGAGCACCAGCCTGAGCGTGTCGAATAGGAACGACTCCAGCTGTGAAATGGCCGAGACAATGAAATTCTCGTACAACTCGCGATCCATGAAGCGGCTATAGATCTGCTTTACCTCATGCGGCTTCCGCATCAATCTCACCGGCGACTACCAATGGCGCAACACCGCGAAACTCGGCAAAAGCAAATTCAGGCCTCTACGTCAGTCTTAGCGTACGATCTGGCCCGTTTTCTGAGGTCGACCCCTCCAAGGCCATCCCTGGCCACCGAACGCTCGTCAATAGCCGACAGCTTTCCTGCAGAAACGAGTTGCTGCTCAAGGATCTGGCCCAGTTTGAGTCCAGATGGAGTTTTGGCGAGGTATAGGTAAGGTGGGATTCTCTACTTATGCGGCTTTACCGATGTGGAGTTCGACGCGGACCCGAACTCGGGCTTACAGGTGAAGATTGCGCAGGTAGGCCCGGCTGATCTTCAAACTCTGCGGGATGGGCAACTGGGTGTCGTCCTGATCGAGGAAGGCGTACTTGACACCCTCGGCGCGCGCCTGGGCGAGGAGCGCTGGCCAGTCGATGGTTCCCCGGCCTAGTTCGGTGAAGTACTGCGGTGGGTCCATGTTGTAGCTGGTCGATGCACCGGGGGCGCGGTCTTTGAGGTGGATGAGCCGAATGCGATCCGCGTGGCTCTTGAGGATGGCCATCGGGTCCTGGCCACCCTGGGTGAGCCAGTAGACGTCCAGCTCAAGCTTCACCAGAGTTGGATCTGTGTGCTGCATGAGGTGGGTGAATCCGTTGGTGCCGTCAATCGGCCGGAATTCGTAGTCGTGATTATGGAAGACGAACTCCATGTCACGCGACCGCGCCTGCTCTCCGACGCGGTTGAAGAGATCCGCGGCCTTGCCGAAGCCCCCGAGCGAGGTCCATTGGTCATTCGGAAGCATGGGGCAGACGATGTACTTGAGGCCAAGCTGGCGAGCGAAGTCGAGTTTGCCTTCGAGGCCCACGTAATCGAAGTGGCCGGAGACGGCGCCCAGGCCCGCATCCTGCACCATGCGCCGCAGCTCGGCTGCGGAATACTTGTAAGCGATGGGATAAAGCTCGACCTGCGCGAAGCCTGCGTCGTGAATCGCACTGAAGACGCCTGCGAGGTCGGTCTGCGCCTGTCCGCGGAGCATGAAGAGCTGCACGCCGAAGGTCATCCCGCCTACGTCGGCCAACACGGTGCGGCCTCGCAGGATGCAGCCCGCCGCGGCTGCGGCAAGCGAGGCCTTCACAAAGCTTCGTCTGGAATGCGTGGTTGACTTCGATGCCTTCATAGGGGGAATTTATCCTTCTTTCATAGCGCTGGAATGCTGACGGGATTGAGCCGGTTGCCGCCGACTTCGTGCCCCTGGAAGCCCAAAGTGTTGCCGTAGAATAGTTCGGGCGCCCGCAGGCCGGTGATATAAATCGGAATCTCCTTCTTCGGCACCGATTCGCTTGAATTGTACCGCTCCTGAGGGTTTTGCAAGAGCCACGCTGCATTCGAGGTCAAAAACGGGGCGATTCCGTGCTGCCGTGGACTCGACTGCGTAATTGAGATTGTTCCTCGTCGATCTCTCAAACACTCTTTCCGCCTCCTTTGTCCTCAGTATCAATAGAGCTTGCGTTGTATGTTGAGGAGTCAAGCTTCATCAGTCTGAACACCCAAGTACATGGATGATTCCTCCGCCTTCGCAACTCTCTCGGTTACTGGCCACCTTCGCCGTGCACACGGCTTTCCCGTGTTCGGACCACTAGGCAGGCTCCGCCCCCCTCGCTTCACCATCTCCAGTATCCGTGGCTCGCCACGGCTCCATCGCCGGGCAGCGAATCAGCGCTCCCAAACCGCGTTCCGACCGCTTCGAATCCGAGATCAAGGCATGTTCTCGACTGCTCCATCTTGGGGTTCTCAAAATAGTGGAGAGCGGCAACCGCCCTAAATCAGTCGCCCCCGCTCCGCCACCATCTCGCCAGCTTCCGGATCGGTGTTCCCCGAGAGCGGCAAAATCCACGGCGCCGCGAATCCATAGAGCGACACCACTGTGAATCCGGCCAGCGGCACGACATATCCCAGCGCCAGACTTCCCGTCGCCTTCGCGATATATCCCAACACCAGAGGGAAGAGCGCTCCTCCCACGATCGCCATCACCAGCAGCGATCCTGCCAGCTTCGTGTTTGGTCCCAGCCCCTTTAGCCCTAGCGCAAAGATCGTCGGAAACATGATAGACAGGAAGAACCCGCTCGCCACAATTGCGTATGCACCCAGCATTCCCGGCCGCACAATCGCCAGACTGATCAGCAACACATTTGCCGCGCCATAGATTGCCAGCAGCTTGCTCGGCGAGACATACTTCATCAGCGGCGTAGTCGCAAATCGTCCCGCCGCCAGCGCCACCAGCGTGCCCGTAAGATACCCTGCCGCAGTCCGCTCGCTCACACTCGTGTACTGCTTCATGTACAGGATCAAGCTGCTCCATGTTGAAATCTGAGCGCCCACGTTGCAGAAGTTCGCCACCACTGCAAACAGCAGATGCGGATAGTGCAGCAGCGCGCCAAAGCTCCCGTGGTCTCCGGCGTCGCCCTCATGCTCCGAGCGCATCGCCGGAAACGTCATCCGCGACAATGCAAAGGCAAAGAGCAGCACCACCGAGCCTAGCGCCAGGTACGTCGGTACCACGCGCATGATCTCCGTATGCAGGTACGGCGCATACTTTCCCGCAGCCTGCATCGCCGCTACCTCCGCCGGCTTCTTCTCGATCCCCGAAAAGATAAACCGCGCCCCGACAACCACCCCGATGATCGTCCCAGGAGGATTAAACGACTGCGCGAAGTTTAGCCGGCGCTCGCTCGTCTCCACCGGCCCGAACTGCGCCATGAACGGGTTAGCCGCCGTCTCCAGCACCGACGCTCCACATCCCACCGTAAAGAGTGCGATCAGAAACGGCACATACAGCCCGCTCGCCGCCGCTGGCCAGAACAGCACCATCCCCATCCCGAAGAAGCCAAGCCCCATAATCATTCCGGCCTTGTATCCCCACTTTCGCATCACCAGTGCCGCCGGGATCGCCATGCAGAAGTAGCCTAGAAAGTTCGCCGTCTGCACCAATTGTGCACTGAACTGCGACAATTGGAACGACTTCTGGAACTGCCGCACCAGGATGTCCGTCAGGTTATTGGACATTCCCCACAGAAAGAACAGCACAGTCACCAGCACAAACAGTGCCGTCTGCCCCACCGGAAACACCGCTACGCCCTTTCCGTTCCCCGCTGTACTGCTTCCCGTCGACGTCGAAGCCTGCATTTTTACACTCCCGCTATTTGCAATTCGAGCCAATTCAAGCCCATTTTGCGTGTGTCGCAATCGTTGCTGCACAAACTTCACATGTACATTCAATAGAGTTAGGGTATCGATTCGTCCTGCACGCATCCGCATCGGGCGTTCGTGCCATGGTCTTGAACGGAAGCTAGTTTCGTTCAGAAAATACGTTAAAACCTGTTACAGAAATAAGCGGCTTTTCTCCCCGAGTGTCTGCGTCGTTTACCTCTGTCCGGATGGTGCGGCTCTCGTTCGGCATTAGGGCAATGTAGTTGTCGTCATAGATGGCTGGAAGGACGCGGTCTCCTGTTCGTCCGCGGACGGCTCTCGCCCGGACCATCAATGCGGGCCAAGCCGAGGTGTTCGTCAAGTTTGTCGTGAGTACCCAGCGGTCGTCGACCTGCGCTGCCGTAGTGTTCGAACGAACGTGCGCCTTTGGCAGCGAACGGATCGCACGGTAATCTCCCTGGTATAGGCCGCGCAGATAGAAGTTGCTGGATAGAATCGTACCGTTCCGGCTCAATGCGAGGCGGAGGAAGTGTACGGGACTAAGTCCGGCGGGATACTCCATTTGTATGGCGGTTGTGACGCTATCTTCCGGGCTCTGCAGCGGCGCGCTTTTCTTCATCATTGCGGCGCCGTCCATGTTGAGGACCTCAACCTGCGCGACAAGGCCGGCGGCGTTGCCCGCGTTATAGTTGACGACTTCAATGGTTTCAGCAAATGAGTTCCACTGGATATGCAGAGGCTCCGAAGCCTTCCTGCATCCGAAGTAGGCGGCGGTCGGCTCGAAGTAGAAGTCGTAAGTCTGCCATACAAACGAAGGCCAGCAAGGATGGCTCATCCAGAGCAGCAGGCCCATGCGGTGCTGGCTCTGCGCTTCAAACATGGCGCGATAGGTATCGTAGTTGACGAACTGGGCGAGGGAGACCCAGTCTTCGACGTTGGTTGCGCCTCCAAAGCTCTCGTCGATGAGGGTGCGAAAGGCAGCGCCCCCCTGAGCGCCCTGCAGCGTGAAATCATGCAGGCCCCAATCCAACGCCTGTGGCCATTGCGCTGGCTCCGGCATCATCGCCCAGACGCTTTCGATGGGAGGAATGTTGGGTGCGCCAAGTTCGCTGTGCAACTTCGTATCCGCAGTGCGGAAGTAGAAGGGCGGTTCCATCGCGTGGTAGGGTCCATGTCCGCTCACTGGCCCGTCGGCGGAACTTCCAATGTAGTGGATGTCCGGGTGAAGTTCGGCGAGCAGATTGCGCAGTCCCTTCTCCAGCACAGCAGGTGGGAACCACTCGTTGCGGCCGCAGTAGAGGCACACGGAGGCGTGGCGCCGGATTCTCAAGATAAAGTCGCGGGCATTGTCGAGGAAGAGCGTGTTGTCGTCGGGAACTGGGCCATCCCAGGGATTGGCGAGCCAGAAGTCCTGCCACACGACAAGGCCATACCGGTCGCAGGCCTGGTAGAAGGCTTCGTCGCCGATTTGTCCGACCCAGTTGCGGATCATGGTGAAGTTCATCTCGCGGTGGTAACGCACGGCAGCATCGTACTCGCGCGAGCGGTAGCGGAGCATTGACTCTCCGAAGCCCCAGTTGCCGCCCCTCGCGATGAACCGGCGGCCATTGATCCAAAGGCGCAGCGCGCCACCCTCTTCGCTGGCCGTCATCTGACGGATGCCTGCCTTGAAGGACTTGCGGTCGAACTGCTTGCCGCCTGCTTCCAGACTCAGCTCCGCATCGTAGAGGTGCGGGTCTCCGTAACCCACGGGCCACCACAGCTCGGGCTTGTGGAGGCGCAGTTGAGGATGGGTTTCCGGGGAGAGCTTGACGATCTTGCGTTCGTTGGCGGCAAGGCCGACGGGTTGCTCGAAGTTCACTGCGCCGAGACTTCCGCGCAAGACGGCATTGACCGGTCTGTCTGTATGGTTGATGGCGACGACTTCGATACTGACGTCGGCTGAGCTGATATCCGGCAATGGCAGGGTGGAGGTGACGAGCGGGTCTTCAAGCGAGGCCGCCCCGGTCCTGGCGAGATAGACATCACCCCAAATACCGGTGTTGCGACCGCGAATCGTCGGTATCCAGTCCCAGCCGACAGAGGCGTGGTATGTGGGGTTGTCCGCTCCTATCGCACCGCCGTTCTTTCCCGTGGTTGCGAAGGTCTTTTGCTTGCAACTGCCGGGCGTCGCGTTCTTGAGTACCCGCACCGCTAGGGCATTCGGTTTGCCCTCGTTCAGCCTGCTGGAGACGTTGAAGGTGCCACGCGTAAAACCGCCGTCGACATCGCCCAGTTTGAGGCCATTCAAGAAGACTTCGGCCTTCCAGTTGATGCCGTCGAGATTGATCCAGGCGATCTCATCCGGTTGCCACGGCGGGGTGGCGAACTCGGTGCGGTACCAGAAGTCGGAGTAGAAGAAAGAATCGGATACGTGGAGTTGATTCTGGCCGTAGTTGGGGTCGGCGATCGCCCCCGCGTTCAGGTAGGAACTCAGCACTGTGCCGGGCACTGTGGCGACCACCCAGCCAGCATCGTGAAAGCCGGGCGTGGAGAGCGTCTCGCCTGTCTGGGATGCCGTTTGGGCGTCGGCACGCTGTAGGCGCCAGCCGCCGCCGGCGAGGTCCAGGCGTCCCCCGGCCTGCAAAGGAGGCGCCGGCTTGGGGTGCGCGACAAAGCCGCCGCGGCCGAAGACCTCCATCTCACTGAGGATGTAACCATCCGGGGAGGTGGGACGTGTGAGCAACACACGCACGTAACGTGCCTGTGCCGGCCGCGGCAGACGTATGTCGTCGATCTGGCCACCGTCGCCCGGCAGCGATTGCAGGTCCCGCCAGATATGAGCGTCGTCGGAGACCTGAAGCCGACCCTCCGCGGCGCGGGCGATCCAATGCAGCGTAACGCGGTCGAAGGAGCAGCGCACTCCGAGGTCGACGTATACCCACTCCTCGTCGAGTCCGGCGCTTTTCCAGGCGCTAGTGAAGCTGTACGGGCCGCCGAGCTGGACCCGCCGCGAGCTTCGGTAGAACTCAACCTGACCGAGTCTCCACCCCACAGAGCCCTCAGCCCTGCTCATCACTTCCCTGCCGTTCGCGGTGTTGAACTCGACGCGGTAGAAGCGGCTGCGAGCGATCTGGTCGAGCGGGATGGAGGGTGCAAGCAGATGTGCGCCGCGGACGAGGTCTGGAGGATAGTTCTCCGGCGCCAGCGGCTGAGAACCCCTGGTGCTGCCCACCTGCTTCCATGCCTGGCCGTCGTCGGAGACAAATGCGGTGAAGATCAGGGTCTCCGGCTGTATGCGATCGGAGACAACGACGAACAGAGCGATTCGGTCGATCTCAGGCGGCAGGGCGCCACCGCCAAGGTGCAGCTCAACCGAAGGCTTCGCGCCGGGCAGTTCCAGGACAGCTTCTGGGAAGTGATCGACGAGTTTCTCACGCTCTTCTTTCGGCAGGAGCTCTCCGTTGACCATGGAGGCGATCCAATCGGGAAGTCGAGTGTCCCTAATGCCGTCGGTGACCAGTTGTGCGGTCAGGTTGTAGTCGTAGGCGCTAGAGTGAAATGCTGGCCGCAGCAGCGCAAGATTGCGATAGGTTCCGCTGGTGTCGAGAACGAGCCTGGGGCCAAAGTACTCTGCCGGCAAACCAGGGTAGACGCCGACGCCGCGGGTGTAGGGCGATTCCGAGATGGCAAGTTTCGCAGTTGCGGCGGCTTGGTCTTCGGCAGAACCGGCGGCAAACGCTTGTGCAGGCAAGACCAATCCGGCGCTGGCGATGATGGTCGTCTTCAGGAAATCCCGTCTCGATGCTGTCATTAGTTCTCCTCAAAACCAATGGCCCGTCAGGTTCTTGCAATCCTGCACTCTCGCGCGTGGCAGACTCGCTACGGTAGCAGCTCGTAGCTCACGAAGGCCAATTTCGTGCTGTCCGGCGACCACGACGGAACGTTGATGGTGCCCTGGCCGCCAAAGAGTCTGGCAAGCACATGGACCTTCTTATCGGCCAGCGACATCAGGCGCAGTTCAACCTCCTGGTTGGGAGGGTGCCCGCTCATGCTCTTGTTGTAAGCGAGGAAGACCATCCACTTGCCGTCGGGCGAGATGTGGGGGAACCAGTCATTGCTGTCGTCCGCGAGGCCTGATCCTGGCTGCTGCCATCGGCGTTCATGCGCCAGATCTGCATGGAGCCGCTGCGCTCGGAGTTAAAGTAGATCGAAGCTCCGTCGGGGGAGTATTCGGGGCCGTCATCGAGACCCTTGGCGGTGGTAAGCCGCGTCTCTTTACCGCCCGCAACGGAAACGGCGTAGATGTCGAACTCGCCGGAGCGCTCTCCCGTGAACGCGAGCGTTTTGCCATCGGGCGACCAGCCATGCCAGTAGGACGGCCCATCCGGTGTCACTTGTCGCGGCGCTCCTCCGGCCGCCGGGAGGACGTAGATGCGCGATCGTCCGTCGGCCGCAGATTGATCGCTGATCGCCAGCAGACTCCCGTCCGGAGAGAGGCCGTGGTCGTTATTGCAGTGGGTCTCGGGCCCCGTCGAAATCGGTGTGGGTGCCGATCCTCCGACCGCAATTTGCCTCATCAAGCCATCCTGATTGAAGATCAGCGACGCCCCATCGCGCGACCAGTTGGGCGCTTCAAAATGCGCCGGCGCAATATAGGCGACGCGACGATCGGTGGAAGCGATCGTCACCGTCTCCAATGCGCTGTAGAGTACAGGTTGGCCGGCGTTCGGAGGAAGGGTTTCGAGCTTTACGTTGGAGAACTTCGCTGTCTCGGTGACGTTCTTGTTGTGCGCGCAGACGCCGAGTCCTACATAGAAGTCTCCGGCAGATTTGAGGCGCATCGCGGCACCCGATGGGACCAGCCTGCCATCTGAGTTTGAGACGAAGACATAGAAATAATCTCCGCGCTTTTCAATTCGCACCCGCTGCGGGGCCGAGAGGTTCGACTCCACCTCGTGGGTGTCTGCGTCCGGGGTGTCGCGATATTGCAATGAGGTAAGCCCATCGCCATGGCGCGCCACATCGACGTACGGCGAGCCGCGATCAAGCGTCTGGCGGATCAGCAGAACGGCTTTGCGGTGATTGTCGCCGCCGGTCCCGACGAAGGAGATGTCGGCGGTGAGGGCAACATCGCCGTGGGCCTTGGTCCAGACGTAGTGAAAGTCGTCGGTGCCGAACCACATGTTTTCACCGCTGCCGGTTATGGTGTATGTGCCGTTGGCAGGATCGAAGTGTGCGCTTCCGAGATGGAGCACCGTGCCGATGTCGGCTTCGCCGGTGAAGATGCCAATCTGCGCACCCGCGGAGCAGTAACAGGTGCAAGCGGCCACAACGAGCGCCCATCGAATGGAACGAACTACGCAACGGAGCATATCCGATCCCCAAGTCCGTCGGGCATTTGCCTGAAGAAGCGCGGCCCAATCGTGTAAGTAAAACGTGAAGTGGTACCCGTTGCGACGATTGCGCGGGCAAAGACAAACCTCATGCATGCATGTGTTTCATGTACTCCGCGTCGATCTTCAGAGCTTCGAGCGGCGGTATGTCGAAGCCCTCTTGTTCCACGAAGCAGTGCCGGATGCTTGCGCCATGGGCAGCGGCAAAGATGGGCCTGTAGTCGACGGTGCCGCGTCCAAGTTCGGCGGCGGGCGGAGGATCGGCGGCAGTGGCGGGAGCTTCCGCAGGTTTAAAGTCTTTCACGTGCAGCATGGAGATGCGGCTGGGATAGCCCCGGAGATAGGCAACCGGGTCGCCACCGCCCGCGATGACCCAACCGCAGTCCATCTCAAAGGTAACCAGGCCCGGGTCGGTGAGCCGCATCAGTTCGTCAAAGGGAACGACGCCGGAGATTGGAGCGAACTCCATGGTGTGATTGTGATAGCCGGACTGCATGCCCCCAGCCTTTACCTTGCGGCCCCAAGCATTGAAGCGATCGGCGTTCCAGCGAAAGTCATCCAGTGTGAAGGATTGGACCTGGGTGCGAAAAGAGTGGTCCTTCAAACGCGACGGGTCTTTGACGCCGGGAAATGAGCAGATGATGTATCGCAAGCCGAGCGCGTGGCCGAAGGCCACGGTCTCGTCGAAGGCTTTATTCAGATCATCGAAGGAGTAGTGGGCACCTATGCAGGAGAGCCCGGCTGCGGTCATTGCAGCTTTCACCTTCGCCGGCGAGCGGCCGTAGAAGCCGGCCGCCTCCACCTCGCGATAGCCAAGTGAGGCGATCTGCTTCAGCGTTTCCTCATAGTCCTTCGCCAGCATCTCTCGCACCGAGAAGAGCTGCAGACCCAAAGGAAGCCCCAGGGGGAGGGCGAATGCCAGTCGTGCTCCTAGAGTAAGCACTCCAGCGGCTGCAACACCAGTTGTTGTCAAGAACTCCCTGCGCGTCTTTCCAGCCGGCTTTACCGCCATGTTCCAACCCTTCTTAACCTCAATTGCTGCGATTGCGTTCAGTGTGCAAGATGCGTGGCAAAAAATCTGCCCATGATCTCGTTGGCTTCCCGGGTCTCGGGTAATGTCTCATCGTTCCAGAAGGCGTGCGGGAGCGCCTCAAAGACAACTAGCTGGGCGTCCACGCCGGCACGCAGAAACGCGCGATGCAGGATGGTCGTCCCGCTCAACAGCGTGTCGCGTCCGCTGGTGATGAACAGCGTCGGCGGGAAGCCGTGCAGGTTGGCATAAAGCGGCGAGAGGGCAGGGTCCTTGAGGGATGTATTCGCAGCATATTCGTCCTCGCCCGGCAACCGGGCCTTTGGAACGTCAAGGTGTCCAGAAAGCCCGCGCAATGCGTAGAGCGCCTCGGAGTCGCCGTGCTGGCTGTAATCGCCGAATCCGGAAAAGATGCCAAGGGCTCCCGGCAACGGCAGACCGAGCTGGCGCAATCTTGAGGCAACCTCCGCAGTCAGGATCGCTCCGGCGGAGGTGCCGAAGATGCCGACATTCTGCGGTTCATGCGTCTTGAGCACTTCGCGGTACACCGCGACAGCGTCGTCGAGTGCAGCAGGGAACGGGTGTTCCGGAGCCAGGCGGTACAGCACGGCGATCACCTTGGTCCGCGACAGATAGGCAACCGGTATCGATTCTGTCAACGAGCCGGAGTCGGAGTTGAAACCGCCCCCGTGCAGGTTGATCAGCACACAGCCCCGCCTAGTCGAAGGGATCGACGCCGGCATAATCGTCTTGACAGGCACGCCGGCAAGCGATCCGAGTTGTATATCGACAGGATAGAGAGCGCGAAATGCCGCGCCCGCTTTGGCCTGCCAGGTGTCGGTGGAGCTGCGGCGGTCGGCAAGAGATTGCGGCGTTGTGTCGTCGGGCCAAGGACGGGCCAGCGAGCGCTGTGCCTCGGGGCTGACTGTTTGGGGCACGGGAACGACTCGCGTTACATGGGCGGTACCGTCTGCATCAACTACGCTGGTGTCGGTCTGGGGTATTGCGGCCGAAGAGGTGTGTTGGGCACACGCGGCATTGCCGTAGAGTAGGACGGCGACAAGGACGAAAATGAGCATGGCATCCGGACCGGACTTTGAACGATTGCGCACCGCGGCTCTCCATGCAATGATATCGCTAACAATATCGCCGCAGCAAATAGTACATGATTCCTCCTGAATCTGTCAGCTTTATGTCTTCGGTCGAATTATGGCCAGAACAACCGCTTCAATATAGGGGCACAAAATGCAAGCAATTCCAAGTTTTCCAAGGCTTCTGTGCAAAATTAGTTGGGAGGAGCGAGCGTTGCGGTGTCCCGCTGCTCGGTTGCACTTGACCGCAATGTGCCGGTTGTTAAGTCGTTTCACGCTCTTTCTGCTCGTTATCGTTTTCCCCGTCGCCGCTTTCGGCCAGGGTCAGGACCGGTCCGCCGAGGTGCAGACTGCGTTGGCCCGGGCCCAGCATCTGAAGCGGGGCATCAATGTCTCACACTGGTTTTCCCAGTCGGCCAACGACTACTCCGCGCAGCACACGGCCAGTTACACCGACGACGATGACATAGCGCTCGTCGCGCATATGGGCTTCGACAATATCCGGCTGAGTATCGATGCGACGCCGCTTGAGCACGGCCCTTTGGGCAAGGACGGGCTCAATGCGGAGTTCATGGCCCGTCTGGACCATGCCCTGGACACCATGCTGGCCGATGGCCTGGCGGTGCAAGTCGATCTGCATCCCGAGGAGGCCTACAAGATGCCGTTGCGGACAAGCAACGTGGCCGTCGACCGATTGACCATGTTGTGGCGCAAACTGGCCGCTCACTATGCCACTCGCGACCCGAACCGGGTCTTCTTCGAGATCATGAACGAGCCGGAGCAGAACGATCCTTATCGCTGGGCCGGAATCCAGGCCCGCGTGGCAGCGGCGATCCGCGAGGTTGCGCCCCAACATACCATCATCGCCACCGGGCCAAATTACTCCGACATCGTCGACCTGCTGGGCCAGCATCCGCTGCCTGACGGGAACGTGATCTACAACTTCCACTTCTACGATCCCCATGAGTTCACGCACCAAGGGGCAGGGTGGGGAACGCCATGGTGGAGTTACACGCATGGCATCCTCTATCCGGCTACGGAAAGCTCAATGCGGGAGCTGGTGAAGGAAGTTCCAGACGCGGCCAACCGTTATGCCCTAGAGCAGTATTGGCTGGACCACTGGGACGCGCACCGCATTCGTCTACTGATCGACGAGGCGGCGGCCTGGGGCGGGACCAATCATGTTCCTCTGATCTGCAACGAGTTTGGCGTCTTCCGTGAGGACGCCGACGAGAACTCGCGGAATGCGTGGATCCGCGATGTGAGGACAGCACTTGAGGCCGATGGCATCGGTTGGGCGATGTGGGACTATCGCGGTAGCTTCGGAGTGGTATTCAAGGAACAAGGCACTACAGCACGACCCGATCCTGCAACGGTTGAAGCATTGGGCCTGAAGAAGGAGTGATTGACGGGAATGCCGTCTCGATGTCTCGGCGTACTCTTTGGTCGAACTCCGAAATCGGTACGAACACGTCTCCCGGCTGCATGAAGGAGTTTGGGTAGATAACGAAATCAGGAATCATGAACTAAATACTCTACTATGCGTTGCGATCATCCCTGGCAAGCATGTCAGCTCAATGACCTTAGGCGAGCTGTGGTTCCTATTCACCGAGTTGCACCGTTGTAGATGTCGAGCTGCTCAAACTGCCTCTAACCGGATTGGAGATTGTGTGAACCGACGTAAATTTCTACAGACTTCTGGTCTATCTCTAGGTGCATGGCCTCTGGCAAGTCTGCTTCCAGCAGGAGCACGGGCCCAGCCGCTGCAGTCTGCCGCTCAGCCGTCGAGCTTTCCCAAAGGCTTTCTCTGGGGCTCGGCAACCGCGTCGTATCAGGTGGAAGGCGCAGCCCATCAGAGTGGGCGCGGTCCGTCTGTATGGGACACGTTCTCGCATACTCCAGGGAAGACCTTTAATGGTGACACGGGTGACGTCGCCGATGATTTTTACCACCTGTTCCCAAACGACATCAAGTTGATGAAGGGCCTTGGACTGACGACGTGTCGCTTTTCGGTTGCTTGGACGCGCATCTTCCCTGGAGGCGTCGGCCAGCCGAACCAACAGGGCATCGATTTTTACAGTCGGCTGGTGGACGCTCTGCTTGCGGCCGGGATTCAGCCGTACTGCACGCTTTACCACTGGGACCTGCCGCAGGCTCTGCAGGACCGCGGAGGATGGGAGAACCGCGACACCGCAAAGGCGTTTGCAGAATACGCTGGCTTTACGGCGGGCGCACTCTCCGACCGCGTGAAGCACTTCATGACGATGAATGAGATCCGAAGCTTCGTGGAACTAGGGTATGAGCAAGGCATACACGCGCCAGGACTTCGCCTCGACTCTCAGCGGGTCGCGCAGTTGAACCACTATGCCGTCCTCGCGCATGGAATGTCTGTGCAAGCGATTCGCGCGCACGGGAAACCTGGAACCAAGGTTGGCATCGCGGATAATGTGCAGGGGACAGTCCCCGTCGTAGAGGTCCCTAAGCACATTGAGGCCGCCCGGCGAGCCATGCGTGAGCAGAACGCCTCCTTCCTCACCGTCATTGAGGAGGGCCGCTATACCGATCTTTATCTGAAGCGCCTGGGCGCCAATGCGCCAAAGTTCACGGCTGAAGAGATGCAGGTCATCGCCAGTCCGATGGACTTTGTCGGACTCAACATTTATCAGCCGACGTATATACGCGCGGACGATTCCGAGACGGGCTATGCGGTCATAGATCCTCCTTCCTCTTTTCCCCACATGTACAGTCCCTGGCTCTATGTCGGCCCAGAGGTGCTGTACTGGGCTCCCAAACTCGTGGCGGATATCTGGAAGGTGAAGGAACTGTACATCACGGAGAACGGTGCGTCCGCGGCGGACGCGATCGCGCCAGACGGAGAGGTCTATGACAGCGATCGCGTCATGTACCTGCGCAACTACCTGACGCAACTGCATCGCGCCATCGCCGAAGGTGTTCCGGTCAGGGGCTATTTCCTGTGGAGCCTGCTCGATAACTTTGAATGGGCGGACGGGTACTCAAAGCGCTTCGGAATTGTCTACGTCGATTTCGCGACGCAGAAGCGCACGCCGAAATTGAGCGCGACCTTCTACAAAAAAGTTATTCGAGACAATCTTGTGAAATAGTTGTTCGATTTTCCCAACCGAGGCGTCGGCAAAAGTCAGAATATAGCTGATGACAGTGCGTCATATGGATGGTAATGCGTTGTGAGAGCCGGATCTTCCGGTATTTTATCGAGGACTAACTACTAATTCGTCATTATCATTTATACAGATTATGCTAAAAGCACTAAGAAAAACATAATGATCGCTTCTTTGGCTGTCGTACTGCGTTTGCCAATCGCGGCCCAGAATATTGTTTAGGGAGTTCTGCCTTGAAGCCAATTCTCGCCAGCCTGTTCGTAGCCTTTGCTGCCCTTACAATATGCGATGCCCAGACCTCAGTGACCGTTGTCATGGGTACGGGTGATCAGCCGAAGGCTGTGCCGGCCAACACCGGCCCTTCGGTCGATGTTGGGTTGGCGTCCACTCCCCCGATGGGCTGGAACTCCTGGAACCACTTCGCATGCAACGTGGATGAAACGGTTATCCGCACGGCAGCGGACCAGCTAGTTTCCAGCGGCATGCGCGATGCAGGCTACGTTTATCTGGTGATCGACGACTGCTGGCATGGAGAACGTGACAGTCATGGCGACATACAGGCCGACGCGAAGCGCTTTCCTTCGGGCATTCGCGCTCTAGCAGAGTATGTGCACTCCAAAGGATTGAAGTTTGGCATCTATTCGGACGCGGGTACGCGGACCTGCGGAGGTCGGCCGGGATCTCGGGGGTACGAATTTCAGGATGCTGCCCAGTACGCTCACTGGGGCGTGGACTATCTGAAGTATGACTGGTGCAATACGAGCACACAGGACGCTCAGGCAAGTTACAGCATCATGCGGGAAGCGCTCAATCATACCGGCCGACCGGTCGTGTTCTCGATGTGTGAATGGGGAACGGCTAAGCCCTGGCTGTGGGCAGCAGGTGTCGGCAATCTGTGGAGAACGACCGGCGACATCGATGACAAATGGGAAGGCAAGTTCGACTACAAGCTTGGATTGATGAACATCGTCGACCAGAACGAGCCGCTCTATTCCTACGCTGGACCGGGTCACTGGAACGACCCGGACATGCTTGAGGTTGGCAACGGCGGCATGACGCCGGATGAGTATCGAGCGCATTTCAGCCTCTGGGCGATGATGGCGGCACCTCTGATGGCGGGCAACGATCTTGCTCGCATGGACTCAGAAACCAAAGCAATTCTGATGAATCGCGAGGTCATTGCCGTTGACCAGGATACGACAGGGAAACAAGGCCAGCGAGTTTGGAAGCAGGGCGATCTGGAGGTTTGGTCGCGAGAACTCAGCGACGGAAGCCGGGCCGTGTTGCTTTTGAATCGGGGTCTGCGGCCTTCTGCAATCACGGTCGAATGGCCTCAGATCGGATACACCTCGGCGCTCGAGGCGAAGATCCGGGATTTATGGGCTCATCAGATTACGGGCAGGTTCAGAGGCAAGTACACAGCTAACGTCTCTCCGCATGGTGTTGCCATGATCACGGTAACCCCCTGATCGCAACTTATTTCGTCTACGCGACCTGCTAGGAAGAAGAGACAGGTTTAGGCAAGTGGCGCAGCTGAGGCAGTCGGGCACCGCACGAACCCCGCACGACCAATTCCACTGGCAGAATGATGTGCTTGGGCGGGCCATGTTTTCCTTCGCCGAGCCGTGCAAAGAGAGCCTCGGCGGCAATACGGCCCAATGATTCGACCGGTTGCCGCACCACCGTAATGCCGGGCCGCAGAAGGTCAGCCGTCTCGAAGTCGTCGAAGCCGACCAACGCTATCGATTCGGGCGGATGCATCATGAGGGTCTGCATGGCGTGAAGTACATGCCGGGTGGTGAGGTTGTTGGCGCAAAAGAGCGCAGTGGGCGGCCGCTTGGCGGCCATGAGCTTGCGCAACATGCTGACACTCGTTTCGGGCGCATCGGTCACCGTCTGCATGTCCGGTTTAAGCCGGGCAGAGGTCATGGCTTCCCGATAGCCCTGCTGCCGCATGCGCATTGTGTAGAGATTGCCCACGAGGCCTATGAAGGCGATCCGCTTGTGCCCGAGCGCGATGAGGTGGCGGGTGCCCATCTGTCCGCCGCTCCAGTTCTGTACTACGACAGAATCGTAGTGGGACCCCTCCACCGGACGATCCAGGGTAACGATCGGGAGGTTGCTGAACTCGGGCAAAAGCAGCTGCGACGATCCACGCACGGGGGTGGCTGGAATTACCACCACACCCTCCACCTTGCGATGCAACATGCGGTTAGCTTCCTCGAACTCGTCGTCCGGGTCTTCGTTCGATATCGCGATATTGACTGAGTAGTTGTGCTGCTTGGCGACGACACCCACCGCATGTGCGCAGTTCGCGAAGAACGGGTCGAATAGGTTCGGGACGAGTATCCCGATCTGTCGTGTGCGCTTATCCCGCAGCGACCGTGCGAGTTCATTTCGATGATACCGAAGCCGTTTGATTGCGGCAAAAACGCGCTCGCGCGTTTCATCCTTCACATTCGGATTGGCGTTCAGCACGCGCGAGACAGTCATGGTACTGACACCCGCCGTCTTTGCGACGTCGGTCATGCGCGCTGGTCTTGCCATATCGTTCACGCTCCGGTTAGTGTCTCAGGCGGTCCACTGCGCCAGAGGCGGCGATCCTGAACCGGCTGTTCTGCTCAGTGTACCGGGTTTTGCTCCGAGCTGAAGGTGGAAGTGGGCAGACCCGCCGAGTTGGACAGATAGTTCGCGACCACGTTCATCCAGCCGTACCGGACGTAAACTACGTGCTGGAGAGCTCTGGAAGAAACAATTACAGTGCTCCCGTCGACGCGCGCGTCAGCTGGCACGAAGCGGTGGTCCTCGCCGGCTAGCTCGAACCCGCCGGTGGGCTGGCCGCGGAAGGTCAGGCCATCCGCGTGGTCGAACCAGACACATAGGCTGGTGGAACCGTCGGGATTGAGTTCGGCGCTGGCCTCGCGAAAGAGCGGGCCTTGGTAGGGAACGTTCGCCCCGTATACGAGGTTGCGTGCAGCGAGCGCCAGCCGCGCGGCAACGGTCTGCTTGTCGGGCGGATGCACGTTGTCGGCTTCTCCGAGATCGAGGGTCACAGCCATCGCGGTGCCGGCGACGCGCAGTACGCGGCGCTGCGCATCGCGCACCATTCCCCAGTCGTCGGCGGGGGAGTTGAAGCTGGAGATCTGCACATACAGGAAAGGCAGATTGCCCTGCTGGAAGTGGCTGCGCCAGTCCCGAATCAGCTCGGCCAAGAGTTCGTCGTAGACGGAGGCGCGGTCTGACGAGGAGTTGGTTTCGCCCTGGTACCAGAGGAAACCCTTGATGGCGAACGGCGTGAACGGCGCGATCATGCCGTTGTAGAGACCCGCAGGCAGCCACGAGGTCTCCCAGGGATGCCACGGATGCTGCGGGACGGGTTTCCCTGCGGCCTTGGCGGCCTCGTCCTCACTCTTCTCAGCGGCGACGGTCAAGTCCATGTCGGTGAGTTCATCGGCGAACCGTGCGCGACTGGCAAAGGCCGGGATCAGGTCTGGGCGGGTACTCAGCATGTCCAGCGAAACCCAGGAGTCGTCCGGTGTTCCGCCCCAGGTGGAGTCGATCAGCCCTATGGGCACGTTTTCGCTCGCAGCGATGGTGCGACCGAAGAGGTAGGCAATGGCGGAGAACTGGGCCGCAGTTTGCGGGGTGCATTCGGTCCAGGTCGCGGCGATGTCGTTAAGCGGATAGTCGGAACTCTTGTGCTCGACGAGCAGAAGGCGAAGTCTGAGATCGGTGGCTGCAGCTATCTCTTTCGCTGCGTCCTTCACGAAGGCTTGAGGAGGAAAGCCCTTCAGCGGGATTTCCATATTGGATTAGCCGGAGGCGAACCACACATCGCCGACGAGCAGATCCGTGAGACTCCTTTCATGGTCGTCGCCGGCGATGGTCAGAGTATAGGGGCCCCCTGCCTGCTCTGGCGCAAGATACAAGCTCCACTTGCCCAGCCGGTCGGATTGGGCGGAGACAGTTTGGTTGTTGAAGCGAACGGTCAGACGCACGTTCGGCGACGCCCAACCCCACAAGTGAATGGGCCGGTCACGCTGTAGTACGGCGTGATTGCTCAGCAAGTTGGGAAGACGGACCTCGGCCGAGGCGCTCATTGCGGCGACGCTAAGAGCAAGAGCCAGCAGGCGAGCTTTCATTTAGCAATCTCCTGGATTTGACTTACGACCGGGTCGATGGTTTGCGCTGCCAACTCTAGGTGCGGCAGCAAAGCCGCGCCGAGTAGACCCGCCCCCGACCCCAGCACCGCGGGACAGATGAAGGTGCGGTCGTTCTCCGGTATTTCCCGCTGCGTGGGCATCGCCAAACGGTACACCACGCTGTAAGCGTGAATGGCCTGGAACATGCTTTCGGCGAACAGCGGCCAGGCGCTGGCAACCCCTCCGCCTACCACGATCACGGGTACGTCGAGAGTGTTGATGAGATTGGCTAGACCGATACCGAGGTACGTACCCAGACGCTCGAACGCAAGCCTTGCTGCATGGTCGCCGGTTTCGGCCAACCCTGCCACCTGAAGAGGAGTGAAGCCTCCGGGACTGGCGACAAGTTCCCGCAGCGCCGCTGTGCCGACCACGGAATCCGCGAGCGCGCGGGTGAGACGCAGAAGGCCGTTGGCTGAAGCGAACATCTCCAGGCAACCGCGACTGCCGCAACCGCATAGCTCTCCAGCGGGATCTACTGTAGTGTGCCCTACCTCGCCGCCCATTCCGAACATGCCATGCCAGACCTTACCGTCGAGGATAATGCCGCTGCCTACGCCGGTACCAAGCGTGATCATGACCATCGAGGACGTCCCCGTGACCGTGCCGGAGCCAAGCTTCCACTCAGCGATGGCAGCCGCATTGGCGTCGCATTCGAGAATGACCGGTAGCCCAATGGCTTCGGCCATCGCGTCTCGGAGGGGGAAGTTGTCCCATCCGGGCAAGTTCGGTAGCAGGCCCAATATGCCGCTACGCAGATTGATCGGGCCAGGGCTGCCAATGCCGACACCAAGAGGCTCGTAGGCGTGGTTCTCGCCGGACACCTTGTGCAGAAGCAAGCGTATGGCGTCGGCAATCTCATCCACCGCAGCCTGTGGCCCGGCTGCCACGCGGGTGGGCATGGAGTGGCTGCTCAACAGATTCATCGCCGCGTCGAACAAGCCAATGCGAATACTGCTGCCCCCCAGATCGATGCCGATCGTGTCACGATGTCGCTTGGCCGTCATTTTCGTGACTCCTGTCCTTCAGGCATAGCCGTAGCCCATCTCGTCTCGTCGCCCTTTCCCGATCGTTTGAAAGCCTGGATGGAAAGCGCTGTCGTCTGGTTGTGACCGGCGACAACATCCATTTGCGTCTTAAATTGCACCAATTCAGCAGTGATGTTCTTCTGCGCGAATGTGCAAAGGAAATCTCATCGTGAACCCGAAAAAACTAGCAAGGAATAGCTGTCTATCGCATATTGCGAACGTTATCACAAAGAATCCACCATTGGCAGATCTTCCGCTTACCTACTTCGATTCCAACCATAGCTGGCCAGCAGATCGCCGTGTTCGCCGACAAGCAGCAGTGCGGCGCGGCCGGCGGCCAGCGTACCCGAAAAGAACATGCCACTGCGCCTGTCAGTGAACGAGACCGGTGCCGTCTCGGTCTCGGAGGTGAGCACGTAAAGTGTGGCATCCGGCAGTTGGGTCGGGCAGATGAGTATGCCCGGATTCTTCACGGTCGTGCTGTACGTCCGGGTTACGCCGGCAGCCTTTAGCGCATACGCGTATACCTGGGCGACAGACTCGAGGTTGCCGTTCAACTCGAGAGGCAGGGCAGAGAAGAGGATACGGCCCTTGCCGAGCGGCAGATCGAGGAAATCTTTGCCGCCGGGCAGCGTGTCGCGATCGAGGACAGTGGTCGCCATGCCTTCGTATTGCAGAGGCAGCTCTCCTGCAGGCGAATGCAGCGTCTCATCGCGTGACTGCAGCGGTACGAGCGTTGCATCGATTCCGAGCCGGAGGGCGCGGTCCGTGGGGTGCATGTGCTCGTCGGCGCTGAACGGGCCGGACGCCAGCAGCACCGCGCCTGCTCGGACGCGCGCTTCGATGCCGGCCCATGCTTTCTCCGAGAGCCCATATGCCGAAGGCAAGATGATGAGCCTGGGCATTCCAAGAGTGTCGATTTGGGACTCGCCGACCGCGTAAGCCTCAACGCGATTGTACTGATACAGCACGCGTACGGCGGTCTGTTGCGCCTCGACCGCTTGCGAATTGAACGTGGAAAGCTGCAACGATTGCGGCAGTACGAGTGCTACGTCCGGGAGTGTCAAGCCGGTGGCGTAGGGTGCGGTCTGACGGACGAACCCGCCGAGTCCCTGCATCATCGATTCCCATATCTTTGCCGAGCCGTCACTGCGTTGCATGCCGAAGTCAGGCTCGCGTGCCCAGTCCCACTGCATTGCTCCCGACGAACCTGCGGCAAACCCGAGGGCCAGCTTGCGCTCCTCGATCGCGGCCCCGGTTAGCTCGTTGTAACGCCAGGAGCCGTCGGGGTTCCAGGCCGGCTGGTAGCCGGTCTCGCCGGTGATGTTGGGCATGCCGGGTCGCTTGGCGGCCACCGAGTCCCAGAGCAGGGCATCGTCCTGCCAGTAGGTGTGGTTGGTTGTGAACGATACCCCGGAGGTGGCGTAGAACTGGTTCAGCAGCCGGTTGGTGACGCCGCCCTCGTCCTGGCCAATGTTGACGAGCTGCGTGCTGCCGGAGCCGTGGATGGCCGCGACCATCTCATCCACCCATTTGGAGAACATTGCCTGCGCGAACAGGTTGTAGTCCAGGGCCCGCACGTTGTCCGCGTTGCCGTAACGGTCATAGGTCAGGTCGGCCTTCTTGGGCAGGGGAATGGAGTGCCAGCCGGCGAGCTGCTCCGGTGTCGTCCGCCAGGCGTCGGCCAGCGCCGTGAGGCTGCTGTAGCGCTTCTCCAGCCAGTCCTGCCAGGCAGCCTCCTCCACCGGGTCGCCGTTGGGGATGTTGCCGTGGAAGATGTCCCGAGGGTTGGAGAACGAAGGCTCATTGATCAGGTCGTAGGAGAGCCACGGCACTTTGCCGAAGCGGTCCACCACCGAGACGATATAGTTCTTTTCGGCGGCCACTGCGGCGGGATCGAGATAGGGGTTTGGCGGCGGCGGGCCCTCCGGGACCACGCCGGGCCGGGGCCGCTCCCCGCTGGTCCCCGGCGTGAAGGCGAAGAACGTGAAGTTGACCGCGATGTGATGGCGGTGGGCAGCGGCCAGGAACGCCTCCACGTTGCGCAGAAAGCGTTCGTTCGCGGCGCCCGTGCCGGGCTCTAGGAACTTGCCGGCGCTCATCCACACTCCGGTGCGGACGAAGCTCAGGCCGTGCCGCTCCATGTCGGCGAAGTCGTGCTCCCAGTTCGCAGCGTTGCGTGGACTGGAGAAGTCCCAGCCGTTCTCCTCCGTGGTGAAGTAGTTGGTCCCGAAGGGGAAGAAGGGCCTTCCGCCGAGGGTGAGAAAGTTGCCTTTGACACCCAGCGCGTCACCGCTCTCCAGCGTTTCAAGCGTCTCTACATCGAAGCCATTCTCCGTAAACTCCTGCGGAGTTTCCGCGCCGGCTGGGGTCCACGTCGCGCGGACCGTATAGACGCCCACCGGCAGCGGGTCGCGGAACGGCGCGGGGATATCGCTCTCCGCCCCGGTGAACTTGAGAGATACCTCGCGAAGGATCTTGTCTCCCTCCCTCAACTGCAGATCGAGAGACCCGCCGGGGGCTTCGTCGTGACGGCGGTGCAGATGCACTGTGAGCTGAGAGCTCTCCCCCCGACGAATGGCGCTATAGAGCACCTCAATCTGCAGACTGGTCGCTCCAGCACGAGCATAGTTCGCCGCCGTGCGGAGCAGGCTTACACCGTCCGCGGACTCCCAATATCCAGCCCTGGGCGTAAAGGGCAGCGCAACCACGCGAGAGCCCAGCATCCAGTGGGCGCCCGGCAAGGTGCCGGCGATGGGATGATCGGCAACGATGACCGGCGCGGCCAGGTGCGTGCCGTCCGCCGCATCCAGATACCCGAGACCCTGGAGACGGCCTTCCTCAGCAAAGACCTGAGTCGCGCTTACCTCAATGTGCGGGAGGAAGCTGTAACCCGGCCTCCAGTCGAAGTGCGTTGGCGCGGATCCCAGCGGCACGGCATAGCTGTTTCTGAAGTCGAGGGCGCGGCTGTAACTGTCCTGCGGGCTCTCGGCGGCGAAGGCGCCTTCGCGGTCGCCCATCACTGGCACCCGCAGCGGTTGCCCGCCCAGCAGCAGCAGGTTTCCTCCGCCCTGCAGGTAGTGCTGGATCCCTGGCCATGCGTCGGCCGGGAATGCCGAGCCGTAGGGCAAGACCAAGAGGGAAGCTCCTTTGAGAACCTCGCCGGAGCGCAGTTGGTCCACGTCCGCGAAGACGGGAGTGCCGCCGAGAGTTGTAGCGAGGATCGCCTGGGGGACCGGCTCGCTGTCGATCGTCGGGAAACCCAACTGATGAAAAACGACAGTCTGCCCCATGAGGACGGAACAGCAGACCAGACAACCGACCGAGATGGCAGACCAAAGACAACGACTCAGAGTACGCATCGAAAACCCCTCGAAAAGCTCCTTTACAAGGTATCTTCCGCGTATTATATGTTTCGAAGTTTGAAGATGCCGTCTATAGTACTGCACTGCTTTCAGAAGACGCAGCGGACCGCGAAGAGCGATCTCGACTTTGCCAGAAAGCGGTATGCGGTCGTTTTTTTGAGGACAGGACGAGCCGCAGCCGGGGCAGGTTTTGGGACGATTGATCAGTCTGATATTCGCGGGTCGAAACCGCATGGTCATGATCCGTCGGGAGCTGCCTCTGACTCGAGTCGCGAGTCCGGCTGAGCCTCGCATAGAGGGGTCGAGGATTCTCCATCGTGCATGCTTTGGCTGCGGCTGGCCCTGTCCTCGAATTTATTGAGATTGAATACCTGCTGCATTGGGTTGAACGCCTCTACTGCGCAGGTAGAGTGCCAGTCTGCGCACCCTCCGTTACCTTTCTTCATTAATTGCTTCCTTTCGAAGTAAGCATGGATGTGCCGTGATTTAGCGGCAGCGATTGTTCCGTGCTTTCTTGCGTCCATCATGCGATCTGTCCGCTGGTGTACCGTCGAATGAAGGGATGTCTCGAGTGAGGTTGCTCGATTTACGTTGGCGCTATCTTTTGACATTTGGACTATTTCAGCAGCCAATAAAACACAGCTTTGGTATCGATAACGAATTCCCTTGACGAGGTTACGTTGGCAACGTAATAATGCGCACGTAACAAGATTGCAAGCGAATTGATGTCCGTACCAAGTCGACTGACTTGTCATGTGATCGATATCAGGTATTGATTCGACGGTTGACGCTGGTAGCCAAGGGGGATCGTTTCAATGGAGCTATTTTCTAGGATCAGGCCGGTAGCCGGACTCGTCGGGCTCCTCATTGCTGGGCTCATGCTTTTGCGCCAGCCCGTCTTGGCGCAGGAAACGACCGGCATTGTCTCCGGCGTTGTGCAGGACACGACGGGCGCTGTGATCCCCAACGCCACCGTGGTGCTGACCAATCTGCAGAACAAGACGGAGCGCAAGACCCGCAGTAACGGCACCGGAGATTTTGCGATGGCGTCGGTGCAGTCCGCGCTGCAGTACAAGCTGACGGTGTCGATGCAGGGCTTCAAGAGCTGGGAGTCGCAGTCGTTTGCACTGCGGCCGGACGATCGGGTGGCGTTTACCGACATCAAGCTGGAGCTGGGCGAAGTCTCCGCGCAGATGACCGTGGAAGCGACTGAGAGCCAGGCGGTCAAGCCGCTGGATACGCCGGAACGCAGCGATGTGATTACGTCCAAGGATCTGGATACGCTGGCGATAGAAGGCCGCGACGCGACCGAGCTCATCGAGATGCTGCCCGGCTTCACGATGATCAGCCCTGGAGTGAACAATCTGTCATCATCTAACAACGCAGTGGTTGGGCTCAACAGCGGCACGACGGGTGGCTATTCCGCGAACGGCTCGGGTCCGACCGGCCTGGCTACAGTGCTGGACGGGGTTTCACTGACGGACATCCAGACTAATTCCGGAACCGTGCAGACCGTTGACGCCGACATGATTCAGGAAGCCAAGGTGTCGACGTCAACCTTCAGTGCTGCCAACGCCAAAGGCCCCGCGATCTTCAACGCGGTTACCAAATCAGGCAGCACGTCGTATCACGGGGAAGCGTACCTGTATGCCAGGGACACGGCCCTGAATGCGAATGACTGGTACAACAACTACCTGCAGCAGACCCGGCCGGAGGGGCGCTATTTCTTTCCCGGGGCAAACCTCAGCGGGCCGTTGTGGATTCCAGGCACGCGCTTCGGGCGCAACAAGCTGTTTTTCTTTGCCGGCTTCGAATACCTCAGCCAGTTATATTCGCCCCAGACGCTGGGCTCGTGGGTTCCCACGCTCGCAGAGCGGACCGGTGACTTCAGCGTGGCGAGCTTGAACTCGCAGCTTTGCGGTGCACGTCCCGATGGTCTGGCGAACCCGAACGCAGTTCAGCCCATGTGCCAGGCCGAGAACTATCTCGCTAACGGCAACTCGGTGAACAATGGCCAGGTGCAGAACTACGCCGACACCAATGGCGTGGCGCTGCTGAACTGGCTGCCCTTGCCCAACGCCGATCCGTTCCGCAACCTCTCCGGCTATAACTACGTGGTGCCAGTAGTGCAGACGCAGAACGGCAACATCTTCCACGCTCGCCTCGATTACTCGATCAACGATACCAACAAGCTATACATCGCTTACGGGCGTCAGACCCAGATCACGCAGCAACCGGTGAGCCTCGGATACGTGCCGCAGTACGCGGTGGAGTATCCGGGCGCGGTCACAACCGGCGACATCTCAAACATCGTGTCCGTCAATTACACGCACGTCTTCGGCAGCACCGTCACCAACGAGTTCAATGCGGCTCTATCGCTCATCAGTGACCCGGCCAACATGGGCAAGCCGGCCGCAGTCGACCGGTTCGACATTAACAACTACAACTGCGACGATCCGACCGCGCGTGCAGCGGGGACCTGTGGCAGCGCCGGTCACGGAAACTTCAACTACCTGGGCGAGTACAAGAACGCTGGGGACTACTCGGTACCGGCGCTTTCGGACTACAGCCTGCTCGGCTATCCGAACGTGCTGATGCCGGGCGGCTTCTATAACAACCAGGTGCATATGAAGAAGGTCGTGCCGGACGTGCAGGATGCGGTCAGCTGGGTGAAGGGGCCGCACTTCTTTCAGTTCGGGATCTATTACGAAAAGGGTATCCTCAACGGCATTGCGGATACCGGTGCATATCCCCAGGGTGAGTACACGTTCAACCCCGGCAGCGGGTACTACCAGTACAGCAGTGCGGTCGGAACCGCGGCGCAGTTCCAATCCTGCGTGAACCCGCAATCGACGGGAGCGAGCCGCACGTCGGGCGCCGCCTATCTCGGTGAGTGCATCAATCCCAATGCCATGATGTACATGGGCACGCCGGATAGCTTCACGCAGACGAACTTTACGCCGATCGTCGACATGCAGTACACAACGCTAGCTGGATTTGTGAACGATCAGTGGAAGCTGCATCGCTTGACGCTGATGTTGGGCGCCCGCATCGAGCACCTCGGTCCCTGGGTCGACCGTCACGACAACGGTCTTGCCACATTTTCTCCCGGCCTCTACAACCAGCAGTGCGTTGGGCGCAGCTGCGGAGTCGAGACCGATCCTGGTATCACGTGGCACTCGCAGACGTCTTCCGTCTCCAACTCCGTCAACAGTCCAGCGATGGTCTACTTCACGCCCCGTGTCGGCGTAGCGTGGGATATCTTCGGCAGTGGCAATACCGTGCTGCACGGCGGCTGGGGCATCTATCGCCACGAGGAGGAGTTTGCACCGTATGCCCTCGCGGCCGCGACCGCGCAGGGATACAAGAAGACCTACATCGCGCAGGGCTTGACACTCGCGCAGGTAGACTCGCAGTCGCCGATTGCTCCGCCTGACTTCACAGCGTACACGTTATCGCCGACCGATACGGTGCGGCCGGTCTATTACGAGTACAATGGCACGATCTCACAACGGATCAACTGGCGCTTCCTGAAGAACTCGCTGGTGGAGGTTGCTTATGTAGGCAGCAATACGCAGAACCAAAGCAGCTTCAACCAGAGCAGCTCGGGATACAACGAAGCTTCCGACATCAACGTGATTCCCGCGGGTTTCATGTTCCAGCAGTCTCCGGCCTTCAGCCTCAGCGCCCTGCCGGCCACGTTGTCGGCTTCGGGGGGCAACAGCATCAGCGATCTGACCTCGGCCGGACAGGACTTTTATCGTCCGTTCCCTTTCTACCAGCATGTCTATACGCTGGCTCACGATTTTTACTCGAACTACAACAGCCTGCAGGCCAGTTTCAATAAGTCATCCGGTCCCGTGCAGTTTGGCGTGAACTACACGTTTTCGAAGGATCTTGCGACGGCGGCGTCGTACAACAACAACATTCCGGATCCCGTCAACCTGCGCAACGATTACAATCCCTCACCCTTTGATCGTACGCATGTCATCAATGCTCACTACCTGATTGATTTCGGAACGCGCTACCACGGAGACATCCATGTTCTGTCAATGCTTGCGAACGGCTGGCAGTTCTCGGGCTTCTCGACGCTGATGAGCGGTCCGGACCTGGTGTCGGAAACAGGCGGGAACTTCGGCTTCGGATATGGCGCGATCGCGCCGGTCCAACTGTCTACCGGACAGCAGAGGATTCCTACCGAAGACTCGACTTGCGCCAGCACGTACAACATTCCGAACGATGCTAACGGTAACCATTACTGCACCAACCAGTTGAATTCCGTGGTGTGGCTGGGCTCGCCGGATTACGAGCTCATGCCGACGGTCGTGTGCAATCCTTCTGGTGGCCCGGCCAACCATCAATACATCAACCCGGCATGCCTGGGTGTTCCTCTGCCAGGCGGGCCGAGCACCGGGCAGTATGCCTTGTCGACGAATCCCAGCGGGCAAGGAGCTTACCGGCTGCCGTATGTGCGCGGGCCTTTTTACCAGGACCACAACATGTCGCTGCTCAAGAACTTAGGGATGGGTGAACACAAGAATCTGCAGTTAGGGATCAAGGCGTTCAACCCATTTAATCATCCGCTGGTTTCCTTCAACAACAACGACAACTCGAACCTGAGCCTGGGCAATCTGTACAACGCGGTGGCCGGGCAGCCGCTGACGGTCAACGAACTGAGGCAACAAAATTTTGGAATCGCGAACATCAAGTACGGCTCGCGCCTGCTCGAACTGAGCGCGAAGTACAGCTTCTAGCAAAGCCCCTCGACAGCCCTGCCGATCGCGAGCAGGGCAGGGGGCAGGAAAGGCGGAGGTCTTGCCGCCTGGAACAGGTAGAGCGGATCGCAGATGATGGCGGTCCAAAGATGCGAGTCGGGCCGAAAAGCCGCTCGTAAGGGCAGGAACGAGATTTCCCAGAGGGGGCTTATGGCCATCAAGTCTGCAGCGCACTTTCTCCGACTGGCGTGCACCGGTTTGCTGGTATCGGCGGGGATGTTGAACTTTGCGGGTGGCGCCTCGGCGCAGACGCTCACGCCGCCACCCGTGGCGTCCGGCTCGATCGTTCCCCTGCAGCACCCCACCAACTGGGGCCAGATTTATACCATCCGTGTTGCCCCTACCGGCGACGTGGTTTTTCTGGATGTCTCGCTCAGCGGCCTCTACCAGATGAAGGCTGGCACCAGCACGTTCAGCGTGATCGCTTCGGGTGCGCCCCTTTCTCCATCGGGCGATTTCTGGAGTGAAGGCCTGGCGATGGACGCGACGGGCACGCTCTACATCGGACAGCGCTATCCCAGCGGCACCAACCAGATGCTGCGCATTCCCTACAATTCTAAGGACGGTACGTGGGATCCTTCGGGCAGCGACATCTTTGGAACCAACGTCATCGTCAACGGCGGGCAGATGGATTCGACCGAGTTGCAGTTCATCGACAGCGCGGCCAAGGACGGTAGCGGGACACTGATCGTCGGCAGCCAGGGCGGGAACAATATCTATGCCTTGCCGGTGAACGCGGATGGAACCACGCCGCTGGATACGCTGGGTAATCCGAAGATCCAAGTCGTTGTAGCCGACCTGAAGGATACGGCGAATCGTATCGCCGTCGACGCAAACGGAAACCTCTATTTCATCGAAGCTCCTTCGGATGTTGGCAGCAAACGGGTGCAAGGAATCTTCTTTGTTCCGGCCAGCGTGTACAAAGGCAAGGATTGCGGGTACGAGACCTCGCCGGCGGCTGCGCAGAAGGGATGCATCATCGGAGACGGGCAGGGAGCCGCGGAGGCGTCCTCAAGCATGCAGCGCCTCGACCCTGCATCGAACCCTGAAAAATACGACGGCGTTACCGTCGATGCGACGGGAAACCTCTTCATCACCGACGAGTCAGACTCCTATGGCGGCTCCATCAACGGTGTGTACATGCTTCCCAACGAGAGCGGCAATCCCATTGGCGTGACGGCCGCGAGCTTCAACTGGAGCAACCTGCGCTTTATCTCTCCAGTCAACAGCAATGCATCGCTCGCGGTCGATCCGCGTGGCTTCTTGTGGATTCCCACCAATACAACTGGATGGTCTCCAAGCGGCGAAAATGCCGTCGCAGGAACGGATAACTTCGTGCTCTGGGCCATGGGCTCGGCCAACATGGGCGCTTCACCCGTCGGAACTGTGGGTCCGACCAATACGGTCTACTACAGCTTCACCTCTACCGTGACGCCGGCGAGCATTGGCTTTGTGAAGGGGGATGGCGCGGACTTCACCCTGGTCACGACCGACCCCAACCCCGCGATCAATGCGAATCCGCCCGCTGCCCCTTGCGCCACGGGCAAAGCGTATGCCGCCCTGAGTTCTTGCCCAGTCTGGATGGCGCTGAATTCGACCTTGCCAGGCAGTGTTTCGAGTCAACTGGTGATGTTGGATGCAAGCAGTAACGTCATTGCGAATAGCACGACTTATATCTATGGAGTGGGCCAGGGGCCGGAAGTCTCACTGTTGGTTCCGGCCGCGCAAACCGCCATCGCCACCGGTCTCAATACGCCGCAGCAGGTCGCGACCGATTCTCTTGGCAATTCGTACCTTGCCGACTCGGGCCAGGGCAAGGTGTTGAAGTTTGCGGCGGGAGCGAGCACCGCGACGGCAGGCACATCGATCGGCACCGGGCTGACAGCACCGACCGGCGTGGCCGTGGATGGGACTGGCGACGTGTACATCGCGGACTCCGGCAATGTGATTGAGATTCCCGCGAACCTGAATGGCACGCTGAACACCACGGGCCAGAACGTGCTGGACTCGGGTCTCGGCACCAACTTGAAGTTGGCGGTGGACGGCTACGACAATGTGTATGTGGCCGACCCGGACAATGCCCGGGTGTTAAAGATTGCCAATCCGGCGGTCGCCTCGACCGGCTATGGGATCGAGAATGTCGGTTCTGGCTTCAAGAAGCCGAGCGCGATTGCGGTGGACAATACCGGCGATGTGTTCGTTGCCGATGGCGCTACGTTATCGGAGGTCATGGAGCCGTTTGGCGCGCAGGCGTCGATCATCAACAGCCTGTTTGCGCCGGTGACCGGCCTGGCGGTGGATCCGTCGGGGTCTGTGGATGTGGCGCAAGCTGGCGGGATTGTTCGAATTCCCCTGGCCAACGGTGCGTACGACGCCAATAACGCAGCCGCCATCGCTGCGTCCGCAATTACCAGTCCCAATGGCGTGGCGTTGGATCCGACCGGCAACCTCTATGTCTCCGACCTCTCCAAGGGCACGCCCAACCTGCTCGTGCTCAGCGTGAATGCGGCAGTGAACTTCGGGCAGGTAGGACCTTATGTCACGACCGATCCGATCGACGTCGACGTCTTCGATATTGGGAATCTGCCGCTGACCTTCACCGGCGCTCCGACAATTACCAGTACTGACAATTCGCCTGGGGAGTTCGCGCTGACGGCGGCATCCAATAGCGCCTGCGACACGACGGGCAAGACTTCGGTTGGCGCTGGCACGGATTGCATCCTCGATGTAACCCTCACCGCCACCGACCTAGGCGCGCGTACGGCGACGATGACCGTGCCAACGAACGCGTTGAACGTCTCGCCTGTTTCGGCGACGTTGATCGGCACGGGCGCGGGTAATCTCTCCTACACGACGACGACCTTTACCCTCAACCCAGCCTCCGGCGTCACTTATCCGGGGACAACGACGGCCTCTGTCACTGTCGTTCCGACGGCCGGCCAAACCAATCCGCCCCCAGCGGGAGTCATGCCGACCGGAACTGTCGTGCTGACGCTGACCCCGCAGGCCGGCGGCCAGATCTTTACCTTCTCAGGCACGCTGGTGGCTGGCGCAACCTCCAGCACGGTCAGCATCCCGGCGATCAACCTGGCGGGCGGCACCTACAACGTCAAGGTCACCTACAAGGGCAATACAACTTTCTTTGGCAGCAGCTCGCCGGCGGCGAATGGGACGCCAGTGACGCTGACCGTTGCGCAAGCGACGCCGACCGTCACTTTGAGCGAGCCGATCGGCATCTCGCCGACGAACGGTGTTTACTATGTCGCGCTGGGCGCGAACACCACGCTGCAGGTATCGGTGATCTCCTCGTCGGGAACGCCGACGGGTACCGTCAACTTCCTGAATGGTACCCAGGTGGCTGATTCAACGCAGAAGAACGTGGCGCTGAATGCAAATGGACAAGCGACCTTCAACACCGACAACTTACCTGCGGGAACCTATACGCTCACCGCGGTCTCGAACAGCACCAAGTCCGATCCGAGCTTTTCGTCGGTAACCTCCAACGCGATAACGTTCCAGGTGGTTCCGGCAACCGCGCTCATAACGGCCAGTCCAAGCTCGCTCTCAGCGAGCGCCGGAAATCCAATGCAGACTACGCTCACGGTGCAACGGCTGGCGGGCTACAATCCCGTAGCGCTGCAGTTAGCGTGTGTTCCAGCCACGTTGCCGAATTATTCGGAGTGCACTTTCACTGTTCCCGCGATCGATCTCTACGATTACAGCGTGCAGACGTCGGTGCTGACCATCAGTACAGACGTTCCAGTCAACGTGACCTCCGCTCGAAGTGAGCCCTCCCAGATAGTCTTTGCGGCCCTGTTCGGTCTCGGGTCTCTGGGCCTGCTGTTCCGCCGCAGGGACAAGTTCCGGCGTTCAGCGCTGGGTATGGCATGCTGGATGGTGGTCTTTGCGGGAACGCTGATCGGCTTCACTGGCTGCACCAACTCGGGATATACCAAGACTCCGCTGGCGCCCAAGGTAACGACGCCGAGCGGCACCTATAACGTCAGCATCATCGGGACCGATGCCACTAAAGGCGGCGCGACCACCACGCTGCCATTCACCATCAGCGTAACGGTGAAATAAATGTTCAGTAGAGTGCCCCATCGCCTTCCGCAGAGCAAGCCGGATCTCTGCGGAAGCAGGAAGAAAAAGGCTTTCAAAGGCGGTTGGATGGGATCGCCTGCAGTGTACGAGTCGTCCAGGGAGAGTGTCATGTCCACCAAGTCCATTACGTTGATGCGCTCGGCTTTCGGAAAGGCGCTCGCATTTCTGCTCGCTGGCGCAGGTTTGTGCGCGGTAGCCACGGCGCAGGCGCCCGCAGCGGTCGTGTCCACTTCTACCGCGGCGTTTGCTCACACGGGACCGTATGGTGGTCCTTGGCAGACCGCGTTTTCGACGCGCGGAGATTTTCTCCTGCTGGACTTCGCCAACGGTGGCCTGTACGAGTTTCCCGCGAATGGCAGCGCGGCGATTACTCTGGCGGCGCCGAACCAATACTTCGGCGGCTACGATAACTCGGGCATCGCCGTCGATCCACGGAATAATAACATCTATATCGACGATAACTACAACAACGGCTTGCTCGAGTTCCCGTATGACACCGCGACCCAGAGCTGGGACATCCCCCCGGTGCAGGTGGCCACCAATATAGGTGGGAACCTAGGCGGTTCCTGCGGTAATTACTTCCAGTCCGCTGGCCTGGCCATGAACGCCAGTGGCCTGATGGCAGTCGCGACGGAGAATGGATGCGGCGTCGAAATCTTTACGGTGCCGGTCGATACATCAGGAAATTTCGGAGCCGCGGTTCCGGTTGATACGAACATGACGTCGCGTGCCCGCACGCTCGCGATGGACAACGCAGGCAACATCTACTTCACCGAAGATTCCGGCTTGAAGGGTGCCTACTATCTGGCCGCCGGAACCAGCACCAATGCCGATGCCGCCGCGGTACGTATCGATCCAAACCTGGGCAGCGTCATCGGAGTCGTTGTCGATGGCCTTGGCAACCTCTATGTCGATGATCAGAGCGCTGGTGTGTTTCTGGTTCCGCTCCAGGCCGGCGTGCCCGTGCCTGCAAACGCGGTGCAGTTGACTCCCGCTCCGGCGGATGCGAGCTCCAGCATTGATCTGGCTCACGGTGTGCTCGGTGTCCCGGTATCCAGTTGGAACGGGTACAGCGATGCCGTGAAGGTCTATCTGAATCGTCTGGAGATGGGTTCCGCGGCAGTGGGCAGCACAAGCGCCACGCCTGGAACGGTCACTTACAGCTTCAGCGCGGCAGAGACACCAGCCAGCTTTCAGATCGACGAAAGCGGCGTGGCCAGTACGGACTTTGCCGTGGCAACGGGTGGTACCTGCACGGCCGGAACTGCGGCCTCAGCACAAAGCACATGCACGGTCCTGGTCAATTTCACGCCGCATGAAGCGGGTGATGTCTCGGCGCGGCTGCTGATGCTGGATGCAAAAATGAACGTACTGGCGATAACGCTGCTGCATGGCAGCGGGCAGGCGTCGGCGGTCCAGGTAATACCGGGCGCGGAATCCAAGCTCGCAACCGGGCTCAAGACTCCCAGCCAGGTGGCGACGGACGCTTCCGGCGCCACCTACGTGGCTGACTCGGGCTCCGGAAAGGTCACGCTGTATCCCGTCGGAGCATCTCCCACACCGGTTGGCCTCGGTACCGGACTCACCGCACCGACCGGCGTTGCGGTGGACGGATCAGGCGATGTCTTCATCGCTGACAGCGGTTCGGTGTATGAGGTCCCGGTCGGCGCCGCAGGATTGAACGCTGCCGGCCAGGTAAAGCTGAAGGGCGGTCTCGGTACCAAGCTGAAGCTTGCTGTGGATGGTGAGGGCAATCTGTATGTGGCCGATCCCGACAACCAGCGTGTGGTGAAGCTCAGCAATCTTGCCATCGCCGCGGTTTCCGGGTTGGTCGAAACCGACTTCACCGGCTTCAGCCAGCTCACTGCAATTGCGGACGACGGAAGTGGCGACCTGTACCTGGCCAACGGATCCAACCTTGTTGAGATTTCTGCGCTCGGAACCCAGACCACGCTCCTCTCCACCCTCGGCAGCGCGACCGGTCTGGCGATCGATCCAACCGGCTCGGTGTATTTGACCGCCACTAGCGGAACCGTGCGCATCCCGAACGAAAGCGGAAAGCTGAATCCGCCGGATGAAATCGAGATAGCTACTGATGTCAGCAATCCAACCTCCATTGCGTTGGACAAGAGTGGAGGACTGCACCTCACGGATGCGGCTGGCGAAGTGGTGTTGGTCAGTGCGAGCGCGTCCTTCAACTTCGGAACCCTCAGCACGACGACCTCTACGGCGGCGCAGACCTTCACCATTCTCAACGAAGGCAATCTCCCGTTGACCATCAGCGGGTTCGCGGGTACGACGGACTTCAGCGAAACGGCGACGACATGCAGCGGTCCGCTCGCATCGGGCGCTTCCTGTGCCGTCACCATCACCTTCAGTCCTGGGCCGGGCGACCAGGGAACGCTTTCCGGCTCGGTGCTGGTCACCGGCAACGAGGCCAACACACCGGTCGGTATCAATGTCGTAGGCGTGGGTGCGCCTCTCGCTCCCTCCACCACGACTGACAAGGTGACCACGCCTACCGTCGATGGCGCATCGACGGCGATCACCGTAACTCCGTCGACGGGCACATCGCCCACGCCGACGGGAACCGTGACGTTGACCATAACCGGCAACGGCATCAAGACCGTCACGATGACCGGCACGCTTACCAACGGCACGGTCACGCTGAATCCAACCAACCTTCCCGCGGGTACCTACATCTTCGTCGTCAGCTACCAGGGAGACCGGGCCTACAGCGGCTCAAAGGCGTCTACGTCAGTGACGGTAGCCGCGGGCGCCGTCACGCTGGTGCAACCGACCATCGCGCAGGTACAGGCTGTCGACCTGGGCTATCCCTACGTGCTTTCTGGTTCAACCGGCTCGGATGAACCAAGCGACGGATCGGTGACTACCCTCGAGTACACCTATCCGGTCAGCGTTGTCCCCACCGATGGCGGTCCGTTGATCGGGGTGCTCAGCGGAAAGACCGTCAACTATGGCTCAGTGCTGTATGAAGTGAACGGAGCCGTGCTCAGCGACTGCCCGGCGGTACCCGTGAGCGGCAACGGCATGGCCAACTTCAACACCAGCTGCCTGCCCATCGACACCAGTAACAACACCATCCCGGACATCATGACTACGTACATGATCACGCCCGTGTACGTTCCTGCGGGCGTAAATACCAACGTCACAACCGATCCGAACTACCTGACCGTGACCGGCACACCCATCACCTTCACGGCCCTTCGCAATCCCATGGTCGTGATCTCGTCGAATCCCAGTTCGCTAAGCGTCTCCGCCGGATCTACAACGACCGCCGCGCTCACCTTAACCTCCCTGCTGGGTTACGGCACGGCCGGAGCTGGCGGCCAATATGTCAATTACACGCTGCCCGTGGATCTAACCTGCGACGGCTTGCCGGCGTACGCTTCCTGTAGCTTCAGTTATCCGAAGCCCGATCCGTCGGATGCGACATCGGTGGATGTGACGCCAACGACTCCGGGAATGGTCATCATGACCATCAACACGAATGTACCCCCAGGTGTCGTGGCAAGTCTGCACCGGGGACCGGGCGAAACCTCGTTCGCAGCCGTATTCGGTCTGGGGCTGCTCGGGCTGATCGTGGGCCGGCGAAAGTCGCTCCGCCTCCGAATTCCGTCGCTTCTATGCCTGCTGCTTTGCGCTGGCGTTGTCGCCAGTATCGGCGGTTGCAGCAGCCAGCAGCTTGGCGAAACCGGCGGAACGACAACCCCGGCAGGAACCTACACAGTGTCGGTGACCGCGCGGCAGGTCGGCAGTTTGGTGATCCCCCCCAGTACACCCTCCGGCTTACCGGTGACTGCCTATGGCCAGGCGAACCAGATGTCTCTGCCGTTCACGATAAGCGTGACGGTGAAGTAACACGCATTGCCTTCGCTGCGGGTTGCAAAGCAGTTCCGCCCGCGGGCCACAGAGACGCCGCTCCAAACCGGGCGAAGGGTTGGCAGTTCAGAAGTAGAGGTAGCGCAGCACGAGGCAACAAGCTGTTACGCGGCTACGAAAGGGACAAAGAGGAGTGTTAGAGATGCGAGCAACTTGGATAAGCCTGAAGTATTCTCCGCGGTTACGCATGTCGATATCGAACGGATTTGCTTTCGCTCTGGCCGTGTGTCTCTTGGGGAGTGCCGCGAGCGCCCAAACCGCCGCGCCGAAGATCATTCTCAGTCAGCCCACGCTGCTCGGAGCCCTAGGTAGCGGCGGCTCCCAGTCCGGGGCCGAGCCCCAGGGCGACTCCATGGCAGTGACCTCGAATGGCAGCGTGATCATGGGAAATGAGTACGGTCACCAGGTCCTGATGTTTGCGCCGACAGCGGGCAGCCCGACGATCCTCGGTTCCTTCGGAAATAACATCAACACCAATGGCGTCGCGGTGGACGCCAACAACAATCTGTATGTGGGCTTTGCCTACAGCTCCACCGTAATGAAGGTGCCGTTCGTCAACGGCGCATATGCCACCATCACTCCGAGCACGAGCTACAACCCTTACCCCGCAGGCGCTCCGAACTGCACCGGCACCGACACCGTTGAATGCATCATGAGCAACGTGACCAGCAACGGCACGGGCGTCGTGTCCATGGTATTCGACAGTAAGGGTGATCTGTTCTACGCCACCAACAACAGCGCGCAATACCAGGGCGGCACCAGCCCCAATACCATCTTCGAATGCACGGCGGCGTGCCTCTACAGCGGCTCGCCTGTGCCGGTCATCCTCTTCCAGGATACGGTGAGCAGCACACCGAAGACGACAGGCCAGCTCGAGATCGGCGGCCTCGCGATCGATGCGACCGGAAATCTCTTCTTTTCGGACTCGGCTGTCTATCTCGATCCAACCTCCGGCACCAACAACCAGCAGAGCTTCAGTTCGAACGTGAATGAGCTGCCTGTCTCGTCCACTTTGTCCACGGGCTATGCCAGCGGGCCGACGGTGATCTATGCGTTTGTTCCGTCGTCTCCAGGCAGCACGGAGATCGACGGTGTGGCAGTGGACAAGAACGACACAGTCTACGTAACCATTCAAAACAGCGGCGGCATCATCGCCTTCCCCAGCTCTAGCGGAACCTACAATGCGTCCAGCCAATATACGGTTTCCACCATCAGCGGCAAGCTACTGGCCATGGACGCCAATGGCAATTTCTACGCGGAAACCTATGTCAGCAGTCTCAGCGCGGATGGGATGTACTACATTGCCTCCAACGGACTGACTGCAGCGACAGCTGCAGTGGGTGCTTCCTCGACCACCCCCTTCACTACGATCTTGAACGACTCCGCCTGCGGTTCGGGACCGATGGTAACCTTTGCCGCCACGGGCACCAACCCAGCTGCCTTTGCCGCGGCCACCACGGGAACCTGCGCCTCGACGCAGTCGGGAGGCGCTTCGTTCGCCACATCGATCAGCTTCACTCCGACCCTCACCGGTATCAATACGGCAACGCTCACGGCGACCGATTCCAGCAGCAACAGAGCTGCCGCCACGGTAACGGCGAATGCAACCGGAACGCTGGCAACGCCCACGTTCTCACCCGCGGCAGGCACCTACACCTCGGTGCAATCGGTGGCGATTACCGGCGCCTCGGTCGGTGCGCCAATCTACTACACGACGGACGGTTCGACGCCCTCCGCCAGTTCCACCCTCTACACGGGCCCAATCACGCTCTCCGCGTCCAAGACCCTGAATGCCATCGCGATTGAAGCCGGAGACACAAGCAGTTCAGTCGTCACGGCGGCCTACACGCTCAACATTCCGCCCACCGCTACGCCCGCCTTTTCGGTCGCCGGCGGAATCTTCACTTCCGCGCAGTCCGTTACGCTCTCCGACAGCACATCCGGCGCCGCGATCTACTACACCACCGACGGTTCAACGCCGTCGGCCAGCTCGACGCTGTATACGGGGCCCATCGTGGTTTCGGCCTCGGAGAAGATCAACGCGATAGCCGCCTCGCTCGGCGCCGCCAACAGCGCCGTGACTACAGCAACCTTCACAATCAGCGTACCGGCCTCGACGTTTCAGAACGTCGTGCTCAGCCAGAGCACACAACTGGGAACCTATCCGACCGGTGGAGCGCAGTCAGGCGGCGAGCCGGCCGGCACCACAATCGTGGTGAACGCGGCGGGCAGTTTGATTACAACGGACACGTACGGCAACCAGATCTTGTCGTTTCCTGCTCAAGCAGGAACACCCACCGTTCTGGGCACCATCAGCAATCCCAACGGACTCGCAGAGGATAGTTACGGCAACCTCTACCTTGGACTCTCCTACGCTTCAACGGTGGTGAAGATTCCTTTTGTGAACGGAGCCTACGCGGCCCTTGCCGCAACCGTCACCGGAACGCCCAACTGCACCGGCAATGACACCGTGGAGTGCATCATGAGCAACCTCACGACCGGAGGCGGCGGCGTAATCTCCATGGTGTTCGATTCACAGGGCGACTTGTTCTACGGCACGACCAACAACAACCAGTACGGTCCAACGCCGAACGCCATCTTCGAATGCACCGCGGCCTGCCTGTACACCGGCTCACCCGCACCCAACATGGTGTTCCAGGAACCGACCGCGGCCTCGCCCGACAAGACCGGGCAACTGAGCCTCGGAGGACTGGCTCTGGATGCTTCGGGAGACCTTTTCTTCACCGACTCCGCGATCGGTGCGACCAACAACCAGGAGAGCTTTAGCTCCAACTTGAATGAGTTGAAACTGACCTCGGGCACCTACGTCAGCAAGCCGGCCGTGATCTACACCTACACTCCGGCGACACCGGCCAACTATGACTCGGAGGTAGACGGCGTGGCAGTCGGCGCGAACGGAACCGTCTATGCTCTCGTTCAGGGTACGGGCGGCATCCTTGCATTCCCGAAGGTAAGCGGCGCTTACAGCAACTCGAACATGTACCTCGTTTCAACTCAGACCGGCAAGCTGATGACCTCCGATGTCTTCGGCAACCTCTATGTCGTCAGCGAGAACAACACAGTGTTTGAGATTGGCGTAGATAACCTGGCCATCACCAAGGGGCAGGTCGGAGCGGCGCCTTCTACCACGACCAACGTAACGACCATCCTTAACGACGGCTCCTGCAGCAGCAGTCCCACTGTCAGTTTCACCTCCAGCGGCACGAACAGCAGTGCATTTTCGGCCTCGACCACGGGCACATGCGCGGCCGCCGGCATTACCAGCGCCAGCGCTGCCTTTGCGACCACCGTCAGCTTCGCTCCATCGACCACCGGTACCAACGTCGGCACGTTGACCGCGAAGGACTCCGCCGGCAACTCCGGATCAGCCGAGGTGACCGCGGCTGCGGCCGTGCAAACGGCCGTCTCCGCACCGACGTTCACGCCGGCCGCGGGTAAATACACCTCGGTGCAATCGGTCGCCATCTCCGACAGCACGACGCCGGCACCCTCCATCTACTACACCACCGATGGATCGACACCGACGACAAGCTCAACGCTCTATAGCGGTCCGATCTCGGTCGGGACTTCCGAAACCATTAGCGCCATCGCAGTCTCCCCGGGCCTCACCAACAGCCAGGTAGCCACCGCGATCTATAGCATTACGCTGCCGGCGGCGTCGCCGACGTTCTCTCCCGCCGCCGGAGCCTACACCTCGATCCAGACAGTTACGATCGCCGACACGACCAAGGGCGCTGCAATCTACTACACCACTGATGGCTCCACGCCAACGGCGAGCTCCCTGCTGTATAGCGCTCCGCTTACGGTGTCGTCTTCAGAAACCATCAACGCGATTGCCATAGCCACGGGCTACAACAACAGCCCCGTGGCTTCGGCGGCCTATGCCATCACGCTGCCACCGGCGGCAGCCCCCACCTTCTCCGTCTCAGTGGGCACCTACACCACCGTGCAGTCGGTCGCGCTTTCCGATGCTACCGCCAAGGCGACGATCTACTTCACCATGGATGGCACCACGCCAACTATCAACTCCACTCTCTACAAGTCTCCGATTTCGGTCTCCACGTCGGAGGTCATCAACGCTATCGCGGTGGCCCCCGGGTACTCCGTGAGTCCGATCGGGACAGCGCTGTACACCATCAACCTGCCATCGCCGACCTTCGCTCTCACATCTCCGACGGGAACGATCGTCGTTCCGGCTGGCGGCAGCGGGACCGCCACGATCTCGGTGCAGACGAATGCGACGTTCTCCGGCCAGATGGCGCTGACATGCTCGGGGTTCCTGCCCGTCGGATATACCTGTACGCTGAGTCCCGCGACGTTGACGCCGACAGCCGGCGGAACGGCAAGCAGCACGGTGACGATTACTGCACCGAAGGCGGCAGCATCTATCGATCGCGCTGACGCGCCGAGGACGCTTCTCGCAGGTTTACTGCTGGCCGGTGTGTTGAGCTTGTTAGAGCTTCGCAAGGGACGTCGTCTGCAGATGCTGCTGATGATCGCTGTAGGCCTTTTCGGCTTCACGCTGTTATCCGGTTGTGGTTCCACCACGAGTTCCACCGGAAACAACTCCGCACAGATTATCGTGACGGCAACCGCCGCTCAACCCTCGCCTGCGCCGCCTATTGTTCAGATGATCGGCTTTGCCGTGCAACTGAAGTAGAGCGCTCAGCTCTCGGGCAGGCGACGGCGCCTTCGCCGGACGGGGAGGGGAGGCGCCGTCTGCAGTCCAGTTAGCCCTGGAGCGTTTGCGGCCAAGCAGAAAGGTCATCGTGTCGCGAATGTTTCTCATCCTGACCGGCAAAATACACGCAGTACGGCTCGAGGCAAACACATTCGTGGCCCTCAGACGGGTCGGCGTGGCTGATCGGGGGGATACTGCATCTTTGGGTTCAAAACGTTAGGGCACCCCGCGAGTCCCGCGAGATAGACATAAAGATCCTGTTATCAATGATTTGCATTTTGACTTTCTAACAGGCTCTAGTCCTGTTCTGACAGATTGTAGTTAAGGAGACTTTATGATGCGAATCCTCACTGAGCTGCTTGGCAGAAGACGCGTTGGAAATCGCCCTGTACAGTTGGCATTCGCGGTGGCGTGCCTATCTCTGATTATTCCGAGTCCCGGTGCTTTGACCCAGGCAACAGCACAAGCCAGCCCGCAACGGGAAGCAGGTCTGGACGCCCGCGGCGCAAATGGGCTCACGCCTCTGGTGGTTGCCGCCTCCGCTGGCCAGACCGATACGGTCCTCTCGCTTCTCGCTCAAGGAGCCAGCGTCAACGCGACCTCGGCAGACGGACGGACTGCGCTTATCGCAGCGGTCCAAGGAGGCCGCATAGAGGTTGTTCAGGCCCTCATAAGCGCAGGTGCCAACCTCAACGCGGCCACGCGCGGAAGAGGGACAGCCTTGGAAGTGGCAGAGGCAAAAGGTGAAGCGCAAATAGCTGCGCTGCTGCTTTCATCAGGCGCACGCTCTTCCGGCAAATCTGTGGGAGACACGGTGTGTGTTCGTTCATGGGGCGGCGATGGATTTTGCGGCATAGTTAAATCGTTCACTATCCGTTCTGTCGAAATTCAGGTGACCAAGATCGTGGGCTGCACAATGGGCTGCCCGGCGAGGGAGGAATGCTCTGCGTCGCTACCTGTCGGCGGCAGTGGCGGCGTTCGAGCTGGCGATCCGATTGCGGTCCCAAGCTGGTGCCTGACACAGACTGGCGTGAAGCCATGAAGTTTACTCACCCTGTTTCGAAATGCATCGCCTGTCCGTTCATCGTCTTTTCCGCATTGGCGGCGTTTGTCTTTACCGGAGCCGTCCCCGGGGCGCTCGGGCAGAACCAAACCGGATTCACCTACAACGGCGTCGTCCGCGCCGTGTATAGCAATAACGACCTGGGAACCCCCGCTGACAGCACCTACGCTTCTTTCGTTCAAGCCTCAGGTGCCAACAATGTCGAGATCACCATTGAATGGTTCGTCCCGAGTGTGACCGGAACAACCATTGCCGCTTCCAGCACCGCCAGTGCCACTGACGCCCAGATCATCGCCGCGATTGAGCAATACCATAGCCTGGGGGTTAAGGTCTTTCTCAAGCCGCAAGTAGATATAGTCAACTATACCGCATGGCGGGGTACCCTTGAGCCAACCAGTGTCAGCGCCTGGTTCACCAGCTACCAGGCCTACATTACCCACTACGCGACGCTGGCCCAGACCTACGGGGTAGACGGTTTCAGCATTGGGACCGAGTTCAAGACCCTCAGTGTAGCGGCCAATTTGTCGTACTGGCAAACCCTCATCGCTGCGGTCAGGGCTGACTATAGCGGGCCGATCACCTATGGCGCGAATGCGACTAGTGCCGGTGACGAGTTCACCACGGTCTCGTTCTGGAGTCTTGTGGATATCATTGGCGTCGATGGATACTTTGGCCTCACCGACCTGAACGACCCTACGGTCAGCCAATTGGAAGCTGCGTGGACCGATAGTACCAGCAAGGATACTGGCGCTGGATTCAACGCTGTCGCGGCCCTCCACAACCTCTCGAACCAATACAGCAAGCCTGTGGTCTTTACGGAGCTTGGCTACGAGAGCTCTGAGGGCACGAATGAGCAGCCCTCCTCCGAGCTCAGCAACGGCTACGACCCGACCGAGCAAGCCAACTGCTATACGGCATTCTTCAATATCTTCAGCCAGCAGACCTCGTGGATGCAGGGCGTCTTTTGGTGGGATTTGCAACTTCCTATACCCAGTGCGGGCGACCAAAGTTGGGTCATGTACGGCAAGCCTGCTGGAGACGTGATGACGCAGTGGTATGGGGGGGGCTACTTTAACCTGACTCCTACTGCGTCCACGCTGTCTGTCACTCAGGGAAGTAGTGCAACCGACATGATCGCGGTCACTGGCGGGAACGGATTCACCGGAAGTGTAACGGTTGCCGCTAGCGGCCTGCCCAGCGGAGTCACCGCAGCATTCGCCACTAACCCAGTTACTGGCTCCAGTGTGCTTACCCTGACAGCCAGCGGTACGGCCACCACCGGCGCTGCAACGGTCACCATTACGGGGACCGACGGCGGTCTGGCTACATTCGCCCCGATAGCCCTCACCGTGAATGTCACAACCATACAGAGCTTTGCGCTTACATCCTCTGCATCCAGCCTGTCGTTTGCTCAGGGCGGCAGCGGGAGCAGCACCATTACCGTGACTCCCTCCGGCGGATTCACGGGCGGCGTAACGCTTACGGCCTCCGGCCTGCCCAGCGGAGTGGCTGCGGTCTTTGCCACCAACCCGACCACCGGCTCCAGCGTGGTGACGCTCACGGCCAGTAGCACGGCAGCCATCGGCGCTGCCACAGTCACCATCACCGGAACCTCCGGTACGCTGACTGCGTCTGTCCCCATCGCACTCACCGTCCAGCCACCTATGCAGGTTCCGACTACGACGGGCGTCGTTGTGAGCCAGGTGAACTGGCTGGCCTCGCTGGTCGGCTATGTTCAAACCAGCAATAACCCCACAGGAGGCAGTTTTGCGGTGAACTCGTACGGCGAGATCGCCGTGGCTGACACCGATAACATCTATCTGATTAATGCGCAAACCGGCGTTGTAACGACACTGGGTGCATGGTCGGGCGCCAGCGCGGTCGCCATTGACAGCAAGAACAATATCTACGTTGGCAACTTGTACGGCACCCCCGATATTATCCTGAAGATCCCCTATGTCGGCGGGTCCGCCAACGATGGGTACGCGGCGTTTACCACGCCCACGACCAGTACGGCCGCTTGTACGACCTCCAGTACGACGGAGTGCTCCGTCCCTCATGTGGGCACGTTCTATCCGGATGCGATGGCATTTGACTCGGCAGGCGATCTTTTCTGGATTACTTCGACGACCGGGCTTTCAGGGGGGAACGGCATCTGGGAGTGCACCGTGGCCTGTCTGGGCGGCACCGGCAATCCGGTGGAGATCTACCTGGAGCCGACCGCAACCACCCCTCCATCGACTTCCTCAGGGCAGCTCATTGCAGGCGGCCTGGCCATCGATCCCAGTGGGAATGTGTTCTTCACGGATTCCTCCACCTATGTAAATACGTCCACCTACGCGTATACAAGTTTCTATTCCGATCTCGACGAGCTGCCAACCAGCACGGGCGTGGGCTACGGCGGGAAGACGACAGGCTACGCCGCGTCGCCGACCGTTCTCTACACGATAACTCCCGCCACTCCCACCACATATGACAACAAGTTGGACGGCGTGGCCGTAAATGCGACGACCGGCACTGTCTACTTTGCGGACGAAAGTGACGGAGTCTTTGCCTTCCCGAACAACGGCGGACCGATCACCCTTGCATCGGGGCAACCTGCCGCGCTCTACGCGGTTTCAACGCAGGGCGCAAAGACGATGACCGTCAACAGGCAAGGCAATCTGTACCTGGCAGCATCTTCTACTGCCTTTAGTGCCAGCGATCCCGACACTGTCGCGCAGCTCACAATCGACAATCTCATGGTGCCCGCATCGCCGGTGGGGACCGCAGTTAGTCCCTCGGCAACCATCAACCCAGTCACTACCCTGGTGAATGATGCTGCCTGCTCTTCCAGTCCCGCTCCGTCCGTGACCTTTGCCGCGGGCATGAGTTCAACGGCGACGGCGACGGTAGGCACCACCGGCACATGTGTATCGATCTTAAGCGGCGGTGCCTCGTTTGCCACCGCGGTCAGCTTCAACCCGGTTATAGCGGGAACAGACGGCATATCGCTGACTGCAACGGACCAATCCGGTAAAACTGAAGCCGTAGCGGTGGTCGGCGTTGGTTCGGGCTTTACGCTTGCCCCTTCGCCGGCCACTCTGTCGGTTGCCCAGGGCAGTAGTAACTCCGACACCGTCACAGTCATTGACGGTGGCGGGTTCACCGGTGCGGTGACTCTTGCCGCCACTGGCCTGCCCAGCGGCGTAACGTACGCGTTCAGCGCCGGCACGGTCTCCGGCACTCAAGTGTTGACACTGACCGCCAGCAGCACGGCTACGATCGGGGGGCCGGTCACGGTGACCATTACTGGAACCTCCGGTAGCCTGACCGCATCCACCACCGTTGCCCTCACGGTTACTCCGCCGCCCAGTTTCACACTCTCTCCCTCGCCGGCCAGCGTAACCGTCGCCCAGGGCGGCAGCGGAACCAGCACGATTACGGTTACCGGAGCCAATGGGTTTACCGGCAGCGTAGCGCTTGCCACTTCCGGCCTGCCCAGCGGAGTGACTGCGGCCTTCGCCACCAACCTCACTACCGGCTCAAGTGTGCTAACGCTGACGGCCAGCAGCACGGCAACCGCAGGAGGACCGGTCACAGTGACGATCAACGGGACCTCTGGCGCTCTGACCGCATCCACCACCGTAGACCTTACGGTCACTGTGGCACCGAGTTTCGCGCTTGCTCCTGGAGCGGGCACTCTGTCGGTTACCCAGGGCAACAACAATACCGATACCATCACGGTGACCCCCGCAAACGGATTTACCGGCGGCGTAACTCTTGCCGCTAGCGGTCTGCCCAGCGGCGTAACTGCGAGCTTCAGTCCCAACCCTACGACAACCGGATCTGCCGTACTGACGCTAAACGCAGGCAGCACGGCCACTACTGGAGCGGCCACGGTCACGATTAGCGGGACCTCCGGCGCTCTGACCGAATCCACCACCATCGCCCTTACCGTCAATGTGGCGCCCGGCTTTACCCTTGCTCCTTCGCCGGCGAGCGTGACAGTGATTCAGGGCAGTAACGGCACCAGCACCATTTCGGTGACCGACGTAGGCGGATTCACCGGTGGCGTAATACTTGCTGCCTCCGGCTTGCCTAGCGGAGTCACGGCGGCCTTCGCCACCAACCCCGCCACCGGTTCCAGCGTGCTGACGCTGACCGCCAGCAACACGGCCACTACCGGCGCGGCCACGGTTACGATTACAGGGACCTCCGGCACCCTGACCGCATCCACCACCATTGCCCTCACCGTCAATGTGCCGCCGAGCTTCACGCTTGCACCATCGGCATCCACGCTGCCGGTTACTCAGGGCAGTAATGCGACTGACACAATTACGGTGACCGGTGCTAATGGATTCACGGCCAGCGTAACGCTTGCGGCCTCGGGCCTACCCTCCGGAGTGACTGCGGCCTTCGCCACCAACCCCACCACTGGCTCCAGTGTGCTGACGCTGACGGCCAGCAGCACGGCCACCATCGGCGCGGCCACGGTTACGATTACCGGGACCTCCGGCACCCTGACCGCATCCACCACCATCGCCCTCACCGTCAAAGTGCCGCCGAGCTTCACGCTTGCATCATCGGCATCCACGCTGCCGGTTACTCAGGGCAGCAATGCGACTGACACGATTACGGTGACCGACACAGGCGGATTCACCGGCAGCGTAACTCTTGCCGCATCCGGCCTGCCCAGCGGGGTTACAGCAGCCTTCGCCACCAACCCCACCACCGGCTCCAGCGTGATTACGCTGACGGCTAGCAGCACGGTCACCATCGGCGCGGCCACAGTCACGATTACCGGAACCTCCGGTAGCTTGACTGCATCCACCACCGTAGCCCTCACCGTCAATGCGGCGCCCACCGTTACGGTTGCTCCGTCTGCCTCCACGCTATCTGTTACCCCGGGTGGTAACGGGACCAGCACCATTACCATTACCCCCTCTGGCGGATTCACCGGCAGCGTAACTCTGGCGGCTGCGATCACCTCCAGTCCGACGAGTGCCCAGGACCTGCCCACCTTGAGCTTCGGCTCAACCAGTCCAGTAGTTATTACTGGCGCCAGTGCCGGCACGGCAACCCTAACCGTCTCCACCACCGCCGCTAGCGCCGCTTTGGTCCCTCCATTGAACCGAGGAACTCCCTGGTACTCCGGCGGCATAGCCTTGGCCTGCATCCTCTTCTTTGGAATTCCGGCTCGGCGGCGCGCCTGGCGAACAATGCTGGGAATGGTCGTGCTTCTGGGTACTCTCACCGGTGGCGTGTTGGGTTGCGGCGGCGGTGGTAGTAGTAGCTCTAGTAGCGGCGGTAGCGGCGGGACCACACCGGGTGCCTATACCGTGACTGTGACCGCCACCTCAGGCACCACAATATCGGCGACGGGCACGATCAACGTCACTGTACAGTAGCCGACACCCAGGAGTGTGTTTGGAAATGAGGCTTTCTCTATCGTTGATTGAAGGTAAATTCACAATCGACCCCGCCACCAATGGCGGCGAACGCGCCGAGGTCTCTGTCAAGGGCGTCAATTCAGGCGGCACAGGCGGTCGCGGCGGCGGCATGGACATCGAAACCCGCATCACCATGGAGCGCGGCACCAGCGGCTTCTACACCTACGACGAGTACACCCATAAGGCCTCGTATCCTTTTATCCACCGACGGAGAGCCAGTCGAAGAAGCTCGTTGTTTACATCGACGATCAGATCATCTGGACTTGTCTGTGCGGCACGGTTCCAGAAGCCGAGTGAGCTGCCGTCTCTCGGAGTAGGTGCATCGGTGTTCATCGCCATCACTGTCGCTGAGTGAAGGGAAGGGGAGTTTTCAGATGTGGAAACGTACACCACGTAACGAGGCGGCGCCTTGTCCTCGGAATCGGGTCTAAAACAGACCGAATAAGATTGGACGGGCTTTGGGTTTGTCATTGCTAGCTGGAATCTCCTTTTTCAGTCCTGATTCGCTCGAATCATAAGGCTCTTCAGCCGTATGGCAAGGGCAAAGCTGGAATTCCGGTCGAAAAACGGAGCGATTCCGCGCCGCCCTGGACTCGACCGTGTAATCGAGATTGTTCCTCGTCGATTTCTCAGACACTCTTTCCTCCTCCTTTCTCTTCAGCGATTCGATTTACTGGCCTCGCGATCATCGTTAGTTTGCCGGAAGCTTCGCCCCACGCTCTTCCAGTGCTTCGTAGATGTCCGGTTTCACAAAGGCCGCGTCGGCCCGGAACCAGACCTCCTTGCCCAGCTTCTGCTGCCGTTCGATCTCCGGTAGTAGAAGCTGCTCCCAGCCATCGGCGCTGTGAACATTTCCTGGTCGCAGTCTTGCGGCAACGCAGTCGCCGTCGCTGTTGAACAGCAGCAGTGGGTGATAGCAGGTGGATTCATAGTGTTTGTTGTAGGCACTCTGTTCCTGTTCTCCGTAGACCGGGATCTCGGTGCTGTCCATGTCCAGCACCGCCCGCCATGTCCACTCCTGTCGTTCGGCCTTTGCAATCAGTTCCCGGTTCATCAACGCTAGACCGCGCAGGTTCGCAGCTTGCGTCAGCACCTCGGTCTCAAACCAATGCAGCCGGGAGGAAAGCGCCGCGCCGCGATCCCGGATCTTCTCCGAGCCAATCAAGCGGAAGGTCGGGTCCTGGGAAAGGCGCTCCGCGTCGTTGAGATATTCATAACCGGCCACGCGGCTGTAGATCGACTGGCGCAACAGATCCGGCAGAGGCAATTGCGTGTTCCTGCCACGACGGGCATCGGTTAGATTGTCGGAGATCAGCTCGCTCAGCCCGAGACGTTCATCCAGCTCTCGAACCACCAACAAGCCAGCGTCGGACGTGACTCGTGATCCCTGGAAATCAACCTTCAGGGAAGAGTTGAAGGAAAGCTGAAAGGGCCGGTTTTGTATCTCACCCATTAGGTACGGACCTCCGGAACGTCTTTACCACGTTCGCACCCTCATAACCTTTGACGATGACGACGATCCGAGGACTCACCGCTACGACTCAAAATGAAAATCCGGGGTAAAACAGTCTCCCGCGAATCAGTCGTGCCGGTACAGCTTCACCTTCTGGATGGTCGGCGTACTTCCGCGGAAGATCAGATAGTTGTTGCCGTTGGTCTCATCGCCGTTCAGCAGCCGGCCCGGTACCCAGACCCCGTCGTGGAATGTCCCCTCCTCGACGCTCAGGATGTCTGCCTGCCGCGGCCCGCTGGAGTTGGGCGCAAAGGACAGCGTGAGCCCTTCGGCCGCAACAATGAACTCATCCGGGCCTGTATTGAGAATCAACGCTGCGCCTGGAGGCACAGTCGACTGTGCCAGCGTGGGACCCGCCAGCGCAGCCTGCGGGCCTTGTCCCTGCTGATACTGAATGCGCAGCAGATATCCTCCAAGTTCCACCGCGGCCTTGCTGTCTCCCGCCTGTCGCACCGCGCTGGTCATCTTTGACTTGTCGATGCTGGTCAACAGCGGCGTGAGCTGATTCAAAACGGCGTAAGAAGCGCTCAACGGCCCATTGTCGACACTTTGATCGACGGCAAACGGCGAAAAACCGAAGACTCCCTGGCCGAAGGCAAACACCGCGTTCGCACCGCCCGCCTCGCCGCCGCGCGTCTCCGGAATGAACAGCGGATTGCCTAGATGGTCGTAGGCAGCCAACACTCCGCGCAGATCGGGAAGGTATATATCCGGCGCAAGCACATCGATATGCGAAATCCCTGCCAGCCACACATCCAGCACGCGCGAGACCGCCCCGCCGCTCGGATGCTCACCGCCGGGCTCGCCGGTGTATTGCGTCAGCCAGGTGTTCACGTACATCGGGATTGGATACTCGGCCTTGCCTGCCGCTGCCACCGCGTCGATGTACTGCGAGTACTGCCACGCCTCGAATATCTCCTGCGCCCGTTGCGAATCGCCGAAGACCTCGCCCCACGTACCCTTCGGGCGGAACCCCGTTCTGCCCCACACATCCAGAAAATCGGGCTGCAGGCGCTCCTTATTCTTCGTCAGGGACGAAAGCAGCGCGTCGGGCACCGGCCTCTTCCACGCCACTTCTGCTTCCACGGAGTAGTCGCGCGCCGGGCCCAGCACGCCCGATTCGTTCTCGACCTGCATCATCAGCACCGTGTGCGTGGTTCCATCCACCTGCTTGATGTGCTTCATCAACGCCGCGAACGCCCTCGCATCCGCGTCGCGGTTCGCGTTGCTGAAGGCCGAGAGAGTTTCCAGATTCGTCCCTTGCTGGTCCTGTACCCGCGGAAACCGCTTCATATCCGCCTTAACCCACGCGGGCGGATAGGTAGACGTCCCATTTTTCCAGCTTCCGAACCACAGGATCACCAGGTGCAGGTGATTCTCCTGCGCGCCGGCGATCGCCGCATCCACGTAGGAGAAGTCGAATTTACCCTCCTGCGGCTCGATCTGCTGCCATGTCGCGACCGCCAGCAGCGTGTTGAAATGTTCGGCAGCCATCCTGGACCATATCGGCTTCATATAGTCCAGGCTGGAGGTACTTGAGTTGCGCAGCTCGCCGCCCAGGATAAGGAACGGCTTTCCGTCCACCATAAGATGGGGAAGCGGGCCTGACTTATCCAGATAAGGGGTGCCGTCGGAGGGCGGCGCTGCACTGGCATACCCGGTCAGAGCAGCCAGCAGGATGGCGAGGGAAATTCCGCGTGTCGACATACGCCGAGGATTATAAGCCAGCGGCGTTACTTTGCAAGTTGAATGGCATGCATTCCTGATTAGCGAGCGCGAGCCCCTCGTGCCTGGACTTCGGCGAGCGAGGCGGGTGTGCCCTCCGGAGTTCGATCGAAGACGATGCGGATGCCACTGGTACCGGTGCTGCTTGGGAGCTGCACTGTGACCGGCGTTTCGGTGAATTGCACATCGCCATGCACAGCGGTGTGCCACGTCACGCGATCGTCCGTGGAGGTCTGAATCTCGTAGCTGTAGCCGCCGGGATTCGCAAACCGAAGCGTAACAGCCGACAGCACGTAAACTCCCTCAAGGTCGCTCTCCCACCACTGCGGGCCGGCAGCATCTGGCGCGGCAGACCAATAAGTGCGTGGGTCGCCATCGGAGGCCAATCGAGACTGGTGATTGGGCGCCATACTGCTTGCATTCGTCGGCCGGTCCAGGGTGATGTTGGCGGCCTCATCGGCGGCCGCACGCGTGGAGACGAAGCGGACGTAGGGACCCGGGACGGCCTCCTGCGTCTTGGCCGCAATGTACGCCGGAGCATTCCGCGATGTGATGGCGATCCGCGCGGAGGACAGGTTGGGCGAGGCAGCTTCGATCACCGTCGAGCCGCTCCAATAGGAGCGAAACTCAATCGCGGCCTGGCCATCCAGAATGGGGATGTCGGTGCCATTGCGAAAGACGATGCTCTTGCCCGTAGGGAAGACTCCCGGTCCGCTCACAACGCGCAGAGTGACGTCCGGCGTATTGCCGATTTGTTTACCGGCCGAGTCCACTACGGTGACAATCAGCTGAACATCGTCGGTGCCATCGGCATGCTCGATTGTGGACGAACTTGCAGTAAGCTTGAGGGCCGCCGGCACGCCTTCAGCAGGCCATTCTGGCGGCGGAATATGGGCAAGCGCATTGCGATACCAGTACCAGCCGCGCTTCGGCAGACGGAAGTAGTCGACGATGCCCGTCGTGCCCTCTGCTCCCGCGACCGAACCATGGTCGTACATGCTCCAGATAGCCTGGCCTCCGCGCCAATGGTACTCAGGTTGTCCGGCGAGGTCGCGCAGATGCGGGTCATAGGTCCCCGGCCGAATCTCCTTCGCCGACCCGTATTCGGTGACGGCGTTCGCGACTTTTGGGTGCATGAAAAGGCGGGCTCCGTCACCGTTGTAGCCGGCTACATCGCCAATCTGGTCGATGTTCCCGCGCTGTGCTCCGCCAATCGCGGCCGGCCGTGTCGGGTCCAGTTCGTGGCTCAGTGAAACTTCTTTCGCGAGCAACTCCCTCACCTTCGGCATCACGGAGGCCGGAGCGAAGTAGGGTTCGTTCGACATGCTCCAGACGATGATCGAAGGATGGTTGCGATTGATGCGGATCATATCGCGCAGGCTCTCGAGAACATGCGCCTCAAACGGAGCCTGGTCCTCTTCCCTGGTCGGATACGCGCTCGCATTGAAATAACCGTCGCCCTTGTAACCACCGATGCCCCAGAAGTCATTCTCCGACCAGAAGAGGACCCCATACTCATCACATGCGTCCGCGAACGCCGGATCGTGAGGATAGTGCGAGCCCCGGATGAAATCGAAGCCGGCTTGCTTCACCATGGCGACGTCGCGCCGGGCGCCGGCATTGGTGACTGCGTCGCCCCATCCGGCATGGTCCTGGTGCACATCGGCACCATGGAAGTAACGGTGTTTGCCGTTGAAGGTCAGCCCGTCATCGACAGTCCAGGTGAACCAGCGGATGCCGAAAGTGGTGCGGAACTCATCTTGCAGCCTGTTCTTCACATACACGCGGCTGACCGCAGTGTAGAGTTTCGGCCTCTCCGGCGACCACAGGTTCGGCGAATGCAGATCCCCCCTCTGATCGGCCGTGATGAGCGTTCCAGGGCCAATCGTCTGCTGCGTAGTGTAGTCGGCTACCTGCTTGCCGGAGGGATCAAGGATCGCGGTCTTCAGCACCACGGCAGCGCTTGCAGCAGAGCTGTTGCGCAGCTCGGTCTTTACGTCGACCGTGGCGTCGTTGTCGGAGACCTTAGGCGTAGTCACAAACGTGCCATACCACGGTACGTGAACGGGTGCAGTGGTCACCAGCGAGACGTCGCGATAGATGCCGCCGCTGAAGACGTGCTCGCCCGCGCGCGGATTGAGTTGGCCATTCCATAGATTGTTCACGCGAACTGCGATCACATTGTCGCCCGGGTGAAGATCCGCGGAGATTTCCATTGAGAACCCGGTGTAGCCGCCCAGGTGCTCGCCTGCACGCTTGCCATTGACGAACACCTCTGCGTCCTGGAAGGCCCCCTCGAATTCGAGAAAGTTCTGCGCGTGCGCGGTGGGCGAATCAACGGTCAGGTGCCGCCTATACCATCCGTACCCGATGTAGAAGTCAGGTGCGCGGAAGTAAGGCTCGCTGAACGAGTGAGGCAGATCCACCCGCTGCCACTTGCTGTCGTCGAACCCCGGATTGCTTGCCGCGGCGTCATCGCCGAGGAAGAAGCGCCAGCCGGGATCGAGATTTGTTCTGGTACGAGAAGCCCGAGTCTTCGTTCCCCAGGCGCTGCCGCATGCTAGAGCGAGCAGCAAACCCATGACGAACCGTGTTCTTTGCATTTGGTATCTCGATGTTACGTTGTGACTGATGGGACATCTGCGGCAGATGGGCGACGGTCTCTTACCAACGGAGAAATTCCGCGTTCAAGCGCCCATGATCTTGAACGCGATCGCGTGCTCGCTGGGTTGTCTTTCGGGAAGCTGTACGGTCAGGGTGTTATCATCCTGCTTGAACTTCATCTTGCCTGCGCCGAGAAGCTCGACGTTCTGGATTCTGCCGACGCCCTGCTTAGCATTGGTTGCAAGCGATGGGATCACCGCCTGCTGGCGTGGCCAGCCCATTACAAAGGCGAAGAGGGCATTGCCCTTGGTGGTGAAACGAACGTCGTCGGCGGTGAGGTCCTGGCGATTACTCTCGTTGAACTGCGCGTTGCCGGGCTTGATCTCTGCACCAGGTCCGGCGCCGAAGATCTTGTAGGGCCGGGTGGCGTGGATACCGTCGCTGTTCACGGCCATCCATGCAGTGATGCTCTCCAAGATGGCGAGTTCCTTGTCGTCGGGCATGCCGCTGTTGGGCAGCGGGAAGTTGAGCAGGAGATTGCCGTTGCGGCTGACGATGTCGACCAGCATATCGATCACGCGCTTGGGGGTCTTGTAGCTAGCGCGTGTGTCGTAGTGCCAGTTGCCGATGCAGGTATCTGTCTGCCACGCGCGCGGCCAGATGCCGTCAACCACGCCGCGCTCCACATCGAGCATGCACATGCCGGACTCCGCGTCGGGTCGGCTCTTGCTCGTGTAGATCGCCTCTACCTTGCCTCCATGATGGCTGAGGCTGGTGTTGTAGAGGTGGGCGACGATGGCAAGGCCATCATCGCCGAAGGGAATACCGCCGTCGGTGTAGAGCAGGTCCGGCTGATGCTGGTTCACTACATCCAGGATGCGGTTGAAGTAGTTGATGCGCCACGAATCAGGACCTTCACGGCTCATGGCAATGGCTCCCTTTGCGGGCGCATTCACCACCTTCTGGACGAAGTCCCCCGGCATCTGGCTGTAGTCGTGGTAGAGGTCGGCATACTGCGGATCGGTGCCATCGTAGGGCACTCCCGCCAGCGGACCGGTCTTGTCGCTGCCGTGCGCCGTCCCAAACCAGCAGAAGCTGTTCGAAAGGTGCTCGCTGACGCCAAAACGCAGACCCTGCTGCCGGGCCGCCTTCCCGAAGAGCCCGAGGATGTCCTTCTTCGGCCCGCTGGCCGCCGCGTTCCAACGCGGTTGATATTTTGAGTTCCACATGTCGAAGTTGTCGTGATGGCAACCCATGGCGACGTAATACTTCGCTCCGGCCTTCTTATAGAGGCCCATGAGGTAGTCCGCGTCGAATTTGTCGGCCTTCCAGGACTTGATGACGTCCACAAACCCCGTCTTCGAGGGGTGGCCGTAATGTTCCAGGTGGTGCTGATACTGCGGCTCACCCTGGACATACATGCGCCGCGCATACCAATCGCCGTACTCGGCTGCGGATTGCGGCCCCCAGTGATTCCACATTCCGAGCTTGGCGTCGGCAAACCAATCCGGCATGTGGTAGGCGCTGAGGGATTCGCGGGATCCATGGAAAGGACCGGGCGCGATCGCCGGGAGGGGCGCGGCCGGTGCCGGCGATGAAACTTGTGCGCGAGCGCCGGATTGCCACAAAGGCGAGCTCACACCGGCGGCGGCAAGCACGGATGTTTCCAGAAATTTGCGGCGCGTGAATGTGCGACTCATGATTCTGCAATCCTCAAATGAAAATCAAGCTGACCCCAACAAGCTAACATTTGTGGCGTTGGCTGGCCACCGAGGTTTGCAGCGGGCGGCAGTTTTGCCGCGTGGGTTTCCCACGCTCGGAGGGGGGTGATCCCGGGACGGAACTTCCTGAAGTAGCAGGTTATTTGGTCTTGAGATTTCTGCTTCTGTATAGTAATCCCGAACAAATATTGAGGAGTGCAAGATGAGCAGACCTTTTGCCTCTGTGTTGGCCGCAGTTGTAGCTGCATGTGTCGTGGTCCCGCTTCATGGCCAGGTTAGGGAACGCCCAATCCCCCGCGTTGTGGAGAAGGATGGCCGCTACGCCCTCTTTGTGGATGATGCGCCGTACCTGATGCTGGGCGCGCAGGTGCACAACTCCAGCAGTTGGCCGGTCGAGCTACCGAAGGTGTGGCCGGCAATGGAGTACCTGCACGTGAACACCGTGGAGATGCCGGTCTATTGGGAGCAGTTCGAGCCGCGGCCGGGCCAATACGACACCACGCTGATCAATACGCTCTTAGCTGAGGCGCGGCAGCATCAGGTCCACCTGGTGATTCTCTGGTTCGGCACGTGGAAGAACGGCAGCCAGCATTACATGCCGGAATGGATGAAGCTGGACACGGTGAAGTATCCGCACGTGATCGGCAAGAACGGGGATGCGGTGGACTCGCCTTCGCCTTTTGCTGCCGCGTCACTGGAGGCAGACAAGAAGGCATTCGCTGCTTTCGTGCGTCATTTGAAGACAGCCGATCCCGAGCGCACGGTCATCATGGTTCAGGTGGAGAACGAGTCGGGCACTTGGGGCAGCCTGCGCGATTACTCACCTGTAGCGAATAAGCTGTTTGAGGCGCCTGTGCCGCCAGAAGTCCTCAGCGCGATGCAGGTGAAAGCTGCATCGCCCGCCTCGAACTGGCAGGAAGCGTTTGGCCCCGAGGCAGAGGTCAACTTCCACGCCTGGGCGGTTGCGAAGTATGTGGGACAAGTCGCTGCCGCGGGCAAGGCTGTCTATCCGCTACCCATGTATGCCAATGCGGCCTTGCGCGATCCGCTGAAGCCGGGCGCGCCGGGCACCTATGAGAGTGGCGGGCCTACGGACAACGTGTTGAACATATGGAAGGCCGAGGCGCCAGCGCTGGATGTCCTGGCACCGGACAACTACACCAACGACCCGGTGGCCTACCTGAAGGTGCTGGACTTGTATCACCGCAGTGACAACCCTCTGTTTGTGCCGGAGACGGGTGGAACGAACAACCCGCGGTTTTTCTTCTCCGCGCTGGGACTGCAGGCAATCGGCTTTTCGTCCTTTGGATTGGATTACACCCGGGAGCGCAGCCCGGTCGACCCGGCTCACCCGCGGGAAGAAGCACTGGCTCCGTGGGCGATGAATTACACGTTGATCGGGCCGATGGTGCGCGCCGTGGCCCGGCTCAACTTCGAAGGCAAGCTGCAGGCCGTGGCCGAGGAGCAGGGTAAGGCCACGCAGATCCTGCCCTTCGGATCGTGGAACGCGGTGGTGTCGTACGGAGCGTCCAACCGCGGCCCCGCAGCGGGGAATCCGAAGCCGGAAGGGCGGGCGCTGGTTGCCCAATTGAAGGACAACCAGTTCCTGGTGACCGGATACTTCTGCCGTGTCGATTTCCGTCCGGCGGGAACCGAGGAGCAACGAAAGTCGCAGAACATCGTGGCGGGAACCGGCCAGAATCCTTCGGCCCTGATTGATGGCAAGTGGCAGCATCGGCAGTTCCTGCGGGTCGAAGAGGGTACCTACGAGAACGGCGCGTTCAAGTTCCTACGCATCTGGAATGGCGACGAGACGGACTATGGTCTTAGCTTCGGCGCAGAGCCTGTCGTGCTGCGTGTTTCTCTCGCTACTTATTAGATACCGAACGGAAGGCAACTTATATGCGCAAGTATTTGATGTCCGCACTCGTTTTGATGGTGGGTTATGCTGCTTCGACAATGTTGAGCATAGCGCAGGACGCTTCCGGCGCTCCGCACCTGCGGAAACAGGGCACTGCGACCCAGCTGATTGTCGACGGCAAGCCGTTTCTGGTACTGGCAGGAGAGCTCGGCAACAACTCCGCGACCAGCCTTGAGAATATGGAGCCGGTCTGGCCAAAGATTGTCGCCGGCAACCTGAACACCGCGTTGGTCGGCATCTCCTGGGCGCAGTTCGAACCGGAAGAAGGCAAGTTTGACTACGGCCTGGTGGATGGACTCATCGCCAAGGCAAGAGAGAACAACCTGCACATTGTCTTCCTCTGGTTCGCGAGTTGGAAGAACGGCACCTCCAGCTTTGCGCCGATTTGGGTCAAGAGGGATTACCAGCGATTCCCGCGTATTCAGATCGGCAATGGCAGCACGGTCTCCATCTCAGGTCCGGTGGAGTTGTTGAGCACCTTGGGTAATGCCACACGGGATGCGGACGCCGCAGCCTTCGGCGCGCTGATGCGGCACATCAAGGAATGTAGATGGAACGCGGCACACTGTGCTGATGATGCAGGTGGAGAACGAAGTGGGTGTGCTGCGCGACACGCGCGTTTGCGGGACCGGTGCCGGCGGAGTTGATGCAGTACCTCGGGGCTCACAAGAATACGCTGGCGCCTGAGCTTCGCGAAGTTTGGGCGGCAAATGGTTACAAAGTATCCGGCACGTGGGAGGAGGTGTTTGGTGCGGGCAAGCCGGCCGACTTGGAGATTCCCATCCAGACGACCAGCCCGCCGATGGGCGCGCTGGAACATCAGAATAGTTGGCAGCATCTGCACTGGCCTTCGGATGAGTTCTTCATGGCATGGAACTATGCGCGGTTTGTGGAGAAGGTGGTCGAAGCGGGCAAGGCGAGCTATGACATTCCCATGTATGTGAACGCGTGGTTGCAGCAGCCCAATCACGCGTGGCCGGGAACGTATCCCAGCGGAGGGCCCCTGCCGCAGGTGCACGACATCTGGCGCCCCGTCGCGCCGTCGGTGGATATTCTCGCGCCCGATCTGTACCTGGAGTATTTCGACGATCTCTGCGAGCGGTTCACCCGCAACGGAAACCCGCTGTTTATTCCCGAGACGAGCAACAATCCCGCCAATGCGATCATTGCGGCAGGCAAGTACAACATGATCGGCTTCTCTCCCTTCGGTATCGACGGAAATCGTCCCATCGACGCCGACATGACGAACACCTATCGCCTTCTCTCCAAATTGTTACCAATGATCCTTGCGCACCAGGGCACGGACACCATGACTGCCGTGCGCCTGAACCAGGGAGACACCCCCAGGAACATCAAACTCGGCAACTACACGCTGACATTGACCTACACCGGCCGGAATACGCACCTTCCACCGCAGGCACGAGGACAGGTGGTTGCATCTCCGCCGCCGCCATCGGCGACGCCCGCAGTGGTTGAAACTCCGCAGCAGGCAGCAGCGATTCTGATCGCTGCCGGCCCGGACGAGTATTACTTTGGCGGCGGCGGCATGCGCGTGGACTTCTCAGCGAACACGCCCGGCCCGGCCAATGTGGGACTCGGCGATGTTCAGGAAGGCAAGTTTGTCGATGGAAAATGGGTTCTGCTGCGCCAGCTCGCCGGGGACGACACGGCGCAGGGGGAGATCCTGGTGCTGCGCCCGAACACAATTTTGCACGTAACACTCTACCGGTATCCATAGATCGCATAGGTCGGCTTCAGGTAGACATCATCGCTACGAAAGCCCTGTCATCCCTAAAGGGGCAAGCGCCCAGAAAAGCTGCAGATCCGTTTCATAACCCACACCTTTTGAAACAGTGCTACGGATCATTTTCGATCATCTCTTTTCAGCAGATTGCGAGGACCCCACCAGTCGGCCTTTTGGAACAATCTTGAGCGGGTCTGGACCTCAACCCCGGAAGCTGGTGTCAATTGGCAAGAACAGCCAATGCGCTCATCCACCAGGCTTTCAGCCGCATCAATTATGGGTTCTGCCGGATTAGTCCTCTGAAACGCCGATTGCGCCAGCCGTCCTCAACCCCAGCTTGATCGTGAGATTCCAGTCGCAATCCCGACTTACGAGGACTGATCCGTCTTCTATGAGTGAATCGGCGATTCCTCGACACTTAGATCGTGCGCGAGAATATCCACCGACGGCGCGACGGGGCGCCAGATGTCGTGCACCTGCGGCAGGGGCCTCCGCTGGGATACGTTCCCGGCCACGCGTGATTGGGCTGCTGCAACCACGCGTTTACATACCTCGGGATGTCATAGCCGGCGTTGCCCGCTTCGACCACCTTCTCGACGTAACGCGCATAGTTCCATGCCATGAAGAACTCATCTGAGTTTTGTATGTGGTTGCGACCTGCGGGTCACTTTTCTTCTCGGGTATGGTCCGCTGGTGGAACTCGGATGGATCAACCTGGTGGGACTGCTGGTGGTGGCGCTGGTGAGGCGATACGCGTTCACGTCAGTATGGTGCGCCTATGCTGCGGTGGTCAGCGTGATTATCTACTTCTTCTTTCGCCGGACGCGCAAGCGGAGGCTGGCGCGATATGCGCTTGCCGGTTGATGCAATCGGCTTCAGGGCTGGTGTGGGCGGCGGGCTGGGACAAAGAGGTCAGACCACGGGAACTGTACAGCAAATGGCGCGTCCGATGACCGCCCAGGTTTGTGCGAACATCGTTAATTTCTCTTGACACTCGACATCAGCAAAGCATAACTTACGGGCCATTATGAATTCCCTATCGAAACTGTTTCTGCGCGGGCGCACGGGTCTATGTGCCTGCATGCTGGTGACCCTTCTTGCGGTGCTCAATTCCGGGCGCCTGATGGCACAAGGATACGGCTCGATTGTGGGGACGGTGATCGATCCGACGGGCGCGGCGATTGCCGGGGCGACGGTCACGGCGACGCAGACCAGCACCGGGCGGCAGACGGTGGTGAAGTCCGGGCAGGCGGGCGCGTTTGTGTTTCCGACGCTGGCTCCGACGGCGTATTCGGTGACGATTGGCTCGCCGGGATTTGAGACCTACGATCAATCGGGCATCGTGCTGCAGGCTGACCAAACGGTGACCGTGAATGCGAAGCTGGCGGTTGGCGCGGCTACCCAGACGATAGAGGTGACCAGCGCGGTTCCGCAGGTGGACACGACGACGGGCACATTGTCGCAGGTTATCGACCAGGAACGCGTGGTGGATCTGCCGCTGAACGGAAGAAATGCAGCGGCGCTCATCACGCTGGTCGCAGGGGTATCGGACGCAACCAACGAGGGCAACGGGGTCAACCAGGGCAATGGGAAGACCTTCCCGGCCGCGGTTGTGACCAGCGCGAACGGAACCCTGCCCAACCAGTCGAATTATCTTCTGGACGGCGGCAACAATGTGGACGAGATGACCAACGTCAACGGGCCGTTCCCGTTCCCCGACGCGCTGCAGGAGTTCAGCGTGCAGACGAGCAACTACAACGCGGAGTTCGGACAAAGCGCAGGCGCGGTGGTGAACATCGTAACCAAGTCCGGGGGACGCCAGTTCCATGGCGATGCATTTGAGTTTCTGCGCAACGGATATTTTGACGCAAAGCCTTACTTTGCAACCGTAGCCGATAGCCTTCACCGTCACCAGTTTGGGGGCACGATCGGCGGGCCGGTGATCATCCCGCATATCTCGACCGGAGCGCGCACCCAGTTTTTCTTTGGGTATCAGCACACGTTGTATCACTTGAATTCGAACGCCACGACGACAACTGTCCCGACCCTCGCGGAAGAAGGGCGCGCTCCAGGCATAAGCTATGCAGATTTTGGCAACCTGTGTAACACCGCCTCCGGCAACTCCTTCAATGGAAGCGGCTTATGCGTGAATTCGTCGGGGGTTGCCGTTCCCAGCCAACAGGTTGTAAATCCGTTCACGAACGTGGCATATCCCTTGAACCGAATTCCCGCCGGGAACTTCGACCCGGCTTCTGTCGCCTACGAGCAGGATTTTCCCACCTACTCCGGCACGGAAAAACCCGGAACGATTGGTGGCCCAGTCAGCTTCTTCCAGCCCACGGTCCAGTTCTACGACGAATACCTCGGCCGCGTAGACCATGCCTTCAGTGATAAGGACCACCTGTTTGGCCACTATTATTCGGACTACTTCAACCAGGCAGCCGATTACAACCCCGCGATGTTGTCCAGCTACAGGTCGTACTTCAACACGCGCTACCAGAATGCGCTGCTCTCCGAGCAGCACACCTTTTCGAGCAGTGTGCTGAACAACCTGATCCTGAATTATCAGCGCGAAGTGGCCCTGCGCGGCGGGCCTCCGGGAAGTCCGGACATCACCGCATTTGGAGTGAAGAACATCTGGCAGCCGGCGACCGGCCCCTATCTGCAAGCGACCGTCACCGGTTATTTCGGGGCGACGTCCTCGGCGTTTGCGTCCTGGTACCGCAACAACTACACGTTCAACGACGACCTGCACTGGGTGAAAGGCACGCACAACTTTGCCTTCGGCGGGCACTTTGAGTTGAGCAAGTTCGACGTGATCAACGTCTACACCTCGTATGGCGGCTTCGCTTTCGGTACGGTCGGCGCCTACGTCAACGCGGCAGCGAACTTCCAGCAGGGCTTCATGGCTGGAACGAATTCATTCAGCCAGGGGAATTATGAACTGGTCAACGACCGCAACCACTTCCCTGGGATCTACGCCCAGGATAGTTGGAAAGTGACTCCCCGCTTCACCTTGAACTATGGCATCCGCTGGGAAGACTTCGCCCCCTGGGCGAACCGGGTCGGCTCTCAGACTGCATTCAATCCCGCCAACTACGCGGCGAACAAGAGTACCTCGCAGTTCAGCACCCTGCCTGCGGGCATGATGCTCTCCGGCGATCCCGGCATGGCGAAGAATGGCGTGTACAACAAGTACGCGCAGTTCATGCCCCGCGCCGGCTTTGCCCTCGACATCACCGGCGACGGCAAAACCGTAATACGCGGCGGCTCGGGCATCTTCTTCCAGGACCGGCTCCCCGGCTTCTTCAACCTCAGCCAGCCCAGCTTTGTGCCCAATACCGTCTCCGTCGTGCTGAGCAACCCGGGGATGTACAGCGCCACTCCCGGCGCCAATCCGGGAGGTCCATTCAGCAATCCATATTGCACCGGATGCGCTGTGGGTGCGTACGCCAATCCATTCCCGTTCACTCTGCCGTTCCCGTCCACCAAGGTCTTCCCGAATGCGTTCCAACTCGGGGAGTATGATCCATCCGGCAACTTCCAAGTGCCGGTCACCTATGATTACAACCTGACGGTGGAACGCCAGGTCGCTCCCAGTTGGGCCGTGCGCTTGGCGTATGTCGGTTCCGGCTCGCGCCACCAGTTCGTCAACCTGGAGTTGAACCCAGGCGTGAACACCGGTTCCGGCCTGAGCACGAATCAGCGGCGGGTCTATAACACGGCTCCCACGGTCGGACCATGCACAACCGCGACGGGATGCGCCACAAGCTATTCCGACATCCTGCTGGCCAGTATGAGTGGCAATGCTCATTTCAACTCTTTCCAGGCCACGCTGGACAAGAAGATGCAGCATGGCTTGTCGCTCCTGGCCAACTACACTTGGTCGAAGTCTTACGACGACATGCCGCAAGCAACCAGGGTCTCGAACACCGAGGACCTGAACGCGGGCGAATCGTATGTGTATCCTCTCTATCCGGCGAACGCCGTAGGTGTGCCCTCGGCTGCAATCGTACCGGACATCAAAGCGCTCGACCGCGGCCTGTCGGACATCGACCACCCCCATGTAATCTCGGTTTCTTATGTATATGAACTGCCGAAGCTGCATGAAGGATTCCGCGCGGTGCGGGCGTTGACGAACGGCTGGCGCACCAGCGGACTGATCCAGCACCACTCTGGAGACGCGCTGACCGCATACATAGGAACGGGCGACAACTCGCTGACTGGCCTGACCCAGGAGCGCGCACAACGCGATTTCACCAAGCCGGCTTACCTGAGGCAGGCCGGCGCAGGCCATTGCGTTCCGCCGAAATCATGCGTCAACTGGCTGAACAATGCCGCTTTCTCGGTTCCCGTCCAAAGCGGCGCCGGCACCGGCTTTGGCAACGTGATGAAGGGGTCGCTCCGCGGTCCCGGATACACAAACTGGGACGCCGCGGTCGTTCGTACCTTCCCCATATTCCGCGAGACGAACCTTGACTTCCGTGCGGAATACTTCGACGTGCTCAATCACACTGAACTCAGTAACCCGGGCGTCTCCAATCCCGTCGCCAGCAGCACTTCCTTCGGAACCATCACGGCCACACAGGGGGGGCCGCGCATCGCCCAGTTCTCGCTGAAGTACGTGTTCTAAGCGATGTTCTGAGGGCTCAGGGTTCAAAGCTTCAAGTTCGCGCGGCATGACTCTTCGATATGAGGAGTTGCGCCGCGCGTTTGTTTTGACGCGTCCCGCAGAATTGAACGAGGCAAAATCCGATCTCACTGCTGTCCGGCTAACCGCCGGGGACTCTCTTGCAAGTGATTGTTCTGCCATGGTTTATACGGCGATTTTTCTTGCCGCGATTTGAAATGCGTTGAGACCTATGAAGCGTGCCTGCCGGTCGTT